>Ga0209226_10001222_pt1 | contig 11922 bp, 9 predicted proteins | sample BarGraNGADG00212_2_FD_184497 | JGI IMG/M metagenome (GOLD analysis project Ga0209226, IMG submission 184497) | Arctic peat soil microbial communities from Barrow, Alaska, USA - Barrow Graham LP Ref core NGADG0011-212 (SPAdes) (version 2) | ecosystem: Environmental > Terrestrial > Soil > Wetlands...
TGGTGTGAAATTTTCTGTATTTTTGTTTATCATAATAGAGGGGGGTGTTTTTGTTGTAAGCACTTCAAATATAACTAATTAAGTTGTAAATGAAGAACAAAAACCCCCTTTTTATGAATAATTCAGGTTAAATGAGAATGTCTCAAAATATGAAGTTGATCTGGCAAATAAAAAAATGAATGAATTTTATAATACCTATTACCCTTATGGGACATTTTGATTATATTTAAATAGTTAATAGCCATTTCCAGTCATGATTATAGTTTAAATCCTGCGGGGAAATTGAAGATGAAGATTAAAAATATAGGCTTTGCAATAGTAATAAATGCAATTATTCTGATTGTCATTGAATTAATGCTCAGAATTTTGAATATTGGTTATGATCCGTCATTAATTTATAAGACTACAATTGCCGGTGAAGAATACCTTTATCTAAATAAGAACTATGTCTTAAAGTATTTTAGCAGGGACGATATCGATCCTACCGGACCTAATAATTGCTTATTTAAAGAAAAGAAACCCGAAAATACTTTCCGCATTTATGTTATTGGTGAATCCACCAGCAGGGGGTTTCCCTATTCACGTGCCGGATCATTTCCATTTCAGCTGGAACAAATGCTGAACGCTGCAAAACTCGATAAGAATTTTGAAGTGATTAATTTTTCGATGGATGCAACAGATTCATATATCGGCCATGACATCATGAATGAGATACTTAAGTATCCCCCTGACCTGGCAATAATCTATTATGGGAATAATGAATTTATTGGTATCGGGGGACAGGGTGAGTATCATAAACTTTTCTTTCAAATGAACAAGAAATTGTCCTGTTCAAGAATCTACCAGCTTTTTAAACGAGGAATAACAAAAATCACAAAAAAGGAAAACAAATTGTTCATTGTGAAAATGGCCGGTAAAAACCCAGTCTCATATAAAAGTGAAAGTTACCATTCAACAATTAATGATTTCACCTCAAATTATGCCCGAATGATTGAAAAACTCAGAGCAAAAAGTATTGAGGTGATTGCCTGTGAGGTGGCAAGGAACCTGAAAGATTTTAAACCGGGAAATTCAGCTGTCTTACCGGATTTTGTGAATCAGATAGAACGGATTTATGATACAAGTGATGTAAAACTATTTGAGAAGTTAGAAGTACTTTCCGGCAACAGGGCCGATTATTGTTTTGAAACCGCAAAATATCTAATTCAAAAAAGGCAGAAGGATATGGCAGCTTCTTTCTTCGAAAAAGCCTGTACTTTTGATGATCTGAGATTACGGGCGCCTTCTGATATCAATAATACAATCAGAAATCTGGCTGAGAGGTATAGAATACATTTTGTTAATATCCAGGAAACAATAAACACGAGTGATTCTGCAGGTGTTGCCGGCGACGATGAGATGCTCGAACATGTACATCCCAATCTGGCAATGCATACGAAAATAGCTGATCAACTGGCGACTGAAATAGAAAATATTAAATGGAGCGGACGGAACAGAACCCAGCCAAAACCTGTGATATACAGATCAATTATTGACGATATTTACGAAACTAATGGTTTAAGGAATTTGTTTGAAAATTATCCTTTAAAAAAACTCGGGTATTTCAATAAACATTCATTTGAGAACATTTATATTGCCACAACAAATGATGTGTCGGGATTAAGATACAGGAAGGATATCAATTTAGGTGAAATTATGCTTGTAGTACCATTATTCAGCGAGTATAAAGATCTTGAAAGGATACATCTGAAGTATGGTACTATGTTATATCATTCGTTTAATCTGAACGGTGCTTACCGGGAGTTTGAACTTGCATATTTGCAGAACCCTCTGGATGTTCTGGCGCTTAACAACCTGGCTGTTATCTGTTATTCAAAGGGAGATAAACAAAATGGATTGCTGATGCAAACCAGGGTTCACGATCAGAAGCCGGGATATTTAGCCGGAATGATAAACCTTTGGATGATGTTGAAGGATTCTGGCAAAAATCAGGAAGCCGGAGACCTGGAAAAAGAACTAAAAAAGAAAAATATTGAATTAAAATCTGTTAAGGACCTCTTGATCGATGAATATCAATCCGAAAATATTATTATGTTTGGCACTACCACAAATTGAATATGAAAGATAGAAGGACCATAATAAGTACAAGGGAAAAATCTGTTGCCACAGGCATGGCTTTCACGCTGATTTTAATCATTGCAGGTCTTTGGAATAGAGAAATCTTATTCTACAAAGCTGCAGCAATAGCGCTTATAATAAACATGGCACTTCCGGCAGTATATCGTCCGCTGTCAGTTCTATGGTTTGGCCTGGCTGACATTCTTGGTTTTATATCTACAAAATTAGTGCTTGGAATTGTATATTTCCTTATTTTACTTCCGGTTGGATTGTTCAGACGAATAATCGGGAAAGACACGCTCAAACTGAGGCAATTTAAAAAATCCCCGGGGTCGGTGATGCTGATCCGTAACCACAAATACACTGTAACTGATTTAATTAATCCTTTTTAAGATTTGCACTATGGAATTTCTAAGGGAACTGTGGGCCTTTTTCAAAACCAGAAAGAAATACTGGCTTATACCTCTTTTTATTATTCTGCTGCTTCTGGGTGTGCTTATTGTATTTTCCGGTGGTTCTGCGCTTGCCCCGTTCATTTACAGCCTTTTTTGAAAATTGGGAATGGGACAGGCAATATTAGGGATATCAGCTTATTACCATGATAGTGCAGCAGCCCTTCTATCAGACGGTCAGCTCATTGCAGCCGCTCAGGAAGAACGATTCACAAGGATCAAGCATGATTCTTCCTTCCCTGCTAATGCAATAAAATATGTTCTAATTGAGGCCGGTTTGAGTTTTGATGACCTTGACTCGATAGCCTTTTACGACAAGCCCTTCATTAAGTTCGAAAGATTACTGGAAACCTATCATGCCTTTGCACCTAGAGGATTTCTCAGTTTTTCGAAGGCAATGCCGCCATGGATAAAAGAAAAGCTCTTCTTTAAAAAGATGTTACGGGCTGAATTATCAAAATTTGGTAACCCGCGAAAACCAATATTCTTTCCCGAACATCATTTATCGCATGCAGCAAGCGCTTTCTACCCTTCACCATTCGAAAGTGCTGCAATACTTACTATTGACGGTGTGGGAGAGTGGGCCACAACAACAATTGCCAAAGGAACCGGGAAAAATATTGAAATTATAAAAGAACTCCATTTTCCGCACTCTGTCGGTCTTTTATATTCGGCTTTTACTGCCTACTGCGGTTTCAGGGTTAACAGCGGCGAATATAAGCTAATGGGACTTGCGCCTTATGGTGAGCCTGACTCAGAGCAAACGGAGTCATTCAGGTACAAGATAACCAGTGAGCTGGTTGACATCCGCGAAGATGGCTCTGTTTTGTTAAATATGGATTATTTCAAATTTGCTACAGGCCTGAAAATGGCAAATGATAAGAGGTGGACAAGACTGTTCGGCCTGTCTCCCCGCTTGCCGGAATCAGAAATCTCACAGGACTATATGAACATGCTCTGGCTATCCAGCAGGTAACAGAAGAGATTGTAATAAAACTGGCAACTTCAGCGCGCATTCTTACACAAGAAAGAAAACTGGTGATGGCAGGCGGTGTTGCTTTGAATTGTGTGGCGAACGGCAGATTGTTGAAAGATGAGATTTTTGATGATATATGGATACAACCAGCCGCCGGAGATGCCGGAGGGGCAGTCGGTGCTGCTTATGCAGTCTGGCATATTGCTAAGAATAATGAGCGAATTGCTGATGGCAAGTTCGATTCTATGAAAGGTGTTCAGTTAGGGCCTGAGTATTCAGAAAAAGAAATGATGCTGTCCATTGAGAAGTATCAACCGGTATATGAGACATTCGACGATTTTAACAGAATGTCCGCCATTATTGCGGAAAAAATTGACAAGGGAAATGTGATAGGCTGGTTCCAGGGCCGGATGGAATTCGGTCCGAGGGCACTTGGAAACCGCAGTATACTTGCCGATGCGCGGATTCCCGCAATGCAAAAAAAGCTAAACCTTAAAATTAAGTTCCGGGAAGGTTTCAGACCATTTGCACCAGTCGTACTTGAGGAAGATCTGGCTGAATATTTTGATTCGTCAAAGCCATCTCCTTATATGCTTTTCGTTTACGATGTGAAGGAATCCAGGCGAAATAAACTACCTGATGGATATAGAAGGCTTAACCTGTTCGACCGTCTGTATTTTGAACGTTCAGATATTCCGGCAATTACCCATATAGACTATTCTGCAAGGGTGCAGAGTGTAAACAAGGATGTCAACCCGAAATTATGGCTGTTGCTGAATGAATTCAAAAAACGCACAAATTATAGTATCCTCGTCAATACAAGTTTCAATGTAAGAGGTGAGCCTATTGTTTGTACACCCCTCGATGCTTTCCGTTGTTTTATGACTACCGAAATGGACTATCTGGTAATGGGCAACCTCCTGTTTGATAAGAATGCACAACCCTCCGGGCTTGAAAATCTATTCCATTCAGAAACAAAGATTGATTGATTCTTTCAAACCCAAAACGAAATTACTGATTATTTCCAATCCTTGTAAATATCATACAATATGACTATTAAGAAATAAATAATTTTAAATTTATATCTGCATAATAATAGAAAAGCATAACAACTAAGAAAGAATGAGAAGAAGAGATTTCTTGAAGACATCCATTGGAGCAAGTATAGGAGCAGGAACCGTATTTAGCATCGGTGGAAATACAAAACTCCTGGCAACAGCACCCGACACAGCCAAATACGATCTCGTTACTATTACGGGCGGCAAGCCTGATGCTATGTTTGATATTGGAATAAAAGAGATGGGAGGCATGCGTGAATTTGTAAAGAAAGGACAGAAAGTACTGATAAAGCCAAATATAGGATTTGACAGAATTCCTGAGATGGCAGCAACTACGAATCCATTGCTTGTCAAACGGATTGTTAAAAGATGTTTTGAAGCAGGTGCCAAAGAAGTATATGTATTTGATCACACAGCACAGGAATGCAACAACTGGATCGATTGTTATAAAAACTCGGGAATATGGAATGCTGCAAAATCGCAGGGAGCAAAGATAGTGCCACCTCATCTGGAAAGCTATTATCAGCAGGTTGATATTACCTCGGGACTCAGGCTTAAGAGTGTTAAAGTTCATGAGCTCCTGTTTGAGACTGACGTTTTTATTAACGTTCCTATTCTTGAAGACCATCCCCTGACGAAAATGACGTGTTGTCTTAAAAACCTTATGGGAATTGTCTGGGACAGAAAATACTGGCATTTTAATGACCTTAATCAGTGCATAGCTGATTATGCCACATTTGAAAAGAAGCCTGTGTTGAATGTTATTGATTGTTACAACATTATGGTAAGCCATGGCCCGCAGGGCGTTTCAAAGGAAGACGTTGTCTCCAGGAAGTCGCAGATACTGACGATCGATCCGGTTGCCGGCGATATAGCAGCATCTAAAATAATGGGTGTACCAACTGAAATGATAAGTTATATTCCAATCGCACATAGTATGGGAGTCGGGAATATGAATCTGGATTCCATGAATATTAGGAATATCAGGATGTAATTCCACGAATACTCGGATAGACCGGGCTTAAATTACTTTCCAGGCAATTTATGAACAGGACGGCCCTCTGAGTCTCGTCCTAGAAAAACCTTACATATTTGGTTAGTAATCCTGGTTTTACTTTACAGATCAAGCCCTGGTTCTCCAAATAACGGATTTCTATAAATTTGTTTAAAGTTAATTATAGAAAAGAAATTACTGCTTAATAGAAACTAATCTTATTTTTGTAAAACTAACCTAATCGCTTTGAAAGATCTTTTACTTTTTGAAGGACTTGGAAGAAGAGACAAAGTAGTATTTGATTATGTTTTCAATTATTACTATTCGTCTCTTTGTGCTTTTTCTAATAAGTACCTCGATGACCATGATGCCAGTGAGGATCTTGTACAGGATTTTTTTGTTTCACTCTGGGTAGAGGCTTCCCATTTGAAAATCACGTCATCACTAAAATCATATCTTTTTGCCTGTATCAAAAACCGATGTCTCGATTTCCGGAAGCATAACAAGGTCATTAAAAAATATCAGACACATATTCTTTTAACAACAGAGGGAGGAGAGAATACTACTGACCAATATTACGCGGAAACCGAACTTCGCTGGATTATCCAAAAAAGCCTGGAAAAACTTTCGCCCCGTTGTCGTGAGATTTTTGAATTAAGCCGTCTCAATGGCTTATCAAACCAGGAGATATCGGAAAAACTTGGAATCTCTAAACGAACAGTAGAGCTACAGATCAGCAACTCGTTGAAAATATTAAGAAAGGAGCTAGTTGAATATCTACCGTTCTGGCTGATTGTCTGGCTTATCGGTTAGTCCTTTCCAATGCGTTACCGCAGGTTTGTCTTGCGAAAAATTAATCACTACATACGACAAAAATCAGAAAAATAATCCCGGGTATATGTGTTAAGATGACTTTTGTCGTCTTAATACAAGACAGCGGAGAGAGGATTATTATTTGAATTAGGTTAGGAATATTTAGATTAAGGTTAGTTGGGTTTAGTTGAAGGAAGAATGAAGTTCCGGGTATGAAATAAAGTGAAAAGCATTAGGATTCCGGAAATGGATTATTAATGCCCCGGACTTCTGCCTTCCAACTTCGAACAAATTTGTTAAATTTAGATTAAAAAATGATGAAGGTTACTTTTAGTGAGGTTGAAAAATTATTACCTGGATACATATCAGGCGACTTATCTGATACAGATCGTTCAATAATTGATGTATGGAGAGAAGAGTCCCCTGAGAATGAAGTGCTTTACCTGGAAATCATGAATGCATGGGATGCTATTCCACTGTTACATGAAATGGAACAATTCAACTCTTTCAAAGCCCTGGAAAAGGTCAACTCAAGAATAATTAAATCCGATTCTTTGAAATGGTGGATTCATATTCAGCGGATTGCCGCAATATTGCTTCTCCCATTGTTGGTCTATTCCGGTTACCTTACAATAAAAAATCACTCAGTAAAGAAATTATCCGCAGAAAATGTTATGATGCAGACTGTAACTACCCGGCAGGGAATGGTAACGCAATTTTCCCTTGCCGACGGTACATACGTTTGGCTGAATTCAGGTTCCGAGCTGCAATTCCCGATCCGTTTTACCGGGAATATGAGGGAAGTTAAACTAAATGGAGAAGCCTTTTTTAAGGTAACAAAAAATGAAAAACAACCATTCAGGGTAAAAGCAAAAGAAATCAATATTGATGTATTAGGCACCTCTTTCAATGTTGTGAGTTATGACGACGACACACAGACGGAAGTAACACTTGTTGAAGGAAAAGTAAGCTTGTCATCAGAAAAAGGAAAGACAAAAAAGGAATATGGCACTATACTTCCGGGGCAAAGGGCGCTTTATAAAGAGAAATCTCAGGAAGTCAGTACTGAAAAGGTCACTGTAGACAAATACATCTCATGGCGCAATGGCAATCTGATTTTCCGTGATGACCCGATGGAAGAAGTAGTCAGACGGTTAAACCGTTGGTTCAATGTTGAAATTCTTTTCGATGATCCTGAGATAAAAAGTTATATCTACACAGCAACTTTCAGAAATGAAAATCTTGATCAAGTGCTGGAGTTATTAAAATTATCGTCACCGATCAATTTTCGTATTATCGAAAGGAAAGCATTGTCCGGTAATGAATTCACGAAACAAAAAATTTACCTTACGAAGAAAAAAATTTAAAAAAATACCGGGATTGATGTTTGACCACATCAAACCCGGCATAAACCGGTTCTCTTTTGTGTGAAAGATAACCGTGATTATTAGTACTAAACTAAAACCATTCCAAAGTTATGAAAAAAAACCTATGTTTAATGCGGAGATGTCAAAAAAAACCTCATCTCCGTAAAATCTGGATGACAATGAAGCTAATTATGATTCTGTTTATTCTGGCTATCACCAACCTGATGGCTTCTGAAACTTACTCGCAAGCTACTAAATTGACCTTGCAGGTTAAAGATGCAACTGTAAGGGAGGTATTAAGCAAGATTGAAGAAAACAGTGAATTCTTCTTTCTCTACAACGGCAAACTTGTTGATGTCGATCGTAAAATATCGGTGGATGTTAATGATCAAAAGATCGACGGGATACTCAGCAACATGTTCCAGGGAACAGATGTTGTTTATGTTGTTGTTGACCGGCAGATTATATTGACAAACAAAGCTAATCAAAATAGTTTTGTGCAGCCTGACAAACAACAAAAGAAAATTACCGGATCAGTTACCGATAAGAATGGAGCGCCTGTTATTGGCGCTAATGTTGTTGTAACCGGTACAAACCAGGGAACGATAACCGATGTTAGTGGTAAATTCAGTATTGATGTGCCTCAGGCTGCTAAAAGCCTAACTTTTACTTTTATTGGGATGGATCCTCTGGAAGTTAGCTTAGGCACTTCAACTCAGCTCAATGTGACAATGACAGAATCATCTATTGGTCTTGGCGAAGTGGTTGTAATAGGATATGGAACGGTAAAAAAATCAGATATAACAGGATCAATGAGCACTATTACCAGAGATAAATTCAATTCGGGTTTAGTAATGGCTCCTGAACAATTGATGCAGGGTAAAGTGGCTGGCGTAAATATTACCATGCAAAGTGGTGAACCTGGCGCCAATTCTAATGTCCTTATTAGAGGTGCAAATTCTATTTCGTTTTCAAACAGTCCGTTGTACGTTATTGATGGCGTACCGGTTGGTTTTGACGCCGGTAATTTTTCAAACGCTGCAAGCGACCGAATGACAACAGTATCGAATAATCCGCTTAACATGCTTAATCCATCGGATATTGAATCGATAAATGTTCTTAAAGACGCTTCGGCCACTGCCATTTATGGTTCAAGAGGGGCAAATGGTGTAATATTGGTTACTACCAAAAAAGGGAAAGCAGGACTAAATTCAGTTAGTTACGAAGGATCATACGGAGTTTCTACGCTCCGGAAAAAACTGGATGTTTTATCCGCTTCCGATTTTCGCAGCTATATGAAGGATAATGCTGTAATTGGTTGGGTAGATGGTGGGGCAAGTACCGACTGGCAGGATCAGATTTTTAGGACAGCAATCACTCAATCTCACAGCTTGGCGCTCAACGGCGGAAATGATAAAACCAGTTACAGAGCATCAGTAAATTATACCAACCAGGACGGTATAATTATAGCATCGAATCTCGAAAAATACACTGGTCATATCAACATTAATCACAAAGCACTGAATGACAGGCTTACAATTGGACTGAATCTTACCAATGCCTTTTTAAAGAACCACAATTCAGCAAACCCTGAAGGTGCCGGAGGTGACGCTTCCGGAGGAACCATACGTGACGCATTGCGCAACGATCCTACTTATCCTGTACGTGATGCTTCCGGAGCATATACATGGCATGGTGTCAACAATCAAAACCCTGTTGAAGAAACCCTGGTACGAACTGATATTACTGAAACCTACCGGTATATGGGCAATGGAACGGCAGATTATAAAATTTTTGACTTTCTGAACGCGAATGTAAACATTGGTTTTACAAAAGAAAATGTCGACCGTTATGCGTACGAACCCATTACAGGTAGAATAGGTTCCGTTACTCACGGACATGGGTCGCATGAGTCCCGTGCAAGCAACTCAAAGTTGTTGGAAACGAACCTTGTTTTCAATAAAACTTTCGGTAAACACAGTATCAATGCCCTTGGAGGTTATTCTTATCAGGAATTTGATTACACGAATTCTTTTATGGAATCTTCAAATTATCTCTCCGATGCAACTTCTTATAACTCTATTAATTCCGGCAATAGATCTACCTGGAATTTGTATTCCGGTAAGGCAAGTAATAAATTGATTTCTTTCTACACGCGTGCCACCTATGACTTTAACCGGAAATACCTGTTAACAGCTACTGTTAGGAGAGACGGGTCAACGCGGTTTGGAGCAAATAACAAATGGGGGACGTTTCCATCAGCGGCATTAGGCTGGAGGCTCTCCGAAGAACAATTCATGAAGAATATCAGTTTCATTTCCAATTTAAAACTGAGGGTTGGTTATGGAGTCACCGGTAATCAGGAAATTGGAAATTATGGTTCTTTGCCTATTTTGAGTACGGGCGGTCAGTATATTATTAATGGTCAGTTTGTTGGAGCCGTTTATCCTACTCAATATGCCAATCCCGATCTTAAATGGGAATCTACTTCTCAATCAAACATTGGGTTGGATTTTGGAATCTTCAAGAATCGATTAACCGGAACAATTGATTTGTACAAGAAAAAAACAAATGATTTATTATTATCCTTTACTGTTCCTCAACCTGCTGAAGCAAGTAATACAACTCTTAACGTAGGCTCAGTTGAAAACAAGGGAATTGAACTGGAACTTAACGGAGTTATATTGGCTGAAGGACCGTTGACATGGGAAGCCTATGGAAATATTTCTCACAATGAGAACAATGTTGTTTCCATTTCAAACAGTACATGGAAACAAACTGCAATTTATACAGGTTGGCTTCAAGTGCCTGGTTTCAGCGGACAAACCACTCAGATCATTGAACCAGGTGAACCGCTTGGTACTTTCTATGGTTTTAGATTTGCCGGCGTTGATGCGAATGGAAAGCAACAGTTTTATGACAGAGATAATAATTTAACGTATACACCGATAGCTGGTAAACTGGGAGCTGACGACAGAGCTGTTATTGGGAGCAACCAACCTAAGTTCACCTATGGGTTTGGAAGTAAATTGACTTTTAATAAGAGACTTAGTTTAGATTTATTCTTTAGGGGAGTACAAGGTATACAAGTCTTGAATTCTACATTTCTCGATTTGAACCAAAAAAGTGGAATTTACAGTGCGATTGCCGCAGGCCGTGACAATGCCCGGATCAATATAGCAAATGGTGCTGTTTCGAATGGAATCGCACATACCGAAACACTGATCTATTCCAGCAAATGGATACAGGATGCTTCTTTCCTGCGACTTGAAAATGTAACGGTGAATTATAATTTTAATGTAAAATCATTAAAATGGTTATCAAACTTCAACGTCTATGTAACGGGTCAAAATTTATTTGTGATTACCAAATACAAAGGTTACGACCCCGAAGTATCAGGAGGTAATGATTCCTATAAATATCCACGGCCAACGACTATTCAGTTAGGGATTAGGGCTAATTTTTAAGCGATTTAAACTTTCAGATATATAGGTCTTTCTATAATTCTGAATGAATTTTGATCTGAATGAATAATATTAATTATTAATTATAAAAAAATGAAAAAAATATATCGATCAATCATTGCAGTTTTTGGACTTGCATTCATTATTAGTGCATGCACCAAGCTTGATGAGAAATTGTATGACCGAATAGATGCAAGAACGTTTTATAAGACGACCGACGAAATAAATGCAGCTATGGCAGATGTTTATTCTCGCATTAATGGTGTACATATTTGGTTGAATCACTGGCAGCTGCAGGAGTGTTCCACCGACCATGGTATGTGCCCATGGGGTGATGGAAATGTTTATAAACAAGACCAAATGCATACCTTAACATCAACTCATGGTCCAAATCATGATGTCTATGTAGGTACTTTTCAGGTTATTGCCGCAGCAAATTCCTTCCTCGAAAATGTGAAGCTGGCTAACCCAACTAATTTGGCTTTACTTGAAGGTGAAGTGCAGGCTTTGCGTGCATGGTGTTATATGGATCTTATTGATTTATATGGCAATATCCCCATTGTAACAGCATCACATGTTGATCCGGCAAATTTGCCGGCAACAGCAAAGCGGGCTGACGTGTTTAATTTTATTGAAACTGAATTGAAAGCTGCCATTGCAAAGCTCCCAGCAGATAAGGA
>Ga0209226_10001223_pt1 | contig 11915 bp, 10 predicted proteins | sample BarGraNGADG00212_2_FD_184497 | JGI IMG/M metagenome (GOLD analysis project Ga0209226, IMG submission 184497) | Arctic peat soil microbial communities from Barrow, Alaska, USA - Barrow Graham LP Ref core NGADG0011-212 (SPAdes) (version 2) | ecosystem: Environmental > Terrestrial > Soil >...
CGATCTCCTGGAACGTTGAGCATGCTGCTCGCCGTCATCATCTTCGTCGCCACCCTGACCCTGGTGATCTGGCAACCCAAGGGACTAGGCATCGGGTGGACGGCCCTGGGCGGGGCCGCGATCGCGTTGGCGACTGGCGTGGTCCACCTGGCTGACGTGCCGATCGTCTGGGGCATCGTGTGGAACGCGACCCTGACCTTTGTCGCGGTGATCATCATCTCGCTGGTGCTGGACGAGGCCGGCACGTTCGAATGGGCCGCCCTGCACGTCGCGCGCTGGGGCCGCGGCAACGGCCGGATGCTGTTCAACCTCATCGTCGTGCTGGGTGCCGCGATCGCGGCGGTCTTCGCCAACGACGGCGCCGCGCTGATCCTGACCCCGATCGTCTATCAGATGCTGCTGGCCCTGAAGTTCAAGCCGGCGGCCGCCTTCGGCTTCGTCATCGCCACCGGGTTCGTCGCCGACACCACCAGCCTGCCGCTGGTCGTGTCCAACCTCGTCAACATCGTCTCCGCCGACTTCTTCGGTCTGTCGTTCGCCCGCTACGCCCTGGTGATGATCCCCGTCAGCCTCGTCTCCCTGGCCGCGAGCCTGCTGGTGCTGCGCGTGTACTTCCGCAAAGCCATCCCCGCCCGCTACGAGGTAGCCGACCTAGCCCGTCCCGCAGACGTCATCCACGACCGGCTGACCTTTCGGGCCGGATGGGTGGTGCTGGCTGTGCTGCTGGTCGGCTACTTCGCTGCCGATCCGCTCGGCGTGCCCATCGCGGCGGTAGCGGGCGCGGCCGCGGTCGTGATCCTGCTCATCGCCGCCCGGCGTCCCGGGTGGGCGTTCCCATCCTCGCGCCGCGTGTCCCCATGCGAGCGCCCCGCCGAGCACGCTCATGAGACCGGTCGCACCGGCGTGATCCGGACCGACCCGCACGACCACCCGCTGGCCGGCCTCCCGCATGACGTCGGCTCCGAAGCCGCAACCGATCCGAGTCGCGCGCGGGTGGCTGTGATCACCGAACCAATGGTCCCTGGCACGGGCCGCATCGGAGTCGGCTCGCTCCTGCGGGCAGCCCCGTGGCAGATCGTCCTCTTCAGCCTGGGCATGTACCTGGTGGTCTACGGCCTGCGCAACCAGGGCCTGACCGACACCCTGGGACAGATCTTCGCTGCGTTCGGTGGGCACGGCTCCCTTGCCGCCGCGGGCGGAACCGGGTTCCTGGTCGCCGGAATGTCCTCGGTCATGAACAACATGCCCACGGTCCTGGTCGCCGCCCTGGGGATCGACGCCGCGAATGCCAGCGGCATCATCCACGAGCTCATGGTCTACGCCAACATCATCGGCGCGGACCTCGGCCCGAAGATCACCCCCATCGGAAGCCTCGCGACGCTGCTGTGGCTCCACGTCCTGGACCGCAAGGGCATGCACATCAGCTGGGGAACCTACTTCCGCATCGGCATCGTCCTGACGATCCCTGTGCTGGCGGTGACCCTACTGGGGCTGGTCGCCTGGCTGACCATCATCGGGGTGTGATCCCAGCCGGTACCAGGCACCCGGCTGCTCTGGTCAGCGGGCCGGAAGCTGCGGCCGTCCCCCGAGGCGCCCGGGTTGCGCGACGGCTGTTCATCGATCGCCCGGATGTGAGGATGGTCGACAGCATCGGCGGGTCCGCCAGCTCGCCGCGCAGCTGTTGCACCACCCCGTCCCCGCTGACCTCCCATCAATCCAACAGAACCGGAGAACCACGTGACCGAGACCGCCCCCGTCACCCGGCCCAGCGCCCTATTCGTCTGCGTGCACAACGCCGGGCGCTCCCAGATGGCCGCCGGGTTCCTCAACCACCTGTCCGGAGGTGCGGTCGACGTGCGGTCGGCCGGCTCGATGCCCGCGGACCAGATCAACACCGTCGCGGTCGACGCCATGCTCGAGGAGGGCATCGACATCCGACAGGAGCGGCCGAAGGTGCTCACTCCCGAAGCGGTCAAGGCCGCCGATGTCGTAATCACGATGGGCTGCGGGGACGCGTGCCCCATCTTCCCGGGCAAGCGCTACGAGGACTGGAAGCTCGACGACCCCGCCGGGCAGGGCATCGAGGCCGTGCGCCCGATCCGCGACGAGATCCGCAGGCGGGTCCTGGTCCTGCTCGACGAGCTCGGCGTCCAACCGGTGACCAGCACCTGAGTGCGGCCGTTGTCACCTCCGGGATCCCCCGTGGACGGCCTTCGAACGACGCTCGGCGGGGACTGGTTCGGGGCCGGGAGTGGGTTCGGTTCCTCGGATGCTTTCGTCATCGCAGCGCGTCTCAACCCCCTTGGCCGGGCTTCGGATCACGGTCTGCGTGCGTCAGTGCCTGCCTGTGGAAGGCCGTGATCCGGTGGTGCCCAGCGTCGCTGGGGTGCTCCCTTCGTGCACGTGCATGCGGGGCCGCGCCGGGCGCATCGTGGGTTCCTACTGCTCGCCGGCGAGCTTCGCGAAGAGGGGCACGGCGTTGTTGAACACCCGGGTGGCTTCGGCGAACCGGGCGATCTTGAACGTCTCGAGGACCTTAGCGTCGTCGATGCCTTGGGCCTTGGCCTTGTTCACCAGGTTTTCGACGCAGTGGCTGCCGCCTACGCAGGCCAGCAGTGCGGCGTCGAACCGATCAACATGATGCTCGTGGCCGTCCACCCGTGGGACATCCACGGCGCTCACCTCGCGGGACTGGCCACCGCATGGATCAACCGGACCGGGGCGACCTCAATACCTTCAACTTAGAGTCATTCGAGGGTGGGGGGTAGCAGGACCAGGGTGAGGGGTCCGGGTGGCGGTGGTCGCAGGGTGGGGTCGGCTCGTTTGCAGGGGTAGGTGTGGCTGCATTTGGCGTGGCGGGGGTTGGATCGGCCGAGCCGGCGGGGGTTGCGTAGGGCGGCGAGGATGCGCAGCCCGCGGTCGGGACATGGCCGGGTGAGTGGTCAGGGGGGAAAGGCGGCCGGGTCGCCGACCGGGCCGCGAACCGAGTCCAGGGCGGCGATGAAGGAGAGGCGTAACGGGTCTTGGTCGGTCAGTTCCGCTGCGGCGCAGATCAGTTCGCGGATGGCGTGGTAGGCGCACAGCAGGGCCCACAGCTCCTGTTCGGCCCCGTCGGGGGTCTTGGAGCGCAGCACGACACCATTGCCTTTGAGCCGGGACTTGAACGCGCCGAAGGCGTTCTCGATCTGCCAGCGGGCGTGGTAGAGCTCGGCCAGCTCGGCAGCGGGGGCGGACTCGACGTCCAGCAGGGTGCTCAAAAGCGCGAAGGTCTCGGTTGGGGTGCCGTCTTCGGCGAGCAGGTGGTACTCCACGACTCGCACGATGATCGGCGCCGCGCCGGCCCGGGCCGCCTTCTTGGGCGGGGCCAGCCTCGACAGGTAGCTGCCGTCGGCCAAGACCTTGACCACGGGCAGTGGGAAGCTCGACCCCACCCGCCACAGCAGGTCCGCGCCGGTCGCCGCGGCCTGACCCCACAGGTCATAGCCCGGGAAGTTGCGATCAGCCAGGACCAGCATCCCCGCGCCCAGCAAGGGAAGCAGCTCCAACGTCAGCGCCTTCTCCGACGTGGGGTAGCTACCCTGCCTTGCTGCGATCAGCGCTTGGGTGCCGCACTCAGCCAAGGCGACGACGCGCACCTTGGGGAACCCGCCCCGCACCGCCGCGCGGGACTGATCAGCGGTGCCCGGCCCACCGAACCGGGCCCAGTTCGCCGGTGTGTCCTGCACATCCAGCGTCGTGCCGTCCACACTGAGCACCCGCCGGCCCCGCCAGAATCCCCCCGGAGTGTCCGGAGAACCCGTCGGGCCCGCGACCGACTCGAACAGCAACCGCAACGGGAGCGGTCCCAGCCGGGCCCGGGCTCGCGACAGCGCCTCCTCCGAGGGCAACACCACAGTGATCCCCCGAGCTGTCCACGCCAGCGTCCCAGTGAGCTTGCGCATCACCCGTCCGCCGCCCATGTCCATGAACAATGCCAACGTCAGGACGTAGTACACGACCAGCCACGAAGGCAGCATCCGGACCCGCTGCTCCCGGGCGCCGGACGCCTCAACGACCGCCTCGACCCTGGCCCGCGGGAACGCCCGCGCCAACAGTCCTACCGAGATCCGGTCCTCAAGACCGCTCTCGTCCCGCACCACCTGCTGTCCCGCACGGCCCATGCGCTCAAACTACACCCCTGTAACCTTAAGTTGAAGGTATTTGGTTCTACACCCGTCCACCATCGACGCGCTGCGGCGGTTTTTGCGACTGCGTGACCGGCTGGCTTCCGCCAAGGCGACGCCGGCGGTGTTCGGCTCCACTGCCGGGGTGTGGGGCGTGGTGTCGTAGGGCTGCGGCGATGCTGGTGTAGCCGGTGAGGCGGAGCAGGCTGATTGCGGTGTTGCGCAGGGTGGCCATGACGCGGGGTGCGTTGCCAGGTGCGGACCTGGGAGGCGTCCTCGTCAAACGATACGTCGCGGACCCAGTGGAGGCGGTTTTCTATGCCCCAATGCCCTTGCACCCATGCCGCCAGGGCGGCCTGTGGCGCCGGGGCAAGGTCGGCGGAGGTGATGACGTACACGACCTCGACGGTCTTGGTCCCGGCTCGGGTCACGGTCCGGCGGATCTGGGCGACTTGGGCCGCGCCGGGGAACCCGATCTAGGCGGGGGCTGGACGACTTTGATGGTGCGCCGGACCCGCCGGCCGTGGCTGCCCTCGAGCGCGGTGTGGGAGGGAACGCCCGCACAGGGCAGCTTCTGCAGGCGGCGTGGAGCGAGGGCTGGTTGCCCTTGACGGTGACCAGGTAGTCGCCGCCGGCGTTGGTGATCGCGGCCGCGGTGTCGGTCTGTACGTGCATGGCGTCCATCGAGACCACCGTGTTGGTCAGGTCAAAGGAGGCGAGCAGCGTTCGTACGGCGGCGATTTCGTTGCTTTTTGGCGGTGACGGCGACCTGCCCCAGGACGGCGCCGGCGGTGTGGTCGGACGCCGCCACCAGGTGCGGCGCGCTCGGCTTCCCGCTCCCGCGGGTGCGGGCCCCGCGGACGGTCTTGCCGTCGACCGCCAGCACCGGCCGAGCGCCGACCACGGCGGTTCGGGTCCACACGAACGCGCCAATCAGCTGGTCGAGCCTGTCGGCGTCCAGGCGGTCGAACAGCTTCTGCAGGGTCGACTCCTCCGGTGCCGACCCGACCCCCAGCCGGGCCATGTCCTGGGCGGGAAGGTCACCAGCCCAAGAACCGATCGCCGCGAACGAGCGAAACCCGGCCAGCACGGCAGTGACCGAGACCGCGAGGATCCCGGCCAACCGGGTACCGCACCCCGCGGGGATCACGCGGGTGGGGCACCTGGGCGAGAAGGTCCATCAGCTCGGTGGCCCGGCCAAGTTGGGCAGGAGCGGTCGGTGTCGGCGAAGATGCATCGGCGGGTGTGTCCCTCGGTTGATGGCGAGCGTCAGAACTTCCATCAAGCCACACAGGGGCACAGCCCGTCACACACGCCACCCGGTCACGACGCCACAAACCCGCAGGTCACAGCCCTGTCAAGCGACCCTTCCGGGGCCCTGGGCGGGGGACCACCACTCAAATTCCACGAGACCCGGGACAACCTCACGAAATATCTCGAGGTGCTTTGCACTTGACAAGTAGGCTTGCGTTAGCGTAAGTTGATGCACGTAACACCAGCCGAAGCGAGCTGCAACCTTGACGAGGAGATCATGACCGCTTTCACGGAGACGACCGCTCCCAGTGAGGTCGTACAGACCTGGTTGTCAGGTCCTCACAGGCTCTATGTAGGTGGAGCCTGGAGCGACGCCGAGTCCGGAGCAACATTCGAAACGGTCAATCCTGCGACCGGAGAACCGCTCGCTCACGTCGCAGAGGCTGGGACCGGCGACGTTGATCGGGCGGTGGCAGCGGCCGCCGCCGCGTTTCATGACGAGAGGTCCCAATGGCGTCGCATGTCTGGCTCAGATCGCGGCAAGTTACTCTGGCGGCTGGCAGATTTGGTGGAAGCTCACGCCGACGAGCTGGCGATGCTGGAAACGCTCGACAACGGTAAGCCGCTCGCGACCGCCCGATCAGTCGATTTAGAGCACACCATCGACATGTATCGGTATTTCGCAGGATGGGCGACGAAGATCACAGGTTCAACCATTCCGCTCACTGTGCCTAGCGCCCAAGGGGGACGCTTCTTCGCGTACACAGAACGGGAACCGGTTGGCGTCGTCGCCGCCATTATCCCCTGGAACTTCCCCCTATTACACATAGCTTTCAAGGTTGGACCCGCCCTTGCTGCCGGGTGCACCGTCATCCTGAAGCCCGCGGAACAGACACCACTCACTGCATTGCGGTTCGCGGAGCTCGTTGCAGAGGCGGGCTTCCCGGGCGGCGTCTTCAACGTACTGACCGGATTCGGGCACGTCGCAGGCGCCGCGCTTGCCTCACATCGTGCTGTCGACAAGATCACGTTCACAGGATCTACACCTGTCGGCAAGGCCGTCGCACGGGCGGCGGCCGACTCTAATCTCAAGCGGGTGTCGCTTGAGCTCGGCGGCAAGTCGCCGAATATCATATTCGCCGACGCAGACATGGATGTTGCCATCAGCGGTGCCGCGGACGCTATCTTCTTCAACTCAGGGCAAGTCTGCTGTGCCGGAACCCGACTGTACGTCGAAGACTCCGTTTTTGACCGCGTGATTGCTGGCTTGAGTGACCTCGCTCGAGCTCTCACAGTAGGAGATGGCTTAAACCCTGCGTCGAACATCGGTCCTCTGATTTCTGCAACCCAGCTCGAGCAGGTCGATGCTATGACCGCGGAGGGGGTGTCACGAGGCGCCGAAGCTGTGACCGGCGGCCGGCGGATCCGGGGTAGCGGCTACTTCTATGAACCAACCATCCTTGTCAACACTCGGCCGGAGATGGCCGTAGTGCGGGAGGAGATATTCGGGCCCGTCGTGGTTGCGACGCCATTTAGAAACCCCGACGAGATCGAGCCCGCAGCTAATGATACGGTCTTCGGACTCGCCGCGGGTCTATGGACCAGGGATATATCAAAGGCGCACGCTATCGCGCCGCGGCTAAACGCCGGAACGGTTTGGATCAACTGTTGGAACGTCTTTGACGCCGCGCTTCCGTTCGGGGGATATCGCGAATCGGGCTGGGGACGCGAGATGGGCGAGGAAGCAGTTCACGCTTACACAGAACTGAAGGCTGTTTGCCTTCGATACTAGCGCAAGAAAGTCCAGTAGTGGAATAGCAAGTGATCTAATTCTTCAGTAACGCAACCGCGTGCTGAACGGACTGTCCAGCTCAATACCATTGGGAGCCTGCTATGACAACTCGGACTGGCCTAAAAATGGCGACGGCGGCGTGCATCGCGCTAACCGCTGCGGCCTGTTCATCCGGATCGTCTTCGACTCAATCGCCGAGTTCCCCGGGGGGAGGGGCGAAGGTCGTCGGCGCGCTCGTGTTCATGGGGGACGACTTCTTCGCCAACATTCAGAAAGGGATGTCGGCTGAAGCGAAGAAGCAAGGTATTAAGTTGGTGGTAAACAATACCAACAATGACCCTTCCCAAGAAGCAAACATCATCTCAACCTACATCACCCAGAAAGTCTCCGCGGTCGTGATATCACCACTTAGTCCAATAGGGTCGGTAGCTTCGATCAAAGCCGCTGCCGACGCCGGTATCCCGGTAATCTGCTATAACACATGCATTGCCCCCGCGGACGCTAAGAAGTATGTCAAGGGGTTCGTCCAGACCAATCAGAAGGCGCTCGGGACACAAACCGGCCAGTACGCCGCGAACTACATCAAAACCAAGCTGGGTGGCAAGGCGAACATTGGGATTTTGCAATGCGACGTACTCGGCCCCGCGTGCACCGACCGTAAGGCCGGGTTCAAAGAAGCGCTACAAGGTCTGCAAGTCAACTACGTCGCCGACCAACAGGGCTACACGTCAGATAAGTCGGCTAACGTCGCCTCTGCCGAGTTGAGTGCCCACTCAGACATAAACGTGATGTGGTCCGCTAACCAACTTGGCATAGAAGGGATCCTCGTAGCTATCGGTCAGAAACAAAAGGCCGGGTCGGTGGTGGCATTCGGAACTGACATAAGCCCTACCCTGGCCAACGCCTTGCTGAACGGCGACAATGTTCTCCAGGCGACCACCGGACAAGCCCCGCTGCAGATCGGTGGACTCGCTATCCAGGACGCTCTGAAAGCAGCACAGGGTCAGGCGATCGCCCCATTCCCGCAACTTACCCAGAACCTGTTCTTTTCGCGCGACGACCCAGCCGCTGTAAAGGTATGGCTCGGGAACAACTCGTGAATGTTGGGATCGAAGCCCGGCGTCCTGTGTCGCGCCTGGAGTTGCGTGGAATCAGCAAGCGTTACGGCACCATTACAGCGTTAGATCGCGTCGACTTCGAACTCCGATCTGGCGAGGTTCGGGCGCTACTTGGCAAGAACGGCGCCGGTAAGTCTACGCTCGTCAAGATCATCAGCGGAACTGAGCATCCAGATTCTGGAAGGGTGACGCTAGACGGCGAGCGGATCCCGAACCAGGTGTCGGCGGTGGAAGTAAAGAGACGCGGCGTAGCAACCGTGTTCCAGGAACTCAGCCTGGTGCCGGGTCTCACCGTCGCAGAGAACATCGCGATGGGTAGCAGGGATAACCCAAGCAACGACGCTGGGCAGAAGAAGTTCAGCCTAGCCCACCGGTGGATGTACCGGCCGAAGCAGTCACGCGCGATCGCGTCAACTGCCTTGGAACAACTAGGCCTAGAACTGCCGCTCGACAGCGAGGTCCGCTCCCTTGCGCCGGCATTACAGCAGCTCACCGAGATCGCTAAGGCGATTGCAGCGAGACCAACGGTATTGGTGCTCGACGAACCGACGAGTTCCTTATCCGACCATGACGCGCAGGACGTGATCGCCCTAGTTCGACGTTTAGCTTCAGCCGGCACATCCGTGATCTACGTTTCTCACCGTATGAAAGAAATTCCTATCGTTGCTGACACCCTGACGGTGATTCGTGACGGCATGGTCATCGACACGTTACCTGCCTCGGCACCGATCAGTCAAGTCGCTGAGCTCATGCTGGGAGAACTCGTTCAGGCCGAGGGACGGCGACGGCAAGCGAGCTTTGTCCGCCAGAAGCGTGGCCCCGTACTAGCGGTCTCCAACCTCAAGCGAGGCCATCGGGTGCGCGGAGTAAGCCTGCACATACAACCCGGCGAGGTGGTTGGTATTGCCGGAATAAGAGGAGCGGGAAGAACTGAGCTACTTCGGGCCATAGTCGGCGTCGATCGTCCCGACAGCGGGCACATCGAGCTGAACGGAAGGGTGGTCCGCCGCCCCGCGCCTGGACCGATGTTTCGCGCCGGAGTTGCGCTCGTTCCCGAGGATCGAAGACGACAGGGTGTGGTGTCGAGCCGTTCGATCGAGGAAAACCTAGTGCTCTCGTGTTTGGATCGGGTAAGTCGTTGGGGCTTCGTAAGCAACCGTGAAGTTCGCGAACGAGCGACGCAGCAGACCCAGCGGTTAGATTTGAAATACGGCTCATTACGTGATGCGGTGTTGTCGCTGAGCGGCGGCAATCAGCAAAAAGTCGTAATTGGGCGTTGTTTGAACGCCCAGGTGCGTGTGCTTCTCCTCGACGAACCGACACGCGGGATCGATATTCACGCAAAGATACAGATCTATGAGGTGATCGCACAACTGGCAAGCCAGGGAATTGGCGTACTGCTCGTGTCATCTGAGTTGGAGGAGCTAGACGGTCCCTGCGATCGCATCCTAATCATGCGTGAAGGACAACTGCACGGGGAGATCTCGCGTGACGAGGCAAACCCCAGCCGGCTACTCGCGCTAGCTATGGGAGAGGAGTGAATGAATCTAATGAACATGCTGCTCACCCAGCCGAAGTTTCGCGAGCGCGTGCGGTCATGCCGATCCCAGGTGCGGCAGTCGTGGCAGCAACTGGGCCTTGCGCTGGTAATTCTTATTCTATTCATATTCTTTTCGGTGAATGCTCCTAACTTCCTCTCGTCGGGTAATCTACTCGACGTTCTGCGTCAGATTTCGTTCGTCGGAGTAATCGCATGTGGCATGACTCTGGTGATTGTCGCGGCGGAGATCGACCTGAGCGTCGGCTCGATGGTGGGTCTATCGTCAGCACTAATCGGCATTCTTGCATCCCAGCATTCCTGGCCCGTCTGGCTCGCCGCCCTGGCGGCGCTCGTAGCGGGACTGATATCCGGCGCTCTGGCTGGAGCCATTCGTTTTCTTTTCAAGGTGCCTTCCTTCATCGTGACACTGGGGTTATATAGTGCGCTGCGGGGACTGGCTCTGTTCTCGACAAATGCGTTTCCGAATACGATTAGCTCGTCTCGTTTTCAGACGTTGGGGGCGGGTACCGTCGCTGGCATCCCTACACCGATTTACTTTCTAGCGGCGGTGGCGGCCCTGTGCTGGTTTGTAATGTCACGCACCACGTTCGGACGATCGCTTTACGCAGTCGGCGGAAACCCTGAGGCTGCGAGGCTTTCTGGCATTTCGATAGCTCGAGTCCAGATAGCTATATTTTGTGTGACCGGGGTCCTGGCTGCCCTGGCTGGCGTGCTCCTCTCGGCTCGCCTCGCTTCTGGAAATCCAAATCTGGGCAACGGCTACGAGTTCGACGCGATCTCCGCCGTCATAATCGGTGGAACTAGTCTATTCGGGGGACGAGGGTCGATCTTTGGGACACTGTTGGGCCTGTTGTTCGTGGGAATTCTTACGAACGGGCTGGTCCTTCTAAACATATCCTCCTACGCCCAGGATATAATTCGGGGAGTAGTGGTCGTCGTAGCAGTCATCGTCGGGCAAATTGGAACTAGGGCAAGCAATACTGCTTAGCACTTCGTATCTCCAATCTTGAGAGGCCGAACTTATGAATTCCGGATCATCACTACGGCTTGGGCGAATGTTTCGAAAAGAATCGCAGCGATCCTTTATGGTGGCCATCGACCACGGGCTCCCTCTAGGGCCGGTTGCGGGACTCGTGGACGGCCTCGAGACCGTGAAGGCCGTTGCACCGGCAGCGGACGCGATCTTCGTAACGCCTGGCCTGCTGGCGCGGGCGGCGACATCGCTTGCATACCGGGAGGGGCCGCTTGTAGTCCTCCGCACTGACCTTTGGCTGCTTGACCCTAGGGTCAAGCAGAGTGGGGAGGCCTTACGAGTCCTCCTGGACCCATCCCAGGCGGTCCGCCTTGGCGCTGATGCAGTCACTATGCTACTCGTCCTAGGCACAGACGAAGCTGCTTTTGCCGAGAATGCCGCTCAGGTGGCAAAAATGGCTTCGGAAGCACACCTGATCGGCATACCTTTAATAGTCGAGGTCGTCGGCTGGGGAAGTCGGGTCACAAACCAATTGGACGGCGAACTCCTCCGTTACGGCTGCCGCGTAGCTGCGGAGCTGGGCGCTGACGCGGTAAAGACGCCTTTCCCCGAGAGTGCAAGTCAGATGCGCTCGATTGTGGAAAGCGCCGGGGTGCCGGTTTTGGTCCTAGGCGGCGCGCTCTCCGACGACCCGGAGGGTTTAATAGCCAGGTCCCGGGAGGCGCTTGGTGCTGGTGCAAGAGGGCTGATCTACGGTCGTAATGTGTGGCAGGCGCCCGAACCGGCTGCGATGGCGGCGCGGCTGGCGTCCCTCGTCCACAACCAGTCGTAGGTACCTGTCGTGGCCCAACTTCTACTAGGAGTCGACGTCGGGAGCACCGCCGCCAAGGCTGCGGTATACGACCTCGAGGGGCGAGAGCTCGGCCGCGCAAGTAGGACGATAGGCCGCGATCAACCCGCCGCTGGTCAAATGGAGCGCAGCCTGGACGACATGTGGACGGTGTGCTGCGAAGTGATGCAGGAGGTGATCGCGGCGGTCGGACGACCAAAGGAC
>Ga0209226_10001224_pt1 | contig 11909 bp, 7 predicted proteins | sample BarGraNGADG00212_2_FD_184497 | JGI IMG/M metagenome (GOLD analysis project Ga0209226, IMG submission 184497) | Arctic peat soil microbial communities from Barrow, Alaska, USA - Barrow Graham LP Ref core NGADG0011-212 (SPAdes) (version 2) | ecosystem: Environmental > Terrestrial > Soil > Wetlands...
CCGATCTGCGGCTGGCCGACGGAGGTCAACCACTGCTGGGCGGATTTCAAGTCTCTCGAGTTTGCCGTGACGTGCCCGAAAGGCTCGGCTGGCACGCTCAAGCTCTATATTATCGACGGCGACAACTTCGGCGGCGGCCGCGCGGAGTCGATCTCGGTCGCGGGCAGGCCCATCGGCGAGTATGAGAGCTTCCAGACCGGGCGATGGATCGAAGTCCCGATCTCGGCTGCCGACACGGCCTCGGGGCGTATATCCGTGGTCGCGAAGAACCTCAAACCCGGCGCGAATGCGGTGGTGTCGCTTGTCCAGTTCTTGAGCGCGTCCTCCAGGTAGGATACCTGGAGGGATGAAACCACTTTGGGTAAGGAAATGCTTACTACCAGACTTATTCTGACAGCGCTTGCCGTGCTATCGGTCGGGTGCGCTGCATCCGCGGGTGATCTAATGCCCGGATTCAAGAGGAGAGCGTTTTTCGGCGAGCAGTTACGGGACACGGTGACCCCATCGGGGATTCGCATCCACGTCAACGCGCCGGAGATCATGGACCCCGCCAAGCCCACCACCGTCATCTTCTACTCCACACCGAATGGCAACACCATCGCTCAGACACTCGGCTGCTCGATGGTTCCGGGGCTGGATTGGCACTATGACATCCAGCACATCGCCGCCCAGACGCGCCGCCTGCGCGAGGTCAGCGGCAACGAGAACATCGTGCTGGTCTGCGTCGAGGCGGAGGGTAAAAGCTGGCCTGCCTGGCGATCCAAGCATCCCGATAGTGCCGCGCTGATCCGCGCGATGGTCGAGGACAACATCAAGGGCCTGCCGGGCAAGGAGGTCAGTGTTGCACTCGCGGGCCACAGCGGCGGCGGGAGCATGATCTTTGGGTTCATCAACTCCGCCGACGCGATCCCCTCATGGGTCAATCGAATCGCTTTTCTGGATGCGAACTACGGTTTCTCGGACACGGACAAGCACGGCGACAAGCTGATCGCGTGGCTCAACGGCAGCCCCGAGCGCAGCCTGATCGTGATCGCCTACGACGACCGCAACATCACGCTAGACGGTAAGCTCGTCAACGCGCCCGGTGCGGGAACCTATCGCGCGACCGAGCGCATGCGCGCCACGTTTGGCAAGGACATGACCCTCGGCCACACCGAATCGGGCGATATCGACCGCTACATCGGTCTCGACGGGCGCGTTACGTTCATCGTTCACCGCAACCCGGCAAACAAGATCCTCCACACCGCGCTCGTTGGCGAGATGAACGGCTTTCTTGAGGCGATGACCCTGAACACTCCCATCCATGCGAAATGGGGAACGTTCGGCGCGCCGAGGGCCTATACGAAGTGGATTCAGCCGGCGGTGATGCCTGCCGGCACAGGCAGTCCTCCAGGTAAGATACCTGGAGGGATGGTGCCTGCAGGGATGGTAATGAAGAAGCTGGCCGGGATGACGCGTGAACAGTGGGAAACCGTGCTCATCGAGGAGATCAAGGGCGGCAACACTCCCGCCTTCTCAAAGAAGTTTGTCACCATTCGGATCAGCGGCATCGATGAGAAAGGCAAGTTCCACACGGCCTCGTATCAGGTCGCGCCGGACTACCTCGCCGTGGGCACTGACACCGACTTCGTCCGCACGCCGCTTACTCCAATGGCGGCGCAGCCGGTGGCGGATTTCCTCGGCTGCTCGCTTCCGACGCGCAAGATGGTGGACCAGATCTACAAGCAGGCGGACGTCAAACTCGCGCCGAAACCGCTCACCGAGAACCGCGATGCGCTCGCGACGTTCATCCAGCACAACCAGATCATCGAGGGCCAGCGCGCGGGCAAGCGGCTCGGCGCGCTCGTGGGCGGGATCAAGAAGGATGTATGCGTCACGAATTTGCTTCAGCAGAGGGCGCACAGAGTCGCCATCTACGGCTGGCATCAGCTCAACGGCGTGCCGATCCAGCCCTTGACCACGGTCCACGTGGACTGGTATGTTGACTACAGCCACGGCATACGCCTTGTGAAGCGCGCGATGATCGTGGACGGCGAGCCGCGCGACCTCTGGGATGTGCTCAAGGACCCGAACCTGTGCTTCCTTGTCAGCGACGAGGGGCCGATCCCCGTGCCGCATTACTGAGAGATCAGATCAGCCCTCCAGGTAAGATACCTGGAGGGATCGAGCTTCGTTGGGGTCAGATTTGGAATCTGACCCCGAAGGGCAATCTGGCGATCTGCGATTGCCTCATTTCGCGCAATGCTTGTTGGGGATCACAGATTCCCGGGTTGCCCCTGCGGGCTGGATTTCAAATCCAGGCCGAACATACTGCGTTATTAGAAAGGTAACCTGACATGCGTTTCCGAATCTCAGCCTTGGTGCTCATCTGTTGCCTTGCTCTTGCTTCCGTGCCCTCAGCCGCGGCGACCATCGCGCTCCGGCGCGATGCCACATGGAGCGAGCGCGCCGCCGCCGGTGACCTGCAGCGCGTGATCTACGCCGCGACCGGCAAGCTGCTGCCCATCGGGGCGTACAGTCGCGCGGATAGAGAGGTCATAGCGGTCGGTTTCTCGCCGGTCGGCGGGGCGAACCTCTCGGCAAAGACGCTGGGCGATCAGGGGTTCGTGCTCAAGACAGTGACGCGCGGCGGAAAGACGGTCCTGGTCGCGGCGGGAGCCAACCCCGTATCGACCTGTTACGCCGTCTACACGCTCGCTGAGCGCTACGGGGCGGGGTTCTACCTGGGCGGCGATGCGCTTCCAACCAAGCGAACGGCGTTCGCGATTCCGAAGCTGAATGTGATCGAAAAGCCCGTGTTCAAGGTGCGCGGGGTGCTTCCGTGGTATAACTTCTTCGACAGCCCCACCGCGTGGAATATCGAGGACTATCGCGCGTTCATCGACCAGCTTGCCAAGTCCAAGAACAACTTGTTGGGCTTCCACAGCTACGATTTCGAGCCGTTTTGCGCGTATCGCGATACGAGCGGGAAGATAGTTGCGGGAGCGCCGCTGATGTCCACGGATCAGCCGACCTGGGGGACCGCTTCGATGAAGACCTCGGAGTTCGCGCCGACAGCGCGGGGTTTCTTCGAGAAGCCCTACTTCGGCGCGGACTGCTCGATGGGCTACAAGACCCCCGAGCAAGGCATTGTGAGCGCCCAAAAGCTGCTCGCGCGGGCGCTGTGGTACGCGAAGGCGCGAGGGGTCAAGACCTGCCTTGGGTTCGAGGTCAGCGGCGATCCGACTGCGCCCAGCGATCTGGACCGTCTCGAACAGCGCCTCAAGAGCGTTCTCAAAGCCTATCCGATGCTGGACTATGTGTGGATATGGGAGCCCGAAGCAATGGGCCTGAACGGTATCGACCCTCGCGGCGCGCGAACGGACTTCGGCGCATACTACCGCCGGTGGGACAGCGCGTTTTCATATATCGAGGATCCGAGACGTCGCAGCGAGGCCGTCCGAATCGGCATCTACGCTCTCGCGGCTCATCGCATCATCAAGCGAGAGGCTCCTGGCGTTCGCATGATCCTGAGCGCGTGGGGTGGCGACAATCACCTGCGCTTCACCGACTTCTACCCCGGCTATGATAAGATACTGCCCAAGGACGTGATCTTTTCCGCGCTGGATAATATCATCACGAGCGATACCGTCAGCGCGGCCTATGGCAAGCTTTCCAAGGATCGCGAGTTTTGGCCGATCCCGTGGTTCGAGTTCGACGGCGACCAGTGGTGCCCTCAGCCGAACACCAAGCGGTTCTACAACGCCGCCCGCGATGCGCTCGCCAAAGGTGCGAGCGGACTCCTCGCGATCCACTGGCGCACGCGCGATGTCGAGGAATCACACGCGTATATCTCGCAGTTCGCGTGGAACCCGAAGCTCGGCTATGAGGAGTTCTACCGCGACTACGCCCGCAAGGCGTTCGGTGACGAGCGCGCGGCGAAACTGCTCATGGACCTGCAGGACTTAGGTTACCGCTGGCTCGGCGGCGGAGGGCAGAGTGAGTGCGGCGGGTTCGCGTGGAACGCCGCGCCGGACGGTGCGGTCGAGCGGATGAGGGCGGTGTTCGGCAAGTACTCATCGCTGCGTCCGAGCGAGCGGTTCAGCGGCCTTATGTGCATGTCCAAGTGGTTGGAGTGCTACGATCGGGCCGCGCGGATTCTTCGCCAGGACGGCCGGCTTCGCACTCTGCTCAACTCACTAAAGGCAGAGAATCGAGCTCCGACACTCGAAGAGAAGGCGTCTATCGAGCAGAACCTCAAAGACGCGCGGCGCGAGCTTTCCGTCGCGATAGCCGCCGCTGCAAGGCGCACGTCGAACCGGGGGGAGTTGGGAATCCTCGCGACCATCAACACCAAGGCGTGGGCGAGCCTGCTGAGTATCGAGAAGCAAGCGGAGGATGTCGCCGGCGTCCGGCTCGAGCGGGCTTCGTGGCCGGATGGTTACGTGCTGTCGGTCAACTCGATCTTGCGGCAAGAAACGGTGTTTGCCGGGCAGCCGATTCGCGTTTCGGCGGTCGTGCATGCGGCATCTACCGAGGCTTGGGCGCAGGTGCTCTATCGTGTGCCGGGCGGGACATTTCGCAGCGTGCCGCTCAAGTTCGTCGCCTCGGGTCGGCTGGAAGGGTGCCTGCCTGCACAGTCCCCCGGCCTAATCGAGTATCAAATCACAGTTACTGACGGACAATCCGCCGCCGCGTGGCCACGGGATTCCCTTGCCTACGTGTCCGTCGTCGCCGCCCCGCCACTCGACAAACCCGTAAAGCGAGCCGCGTCGAGCGCTCCGGCCACAAAGGCCCGTGCGATTGTCTCGACCGGTCCGATGCTCGTTCGAGTCTCATGGCCGGACCGGGCAGCCTCGCGGGCTTTTGGCGTGATGAGAAGCGCGAACGGCGGTGCGTGGAGCCCGGTGGCGGTCGTCAGGGACAACTGGTATGAAGATCGCGCGGTGAATGTCGGTTGGGCCTATCGCTACCGGATAACGGACGCGGATTCAGGGCGCTCGATAGCTGAGTCTGGCGTCACGAAGATTGCTCGTCCGCCGCTGCCCGCTGCGCCTGAATTGACAGCCGTCCCCGGCCCGGGCAGAGTCAGGTTGAGCTGGAAAGCTGATGACCCGACCGCCTCCGACTACCGCGTCTACAGGTCTGACAAACCGCAAGGACCGTTCACTCAGGCGGACAGCGGCATTCCGGGGTCGAATGTACAGGCAATGCGAAGCTGCGTCTGGGCCGCGCCGCCTGGCGTGCAGATGTATTACGTGGTGCGCGCAATCTCGCTTGACGGGCGTGAGGGACGATCCTCCAGCCCCGTTAGCGCAGTCGCGTTTGAGGCCGGCACCAAGCCGATTCTGGGCCTCAGATTTGACGGCGGTGACCCGGTCAGCATCCAGAGCCGCGCGGTGGAGCAGGGGATTCCCGCGCTACGGACTGGTCCCGGCAGCTTCGTCGAACTCCCGCACCAGGATGCGTATAACACCGGCGGCGAGATCACGATCCAGTTCTGGGTGAAACTGCGCGCGCCGGGGATCATACCGGTGTTCATCTCGCACGGGGCCTGGGACCAGGACGGCTTCTTCGTGCAGTATTACATGTCTCGCGTCAGGTTCTATCTTGGGGGAGTCGGCACGCTGGATGCAGGCAGCATCGAACTGAACCGTTGGACCGCCATCACCGCAACCTACGACGGCGCGGAGATGGTTCTCTACGTGAATGGGCGAAAGGTGGGCTCGCAGCCGGCAGCGGGTCTGATTCGTCCAGCCGTGCGCTCGCTGTTTATTGGCCGGTATGAGTATGAATCGAAGGAGTTCGAGGTGGACGGCTGGATCGGCGGCGTGAGGGTCTACCAGTATGCTGTGTCTCCCGAAACAGTCCAGGCTAACTACGAAGAGATGGTTCACAAAATGCCCGCGGGTGGTTCCTAGCTGCCTCACTTGGAAACAATCCGAGTATGAGGTTTGTCATAGGAAGTTGGACAGACTTGGACAGAATCACTTGCTACGCAAGGCAGTGTCTTCTCTGTCTGCTGATAGCAGTGGCTGCCTGCGCCTCGGCTTGCGCCACGCCGACAGCGCTCAACGTCATTCCGACGGCTGAGGTTCTGGCCCACGGGTCCGCGAACTTCGAGGTGCAGCTATACGGAGGTCCCACATCCTCGGGCTACTCGTTCATAAACCAGTTCCAGACCCAGCTTGGAGTGGGCGGCAATGTGGAGCTTGGGTTCGATCCGTCGCTCGGCCCGAACAAGGGTAACTACTGGAACGCCAAGTACGGCATCTACCAGGAAACAAGCCGCCGCCCCGCGCTCGCGGTTGGCGAGTTCGCGAACATCCCAGGCAGCAGCAGCCCGCTCTACGTGACGGCTTTCAAGAGTTGCGGCACGTCCAGGCTGCATGCCGGTTCGATCTACCTGGGAAATGCCCTGCGATGCATGCTGGGTTGGGAGATCGGGCACGATCACCCTCTCGTGTTCCAGGCGGATTTCATATCGGGGCCTAACACCTACACGAGCATAGGCGTGGAGATCAACTGGCGCAACGGTGCGTCGCTCAATGTTGCCCAGCTTATCGGCAACTCCTCGCGCGCGCCAAACGCCTATCTGGTCATCGTCGGCTGGACTGGGAAGGTATTCTGAGTGAGTGTATGTAACGAGAGTATAGGCGTTCAAACAGGCGCTGAATGTGGGGGGACATGAAACTCAGAACGATCTGGTTTGTCTGTGCAATCGCGGCGCTGCTCGCGATGCCGGGCGGAGCAACAGGGAGGCACAAGATGATACTTTTGGCGCATAGGGGCGAGTCGTATATCGCACCGGAGAACACGCTGGCCGCGTTCAAAATGGCCTGGGACAAGGGTGCGAAGGCGGTCGAGTTGGATGTTTACCTTACCAAGGATCACAAGATCGTCGTCATGCATGATGCGAACACCAAGCGGACGGGCGAAGCCGATCTCGTGATAAAGGACACGGACTCGGCCGAGCTGCGCAAGCTCGATGTGGGCAAGTGGAAGGGCGAGCAATTCGCGGGCGAGAAGATACCGTTCCTGGACGAGGCGCTTGCGACCATCCCGAAGGGCGGCAAGCTGCTGGTCGAGATCAAGTGCGGCGTGGAGATTCTGCCGATCATGCAAGAGGTTCTCGACAAGAGCCGCAAGCGATCCCAGGTGACCATCATCAGCTTCAGCCTGGACGTAGTGGCCGCCTCAAAGAAGCTCATGCCGGACCTCCAGACCTATTGGCTGCGATCGCCCGCGAAGGATCCGGACACTGGGAATCCTCTTCGCTACGACCGCAAGCTTATCCAAACCACGCTCGATAACCACCTCGACGGCCTCGATATGCACTACGCGATGGTGACCAAGGACTACGCCGACGCTGTCAAGGCCGCGGGTCTGGCGCTGTGGACGTGGACGGTCAACGACCCGGCTGAGGCGAAACACCAGATCGAGCTGGGAGCGGACGGCCTCGGAACCGACCGCGCGGTGTGGCTTGCCGAACAGCTCGCGAAATAGGAGTACTGCTTGTCCGATCGAACTAGCCCCGTTGGGCCGATAATCCGCGAGGCCACGCGGGCCGACGTTCCGGCGATCCTCGCGCTCATAAAGGAACTGGCCGACTACGAGAAGCTCTCGCACATCGTTGAGGCGACCGAGGAGTCGCTGAGCGAGGTGCTCTTCGGCGAGCGTCCGGTCGCCGAGGCGCTGGTCGCGTTCCACGAAGGCGAGCCGGCGGGCTATGCGATCTTCTTCCACTCCGTCTCCACGTTTCTCGGCCGCGCGGGGATTTACTTAGAGGACCTCTACGTCCGCCCGCATCTTCGCGGCAAGGGCATCGGCAAGGCGCTTTTTGCCGCCGTGGCGCGCATCGCGCGGGATCGGAACTCCGGCCGGTTGGAGTGGCAGGTGTTGAGGTGGAACTCAACCGCGATCGATTTCTACGAGGCCCGCGGCGCGGAGTCGCTGGATGGTTGGGTCACAATGCGCCTGGCCGGTGACGCGCTGGACGCAGTGGCGGCGGGGGACGGTGGCGAGCGTTGATACGGACTATAGTCTCTCGATCTTGATCCCGATGTCCTTCCGAATCGCCGGAAGCTCCAGGCGTAAGCCCTTGCTGTCCACGCTCACGGTCTGAGTCCCTGTCTCTTTGCCCGCGTAGGTGTCCCAGAATCGCGCGCGATACTTCCCCTTTGGCCAGTTCGGCACGGTGAGCACCGTTGGCGGAATTGCATCGGGCTGATGGCCGGTTGCGTAGATACCCCTGTAGTTGTGCATCGCGTTCTGGACCCAGATGAGAGACACGGTCTTGCCTCGCATGCCGTAGAGTCTGAGATCGGGTTCCCTCTTGCGCTCGGCGCGTTCCAGGACGTAGCTAACCAGCATCCAATCGGTGCCGGTGTTCTCGACGGTCAGCGCGTGTGTTCCCGCCGGGACATCGATCTTATACTCTCCGTCGTACTGCTGAAGGGTATCATGCTTGCCTGGCGGATTGACGTCGGGCATAGGTTTGTCTAGGATTGTGGCTTTATCTAATACAGCCACAAGGTGCGCGCCGCCGTAGCCCGACACGCCCGATACGCTGATCCGCAGCCGCGTGGGGTGGGGCAGGTCGAGATCGAAGGCCAATGGATTGTGCAGGTTCAGATGGTTCACGTTCCCGTGAAGTATACCCGCCACTTGCCCCTGCACACTGACCGCCCCGTCGGAGCCGATCTTCACCTTCGCGGGCTTGTTTGCCTCGGATGGCTCCCATGAGGCTGGGCCAAACAACATAAGATCGCGCCAGGGTGTCTCGTCCGCGGGATTCACGAGCGTAAATGATGCCTCCTCGATCTGCTCAAAACCCTCGCGAGGGAAGTCCACTCCCTTTGCGAACGCCGACAGCGCCGCGAAGTGATAGTAGAGGTTCCCCGGAGCGATGTGGCTGTCCCACCACCACAGCATAGCCGAACCCGCCGAGCCGCTCATAAGCGTGCTCCACATGCCATCGTGCAGCAGAATGCCATCGGGGTCCACCTTGCGATCCGGCCCTCCCGCGTCCGCGCCGAACTCGCCGATGTAGCTCGGCTTGTGGTAGTCCCGCTTCTTGCGCTGCCAGTCGACCAGCTCGGGCGCGCCGTCAGCGAGGCCATACGCGTGGGTCTGCGTGTAGTCCATCTGAGACAGCTTGTCGATCTCGGGTTTTCCGGCGGAGTTTGCGAAGCTCGTGGTCTGGAGGTGCTTCCAGGGGTCGATGCTTCGCAGATGGTCGCTCATATTGGCGTGCCAGCGCGCGACTTCCTCGGCCTTATACGCATCCGATGAGATAATGTCCACCTCGTTCCAGAACTCCCAGCTCATCACGTGCGTATTCCAACCGTATCGCGCGACCAGATACCGGAGCTTGTTCTTATACAGGCGGTGCATCGTCGGGTTGGTCCAGAACTCCTTTGGTTGACTCAGAGGCCCGCCGTTCGCGGCGCAGTGTGGGGTATCCTCCCAGCAGCCATAACCGCCTTCGGACTTGCGCCTCAGCTCATTGTAGCTGTCCATGCACAGCATCACGTAAAGCCCATTCTTTCGCGCGAGGTCGAGCACGTAGTCCAGCCTCCAGGCCTTTTCTTGATCAAACTTACCCAAGCCAAAGCCGTCACCCGTATGCTCCATCCCGAACGTTGTCCACCCAGGTCCCAGCCAGACCCGGAAGTAGCTGCACCCGGCCTTGCCGTAGCGGCCAAGCCAATCGTCGTAGTCCAGAGTGCCCCGCTCAGACGCCCAGCACACGTTTGCGCCGATAGGAACGTAGGGCCGCTTGTCGTCAAAGATGAAGTAGCGCGAGTCTTCGGGGCTTCGCCTGATGAACCCCGGATCATCCGAGGCAACGCACTCGAAGGGGATCGGTATCCAATTGACCTGCTTGCCGCTTTTGTCGCGAGCGGTTACCCGGACGGTGTAGCGCCCAACCTGAGCCGGTGCGAACCTCAGCCGCCACTCCGATGCCCCCGATGGCGTCAGGCTGTCTCGGTTGTCCTGATTGGCGCGGGTGTAGTCCTGGAAGTAGAACGCGGGCACGGTGAGCACAGTGCCATTGGGCGCCGTGAACTGCCCTTGCACGTCGATCTCGTCCGAATCGAATGCGTTGCCGTATGTCCCCCGCAGATCGATGGCAAACTCCGCTCTGCCATAGCGAGGGACGCGTGAGGACAGCGCCGTGACTCCATTTATCCTCAGAGGACGGTTATCTGATGCGGGTGGCTGAGCAGCCGCGCCCGCGGCGGCGATGAGGGAAATGGCGACACACAACCAACAATTCATCCGCACAACCTCGCTCGCGCTGTAATGCCGATATTCTACGTCCTGCCGCGCACACTCCGCAAGTTAGCTTCGGCGCGCGCAGGTTTACCGGAGCCGTTTTGGTGGTATTACATACCGATTCCGTGAATGCCCGCCAGTCACCTAACGCAACGGAACAAAGTTGGCCCGATGAACGGTTCCCTTTTCGGCATCAAAGTCGCGCGGCAGCCAGGCACCTGGATCGTGAGCCTGTCAGGTGATCTGGACTACGCCGCGTCAATTGAGCTCGTGCCCAAGCTTGTCGATATCACCGACCAGTGCGATGCTGATCTGCACTTCGATCTCAGCCGAGTCACGTTGATCGATAGCGAGGGCGTAAAGGCGCTGCTGTCCGCCCAGGCGAGAATGCTCGACAAGAACAGCCGCGTGCGCGTGATCAACTGCAGCCTGGCGGCTCGACGCGTGCTGCAACTGGTCGGCGTGGATGAGATGCTGGGTATCAGAGCCGGCTGAGCTCCCGCCTCCGTCTACGCGTAGCCCATCACGTAATCGACAAGTGTCCCCGCGCCCATGCCGACCGCGCCCTTCTTGGCGAGAGGCAGGTCTTTTTCGGTCCACGTGGACGACAGGTCGATGTGCGCCCAGGGGGTCTCGCCGACAAATGCATGCACGAACAGCGCGCCGAGTATCGCTCCGGGGCCGCCGCCCTCGGTGTTCTTGAGATCGGCGATGTCGCTCTTCAGATGCTCCTTGTAGTCCGTGTGAAGCGGCAGTTGCCACATCGCCTCGCCACACGACTTCCCCGCGGCCACGAGCGCATCCACCAATTGCTGGTTCGTGCCCAGAATCCCCGATATCTCCCTGCCGAGCGCGGTGACGCACGCGCCGGTAAGGGTGGCGAGGTCGATGATCTCGTCCACGCCGACGCTGTTCGCGTAGGCCACGGCATCGCCAAGCGTCAGCCGGCCCTCGGCATCGGTGTTGTTTATCTCGACTGTCTTGCCCGCGAATGACTTGACCACGTCACCCGGATGTATCGCTACCGGGCTGATCGCGTTTTCGGTCGCCGGGATGAGCGCCAATATGTTGACCTTGGGCTTGATCTTGCCCGCGGCTCGCATTGCGGCCAGCACGGCCGCCGCCCCGGACATATCGTCCTTCATCCTGCACATGGCCTCGTTGTTCTTAAGCGAATGGCCGCCGGTGTCGAAGGTGATTCCCTTGCCGACCAGCGCGATGGTCTTTTTTGCTTCGGGGTGCTCATACTTGATCTCGATAAACTTGGGCTCGACCACGGCTCCTCGCGCGACCGCGGCGAAAAGGCCCATGCCCGCCTTCTCGAACTCCTTGCGGTCCATCACTTTGCAGCTCATGCCGTAGTCGGTGGCGATGGATTGGGCGAGATCCGCGAGGTAGGAGGGAGTGATGACGTTTGAGGGCTCGTTCACGAGATCGCGCGTGAAGATCACCGCGTCGGCGATTATCTCCGCGCGCTCGACACCTCGCTCGATGTCGGCGAGCTTGTCCGCGGAAAGCTCCACGATCTCGAACGACTCGATGGGGTGGTCTTTCACGTCCTCTGTTTTCCAGTGGATGAACTCATAACCCCCGAGCGCGGTCCCGAGGGCGGTCGCCCTCGCGCACTCGAAGGCGGCAATGCCCGCGAT
>Ga0209226_10001227_pt1 | contig 11863 bp, 5 predicted proteins | sample BarGraNGADG00212_2_FD_184497 | JGI IMG/M metagenome (GOLD analysis project Ga0209226, IMG submission 184497) | Arctic peat soil microbial communities from Barrow, Alaska, USA - Barrow Graham LP Ref core NGADG0011-212 (SPAdes) (version 2) | ecosystem: Environmental > Terrestrial > Soil > Wetlands...
AGATGGCCAGGTGTGGCAGGCTGGCGATGGCTTGCAGGCGCAAATTGGCGATCTCGGCCCGGGCTTCGTCGATGCGCTGTTCGGCAAACAGCGGCCCCAACAGGGCCTTCTGGATGTTCTCCTTCTGAATCCTGATTTTCTCGGTGTTGGTAACAACCACGTTGAACAGGCTGCCGCGGATAACGGGTATGTCCTTCTCGCCGTCACGCGTGAAGGTCAGCTTGACGTTGGCCGCGAAGGGCTTGTAGAGGCGCGGGGGCAGGATGCGGTCGTAGCGCGTCGCTGCCAGCTCACGCAGGCTCTCGATGATGGTCTTGCCCGGCGCAAAGACCAGGGCGTTCTGCACGAAGGGGCCGGTCGGATATTCGAGCGCCATCGCGAATTCGCTGGCGTAGATGGCCCCGATCAGGACGGTCTTGCCGGCGCCCATCGCCAGGGCCAGGATATAGGAGGGGTAGGACAGCAACAGTGATTCGCGCAGGGCTTCCAGCTTGTACTGGCGCACGAAGTCGTCGTCGGTCTTGATGCGCTCCAGCAGCGCATCCTTGCCATAGTCGGTGGCATAGTCCCGAATATCCTGGTGGGTCAGGCCCAGGGCGGCCAGCAATTCACTCGTCCTGGGGAACACGGCTTTGTAGAGGTCGATGACGTGCGGCGTGCCTGCGACCAGACGCAGATACCAGTACGTTTCCAGGGCGCGCACTTGCGGCGGACGCAAACGAAATCCGGGGCCTTCCGGGTTAGCGGCCCATTGAAGGATTTCGCTGATCGCGCCGGCGTACTCAGAGTGAGGATAACCCTGCGCGCGCCACTGGTCAACGCGTTGGGCCAGGATATGATACAAGTGGGGCACGTTGTCTGTCTCTCCCGTGAGACCTGCGCCGATAGATAGGCCCCAGTATACCCCGGTGCGATGACTTTGACAAAGGTGGCGAAAGCTTGCGGTACCCCACTTTGTGACGTCGTCGCCGGCATCCCTGGCTATGATGTGACCAGGTGATCGGAACAAAGTGAGGTATTGCGGCGCGCATTGCTAGGCTCGGAAAGGCAGTCAGGTGCCGGCAGGTATCGCGCTTGGCTGATAGGCGAAGGCCAGCACGATCAAAGCGGGTGTCATGGTCAACGATCTTGCCATCCACTACGTGGGCGATAGTGATGCCCGCCCAGTCCGCCGTCTTTCACCTATCAATCTCCCTCGAAGGATCTGGCGCTCCGTTACGCCGTATCCTTCACCGGCGTCTAGCCGCCTCGGTGATTGGGTAGTCACCCCGTTCCGAAAGACAGTTGCCGGGGCCGAGAAAACTCGCTCCTAACGTGAAATAGGCCCGACCACTCTCTGGCCCTTGCGCGAAACGTTTGTTCTATGATACACTGATGCTGTGAGGATCATGCCTGTGCCGTCCCACCAGTCGTACCGTAATATTGTCATACTGTCATATCGTCAAACGTCAAGCGGTCGCAATGGTCAATCGTTGTAGGATGGTACCAAAAGCCAGTCAGCCTTCGTCATGTCCGTCTGCCGGCGCGGCGCGATCCGCATTGCCCGCCAGTTTAGCATCACCGTAAGCGGTTTCCAGCGCCGCCCGGGTGATCGCGTCGTAAGCCGGGCCCAGCAGCCGGGCCGCGTCCTGGTCCGGCAAGAAAGTGGGCGGCCCCAGGCGCTTGAGCAGCGGCAGGCCCACGACCGGCGGCTTAGCGGTCGTCAGGATGCCTTCCAGCCGGCCGGCCGGCTGCCAGAAGCTGCCGATAGCTTCCTCGAGGAGTGCGGCCGTCTCCGGTTCCTCCTGATCCGGCTCTTCCGTGTCCAGGGACGGGCTGCCGGCGCGGCGCGCGCGCAGGGCTTCCAGGATCTGTTCCTGGCTGCGTCCGCGCAGGCGGAAGATCATGAACGGATCCTCGTCGAACTGCTCCCCCAGGATATAGTGTGTCGCGGCGATGTGCTTGCAGGGGTTCGCCGAGTCGGGACAACTGCAATCGGTCACCAGGTCGCCCCGCTTCTCCGGAAACAGGCTCACTCTCGCCGCCTTGAAAGCCTGCTCGATGTCGGCCGGCATTTCCCCGGCCAGCAACTGCGCCGTGAAAATGGCCTGCGCTGCCATCTGGTCGATGACCTTCTCCCACTCCTCGGCCGTCAACGGCGTGAGCCGGATAGTCACTCGATAGGGGGACGGTCGTGAGCCCTGGACGCGCGCCCGCACCTCATTGCCCTTTTCTTCGATCGACAGCACCTGCCCCTTACGAGCGTAGCTGCGGCCGCGCTGGAGCCGGCCCGAGTCCACCAGCAGCTCCAGCGCAGCGATCCAGCGGCCGGCCCACCAGCTTCGGCCGATCTTGCCGTACTGGCTGCGCGCCTTGATGCCGCGGTCCGTCGCGATCGGGCGAGAGGGTTCGAAGTACTCGTAGTAGTCGGAATAACGTTTGGGCATCGTCCTTACCGCTTCAACGTCACCAACTGCCGCAGATCTTCCGTCGAGAGCTCGGTGAGCCAGTTCTCGCCGCCGCCCACCACCGCCTGGGCCAGCGCACGCTTGCTCTCGATCATCTCGTCGATCATTTCCTCCAGGGTGCCCAGGCTGATGAACTTGTGCACCTGCACGTCACGCGTCTGTCCAATGCGGTAGGCGCGGTCCGTGGCATGGTCTTCTACAGCCGGATTCCACCAACGGTCGAAGTGGAAGACGTGGTTGGCGCGCATCAGGTTCAGCCCCGTGCCGCCGGCCTTGAGCGACAGGACAAAGACCGGCGGCCCGCCCTCTCCCTGGAATTGCGCCACCATCTGGTCCCGCTGTGCCGGCGGCGTGCCGCCGTGCAGGAACAGCACCGGGCAGCCCAGCGCCCCCTGCAAATAGCCCTGGAGCGCCTGCCCCATCTTGGCGAATTGCGTGAAGACCAGGGCATGGTGGCCCGCTGCTACCACCTCTTCCAACATCTCGCTCAGGCGGTCGAGCTTGCCGCTGCGCCCCGCCATCTCGCGCGCGGGCTCACCGCTTGCGGGCGGTGAGCCCGCCCGCCGCACGGGACCGGCCTGGTGAAGGAACAGGGCCGGGTGGTCGCATACTTGCTTGAGCTTCATCAGCATAGCCAGCACCTGCCCGCGGCGGTCGATGCCTTCGGCCTGTTCCACCGACTCGAGCGATTCCTGGACGGTGGCTTCGTACAGGCTGGCCTGCTCCTCGGTCAGGTTGCAGTAGACCTTCATCTCCAGCTTTTCGGGCAGATCCTGGATCACGCGCGGGTCGGTCTTCAGGCGGCGCAGTATGAACGGGCTGACCAGGCTTTTGAGGCGCTCTGTGGCATCCTGGTCGGCGTAGCGTTCGATCGGGATGGCGAAGTCGCGCCGGAACCGGTCGCGTGGGCCCAGATAGCCGGGGTTCAGGAAGTGCATAATGGACCATAGCTCTGAGAGCCGGTTCTCAACCGGCGTGCCGGTAAGTGCGATGCGGAAGCTGCCCGGCAGCCGCCCGATGGCCTGGGTTTGCCGCGCGGCCGGGTTCTTGATATTCTGGGCCTCATCCAACACCACCCCACGCCAGCGGATCGCCTGGAGCGTCTCGGCGTCCCGGCGGGCCAGCGCGTAGCTCGTAATCACCAGGTCGTGCTTGCCGGTCTCGCCTGACAGCTCGGCGCCTTGCAGTCGCTCGTTGCCCTGGTGGATCCACACGGAAAGGCTCGGAGCAAACTTCTCGGCCTCCCGCCGCCAGTTGCCCACCACGGAAGTCGGGCAGATCAGCAGAACGGGAGCGTCCGCGTGGCCTTCTTCCTTGTCGCGTGTCAGGAGAGCCAGGGTCTGCACCGTCTTCCCTAATCCCATATCGTCTGCCAGGCAGGCGCCGAGGCCCCAGCGGCGTAGGAAATCCAGCCAGGAGTAGCCATAGCGTTGGTAGGGGCGGAGCTGGCCGCGCAGGCCGGCCGGCTGGGCCAGCTCGGCCAGCTTTTCCTGGCCGGTCAACTGTTTTAACCACTCGTCGAGCCAGCCCTCAAAGGATGCCTCCTCGACCGGCAACCCGTCCACTATCTGCTCGCCGTCCAGTCCCATCTGCAGGGCTTCCAGCAGGCCGGCCTCTCCCTCGTGTTGGCGTGACTGCCAGAAGCGGAGCGCCGCCTCGATCTGCTCCGGATCCAATTGCACCCACTGGCCGCGCACCTGCACCAGGGGCGACTTGAGCGCGACCAGCTCGCGGAACTCGTCCTCGCTCAAAGTCGTATCGCCTACGGAGAGCTCCCAACTGTAGTTGACCAGGCTGTCGAAGCTGAGGCGCGCCGCGGTTGGGGCTTCAGATGGCGTGGCTTTCGGGCGAACGCGCAGCCGCAGGCCCAGCCGGGAGCCGCGCTGGTTCCACCAGGGCGGCACCAGCACGCCGAAACCGCTCTGCTCGAGCAGGGGCGCGACCTCGCGTAGAAAGCCAAAAACCTGTTCCCCGGTCAGTGCCAGCTCTTCGGGCCGCGCGCTTTTGAGCACCTGCCCGATCGGCGTGAACAGACGCGCTGTGTAACCCAGGCCGGCCAGTAACTGTTCCTGCGGGCGATCGAACTGGCGTCCCAGGCGGCGCAGCACGTTGCCACGCGTGTCCCAGATCTCGGCGGCGGGCACCAGCAAGCTCGGATCGTCGCGTGCCTGCAGGAGGAAATGCAGTTGCCAGGGCGCCTGCCGGCCGTCGGAACCCGGCCCCGCTGGCGCAGCCAGGCGGAAGGCGACGCGGAAATCGCCTGTGCCGGCCACTTCCAGGTTACGCAGCCACGCCTGGATGCTGCGGGCCAGGCTCTGCACCTGGCTGGGCACAGCCTTGACGGCCGGATCGTCGCTGAAGAGCGCGCGCAGCCACTGCCCCGCCGCGCTCTGATCGCTGCGCGCTAGCGCTGGCAGCGCCACGCGGCCCCAGCGGCGGGCCAGCGCGTCCACCATGCTCCTCACGAAGCTCCTGAGCAGGCTACCCGGCGTGGGGGGCTTGCCCTGGCCCGATGGTTCGGCTCGGCAGACCGGCGGCATGGCGGCTTGCAGACGGGCCAGGCGCGGCGCGTCCTGCGGCCCGTCGAGCACCGCCAGCCAGCGTGCGTGATAGAGGCTTCCCGAGGCGTCGGCCAAGGCGCCAGCCCTGCCTGCCTGCACGAGGACCGGCACGATCTTTTGCTGGGCCAGCACTTCCAGCACGAGCCCGGCCACCGTATTCCAGTATTGAGTATCGGAGCCCATGGCCAGCCCCGCCGGCATTTCCTCCGCCAGCGGCAGATGAGACAGGACGTAGAACGCTTCTGCGGCCGGCAGCCGCGCACCGCTCACCTGCCAGGGGGCCAGGGCGGGCTCTGCGTTGTCGAGGGACCAGTCGTGCAACAGTTGCCGTGAAGGCTGCGGGCCGCTGCGCGTGGTAGGCAGCAGCAAGGTCGCCTCTCCCGGCTTCGGTGCAGTAAAATGCTGTCCCAGCCCTTCGAGCAGACTCTGCACGGCCGCGACAGGCGCGCAAAACGGGTGTGGCCGCGGCCTCGGTTTGCTCGAACGGCGCCCGCGCGCAGGTGTGGGTTCGAGACTTTCCCCGGTCTCGGCCCAGAACAGGACTGTTCCCTCGGCAGAGGGATCAGCCGGTGGCTGCCAATGGCTATGCAACACGAACATGTTAACATTATTATACACAAAACCATAAATTAGTACTAGTTTCTGGTGCGTATCGAGACACCAATACTCGGCAGTTTAACACACCCACACGCTCTTAGGAGTCGTCACGAGATAACTGTTACATATGCTCCTCGTGACCAAGAGCGTAAGATGCGACACTTATTTCGTTGCGAGTCCTTAGCAACGTTCGCTGCCCACCCCCGACCGGGTATGCCTCGACGGCTGTGCCCTACCTCCCCACGCGCCCCGGGTACCCGGTGATCTCGCGGATCTCCTCATACAGCGGCTTGAGCCGCCGGTACATCTGTTTGTACACGCGCTCGTACAGCCCATCGTAGATCTTGTGCCGCTCCGGGTCCGGCTGAAAGACGGTCCCCACCCGCGTCATCTCGCGCACCGCCGTCTCAAAGTCCGTGTGCAGCCCCAGCCCCACGGCGGCGTCGATGGCTGCGCCCAGCGCGGATGTTTCGTAGAGATGCGGGCGCGCCGTCGGCAGGCCGAAAATGTCGGCGGTCAGTTGCATGGCCGAATCGCTCTGCGAGCCGCCGCCCGACACCCTTAGCTCCGTCACCGCCACGTGGCTGCGCTGCTCGATGCGGTCCTTCCCCTCGCGCAGGGCGTAGGCCAGCCCCTCGAGGATCGCCCGATAGAGGTGGGCGCGCGTGTGCACATCGCCAAAGCCGATGATCGCTCCCTTGGCCTCCGGCCCGGGCGAGCGCAGCCCCGGTGTCCAGTATGGCTGCAGCGTCAGCCCCATCGATCCCGGCGGCACCTGGTCCACCAGCCTGTCGAACAGGTCCTCCGCCTGCACGCCCATCTGGGCGGCCAGGGTCTGCTCCGGAAAGCCGAACTGCTCCTTGAACCAGCTTACCATCCAGTAGCCGCGGAAAACCTGGATCTCCAGGCTGTAGGCGCCCGGCACCGCCGCGGGGTAGGGCGGGATGAGGGGGATCGGCTCGACATACTTGCGATGCGTGGTGTTGATGGTCGCGGTCGTGCCGTAGCTCAGGCAGCCGATGTGCGGCGCCAGGCAGCCGGCCCCGATCACCTCGCAGGCCTTGTCCGCCGCCGCCGCTATCAGGGGCAGTCCGGCGGGGATGCCGGTCGCTTCGGCCGCCTCGGGTGTGATTTCCCCCAGCCGTCCGGTCGGCGGCACCAGGTCCACCAGCACTGCATCCGGCATGGGCACGGCCTGCCACTTCCAGTCGCTCTTCGGCGCCCAGCGCAGTCCCTTGTAGTCGAACGGCATGTAGCCCACCTGGCAGCCCACCGAATCGACGAAGCGGCCGCACAGCCGGTAGGTGAGATAGCCCGACAGGTAGAGGTACTTGTAGGTCTGCGCCCAGATCTCCGGTTGGTTGAGGCGGATCCAGTTCGCCTCGGCCTCGGCTTGCAAGTAAGCCACCGTGTCGCTCACGCCGCCCAGCCGGAATGCCAGCCCCCACCAGCCTCCCACCGGCTTCTGGCCCAACGTGCGCCGTTGGTCCAGCCAGACGATGGCCGGGCGTAGCGGGCAGCCATTGCGGTCCACGTTGACGACGGTGGCCCGTTGTCCGGTCAGCGCCACCCCGGCGAGGCGCGCTCGCAGCCCGGCGCCCGCCGGTGGGCCGGCTGCTCCCTCCTGCTCCCACAGGGACTGGCAGGCCCTGGCTAACGACTCCCAGAAGTACTCGGGGCGCTGTTCGGCCCAGCCGGGCTGTTCGGAATAGTAGGACTCGATCGGCACACGTGCCTTGGCGATGAGGTTGCCGCGCAGGTCGAAGACGAGCGCGCGCACGCTCTGCGTGCCGGTGTCGATGGCGAGGATCAGGTCGCGGGACATGAATGGCTCCTGCAAGCGGTGATGGATAGTCACGTTATTGTACACTAAGAGTCATTCAGGTATAACATTCGAATTGAAGCGGCGCCCCTATCCCGTTGCACGGCTCCGTGGTATCTTCGGTCGATAGAAGGGGGACAATTTAGTGGCTCGGACCTTGAATTCGTTTGGCGACCGGACTTTCTCATCGCTGAGGGTCCGCAACTATCGGCTGTACTTCATCGGACAGATCATCTCGACCTCGGGCACGTTCATGCAATCCGTCGCCCAGGCCTGGCTGGTGCTCAGGCTGACCAACTCCGGCACCGCGCTGGGCCTGGTGGCGGCCCTGCAGAATCTCCCCATCCTGCTTCTGGCGCCCTGGGGTGGGGTGATCGCCGATCGTCTCCCCAAGCGCAAGCTGCTCTATCTGACCCAATCCGCCTTCGGCATCCTGGCGTTGGTCCTGGGGGTGTTTGTGCTGACGGGCTGGGTGCGCTTGTGGATGGTGTATGTCCTCGCGCTCGCCTTCGGGCTGATCAACGTGATCGATAATCCGACCCGCCAATCGTTCGTGGTCGAGATGGTGGGCGAGGATCAGCTCAAGAACGCAGTCACCCTGTATTCGAGCATGGTCAACCTGGCCCGCATCATCGGACCTTCCATCGCCGGCATCCTGATTGTGACAGTGGGACTAGGCCTCTGCTACATCTTGAATGGCCTGTCCTACGTGGCGGTCGTCACCATGCTTTTCGCGATGCAGGCGGACGAACTGCGCCCACCGCCGCGCCTGGAGCGGGCCAAAGGGCAGATCAGCGCGGGCTTCAGGTACGTGAGCTCCACCCCGATCCTGCGTGACGTTCTCATTGTCATGGCCATCATTGGCACGCTGACTTACGAATTCCAGATCAGCTTGCCCTTGCTGGCGCAATTCACCTTTCACAGCGATGCGACCGGCTACGCCGCGCTGACGGCTGCGCTGGGGTTGGGGGCCGTCGTGGGCGGGCTGGCCACCGCCAGCCGCAAGACGACCTCATTCAAGGTCCTGGTGGGCGCGGCTTTCCTGTTCGGCCTGGCGGCCCTGTTGGCCTGCCTGATGCCCACTCTGCCGCTGGCAGTCGCGGCCATGGTGTTGGTAGGGGTTTTCTCGATTGTCTTTTCGTCGACCGGCAACACGACCCTGCAATTGCAGAGCGATCCGCAGATGCGCGGCCGGGTCATGGCCTTGTGGGCGATCGCCTTCCTCGGCTCGACGACCATCGGTGGGCCGGTGATCGGCTTCATCGGCCAAAACGCGGGCGCGCGCTGGGGTCTGGCGACGGGAGGGCTGGCCGCCCTGGCTGCCGGTGCTTACGGCGTCGCGGCCCTGGCGCGCCGCCCGGCGCAGCACCCGTGACGCGCCCGGAGCGGAGCGACCAGAGTCGCGACTACGGTGTAACGACTTCAGTCCTCTCCACCGGCACGCTGTAGCACCTGTGCCATAGCTCCAGGTACGCCTCCGCCTCGGCTTCCCAGCGCCGGTCTCTCCAGCCCAGTTCCGGCTGGCAGATGGCGCGCACCCGGGGCAGGAGCTCTTCGCCGCCGCCCGGCAGCAGCAGGCCCAGGCGCACCCGTCGCAGCAGCAGGTCGTCGAGGTGGCAAACTGCTTCGGCGCGCGCCGCCCAGCGCAGCTCGGCCCAGGCGGCGGGCGTGCCCGGGATCGTTTCCAACTCGCCCGGCTGGCTGGCTGCGAGCAACGCCCCCGCGGCCGCGCCGTAGCGGCCGGATAGGCGGCAGGCCTGCAGCTGAGTGAGCCCGCTGGGGCAGGGCAGGGGGTCTAACGGGTCGAGCATGGGCGCCTTCTCATCCGGCCTGGGCAGGCCGGGCCGCTGGGCACGCACGGCCTTCAACGCGTCGTGGGCGATCAGGCGAAAGGTGGTCAGCTTGCCGCCGGTGACCGTCAGGAGCCCGTCCTCGTGCCAGACCACGTGATCGCGCGATTCTTTGGAGGGGTCCGCCTCTTTGCCGCCGATCACCGAGCGCACCCCGGCGAAAGACGCCAACGCGCCGGCAAGTTTGAGGCCGCGCGAGGGGAACAGCCACTCCACGCCCGCCATCAGGTAGTCCGCTTCTTCACGGCTGATGCTCGGTTCTTCGCCGGTCGGCTGCCCATGGTCGACGTCGGTGGTGCCAACCAGCGTGATGCCTTCCCAGGGATAGATGAAAACCGGCCGGCGGTCCGCAGGGTGCAGAAAGGTGAGCGCCTGTGCGACCGGCAGTTGCCAGGCGGCGAAGACCAGGTGGCTGCCGCGCAGCGGGCGCAGCCTGGGCGGCGCGCCCACCTGGCCGCGCAGCCGGTCGGCCCAGGCCCCGGTCGCGTTGATCACGGTCCTGGCCTGCACCTCGGCCGTGCGCCCGGTCTCCATGTCGCGCAGCGCCACACCGGCGACCCGTCCCCTACTGAGTAGCAGATCATCCGCCGAGACATAATTGAGCGCCGTTCCGCCCGCCGCTACCGCCTCCTGGAGCACGCGCAGCACCAGGCGCGCGTCGTCGGTCTGCGCGTCGCCGTAGCGATAGCCGCCGGTCAGCCCGTCCTGCGCCAGGTGCGGGGCTAGCATCTGGAAGTCCTCCGACTTGTAGTGCTGGTGGCTCCATTGCAGAGCGAGCAGGTCGTAGACCGACAGCCCGGCCTTGTAGGTCCAGCGCCCGGGGCGGTCGCCCCGGTAGGTGGCGATCAGGAAACCCAGCGGCTCGATCAGCCCGGCGCCCTCGTCGAGCAGCCGTTTCCGCTCGCGCACGGAGGCGCGCGTCAGCCGCCACTGGCCCTCTTTCAAGTAGCGCAGCCCGCCGTGTACCAGTTTCGATGACCGGCTGGACGTGCCCCAGGCGAAGTCGCGCTGCTCCACCAGCAGGGTCCGCAGCCCCAGCCGCGTCGCCTCGCGCAAGATCCCCGCCCCCGTTATCCCGCCGCCGATCACGACGATATCCCAGGCCTGGTTCAGCTGCTCCCAGGCCCGGTCGCGCCAATCACCTGTCCACATAGATCGCTCCCTAAGTCAGAGGAACAACTTCCCCGGATTCATGATTCCGGCCGGGTCCAGCTCCTTCGCGATCGCGCGCATAACCTGCATCCCCAGCGCGCCTTTCTCGGCGGGCAGGTAAGGGAGGTGGTCGATGCCGACGCCGTGCTGATGAGTGATCGTCGCGCCGTGGGACTGGATCGCCTGGCTCGCGGCGGCTTTCAGCACTTGCCAGCGGCGCAGGGTCTCGTCCGGTTCGGCGGCGAGGCGGTAGAGATAAGTGGTGTAGATGCTGGAACCGTACGGGTACAGGTGGGAGAGGTGGGTGAAGACGTGCACGCGCTCGCCGCCGGCCTCCAACCCCGCGCACAGGGCGTGTCCGATGGCCGCGACCAACGCCGGCACGTCCGCCCAATCGGTGGCAGTCTCCAGCGTATCGATGGCGTAGCCCATCTCCCAGAGGGTGTTGCGCAGGTAGGGCGTGCGGAAGCGGCTCTTGCGCCACTGGCTGCCGAAGACCCGTCCGGCGTGCACGCCGCCGTGACGGCGGGCGATCCCCAGCGCGGCTTTGCGCGCCGCCTTGACCAGGTCGTTGCGCCCGCTGAAGGCCAGCAACAGCATCACCTTGCCGGCGCCGACGCCGCGCACGCTGAGCAACTGCTCCAAGGCGGCGATCAGCCGCTCGTGCCCGGCCAGGGCCAGGGTCGTTTCGGTCTCGGGCGCCGTGCTGAGACGCAGCATCGACAGTGGCAGCCCGGCCTGGATGATCTCGCGTGCGCCCGCCTGCCCGTCCTCCCAACTGTGGAAAAAGACCGCGTGGAAGTCCTCGCGCTCCGGCAAGCGTGAGGCGCGCACCGTTGCCTCAGTCAGGATGCCCAGCCGGCCCTCCGACCCCAGCACCAGGTCGCGCAGGTCGGGTCCGGCTGCCGAGGCGGGGAAGGGCGGCATGACCAGCGTGCCGGCCGGCGTTTCCAGCCGCCCACCGGCGAACAGCCGCTCGATGCGCCCGTAGCCCAGCGACTGCTGCCCGCTGGAGAGCGTCGCGATCCAGCCGCCCAGGGTGGAATACTCAAAGGACTGCGGATAGTGGCCCAGCGTGCAGCCCCGCGCGCGCAGTTGGGCCTCCAGGTCCGGGCCCGCGATCCCCGCGCCGAAGGTCGCCAGGTGGCTGCTCTCGTCGAAGCGCAGCAGGCGGTTGAGGCGTGCCAGGTCGACGGTGAGCACCGGCGCGTCGCCCGGCAGCGGCTGGATGTGGCCGACCACGCTGGTGCCGCCGCCGTAGGGGATCAGGCGCACGCCTGCCTCGACGGCATAGCGTAGCAGCGCCCGCACCTCGCCCTCGCCGGCCGGGTAGGCCACGCCATCCGGGAAAAGGCCCACCCGCCCCGCGCGTAAGGCGAGCCAATCGGGGAGGCTCTGGCCGCGCGCATGGCGCAGCCTCTCGGCAGGATCGAT
>Ga0209226_10001233_pt1 | contig 11815 bp, 13 predicted proteins | sample BarGraNGADG00212_2_FD_184497 | JGI IMG/M metagenome (GOLD analysis project Ga0209226, IMG submission 184497) | Arctic peat soil microbial communities from Barrow, Alaska, USA - Barrow Graham LP Ref core NGADG0011-212 (SPAdes) (version 2) | ecosystem: Environmental > Terrestrial > Soil >...
TATTTCTCCTCCGTAGCATTACAATTACATGTCTCTTCACCTGTGTTTGTAACATCAAAAATATAACCCTCAATTACCGCTGCTTTATTCTCATCAAACCTTTCCTCGTCATTTCCTTTTTCCATTAAAGCCTCCATTGTTATATTCGCATCAATATCACTGCTCTTTGGCAGTTCATACCGGTTCTTCTTAATATTCAATGTCTTAAGTCTTTTAACTTTTGTCTTCCCTTCCGGCGGGCACTCGTTAATAGTGTCCTGTGCCTGAATAAACGAAAATGTAAACAACAGGAAAAGTAAAACAAAAAATCTTAAATTTTTCATTTTCATAGTGTTATAATTTTAAGGGTTTATAAAAAGAGACGGACAGTAAAGCCGCACCTGTATTTCCGTTAATACCGATGCATGCCTCGAAAGCAAATCGAGCTTATCTTTCGTCAGCGGGCTTAATCCGGTTTTGATGCCGCTTATTTTGTTTATTTCCTCTGCCATTAGTCCGTTTTTGATTATTTCTTTATAATTTATTTTTTGTGTAATAAAATCTTTTATTTCCTGCTCTTTGAAGTCGTTGGGATTGGTGTAATATTCCTCCGGAATGTTGTGTGCCTTTGCCACGTTTTCCCTTAATTCACCGCCACTGAGGTTTTTTATAAATCCGTCTATGCAGTCTTCGTAATTCCAGTCAATGGAATAGTATGCAATTTCTTTCAGCAAGCCGGATGATTTTCCGTAAACGTTCATCGACTTCTGAAGGTTTTTAATCCTTAACATCATAATACTGTTCATACGCGTTAAAATCGGCAGCGGATTCATCTGGTAAAATTTTCTTTTAAAAGGAGCCGCGGCGTCGCTGCAAATAATTGTGTCGCATTTATATCTCGACATTTTATTTGTGATTTTATGAATTCCCTGATTGTCATAAACTCCGCCGTCAACCAGTGATGGGTCTGCTCTTTTCGGAAAATCTTCCGGGTTCGAGTAATGCTTTTGTTTTATTTTAATCGGATTAAAAGGGAAGGGGATTGCAGTGGAGGCGGAAACCGCAACCGATACGGGAAAATCGAGAACTTTGAAAAATACGGGTTTCCCGCCTTTCAGGTTATGCTCGTAATTTGAGTCGCCCATATATTCTTTTGAAAACGTAAAAAGGCCGCCGGTTTCGAGATTCGTGGAATTAATTGCAATAACCGGCTTTTCAGGAAAATCGGAAAGTTTTTTCTTTTCAAAAAACATTTTATTATATGCCTGCTCCACCAAATCGCTTAGCGGAATAAAACTATAGAGAAAAATTAATACTATAATTGCAGTAACGAGGAAGGAAAGCAAAGCCCAGGGAGGGCTGATAAGGCAAAACGGAACTGCCCAGATAATCAAAAGCGAAATAGTAAAAGTTAGAAATCTTTTCGAGAAAAGGACTTCTTTAACGACTGAAACCTGAAGTGCATTTTCAAGGAGGCGTGTGAATTTATCGAAATTATTTTTATGAAGCATATAAAAAGCACCTGCGAGCGAGCCGCCGGAGATTGTGGAAAGCACATGGACTTTATCCAGCACGCCGAGCTCTTTAAGTTTTTTCAGTGTACCGAGGTGGAAAGCCGCAGCACGGAACCCGCCACCCGAAAACGCTAAACCGATATTAAAATTATCTTGTGGCATTATTAGTTAATTTTCATCATCATTTTGTAATGCTCAATTTGGGTTTCCTATCCATATTATTTTCCTTCTTCATTTTCTTTATCAGATTATCGAAAACTATGTTTAGCCAATTCTTTTTCCATTCAGTTCTGAAAGCAATATCATTTGAATCAGGTTTATCAGTTAAATCTTTTACTCTTACTATCGTGGGTATTGGAATACTATCTCCGATTATTAACGCTTCTTGTCTTTCTAAAACAGGGAGTGTATCAGTTATTGCACTAATATTATCAGGCATTAGTCTTTTAACATATTGTTGGTCATTTGGATTAGTTAATCTCATAGCGACAAAGTTATTGCATTGAGAAAAAATTGTTTCGGAAATTTCCGAAGGTCTTTGACTTACAATCATTAGAGATAAGCCATATTTACGACCTTCTTTTGCAACTCTTTCAACAGACTTTTTTACAGAATGATACTTCGCACCTTCGCTTTGGGGTATGTAGTTGTGAGCTTCTTCTAAAACAATTAAAAAAGGTGCTTCTTCCTTTGCTTTTTTTATTGATTTATAATAAAAACAAAAATCAAAAACTAAACGAGTAATTAAAGACACAACAACACTCAAAACCTCAAATGGAATTCCACTCAAATCAATTATTGTAATATTTGTTGTGTTATCCTTTGTGTATCCGATAAATTGTTTTAAAATTTCTTCTAAATCCTTTGTTTGATACTCTGACCCATTACTCTTCCGAGGTTTAAGAAGAAAAGCTAATCGATCATCATTAATTTTTGTTTCAAGGCGAGGTACAAATCTGTCAAATTCCCCTGCATATGGTCCCGAGTTAATCTTACCGCTTACCTTATCTTCAAACTCAATGGATTCGAACATTAGATATTCATCCGCAATACCAGCAATTTTCGTTTTTATTTTTAATTCACCAGTTTTTGCATCTTTTGTCGAAGTATTCTGATTCGAGATATACTTAAATACTTCATCTATACTAAAATATACGGGTGTATCATAATTAACTTTTTGAAGACTTGAATTATGACGTTTTTTATTTAGAGTAACTGAAGCCTTAAATTGTGATACTTGATTATGAGAGTTACTTTCATTACTCTCAATAAACATTTCTTCAAGTTCTTCGGAATTCATTAACCAGTATGGCAGAACTAAATTATCAACATTAAGTTTTTGAGCTTTAGGAAAAGCTGTAGCATATTCACCGTGCAAATCAAACAAAAGAATATGTGAATTATTTAATATTCCTTTTTTATCTTGAGCACTCGTAGGGAGAATGCCTTCTTGTAATATTCGAGCGACAGTTCCGGACTTACCAGAACCGGTAGATCCTACAATAGCAATATGTTTACTAAAAAATTTATCCCCGTCAACTCCAATTTCAATGTTTTGATTCTGAGCTAATGTCGAAAATATAAATCTCTTATCTTCTTCTACATCAGCATAAATTTTCTTCATTAATGCTTCATCTGCTATTTCTACATTCTTTGGAGGTATTGCAATTTGTTGGCCACCTCTCTTAAAATTACCATCTTTATCTAAAAAACCAATAGGCTGTGCGTCTAAAATAAATATAGGGGACGTAACAGGCGTTTCTTCAGTTCCTAAATTAGTTTCTTTAATCTTAAAACTTTGAACTATTGCTATTATAGCAGTATTAGTTTCGTCAGAAATCCGCAGATAACTTCCTATAGTAAAGTCTTCTGCTTCTTCTTTGAATTTCTCAGCATCTATAATTTCAATTTGAATTAAATTAGGTGATACAGTTATGATACGGAAAATGTCAGTTTTCTTTTGTTTTGTCATGTTGTTAATTTAATAAGTTAAATAAATCTTTGAGATTATCACAATACTGTATATCAAAGTGTTGATAATTATCCGAACTCGAATAGGGGCATTCGTTTTTTGAAAAATGAAGAACTACTTTTGGGATCTGTATTTGGTTAATATTTTTTCTAAAAGTTTCTAATGAAATAACTTTAACTAAAAACGAACTTCTTTGAATTTTAGTATTATTTCTAGTTGTGTTTATAATAGGTTCACTATTAAAAAAATCAGTATTAAATTCAATTTCTTCATAACCATCATTAAAAGGTATGTTGTTATTAATTAAACTTTTCTTAAAACCTAATAATGTATCCTTGTCACAATCAATAATCAACGTAACAGGTTTAGCATTTCTTAAAGCAGAATTTAGTTTATAATATTTATCAATAATATTTTGTATAAAAGAGTTAAATGGCAATTCAGAATTATCGTTATTTAGAATATCGGAACCAACAAATAAATATTTTAAGCGAGAAGGTAAAAGAGCCTTAGAAACATTAAGATTGTCTTTTACTAGTTTGAAATATTCTTTCTTCGAACGAAGCTTAATATACCAAATATTAAAAAGTTTTTTCCGACAATCTATTGCGGTGAGAAACTGTTCTTTTGTTATTATTCTTTGTGTTACATCTGGGATTACTGCTTTATCTAATATAATCCTCAGAGCGTTATTATAGAAATGTGTGTCGGCTTCAAAATCAGAACACGAGAATATAATTTTTAACTTATTTATAACTTGTCTTTGTTGTGCCTCAAACTCTTGACCGAAAAGAAACTTAAATTTAGAAAGAAAATCTTGAAGTTGAGAATCGGGAATAGAATTATCTAAATAGTAACATCTATTAACACCCTTTTCTTTATATGTTAAAATTGATTTTAATGTATCAATGTCAATAATTTTTTCACGAGGGGCTTCATTTTGAAAATGGGCATATAATGTATAATTAAAATTACTAGGTGTTGCAACTTTAATAAAATGGTCAAGCATTAAGATAATCGGTTCACGTATAGCAGAATTAATGAAATTGGGTTTTGATAGATACTTACATTGAATTAATTCTAAATCAGTAGCAGTATTTATGTCAATATCTTCAATTCCTTCAACAGTAACTGAATCTGTATCATTAGTTAATTCTAATAGCTTCATAATTGAAGTATCAAATTGATAATAATATCCTTTAATTGTTGCTTCTGCTGATCTCGTTGACATATTATTAATTTATTTAAAAATTTATTAATTTTAAAACATCTCCCCACAAACTTACCCCATTTTCTTTATCTATTCAAATCACAAAAATTCATCTACACTCACAGGAAGGCGAGCAAACCCCATTATATATTTCTTACAGCACCGTCACTTTATATTTACCGGCGATGGCATAGAATACTAACAACTTTATAAAAATTTATAATGTATTATGTATCATAATGCATTGCTGCCTAGCATTATCATTAACAGATTTTTCCTGAATATTTGTTTTGTAATCAATTAAATATTGGCTTTTGATTTTCGGATTATCTATAATGTTTTTTGCACCGACATAACCTATTGAAACGCATAAAGATTTTCCTTGATATTCATTTGGTATTATATCAGATACATTATAAAATTTATCAAAAACAAATTTGCAAAACTCATTACATTCATTTGTCTCCTCATTTGATAGGGCAGGAGGATTTTCATCTTCTGAAGATTTAACTTGTATCAATGCGACATGTAAATATGTTCTCATATCTTTGAAGCCCCATACATCTCCTTTTGTTCTGCTAGCAGGCGCTAAACCCGTTATAAAATCTTTATTTATTAATAGGCTCTCAACATATTCTTCGCCTAAATCTCCTTTTTCTTTCGTAGTAAGCTCTTCCATTATTTTTGTGGCTGCTGTTTTCAAATGCTCGATTCCCTTTGAGTCTAACCATATTTGGTATATTTTTTCTATGAAATAATAAAACCATTCCATTTTTTCTTTCTCCTTCTAATTATTTAATTATAAATTTTTGAATTCTCCCCTCCCGAAAATCGGGAGGGGAATAATGGGAAACATTTCTTACATCACTGTCACTTTATATTTACCGTCGGCGGTAAGGTCTTTATTGGTTACGTTAAAATATTTATCAGCAATATTGCCAAAGTCTAATACGAAAATTGTTTTATTTTAATAATATCATTTTTTTCATTTCAACAAATTCATCTGTTATTAATTTATAAAAGTATACTCCACTCGAAAAAGATGATGCGTCGAATACTGCTTCATAAGTTCCGGGTTTCAGTGATTCGTTTACGAGTGTTTGAACTTCGCGACCCAAAACGTCATATACAATAATTTTTATATCACTTAATTTTGCAACATTAAATTTTATGTTCGTTGTTGGGTTAAACGGATTCGGGTAGTTTTGATCCAAGAAAAATTGATCGGGAATTGTGGATATATCGTTAATGTTAATTGGCAATCCTTTCGTCGCTGTTATTGTCATTATTGAATACTTTGGCATTAACACAATTCGAACATTTACAACAGTATCAATTGGTTTTATATTGTTACCGTTATCATTGTTATCAATAAAAGAATTTGCATTCATAGTTGATACAGCAAATTTATTATATGTTGAATCTAAATTAATCATTACAATTCCAACAATATCAGACATATTTACCAAGCAATATGTAATTGTATCTCTTGAACGACTTGTTATTGATGTATAATAAGGAATATTATACATACTATCTAATGACCCCGTTGAATCATTTAAATGATTTATTCCGGTATTCCATGCAGAACCATAAGTATTAAAACTATTTCCATCAAATGTATAACTTAATAAAGAATCTTTCATTTTGCTTAGCATTTTTACTGCGTTGGAAATAGGTGTATTATAATTATAATTATTTATACAATTATATCCATCATAAATTGGAGTTGGTGGATATGTGTCTTTTCCAAATTGATGGAAAGCAAAATATCCTACATTTCTTCTTGTCATATAGCAATACGTATTTGCAAACACTAATGCATTACCCATTCCTTTCCTAAATTGCACGGTATATAATACATCTGGCGTTTGAGTATATTCTGTACATATAATCTTAATATTTCGATTTCCGACTGCTATGCTTAGTAAATCTATCAGACCATTATAGCTATCATATCCAAAACTAAAAGCAGATACATAACCTGTATCTATACTCTTCCCGGTAGATAAAAGACGATTATAACTAATTGCCCCATTATTATTATAACGTGCAGCATATAAGTGAAAGGATATTGCATCTACTTGTGTAATGGGAGGTTGATATAAACTATCAATTAACTGTTTAGTCCATTTAAATCCTGTCGGAACTGGATTGTTCCAATCAGCCGCACTTCCTTCCCATGCACCTATAATAATCTTAGCAGATGTATTAATACTATCTCTTATAACCTTGGCATACTGCCGAACACGCCTCATATATGAAGTATCAGATTGAAATGGATTGTAACCTAAGTTATAATAATATGTCCAAGGTTCATTACCTAATTCGAACCATTGTATTTTATTACTCGAGAAATATGAATTTAAAAAACTTAATTTACTTTTAAGTTGAGTCGGATTTATTTCTATTGGTACTAATAAAACTATTTCTCGATTAATTGCCAAACTAGAATCAATTGTTTTTCTTAAATTATTTTGCTGAGTCGTATTCAAATTGGCAGATAGAGTTAATCTAAGAAAATTCCCAAACCTTGTATTAGATTGGAATACCGGATCAGCCCAATTCACATCTTGGTTTTGATTATCAATATCATCAGGTGTAGTACTAAAACCAACTTTAGTAACTAAACCAATTGGGTTAGAATCACTATTCGAAAGTGTTAATACTTGTGACAAACTTTCCTTTACAAATTGAAAAAAAAATATAATTACAATTAGAACAAATATAAATTTTTTCATAATATATTTAATATTTTAAGTTTTTAATTTCCTCCCATTGCGGGGAGGGTAGTGTTTATTAAATGTTAATTTAAGATTTGGTTTTTGTATTTATTTAGTCATTCCTTCTTCATGTTTTTTTTCTTTTCTTAATTTACTTATTCTGTTTTGGTTTTGCAATTGTTTTGTATACTGTGCAATAGATATCATTATAACCTATCTGAATTTCATGACTACGTATTTATAGTTTCCGCTATTATATGTATATGTCCCTCGATAAGATACGTTCGACCTGTAGCCGACAACTAGGCTTACTTTCCCCTCGAACTGCTGTATCATTTTCAGCCCATTAATTTTCCTGCCGGGAATAATGTGAACGTTGTTTGCACTTACACACATCCAGCCTACGTTAGAAAAAGTGATTTGCCTGAATTTGCTTCCTGAAACTGTTATAATTTCACCGGAAGGGTCAAAGTCGAAAGGCGGGGATACACTGTTAACACTATATGTGAACCCGGTCGGGCGATTAAATATAAACACTGCATATTCATACAAACCCACTTTTGTATTCTTGTATCTTGCAAGAGTATTTGCATCCACACATTGCGCACCTTGTGCAAAAATTTTAGACTGCGTAAAAGCAGATACTAAAAACAAACAGATAAAAATAATTTTTGTAAACCTTAGCATTTTGTACTCCTTTAATTAATATTTAAAATGTTTTTTTATTGAATTCTTAGTCCTACGCTTAAGTCAGATTCTTTCTTGAAAAGCGGCGGCAGTTCACCGTTAACCCACTTTGCAATTAAAAATAAATTTGCAGATAGTTTTTGCTCAATTGTTGCCTCGATAAATGAACGGGGTTTGTAACCATTCTGGTAATATGCGACTCCGTATAGTCTCAGATACTGCCCTTTGAGCATAGGAATATCCCAAGCGCCGTGCAGTGCAAAGCGGAAATAATTTGAATCGGTATATTTTGTATTCTTTACAAATTGAGCTTCGGGAGCTAATATAATTCCGTAACTCGGGTCATCTTCATTTCCTGTAAGTATTCTGGCAAATTCACCGGAATATGGAACTATACTGCTAAGCACGAAACTTCCCGTAAGATTTGTTTGTTTGAAATCCTGCGGATGTTCAGTTCCGATTTTACCCGATAAACCAAAAAACTTAAATTTACCTACGTTAGTAAAAAGAAAATCGTAACCGAAATTTAGTTTTATACTGTTCAGGGAATTTGAATCCGGTTTGGAGGAAAAATATCCTTTGGCAGAGAGTTTAAGCTGTCCCGAAAATCCCTTGTTGTAATGAAGTTCAAAGTTTCTATCAATTGAAAAGTCGAGCCGTTGAGGTTTATCCTTATCCAGAGCAGGTTTCATATCAATATTAAACTTGACCGGTTCAGTATAATTTTCAATAAAATCTAAATTGGTATCATCAATTTTCAAAGTAAGTTTTACATTCTTAAGCGTACCCGTTCCTTTTATCTCTGAAATCTTATACATATATGTCACTTTTAAACCGGAAGAATCAATATCTATTTTATCAGGAATTGTTCTTTCTTTTTTTTGTCCATCGAAAGAAAAAACGAAGAACGCTTTGTCAGTTTTATATTTTTCAATATATTCACGCATCATTTTTTGTGAAGAATACTTTTGAAAAACACTGACATAACCATTCGCCGTGTCAATATAATATTCGTTCATTTTTAACTCCTTCTCTTGAGAGTATCCGACTGAGGATAAAAACGAGAAGGCAAATACAAAGATTAAAATATATTTAATTAAAAATCCCGGTTTTATTGATTTTTCCCGATTCGCTTCGTTCATCGGGACTCCCGCAAAATGTCTTTCGCCATTATTAGTTAGCATTTTTTCCTCCTTGTTCTTTTAATGCAGAAATAATTGCGTGCTCGACAGAATCGAGATAGTCAATAACATAATCCACAGTTTTATCTTTTCTTGCTTTAAGAAAATCACCGTCGAATCCGGCAATATTCACAGAAACACAGGATAGAAGTTTTTGAGCAAAAACTCTGTACAGGTTCGTTCCCGGTAAATTAGGATTTGTATCGAGGTTCAGCTCGCTGATTTTCTTGTTGAGAATCACATCATCGCTTGTATTAGCACCGAACGAACAAAATTCTCTGATTTCTTTTAACGCTTTTTCTTTCAATTTAGGATTAAACATTTTTTTACTCCTTATTTAAGTTTTATGAAAAAATTCTTTTGTTGTACTCAGGTTTCGAAGACTAACTTTTCTACATTCACATAGAATTATTTAATGCGTTTGCAAATATTTCTACATCAACCTTTGAGTGAAAATAATGAAAACATGCTCTAAACTATTGCCCTGTATGCTGTATAAATAATCCATTATCTATTTTATCATATTTGCAATTATTGTCATTACTCTCTACCGCTTCATCCTTACTTCCTTCAGTTTCGGAAGGATTCTTTATAGTATTGCCGCTACAGCAAATGTCGATTTTTTTTAATTTGTCGCAATCTCCGTTAGGCATAAATACATAACGGAGTCTGAAGTTCGACCAGGGGTAAAAAGTTACTTCTTCAGGATGGAGCTCTGTAAAACTTGTAGATGTTTTATCTATTTTAATATCGCTGATATTGAGGGGTTTGATTTTGGGCCTGAATACTACAATACCGTTTCTTCCTCCGTAATTTTTCCCTCCTACAACCTGCCAATTATTATTTAATTTATATATAAAAATTTCCGCAAGTATTTTATTGTGCTCTTCAAATTTTTTCAATATCGGCACTACATTATTCTTATCATCTATATCAAAGAAATCTTCTTGAGGCATAATGTTTTTTTTTGATTTAAGAAATCTTTCTATGTGTACCGTTTCCTATAGCTTGTTCTTTTTGAGTAATATTGGACAAAAGGTACTCAATATTAAATCTCAGCTTATTTTCTTCAAACTCTTTCTTAATTGTATTAATAGCTTCTTTGTATTTTTTATCGGTAATAGATTCAATAACTAATCTTGTCATTTCCGATACCAAGGGAACCCTCGATTTATCAGAAGCATCTTTCTTTAGGGAAAAAGATGTACCTGTACCAATAAGAAAACCAATCCTTTTTTGCTTATCAATAAGGATTTGTTGCAAACCTCTAACTATTTGTTTTGGATCATGTGTAATCATAAAAAATTTTATTTTTTTACAAAAATACCCCATTTTTCATTATCAATTAGAATCACAAAAACTATCTCTCTTTGACTTCATACGCCCCTCCTACTAACAAGAGATATCGCGAAGAAGCAGATACATATGAAATCTTCTTTTCTTCGAATAACAGCACCGAACTTTATAATTCGGATTAATGAATCTATTCCAAAAAATTAATCATCAATTCCAGGTCTATCGGTAGGGTCAACAAAACCTGATTTGTTATCATTTTCTGGTTCAATTTCTCTACCTGTCTGTCCTGCTTTTATTACCCATTGATGTCTACAATCATTGCATACTGCTTCAACCTGATGATTAATACCAAGACCAGTTATCTTTTGTATATCGGATGATCCACATTTTGGACATAAAATTATGTTTGACATTATTTTTTTTTATATATTTGGTTGATAATATGGACATTTTTCAAATTTATCAATTATCGCAAATGGGCATTCATTGTTAGGGATACTATTCGGTAAGCCCATCTGCATAAAAATAAGAGTCATTCGTACTCTTTCTGATTCATCTTTCATTTTTAACTCGCAATTGTTTATAAAATAAAGCATGTCGGTTTCGCCAAATTGTTTGATGGACTTTTCTTCTATTTTAAGAAATTTACACGTTGTTGCCATTTCTATCTCCTTCTATTTTTTATTTTTTAAATTTCTCCCCTCCCTAAAATCGAGAAGGAGACTAACCTCATTAAATATTTTTTACAGCACCGTCAATTTATATTCACCGTCGTTGGTGAGGTCTATATTAGTTACATTAATATAATTGTTTGCAATATCGCTGAAGTCTAATACAGAAATTGTTTTATTTTAATAATATCATTTTTTTCATTTCAATAAAATCTTCAACTATTAATTTATAAAAGTACACTCCACTCGAAAGGGATGAACCGTAGAATACTGCTTCATACGTTCCGGGTTTAAGTGATTCGTTTACAAGTGTTTGAACTTCACGAACCATCACATCATAAACAACAATTTTTACATTGCTTGATTTTTCAACATCAAATTTTATGTTCGTTGTCGGGTTAAATGGATTTGGGAAGTTCTGTGCTAACGAATAAGTTGTTGCAACTTCTTCAATTTGGTTTATGCTTGATACTACATTAACTGTGAAATTAGCACCGTGATTCCAGTTAGGTGGATTTGTTGTTCCTGCTGCACCTGTACAATAAATTGTAATGGTTCCCGGAGTGCTTGGTGCTGTTAATG
>Ga0209226_10001234_pt1 | contig 11814 bp, 13 predicted proteins | sample BarGraNGADG00212_2_FD_184497 | JGI IMG/M metagenome (GOLD analysis project Ga0209226, IMG submission 184497) | Arctic peat soil microbial communities from Barrow, Alaska, USA - Barrow Graham LP Ref core NGADG0011-212 (SPAdes) (version 2) | ecosystem: Environmental > Terrestrial > Soil >...
AGAGATTTCCGCTCGTTACTAGAGCTTGTAGCCGATCTTGCGCATCAGGTCGTGGCGCGCGACGACGTCCTCTTCGGTCTCGACGCCGCGCGGGGTCTCTCCATCGACAACGCCCGCGATGCCGCGGCCGTGCTCGGTCTCGACAACTATGACCTCGACCGGGTTGGCCGAGGCGCAGAAGATGTGGCAGACCTCCGGCACCTGCTTGAGCTGGTTCAAGACGTTGACCGGGAAACCCTCGCGCAGAAAGACGATGAAGGAGTGGCCGGCGCCGATTGCGCTTGCGTTCTTGACCGCGAGCGCAGTCAGCTCCTCGTCGTTGCCGGCACGGCGCACTAGGCAGGGCCCCGAGGCTTCGCAGAAGGCGAGGCCGAAGCGCAGGTGCGGCCCGGTACCGACGAGCGCCTCGTAGACGTCGTCGACGGTCTTGATGAAGTGCGACTGGCCGAGGATCACGTTCGCGTCCTCGGGCTTCTCGATCTTGACGGTTAGGAATTCCATGGGCGACCTCCTACGAGGATTCTCCGTTCCGAGCGCCGGGGATGCAAGCCGGCGACCATTATCATCGGCTTTCGGCGCGACTGCCGCCGCGAGACCATGCAAACGAACGAGCTGATTACCTGGCCAACGCTCTGCGTCTTCGGCGACTCGCTCGTCGTCGGCTCCGACGACCACGAGGCGGGCGGCTGGGTCGCGCGGCTGAGACTCGACCTGAACGCGCGCGGCAAGATCTCGGTCTACAACCTCGGCGTCGACGGCGACCGCAGCGAGCAGCTGCTGCGCCGACTCGCGGCTGAAGCGGCGGCGCGCAACGCCAGCGTGATCGTGATCTCGATCGGAGCCAACGACCTGGGCTGGCACGGCACGAGCGGTACGGAGACCGCCCTCTTCCGCGAGCGCTACGACCGTATCCTGACCGAGGCAGAGCAGTTCACGCGGCGGATTCTCGTGCTCGGACTGCTCAATGTCGACGAGGGGAACGACTCGCACGGCGTGCGCAACGAGCAGGTGCTCGCCTTCAACGGCATCGTCGAGGAGCTGGCGCGCACGCACGGCGCGGAGTTTCTCGCCCTTTTCGGAACGCTGGCAAAGGAGGACTTCGTCGACGGTTTGCACCCTAACGCCTCCGGTCATGCCAAATTGGCACCTCTGATCGGGCGCGAACTGGAGCATCTGGGCTGGGACGAATAGAGACTCGCGACCAGTACCGTACCGCCGGTTGGGCCTGTAGGAAGAGTGGCGAGAGGGCTCTCCAGACTGCGGCCTCCAGAGAGCCTCCCCCGCATTGTCGGCGGCCGGACCCGCGCTTGCCGGTACGCCCTGTGCCCGTGTTGTCGCCCCAGCGCCTGATTCGAAACGCCGGCGAGGCGCATTAACCCGTTTGGTAGAAGCCCGGTGTCGGCTATTTGCCGACCGCGACGCCGCACTCGATATCGCGCAACCAGGCGATCGCGTCCTCGGTGCTCCAGAAGAGCCGGATCGTCTCCTTCATGATGTCGCCAACCTCGGCTTCCCAGACGCGCGGAAACCCGAAGACGGCCGGCCTCGGTACAACGATTGCGAGGTGGACGGGCTGAGTCTGCCCCTCCATCGCGCGGATCCGATTGACCATCTCCCGCAGCTCCACCGCCTAATACTCAACATTTCGAAGCTCCGTGAGATCAACCAGCATCTTTAGGTTCGGGCGGTGGCGCTCGTATTGGCGGACCTCGCGGACGAGAGCTGTGGCATCAGCGCTGGACGCCGTGCCGGAAACGCGAATCGTGACGTCCTGGGGTGAGCCGCCCCACTACACTTCGTACTCCACCCGCGGAGTCTCGCAAGTTACGCCCGCCTATACAAGACCGGATGGGTTATTTGCAGCGGATATCTGCGGGAACGCGCTTCACGCGGCTACAACCGGCACGCCTGTCGATCGTCCCGCGGCGCTCGTCCACGACCGTCCAGGGCGCGGTCGCCGAAAGACTCGTTCTGTGCAGCCACCAGTGCTCGAAATGGGAGCCGCCGCAGGCCAGCTGGGTGATGATCAGGCCAAAGTGAGGGTTTTTGCCGCTTAGCCAGGCGTTTTGCTCGTAGCAGAGACGTTCGTGAACGGTGCTCAGCATGGTGCGCGTGGCGGTGGCCGAGGGGTGCCCGGCGCAACGGGTGGCGGCTAGCGCCGAGCCCACCGCGGCAACTACACCGAGCGCGCACGTCGCCAGTACCAAGCTGGTTGCCAACCGTGTTCTCATGCCTCTCCTCTTGTCGATCGTAAACCCCGCGGCTCGTCCGTGGAAGCCGACTGCCCAACTAACCTGACCATCTCGATGAAACGCCTGCTCTTAACCGGACTTATCGTCCTAGCGCTGGCCGCGTCTTTCGTCGCCGGCGCCGCGGCCAGGCCAGCTGCCTTCCGCGGCACGACCTCCTCACTCACGCCGGCGCTTCGAGCCCGAATGAGCGGCGTCTCCTGGCACCGCGGTTGCCCGGTCGCGCTAGACGACCTGCGACTGCTCACGCTCAGCTACCACGGCTTCGACGGTCGTTCTCGCAGCGGTCGCTTGATCGTTAATCGCAGTGTCGCGGCGCAGGTCATTGCCGCTTTCCGAAAGCTCTACCAGGCCGGCTTCCCGATCCGGCGCATGCAGCTCATCGACGTCTACGGCGGCAGCGACTTTCGCTCGATCGAGGCCGACAACACCTCGGCCTTCAACTGCCGTCGCGCCACCGGTTCGTCGAGCTGGTCGAACCACGCCTACGGCCTGGCGATCGATATCAATCCGATCGAAAACCCTTACGTGACGGCGAGTGGCTCGGTAGCGCACCAAGCGAGCCGCCCCTTCCTGAACCGCTCCCGAATCAGACCGGGGATGGCGTATCCAGGCGGCGCGCTCGTGAGCGCCTTCCACTCGGTCGGTTGGGGCTGGGGCGGCTACTGGAGCGGCGACCGCGACTACCAGCACTTCTCGGCCAACGGCCGCTGAGGCTAGTCGGACTCCTCGTAGTTGACGCTGAGCGTAAGCGAGCCGTCACAGGCCCCGAGCTTGAGCATCGCCAGCCCTCGTCGGTATTTCACCTCGCAGGTGCTTCCCAACACAGGCTCGAGTATCCACTTGCCAATGTGCTCGGCGTAGTAACCAAGCACGAGGTCAGGCCTGGCGCCGAGGGGCAGCGTGTAGGTGTGAGTCGTCCAGTAGCCCCAATACGGACCACCGTTCGCCGTCGTAGTCTTGGCATACGGATCCCGCTCGCCGGTCGAGTAAGGCGCGCGCGCCTTGGTCGCGCCCGGATATATCGGCAGCGCGGAGAGCACGCGCTCGTTCCGCTTCGTCCACGAATCCTTCTCAACGGCACCAGATAGGTATGACCGACCGAGGGAAGCTGCCAGGATAAGGAGCAGGAAGAGAAAGCCGATACCGACCAGGTAGGCGGTGGTACGGCGCTCGCTCACCGCGAGCCTCCGGCTCGATAGGCGCGTCGCTCTGGTCGTTGCTCCACGACCCGAGTATCGGTGATTTCGGGCTCGAACGACAGATGCCCAGGTGACTGTGCCTGGGAGCGGCTATCGCCATCTCCTGGGGCCGACTACGATCAAGGCATTGCGACGACAGAGGAGCTCGGCGTCGCGTCGATCGCGAGGGGGTCTGAAGTGAAGCGTCCGAATCTCAAGCTCGGCGGCGCCTCGCAGCCGGAAATCTGGCTCGGGGTCAATTATTGGTCGCGCGCCGGCGGGCCGGACATGTGGCTAGAGTTCGACGCCGCGCTGGTCGAGCAGGAGCTGCGCCAGCTCAAAGAGCACGGAATCGGACTAACCCGTTCTTTCCTCGTCTGGCCGCAGTTCATGCCCCAGCCCGGCGTATTCGAGGAGAGCCTCTTCGCTCTCTACGGGAGCTTCCTCGACCTCTGCGAGAAGACCGGCATCAAGACGATCCCCACCTTCCTCGTCGGGCACATGTCGGGCGAGGACCGAGATCCCGCCTGGCGCGAGGGACGAGACCTCTACTCCGACCCCTTCATGCTCGAGCAGCAGTCGCTCTATCTGCACGAGGTGGTCAAGCGCTTCGCCGCGCACCCGGCCGTCACGGCCTGGCTGCTCACCAACGAGATGCCGCTCTACGGAGGCGCCGGCGAGCACGAGGCGGTCACGAACTGGGCAAAGACCCTAGTGCAGGCCGTACGAGACGGCGGCAGCAGCCAGCCGGTGTCGGCGGGAGACGGCGCCTGGGGCCTCGAGACCAGCGGCAAGGAGAACGGCTTCCGCATCCGCGAGCTGAAGGACGTCGTCGGCTGGGTCGGCCCGCACGTCTATCCGCACGAGAGCGACGAGTGGCGCCAGCTGCTCACGCCCGCCTTCGTTTGCGAGCTCGATCACTTCGGGCTGCCGGTGATCATGGAGGAGTTTGGCGCCACCTCGGCTTTCGGCGACGACGAAGCGATCGCCGACTATTACCGCCATGTTCTGACGACTACGCTGCTTGCCGGCGCGACCGGTTGGGTGGCCTGGAACAACACCGACTTCGACCGCGTCGACAAGAATCCCTATCGTCACCACGCCTTCGAGCTGCACTTCGGACTGGTCGACGCGGAGGGCAAGCCGAAGCCCCAGCTGGCCGAGATGACCGCCTTCGGCAAGCTGCTGGGGGAGATCGAGCTCGGCCGCTGCGAGCGGGCCGAGACCAAGGCGGCGATAGTCGTCAGCTCCTATCTCGAGGTCGCCTATCCCTTCGTAGACGACGAGGTCCGACTGCTCGTGCGCGATTGCCTGCTGCAGTCCTATATCGCCGCCCGCGCCGCCGACCTGGCGCCCGGCCTCACGCGCGAGCTGGACGGAATCGCCGAGGATGCCGCACTTCTGATCGCGCCCGCGATGCAGATGCTGACCGGGCCCGGCTGGCAGGAGCTGGAGCGGCGGGCCGAGGCCGGCGCGACCGTCTACGTCTCCTACTTCAGCGGCCACAAGCCCGGAGACGAGCCCTTCCACCCCGGTCTCTGGCATCCCGACTTGAACGCCTTCTTCGGCGTGCGCCACCGGCTTCGCTACGGGCTTGTCACTCCGATCGAAGAGGACGAGATCGTCTGGCGCTTCGAGCAGGGCTTCGGCGCGCTGGGCGCCGGCGAAGAGCTTCGCTTCCGCGCCCGCGGCAGCAAGGATGGGCGTTCGTACTTGCCTCTCGAGCCGTTAGAGGCCGAGGTCGTCGCTACCGACTCGGCGGGGCGCCCGGCGCTGCTTCGGCGCCGCCTAGGCTCGGGCTCGATCGTCCTTTCAACCTATCCGCTGGAGTACATGGCGGCGCTCGGCGAGCGCGTAAACCCCGACGACACCGTTCGCCTTTACCAGGCACTGGCGCACGAAGCGGGCGCCGCGGCGCCGGTTCGGGTCGAGCGCGCCGACGTTCACGTCGACCGCCTCGTCCGCGACGACGGCAAGGTCTTCGCCTTCTTCGTCAGCTACAGCCCAGGCCCGCTCGAGGTCGAGCCGGAGCTCAAAAACGGCGTTTCGCTGTACGACCTTTCGAGCGGAGCTCCGCTGGAGAAGATCGTGCTGGCGCCGCGCGGTGTGAGCGTCGCCGAGCTGCGCGCCGAGTGAGACAAGAACCGGCTCGTAGACATAGCTCCTAAGCTGATCGATAATCGAGCCATTACTCGCGTAGCGTCACTCGAGAAACGCCCGCATGCTCGCCGACCGACGCTAGCTTGGAGAATGAGAACGAACCGTCGCACATTCATACAGGTCGCCGGGATGGCCTAAGAAATGGCTAGAGAGAAGCAGGCCAGGGAGAAGGCGCTCGCAATCCAGGAGTCGCTGCTGCAGCTAATCGAGACGACCGACGCGATTGTGGTCGTTCTCAACTCCGAGGGGAAGATCCAGTACATCAACGAGATGTTCAAGCAGGTCACCGGCTACAGCGCTGAGGAGCTCGAGGACGCGCCCTGGTTCGAGACGCTAGTACCGAAGGAGCGCTATCCGCAGGTGTGGGAGGAGTTCGAGCGCCTGACCGCCGAGGGCACGATGGACAGGTTCGAGAACCCGATCCTGACCAAGAGCGGTGAGGAGCGCTACATCGTCTGGCGAAACAGCGTTGTTCGCCGAAGAGACGAGGTCATCGGAACAGCCTCGATCGGCATCGACATCAGCGAGCGCAAACGCGCCGAGGAGGCGCTCCGAGATTCTGAGGAAAAGCTACTGGCGGTATTCAGGTCGGTCCCGGTCGGAATCGCGGTCACCGACGCGGACGGCGGCCGCATCTACGACGTGAATCAAGAATACGAGCGAATATTCGAATGCAGTTACGACGACGTTGTGGGGAAGACGTCGACCGAGCTCGGTCTCTGGGTCGATCCGGAGGACAGGCAGTGCTTTATTGACGCGATCGAGAAGGACGGAAAGGCCGAGAATCTCGATCTCGCGCTGCAATCGCGGGGCGGTAGAGAGCTCACGGTGCGCGTCAACGCTCTCCCGTTGACGGCCGGCGGCTCACACTACCTGGTTTACGCGCTAGAGGACATCACCGAGCGCAAGCAGATCGAGGAGCAGCTCGAGGTGCTAAGGCGCTGGATCGACGGGTACCCCGAAGGCGCCTTCTGGATCGACACCGACGACAAGCTCGTCTACATCAACGATCCCGGTTGCCAGGTGATTGGCTATGAGCACGACGAGGTGCTCGGACAGAACGTGAACCTGATGAACCCTCTGGCGACTCCGGAGAGGATGAAGGCGATCTGGAAGATGCTCCGCCGGGACGGCTCCTTATTCCTCGAGTCGGTACACCGCCGCAAGGACGGCAGTGAGTTCCCGGTCGAGCTGATGATCAACCTCGTGCGTGTGGGCGGAAAGGAATTCATCTGCGGCTTCTCGTACGACCTCAGCGAGCGCAAGCAAGCACAGGAAGAGCGGACGTTACTGGCCAGGCAGCTACAACAGTCCCAGAAGATGGAGGCCGTCGGCAGGCTCGCGGACGGCGTCGCGCATAACTTCAACAACATCCTGACCGCCCTGGGCGGTTACTGCGAGCTCTTGCTGACGAAGCTCCCGGAAGGGTCGGACGGACGGCTCGAGGCCGAGCAGATCAAGCGTGCAGCCGACCATGCGGCTGTAATCACGAGCGAGCTACTGGTCTTCAGCCGACGCGAAGCCACGCGGCCGGTGCGACTCGACCTGAATACGGTAGTTGTGCAGACACAGCTACTTCTGCGCGAGTTGGTACGCGGCGACATCAAGATCGTGACGGCACTCGCCCCGGTCGTGCCGCTGGTGCTGGCCGACCGCAGTCAGATCGAGCAGGTGATCATCAGCCTGGTCGTAAACGCCCGCGACGCGATGCCAAACGGCGGCTCGATCGCAATCGAGACCGCCAACCTCGACCTCGCCGAGCCGCTGCTCGAGGGAAATGCCACGCTCGACGCCGGACGATACGTGGCACTTGTCGTCAAGGACAGCGGGTCGGGCATGGACGAGAGCACGCTCGCGCACATATTCGAGCCCTTCTTCACCACCAAGAGCCGCGACGAGGGAACGGGGCTGGGGCTAGCGACGGTTTACGGCATCGTCGAGGAGTCGGGGGGGCAGATCCATGTCGAAAGTAAGCCGAACTCGGGAACCAAGTTCACGATCTTCCTGCCCGCTCTGCCCGTCCGCGGCTAGCGAGTCGGGGGCTCCCGCCAGGTCTGCCGCTCGCGCGCCCAGTTTGGGTCGTCGCGCCAGATGAACGACTCCTGCTGCAGGTCGGAGAGCGCCAGCGCGAGTTCCTCGCGGGTGTTCATCACAAACGGCCCGTAGCGGGCGACCGGTTCACCTAGAGGCGCACCCGAGACGAGCATGAAGCGAACGCCCTCAGCGCTGGCCTGCACACGCACCTCGTCGCCGTCAGAAAATACAACGAGCTGGGGAGCGCGCACGAGTTGCCCGTCCAGCTCGCCGCGGTAACCAAGATCGCAGGCGCCGCCGAAAGAGCCCTCGCCGCGGAAGACGTAGGCGAAGGCGTTATGGCCCCGCGGCACCGGTTGGACGAAGCTACAGCCCGCCGGCATCTCGACGTCGATTAGCTCGGGCTCGGCGTAGATCTCGGTCACCGGCCCCGTCACGTCGCCGACCGCGCCGGCCACGATGCGCGCGCGCACGCCGTCCTCGCGCTCGACTACCGGGATGCTCGCATCGGCCACCTCCTGGTAGCGCGGACGCGACATCTTCAGCTTGGCGGGCATATTGACCCAGAACTGGAAGCCGCCCATCTTGCCTTCGCGCGGGCGGGGCATCTCCTCGTGCAGCAGTCCGCCGCCGGCCGTCATCCATTGCACGTCGCCGGGGCCGATCGTGCCCGCATGACCAAGCGTGTCGGAGTGGTCGACCTCGCCGGCGAGCATGTAGGTAACCGTCTCGATGCCGCGGTGCGGATGGAGCGGGAAGCCGGCCAGGTAATCGCTCGGATCGTCCGACTCGAAGTGATCGAGCAGCAGGAATGGGTCGAGATAGTCGAGCGCGCGGCCGCCGATCGAGCGCTTGAGCTTTACTCCCGCTCCCTCGAGTGTGGGTTGTGGATCGATGATCTCACGAACGGTGCGCGCGGTCGGACCGATTTCCATGCTTTCCCCTCTCCTCCGTTGGGCGACAGCGGAGAGTTACCCGAGATGCGGAGTAGAGAAACCGCAGGACAGGGCAAGTAGGGTCCGCCCACGGGCGCGCGGGCACGCGGGATAGAGTCAGGCATGTTCGCGATACTCGGTGGGCTGGCTACGGCCGCGTTCTGGACGGTTACGACGCTTTGCTCGTCGCGCTCCACCCGACTGATCGGGTCGGTCTCGGTGGTGGCCTGGGTGATGATCAGCGGGCTCATCGTCACGGCGCCGATGGCCGCGTTCAACGGTATCCCGGCGAACCTTCACGGCTCGCTCCTCGTCTGGCTGATGCTCTCGGGCGTCTGCAACATCGGCGGGCTCCTGTTCGCCTACGAGGCGCTTCGCCTCGGTAAGGTCGGCCTCGCCTCGCCGATCATCTCGACCGAGGGGGCGATCGCCGCGGTGATCGCCGTCGTCGCGGGCGAGGCTCTGGGCCTGCCACGAGGCGCGGCGCTGGCGGTGGTCGTAATCGGCATCGTCGCTGTCGCGGCCGGCTCCGCCGGCGAGGAGGCACCGGGCCACCACAACGTACGGGCGGTTCTAATGGCGGGCGCGGCGGCTCTCAGCTTCGGCCTAGGCCTGTACTCGACCGGGCGGGTGAGCGCCGACGTGCCGCTCGTCTGGGCCGTGCTTCCGGCCCGCGTCGTCGGCGTGATCGCGGTGGCGATTCCGCTGCTGCTGGCCGGGCGGCTGCGCCTGACTCGCCGCGCACTGCCACTGGTCGTCATCTCCGGGCTCTGTGAGGTGGGCGGCTACTTCGCCTACGCCTTCGGCGCCCGGCACGGGATCGCCGTCACCGCGGTGCTCGGGTCGCAGTTTGCGGTGCTGGCGGCGATCGTGGCCTACTTCCTCTTTGGCGAGAAGCTGGGGCGGCTGCGGATCGCGGGCGTGATCGTGACCGCGCTCGGGGTCGCGGCGCTGAGCGCGCTACAGGCGTAGCTCTAGGGCGCGTCGGCCGTAGTTACGTCTTCACCTCGCCGCCAGAGCTGGATCATCGCGACGAGCATCGGGAAGATCATCCCCGAGCAGAAAGCAAGCGGAATCATTACGACGTGATTCGGCGCCTGCGCGATGATCATCCCGGCTCCTAACAGCGCTACCAGCGACCAGATCAGCGCGCTCTTATTGGGAACCCCGGTTCGGGCGAGCCTACGAGCCTGAACCACCGTGAAGATGGCTCCCGCGATCCACGCTGCGGCGGCTGCGCCGATCCCCCAGAGGGGAGATCCGAGCGCGAGAACGATGACGACGATGGCCAGAGTACCGACCTCCATCAGAGCGGTTGCGAGCAACCGCTCCGCGCTCAGAGTGAGCGTGGGCGGTTGGGCTTCAGCTGGGCTCACGGCAGCGATCTTATCCCTCCGCGAGCGCCGTCCAGCCGGCTACGGCGTCGTATGATCGGCTCATGCGCGTCCTCTTCATAGGCGGGACGGGAAACATCTCGATCGCGGCGACGCGCCTGCTTGCCGAGCGGGGAGCTGACCTCACGCTGCTCAACCGCGGGCAGAGAGAGGTGGCGCTACCGGCGGGAGTGCGGCAGATCCAGGCCGACATCCGCGACCGCGCGGCCGCGGTCCAGGCGCTGTCTGACGGCGAGCCGTTCGACGCCGTAGTGGACTGGGTCGCGTTCGTCCCCGAGCACGTCGAGACCGACATTGCGCTTTTCGGCGGGAGGATCTCGCACTACGTCTTCATCAGCTCGGCGACCGTGTACGAGAAGCCGTCGCCCTTCTTCCCGATCGTCGAGGAGGCGCCGCTCGGGAACATCCACTGGCGGTACGCTCGCGACAAGATCGCCTGCGAGGAACGCCTTCGGCGCGAGCACGAGCGCAGCGGCTTTCCGGCCACGATCGTGCGCCCGACCTACACCTACGGCGAGACCTGGATCCCAACCGCCATCGAAGGCCAGGATTACACGATCATCGAGCGCTGGAAGCGCGGGAAGAAGGCGATCGTCCCCGGCGACGGTGAGTCGCTCTGGACGATGACGCATAACACGGACTTCGCGCGGGCGCTGGTGGGCCTGCTCGGCAACACGGAGGCCGCCGGCGAGAGTTTCCACATCACCTCCGACGAAGTGCTGACCTGGAACCAGATAACCGAGGCGATCGCCGCCGCCGCCGGGCTCGAGGCCGACGTCGCGCACATCCCCTCCGACTTCATTACCGCCGTAGAGCCGGAACTCGGACCGGGACTGCTCGGCGACAAGTCGCGCTCGGAGGTCTTCGACAACTCGAAGATCAAGCGCTTCGTGCCCGGCTGGAAAGCGGTCGTTCCCGTCGCAGAGGGCGTGGCCCGATCGATGGCCTGGTTCGAGGCCGATCCGGCGCGCAAGGCGATCGACGAGGAATGGAGCCGGAAGCTGGACCGGATTGTGGCGGCATACGAGGCCGGCTGGCCGAAGCAGGCGATCAACGGCCCTCTATAGGCTCGTCATATGCACGCTCCCGTATACAGCACCGTCGCGCTGCTAGCCGAGATTCTTGTATCTGCAGCTGTTTTTTACGTTTTCTACCAGGGCTACAAACGCAATAAGCTGCCTGAGAAAGTGGCTATCGGCGCCGTTCTATACGAAGTAGTTTTCGACGTCAGCTACATGATCTACCGTTTGCCCGCCCGCGAGAACGGGGCTCACAAGTCGCTGGTTACCGGGCTGGGCATCGCGCACGGCACGCTCTCTCTGCTGCTGCTCATCGGCCTTGTGGTCTTCATCGCGCCGGCCGTCAAGAACTACCGAAGAAACGTCAACTATTTCTTGGTTCATAAGCGCCTGGCGTTTGTGTTCCTCGTGTGTTGGACGCTATCCGTGATTTCCGGCGTAGTCCTGTATTTCCTCGAATACTCCAGCTAGAGAGACGGCGATTCCTTCAATGCGGGGGCTAGCCGGAATTAAAGTATCGAGCTAGCCGTATCCTCACCGGGCGCCATCTCTGGGAAGCTGGGGACATGAACGACGGCCTGAGGAAACTCGCAATGGGAATCGCCGCTTTAGCGCTACTCGCGCTGCTCACGGCCTGCGAGATCCAGATCGGGCCGGGCCCGAAAGGCTCTGGGGTCGAGACCAGCGCGAAGCGCGAGGTAGCCTCCTTTAACCGCGTCGATCTGCGCGGCGATGCCGATGTCTCGATCGTCGCGGGAGAGGCCCGCTCGGTCACGGTGCGCGGCGACGACAACCTGCTCGGCAGGGTCAAGACCAAGGTCGAAGGGGACACGCTCGTGATC
>Ga0209226_10001235_pt1 | contig 11810 bp, 9 predicted proteins | sample BarGraNGADG00212_2_FD_184497 | JGI IMG/M metagenome (GOLD analysis project Ga0209226, IMG submission 184497) | Arctic peat soil microbial communities from Barrow, Alaska, USA - Barrow Graham LP Ref core NGADG0011-212 (SPAdes) (version 2) | ecosystem: Environmental > Terrestrial > Soil > Wetlands...
GGATAGCCTGGAAGCCGGCGAAGTCGGCTACATCATCGCCAGCATCAAGAAAATCTCCGAAGTGAAAATCGGCGACACCGTCACCCTGTCCCGGGAGACCGGCGTAACCGCCCTGCCCGGATTCAAAGAACCCCAGCCCATGGTGTTTGCCGGCTTCTACCCTTCCGAGGGCACCAGCCATGAAGAGCTGCGCGAGGCCATTGAAAAGCTTACCCTGAACGATTCCTCCCTGACTTACGAGCCGGAATCGTCTCCCGCTTTGGGCATCGGCTTCCGCTGCGGCTTCCTGGGATTGCTGCACAAGGAGATCGTCCAGGAGCGCCTGGAACGGGAATATTTCCTTTCCATCGTCACCACCGCGCCTTCGGTACGCTACCGCATCACCTCGAACAAGGACGAAACTTATGAGATCGAATCGCCGGCCCAACTGCCCAACCCGCAGTATTACAAGAAGATCGAAGAACCGTACATCGAGGCCATCGTCATCACTCCCGATGAATTCCTGGGCAATGTGCTGAAACTGCTGCAGAGCCGGCGCGGCGTCCATAAAAAAATGGAATATATCGGCCCGCAACGCGTTTACTTGACCTACGACCTGCCCCTGGCCGAAGTGCTCTACGATTTTTTCAACAAACTGAAATCGATTTCTCAAGGGTATGCCTCGCTCGATTACGAGCTGAAGGACTACCGCGAATCGCCGCTGGTCAAGCTCGACATCCTGATCAACCAGCAGATCATCGACGCCCTGGCCGTTATTGTCCACAAGGACAAGGCCTTTAACATCGGCAACTTGCTAACCAGCAAAATGAAAGAGCTCATCCCGCGCCAGCTCTTCGAGGTGGTTATCCAGGCGGCCATCAACAAGCGGGTCATCGCCAAAACCGTGGTCAAAGCCATGCGTAAGAACGTTTTGGCCAAGTGTTACGGCGGCGACATCTCGCGCAAAATGAAACTGCTGGAAAAACAGAAAAAAGGCAAGAAACGCATGAAGCGCATCGGCAAGATCGATATCCCCCAGGAAGCCTTTCTGGCCGCCCTGGAACTCGAAGACTAGGCTTGTGTAAAAAAATCGTTCCGTTGCTGTTGCCGCTCTTTTCCCTGCTGCTGCACATGGCCTGCGCCGGGCCCCCGCCCGCCGACCTTCCGGCCGCCTGGATCTGGAACAAGGACCAGAACCTGATCAGCCCGAGGGACGGAAAATCGAACGTTTGGAACGGAATGCGCATCAGCGGGAATTTTTTCAACGCCGAAAACGATAGCTCCCGGCTGATTCTATGGCGCCGGCAGCGGCAGAAGCTTCCCCTGGTCATTGAATACTCCCTGCAGGGAAAAGCGGTCGAATTTTCGGTCAACATCCGCGCCAGGTTCGTCCTGCCCCCGGGACGGGCGTTCCAAAAAAAGAAAATAGTGACCTGGTTGAGCCGAGGGTTCAATTTCCTGCAGTTCCAAAAAAGCGCCAAGGACTTCCTGCGCATCCGATCGGTTTATGTGGGCCATGTCGAGCCGGACCCAGCCCCGCTATTGCGGGCCGGGGAAAGCTTCAGCGTCTTTTTCCCCCCGGGTCGGGGCCGGCTGCAGCTTGCCGGCCGGGGCACGATCCGGATCGAGCAGCGGGAATTCGGGGAAACAAGCCCGCCGCCAAGTTCCACCCTGTTGCATAGCGGCTTTTTCAGCAGGAAGATCGTCCGGGAGATCGCCTTTTCCCAACCGGGAACCATGACCGTGACGGCGGTTTCAGGCCGCTTTGACATCAGCGGCTACCGCTATCAAAATGCAAACAAGGCGTCGCCCCGGCCGCAAGCCGCATTCCGCGGCAAGCCGGACATCTATATCTTCCTGAGCGACGCTTGCCAGGCCGCCCACCTCGGCGTCTACGGCTACTCACTGGACACGTCGCCGCATATCGATGCCTTCGCCGCCGACGCCCTGGTTTATGAGAACGCCTATGCCAACGCCTCCTTCACCCTGTCCAGCGTGGCCACCCTGCTCACTGGCCTTTATCCGGAAGGGCATCAGCTGCGCATCCTGGAGCAGGGCCTGCGCCATGAACTGCTGACCTTACCCGAATACATGAAGGCCAAGGGGTACCGGACCGCTGTGTTCAACGCCAACCCCTTGATCCGGCCCGGGTCGGGCTTTGCCCAGGGCGTCGATGACTTTGTGCGGGTCGATCAACGCCGGCCGGGCTGGCAAGAGGATGAGATGATCAAGCGCTTCGCGGGCTGGCTGGATTCCCCGCCGCCGCGTTTTGCCTACCTGCATTTCCTGCCTCCTCATTTGCCGCAGGTGCCGCCCGCCGATTTTTCCATCCCCTTCGCCCCCGGCGAAAAGCCGATCCGCCAGGAGCGCATGATCCAACTGATGAAAAAGGGCCGGGACTTTCTCCACCCGATCGGCGCGAATGAAATGCGGGAGCTGGTCCAGGGGTATGATTCGACCATCGCCTGGATGGACGTTGAATTCGGCAAATTCATCGCGCATTTGAAACGAAAGAAGCTGTATGACGGCAGCCTGATCATCTTCATGGCCGACCATGGCGAAGCCATGAACGAACACGGCGTGGTCGGTCATAGCGACAACGTATTCGAGGAGACCACCCGCGTGCCGCTGCTCGTCAAGCTTCCGGCCGAATTCGCCCGGCGCGGGCGGGTGCGCCGCCTGGTGGAGATCGCCGACATTTTTCCCACCATTAGCGCCTGGTTCGGCCAGAAGCTGGAGCTGGATGGCCGCGACCTGCCGGCGGCCGATGCCGCCGGGGGATTCGACGATACCATGACCGTCTCCCGTTCTTTCAACCACTGCCCAGCCTACGGCCTGCGCTGGAAAAACTGGTATTACATCATCGACCTCAATGACAACGGCGAATACCTGTACGACCTGGCGGTCGACCCCCGCCGGGATATCGCGCGAGCACGGCCGCAGATCGGCGTCTTTCTCAAATCCCGCTTTCTGGCCTGGTTGGCGCGATTCAGTGTTGGCAGCGACCATTCGCTGGCGGTCAACCTGAAGAACCTGCCGGCCAGCGAGATCGAAGAATTGAAAACGCTGGGCTATTTGTAATTTATCCGCCTTTGAACCCGGTCAAAATAAACTCCGGGACGTTCAGTTTTCGTCGCTCTTGATGAAATGGGCGCCGCGGGAAACGCGGTTGCGCAGGGCGGCTTCCACAATGAGCAGCGCGGCCTGCACGCTGTCGCGCAGGCTGACGATGCGGTTGCCGATCTCGCTCTGCTGGTAGAATTTTTCGATGCGGTGCTTGAGGTATTCCAGGTCGGCCTTGGCCCGCTCCATGCGCTTGACGGTGCGGATGATGCCGTTGTAGTTCCACATGATGGTCTTGATGGTCACCAGGTCCTGCCAGACCAGGGCCGGGTCGAGCTTTTCCTGGGGATAAGGATATTTCCAGGCCGGGACCTCGGCGATGACGTACGGGTCCTTGTCGTCGGCGATCACGTCCAAGATATCCTCGGCCGCCTTGACCCCCCAGACCAGGGCCTCCAGCAGAGAAACCGAAGCCAAACGGTTGGCCCCGTGCACGCCGGTGGCCGAGACTTCGCCGATGGCGTAGAGGTTGCGGATGCTGCTACGCCCGCGCAGGTCGCACAGCACGCCCCCGCAGCTATAATGGGCGGCCGGCACCACCGGGATGGGCTTCTCCTCGATGTTGATGCCGTATTTCAGGCAGGTTTGGAAAATGGTCGGGAACCTTTCGCGGATATTGATCTTGGTGAAGGAAGCAAGGTCCAGCAGGACGTAATCGTTGCCATTCTTGATCATTTCCTCATAAATGGCCCGCGACACTTCATCGCGCGGGGCCAGGTCCTTTAGCGGCGAGTACTTTTTCATGAAATATTCGCCCTTGAGGTTCATCAAGCGGGCCCCCTCGCCGCGCACCGCCTCGGAGATGAGAAAGCTGGCGGCCTCGCGGTGGTATAGCGAGGTGGGATGGAACTGGATGTACTCCAGGTTGGCCAAACGCGCCCCGGCGCGGTAGGCCATGGCGATGCCGTTGCCGATGGCTTCCTCGGGGTTGGTGGAGTGCAGGAACAGGCTGCTCAAGCCCCCGGAAGCCAGCACCACTTTTTTGGCGAACACCCGGGATATTTTCCTGCTTTTCTGGTCGAGCACATAAGCACCGATGATCTTGGGTTCCTCATAGATGCGCACTGGATTCAGCGAATGATGGGGGTAGCTCAGCAGGTCGACCGCCGTATGCTGGAATAACATTTTCAGTTTGGGCAATTTCTGCAGATACTCATAAAATTTTTCCTGGATGACGCGCCCGGTCATGTCCCTGACGTTGAGCACCCGCCGCGTGGAATGCCCTCCTTCCTTGGCCAGATCGTACTGCTCCCCCTTTTTGGAAAAAGGCACCTGCAGCTTGTCGATCAGGATCTCCCATACCAGGCGATGCGAATCCCCGACCGCCTGGTCGACCGCCGGGCGGTAGTTGAACTCGTCCCCGGCCTTGATGATGTCGCTGGCGAAAAGCTCCGCCTTCTCCCCCACGGGCAGGGCGGCGATGCCGCCTTGGGCATAATAGGTGTTGGAGCGCGTGTAGTCCTTGCCCTTGGAGACAAGGAGCACGTCGACCCCCTGCTCGGCAAGCCGCAGGGCGGTCGTGGAGCCGGCGATGCCGCCGCCAATGACCAGAACGTCGGTTTCGATGTAATCTTTCATTCAAGACCTCACGATCTTCAAACTCAGGTCCAGGGAGTGGAACGAATGGGTCAGGGCCCCGGCGGAAATGAAATCCACGCCCGTTGCCGCCTTGTCCGCGATATTTTCCAGGGTGACATTGCCCGAGATCTCGAGTTTGGCCCGGCCGCGGTTGAGAGCCACAGCCCGGACGACCTGGTCCAGGAGAAAATTGTCCAGTATGATCCACTCCACTCCCAAGGCCAGAGCTTCCTCAAGTTCAGCGATGTTCCTCACTTCCACTACTATCTTTTTTTCAGGGCAGGCGGCGCGGACCCGTTCCACGGCAGGGCGGATGCCGCCGGCCATGGCGATGTGGTTATCCTTGACCATGGCCATATCTTCCAGGTTCAGCCGGTGGTTGCGGCCACCGCCGTCGCGCACCGCTTTCTTTTCCAGATAACGCATGCCGGGCGTGGTCTTGCGCGTGTCCAGCAGCACGGCTCGGTAGGACTTGAGCTTTTCGACGAATAACCGGGTCAGGGTAGCCACCCCGCTCAAGCGCTGCAGAAAATTCAAGGCCGTCCTCTCCCCTTTCAGTATCGAACTTTCCCGGCCACCGATCTCCAGCACCAGGTCACCGGGCTGGACAGAATCGCCGTCGCCTTTCTGGACGATGATTTTTAGGGAAGCATCCATCAGGAGCATGGTCAGCAAGAAAGCCTCGATGCCCGAAATGATCCCGGCCGCCTTGGCCCGCACTTCGGCCCGGGCCGGGCCGTCCAGAGCGATCAGGGCGTTGGTGGTGATGTCGGCCTGGGCATGGTCTTCGTCCAGGGCTAGGCGCACGATCCTTTCCAGGCATTGGCTCTCGAGATCCATGTGGCGATTATAGGCGCTCAAATCTAAATAGTAAAGCAGGGGCTTGGCTACCCCCTCTCTTTGGGAAGAGAGGGGGTGGGGGGGTGAGTTGCCAATTCTGTATAAACTCATCCCCTACCCCCTTCTCTTGTGAAGAGAAGGGGCAAGGAAGAGTTGTGTCTGTCAGAATCTCCAGAGATACGAAGCTTTGAAAAAGAAGCTTCTCCTGGTCTGCAGGTAATCATTGGACGGGAAATAGTCCCGGTCCTCGTTGCTCCAGCGGATCCTCTCATAGGCCGAGCCGTAGCCGAGGTAGATCACCGTCCCCGGGATGTAGGTGAAGGAGGCCAGCAAATCGGTGCTGATCTTTTTATAATACACGTTGTACTCGACGATGGCCCGGAAAAACAGGAAGCGGTTCACCTGGAAGGTCGTGCGGCTGCGCCAGATCGGGTAGTCGTAGACCTTCTCGCTGTTGCTGGAGCGGTAAAAATCGTAGTACGTGAGACCCAGGGAGGTGCTCAGCTTGTCGAAGGGCTGGTACAGCAGGTACAAGTCGACCGTGTTCCCCTTGCCCTGGAACGGCGCCTCCGCGTCGTAATAGATGCGGCCCGAGCGGCGGTAGCCGCCCTCGAGGTACAGTTGCTTGTAGATCTGCGTATAGCCCCTGATCCGCCATCCGCTCAGACTGAAACGCCGGTCGGCGAAGACCTCGTTGCCCAGGATGGCGTCGAAACGGATCTGCGACTGGCGCGGCAAGTTGAAGCGCAGCACCAGTTGGTTGTAGGTTTCAAAGAGATCGCTGTGCTTGTCCAGCAGGTGGTAGCTCCACCAGAAGGTGTCAATTCTCTGGAAGAATTTGGATTTGGGGAAAAAGGTATACATGACGAATGCCGGCGCCATGGTGATGCCGGTGCGGGTCACGTAGCCGGTATCGATGCGGAAATCATTGCTTAAATCGAAAAGTCCAAGGTCCACGTTCCAGTGCCGGTTGCTGAAGTTGTAGCGCAGACCCAGGGAGTGCCCCTGGTTACCCTGGGCGGCATCCATAGCGCGGCTGAAGGACTCGAAAAAGCTATACTCGAAAAAACTGGTGTTGTTCAACCGCCAGCGGCCGTCGATGCCGCCGACGCTGTTGCGTTCGCCGGCGAAACTGCGGTCGGTGAAAAAGCCGCCGATATAGTTGTCTCCGCTCATCTGGCGCTTGTAGCGCAGGATGGTGAACACGGCGTTGCGCCCGGCCAGGCTGTGATCGCCCTCCTCGGCCGCCATGTTTCCGGGGTATTCGTCCAGGGCAAAAATTCCGGAAAGTATGTTCTGCCTGCCGATTTTTCCGGTCAGCTTTACCCCCAACAGGGGATCGACGATAGCCCGGGTATAAACGATCGCGCCAATGGTATTGGCTTCCATGGCGGTGGCGAAGCTGAAATTTTCCATGCCTTCCAAAAAAAAGGGTCGCTTTTCGGAATAATAGATGGAATAGCGCAGATTGACGTCGATCTGTCCGGCATCGGTCTCGACCTGGCTGAAATCGGGGTTGTAGGTGGCGTCCATGGTCAGGTCCGAGGTAAGGCCCACCTTGCCGGTCAGGCTGAAATTGGTGTTCTTCCCGGTCGATCTCATTTCACCACCGCTCTGGTTGCTCCCCTGGTCATAGGTCAGGGCGGGGATGAATTCCAGCGGGCGCTCGAACTTGATATCGCTCAATTCGATTTTCTGGGCCTGGGTCATGATGGCCCCGCCCTCGGGACTGAGTTCCGGAAAGCTCGTCTGCTCGGACTTGCGGCCGATGAAACGGGAGACCAGCAGCCCCATGGTCAACTTTTTCTTGAAAGGATAGCGCAGGCTCTTGAAAGGTATGGCCATCTCGGCGCTGTAGCCCTTGCCGTTCATGCTTGCTTTGCTTTCCCAGATCGTGTCGAAGCTAGAGTCGCCGTTGCCGTCGGAGTTGAGCTTGCCGTCCATCTGGATCCCCAACGGATTGACCTCGAACAGGTAACCGCCCTGTTGGTCGCCGAAGGTGTCCAGGACCACGCCGATCCAGTCGTCCATATCAAAGCCGTCCCGCTTGGCCATCGAGGCCTTGATCTTGGACGGTTCGCTGTCCTGGCAATCAAAGGCGAAATAGATGTATTTCCGGTCATACGTCATCAACACAACAGTCTTTTCCGACGTCGGCTTGCCGTAATCCGGTTTGAAGATGACGAAATTGTCGAACCGGGTGGCTTTCTGCCAGACCGCGTCATCCAGCTTGCCGTCGATGACCGGCGGTGTGTCGGTCCTGTATATCGGAATGGACCCGGCAGTACGGGGAAGGTCCACGACGTCTTTGGCCGGCAACAGCGCCGCCAGCCACAAAACCATCCCCAGGCCAAGCCAAAATATCCCAATGCGGTTTCGCTTCACTTTGTCCTCCATCAGGTTCATGATCGCTCTAAGATAAGTTAACGCATTCCAGGGGAGAAAAGTTGCAGCAAAAAATGCCAGGGTGATTTTTTGTCGATCGCGGAAGGCCGCTTATCAAGACTGGATCAAAACAGGCGCTTTTGTGGGGGAGGCAACTTTTTTTTGAAATAGCGGAAGGCTTTTTCCGTGGCCAGGCGGCCGCGCGAGGTGATCTGCAGGAAGCCTTCCTGGATCAGGTATGGCTCGTAAATATCCTCCAGGGTGTTTTTCTCTTCCTGCACCGAGGTGGACAGGGTGGTGATGCCGACCGGCCCGCCGGCGAACTTGTCGATGATGGCCAGCAGGATCTTGCGGTCCACCTCGTCGAACCCGGCTTCGTCGACCTCCAGGGCCAGGAAAGCGCTGTTGGCGCCAGCCAGGTCGACGCCGGATTTCCCCTGGATCTGGGCGAAATCGCGCAGCCGGCGCAGCAGCCGGTTGGCGATGCGCGGCGTGCCGCGCGACCTGCCGGCCACGGCCCTGGCGGCATCGGCTTCGATGTGCATCCCCAGGATGGCGGCGCTGCGGCGGATGATCTCGATCAACTCGTCGGGGGCATAGAAGTCAAGGTGGCAGGTGATGCCGAAGCGGTTGCGCAGCGGGTTGGACAGCAGGCCGGCCCGGGTGGTGGCGCCGACCAGGGTGAAGGGATTGATGTGCAGCGACACGGTCTTGGCCCCGGGACCCTGGCCGATCACCACGTCGATCTGGAAATCTTCCATGGCCTTGTAGAGGATCTCCTCCAAAGCCGTGCGCAAGCGGTGGATCTCGTCTATAAAAAGAACCTCGTGCATCTCCATGTCGGTCAGGATGGCGATGAGATCGCCTTTCTTCTCCAGGACCGGCCCCGAAGTACACTTGATCCCCACCCCCATTTCCGAGGCCACGATGTTGGCCAGGGTGGTTTTGCCGAGGCCAGGCGGGCCGTGCAACAGGACATGGTCGAGAGCTTCGCCACGCTGGCGCGCCCCTTTGATATAGGTCTTCAAATTGGCTATTTTCTGTTTCTGGCCCGTGAACTCACGCAGCAGGGAAGGGCGCAGGCTCTGGTCCAGGCCGCTGTCCTCACTCTTTTCCACCGGGGTGGTGATGTTCTCCGCGTTCATTGCTTCACTTTTTTCAACGTGACCTTGAAGAGCTCTTCAAAATCACTGCGGCCGGGATTTTCTTTCAAGACGCGGCTGACGGTTTCTCTGGCACTTTTAAGGGCGTAGCCGAGATTGACCAGCCCGGAAACCAGGTCGGAAGCCAGCCGTGAGCCGGCTTCGGGCGGCTCCTTTTCGACCCCCAGCTTGCCGGTCAATTCCAGGATGATGCGCTGGGCCGTTTTTTTGCCGATGCCCGGGATGGAGCTGATGCGCTCCACATCGGCGGCGGCGACGGCTGCCAGCCATTCGCCTGGGGCCAGAGCCGAGACGCAGGCCATGGCCGTTTTGCCGCCGATGCCTGAAACCGCGAGCAGTTTCTCGAACAACGCTTTTTCCTCGAGGGTCAGGAAACCGTACAAGACCACGTCTTCGTCCTTTATCTTCAAGACCGTGTGCAGCAAAACATCATGGTTTTCCCCCAGGCGCGGGAAACTGGAAACCGGCACGGCCAACTGCAGGATCAGGCCGGCGCCGGTAGCGACGGCAACGCGCCCCGGGCTGAGCTGGAATATTTTCCCCTGTACGGCCGCGATCATCTGTGGTTCACCCCATGGCAGTAAGCCACGGCCAGGGCATCGCTTTCATCCAGGCCGAGTTTTCTGCCCTTGATATTCAAGACCAGGGCGGCCATTTTTGCCACCTGCTCCTTGTCGGCGTTGCCGTAGCCGGTCAGGGCCAGCTTGACCTGCCGCGGCGCATACAGGCTCAATGTGAGGCGCCGGTTCAGCAGCGCGGCCATGGCCACGCCGCGCACCATGGACAGCAGCGACATGGAACGGATGTTTTTACCGAGGAAGCCTTCCTCCATGGCGGCCTGATCCACAGGGAAAGCGGCGGTCAATTCGTTCAGGCGGTCCCACAGCTCCTGCATGCGCAAAACAAAGTCTTTGTCCTTCAGTTTGATGGTTTCAGAATGAACATACGAGAAACGTTTATTTTCTTTTTTCACGATGCCGATACCGAAAATGAGCGAACCGGGATCCAAACCCAGGATCAACATTATTCCTGGTTGAATTTTTCGATGATCTCGTCCGCGATGTCGAAGTTGGCCCAGACGTTCTGGATATCGTCCAGTTCCTCCAGCTTGTCATAGAGCTTGAGCATCTGCTCGGCCTGTTTGCCCTCCAGCTTGATGGTTGTGGAAGGGACCTTGGAAATTTCGGCCGACTCAATGACAAGCTTCTTGGCTTTCAAGGCTTCGTGGACCTTATCGAAATCCTCGGTCGAGGTGGTGATCTCATAGGAATTTCCCTGCTTGACCATGTCCTCGGCGCCGTTCTCCAGAACGATCTCCAGCAATTCGTCTTCGCCGATGGCCGATTGCGGGACCAGGATCACGCCTTTGCGCGCGAACATCCAGGAGACGCATCCCTGCTGGCCCAGATTGCCGTTGTATTTTTCGAAGACGTGGCGCACCTCGGAAACCGTGCGGTTCTTGTTGTCGGTCATGGCTTCGGCCAGGATGGCCACGCCGCCGGGCCCGTACCCCTCGTAGGGAATCTCCTCATAATTGATGCCTTCCAGTTCGCCGGTCCCGCGCTGGATGGCTTTCTTGATGTTGTCGCTGGGCATATTGACCGCCCTGGCCCCCTCGATGGCATGGCGCAAGCGCGCGTTGGCTTCGGGATCGCCGCCGCCGGCGCGGGCGGCAATGGTCAATTCACGGATGAAGCGGGTGAACATCTTGCCTCTCTTGGCATCGGTCGCAGCTTTCTTATGTTTAATCGAACTCCATTTCGAATGTCCTGACATGGTTATCTCCTTAGTTTTATTTTTTTTTCTTCCTGGGCCAAATGGGTATTCTTGAATTTCCCCCGGGCCTGGGCCAGCATTTCCGCCAGCATGGGATCGGAATACTTGGGATCGAAATGGAACAGGAACAGCCGCTTGGCCCCGCATTTTTCGGCATTGTGCGCCGCCATGGAGACCGTGCTGTGGCCAAAGCCTTTCCTGGGATTGGCACTGTCAAAATATTCACGGTCAAAGTATTGCGAATCGTGGATCAGCAGGTCGGCACCGGCGATGAAGGCGCTGATCGCCGGGTCAAAGCCGTCGGGGCTTTCGACATCGGTGGCATAGACCACGCGCCGGTCCCCGTGAACGATCCGGAAGATCAGCACTCCCAGCCGCGGATGCGAATTGTGCGGGACGTGGCCGATCTCAATGCCGTTTTCCAGATTGGTCACATTCGCCTGCGGCGCCAGGGACAGCGGCTGGAAATCGAGGCGGGCCTTGATGCCATGCAGGGTGATCGGAGAATACGGCGGCAGGAACAGCGCTTCCAGCGCCTGGCGGGAGCCGATCCCCGGGATTTCCGGGTAATGGATGACGATCTCCGCTTGGGGATTGAACATGGGGGCGAAAAAAGGCAGCCCCATGATATGGTCGCTGTGCAGGTGGGTCAGGAAGACATGGATCTTCTGCCCCGCTCGCAGCCGGCCGTTCAGGTAGCGCCCCGACTGGATGATGCCGGTGCCGGCGTCGAAAATAACAATCTCTCCGGCGATCTCGAACAGCAGGGACGCGGTGTTGCCGCCGCAGCGCCGGGTGGCTTTTCCAGGCACCGGGTAGCTACCGCGCACGCCGAAAAACGTCAGGGAGAATTCGCCTTTCATAGTTGATAATTTTTCAAAACTTTGTATACGCAAAATTCACCGCACATGGAACAGGCATCGGTTTGCGACCCGCGCCGCCCGCGGACGCGCTTGAATTTTTCGG
>Ga0209226_10001236_pt1 | contig 11807 bp, 6 predicted proteins | sample BarGraNGADG00212_2_FD_184497 | JGI IMG/M metagenome (GOLD analysis project Ga0209226, IMG submission 184497) | Arctic peat soil microbial communities from Barrow, Alaska, USA - Barrow Graham LP Ref core NGADG0011-212 (SPAdes) (version 2) | ecosystem: Environmental > Terrestrial > Soil > Wetlands...
ATCTCGAGCATGCGATCGGTGACCGCGAACCCGCCGACGACGTTGGCGCTGGCGAGAACCATGGCGAAGAAGCCCACGATCTGAGCCAGCGTTGAATGCAGGTTCGCGCCCGTGATCAGGATCGCGCCCACGATCACGATACCGTGGATCGCGTTGGTGCCTGACATCAACGGGGTGTGCAGGAGCGTCGGCACCTTGGAGATAACCTCGATACCGAGGAAGATCGCCAGGATCAGCACCGTCAGCTCAGCCAGGAATACGGCCGTGTTACCGCTCACGATTTTGTCTCCTTCTTGGTTACGCAGGCGCCACTGATGATCTCGTCCTCGAAGTCGAGCTTGAGCTCGCCATCCTTGACGAGCAGCCCGAGCAGCGAGGCGACGTTGCGCGCATAGAGCTGACTGGAGTGGAAGGCCATCTCGCTCGGCAGGTTGGTCTCGCCAACGACGGTGAGGCCGTTTTTCTCGACGATCTCGCCGGGAACGGTCAGGGCGCAGTTGCCGCCGCTCTCGGCGGCGAGGTCGACGATGACCGAGCCGGGCCGCATCGCCTCGGCCGCGTCGGCCGGGATCAGCTTGGGCGCCGGGCGACCGGGCACCATCGCGGTGGTGATGATGACGTCGAAATCCGGGATGCGCTTCTCGAGCTCGGCCTGCTGCTGCTTCTGCTGCTCGGGGGTGAGCTCTTTCGCGTAGCCGCCCTCGGTCTCTTCGCCGACGACCCCAAGGTCGAGGAACATGGCGCCGAGGCTCTCGATCTCTTCCTTGACGGCCGGGCGGATGTCGAAGGCCGATACGACGGCGCCGAGGCGACGAGCCGTTGCGATCGCCTGCAACCCGGCGACGCCCGCGCCGATCACGAGCAGCTTGACCGGTGCGATCGTTCCGGCTGCCGTCATCAACATCGGGAAAAGCTTTGGGACGCGGTCGGCGGCGATGATCACGGCCTTGTAGCCGGCGACGGTGGCCTGAGAGGAAAGTGCGTCCATCGACTGAGCGCGCGTGATGCGCGGTACTGACTCCATCGCCAGGCCAACGACTCCCTGCTTGGCCAGCGCGTCGATTCCCTTCTCATCGGTGAGCGGCTGCAAGAAGCCGATCAGAACGGCGTCCTTCTTGAGCAGCTTGATCTCGGCGGCGCTCGGCTTTGCGACCTTGGCGACGATCTCAGCGCCGAGGGCTTCCTTGGCGCCGACGAGCTTGGCGCCGGCCTCCTTGTAGGCCTCGTCGGTGAAGGCGGCGGTGGCTCCCGCGCCCTTCTCGACGACGACCTCGAGCCCCTGCCCGGTCAGCTTGGCAACGACCTCCGGGACGAGTGCGACACGCGCCTCGCCGGCGGCCGTTTCTTTGGGCACTCCAATCTTCACGGCGCTGACTCTAGCGGAAAGGAGCAAGCCCTCTGAGGGAAGAAGCGATCTTAATGGCGGTGCGGGTTTGCGACAGGTCAGAATCGTTCTGGTCGATTTCGACGGCGACGATTTAGATCAAGGCTCTCGGCGTGTTTCGGCCGGTTCGTGCCGGGCCGGTAACGAGATAGGAGAGCGTCGCAGAAAGGTTAAAGCGAGAGCAATGCGCGCACTCTGACGATGACCTGGTCAGTGAACTCGCTCGTTCCGATCGCGCCACCGAGGTCGCCGGTGCGATGGCCGGCCTGAATGGCATCGAGGCAAGCCCGGCGAATTGCGTTTCCGGCCGTCTTCATCGCATCGTCGCCGTGAACCAGAAGCGCGGCTGCCGCGAGGATCATCGCCAGCGGATTGGCCGTGTCTTTTCCGAGCAAAGTGGGTGCGGTACCGTGCGGCGCCTCGGCCATCAGGCGCACGGGAACGTAGTTTTCATCGAGCGCAGCGACCAGCGATTCCGCCCCTGCGATCGATCCGAACATCGGTAACACGAGATCCGAAAGGATGTCGCCGTCGCGGTTGAGCGCCGGAATCACCAGCGACCTGCCCTCGACAGCGAGCAGAAGCGCGAAGGTTGCGTCGATCAGTTGCGGCTCGTATTTGACTGCGGGGTGCCGTTCCGCCGCCGCATCGAGCTCTTCTTTGAACATTCCTTCGTAAACAGGGCTGACGGTGAACTTGGGACCGCCAAAAACCGTTGCGTTCATGCTCTCGGCCTCACGGAATGCGAATTCGGCGACCGCATGGCAGACGCGGCGCTCGATGCGTTCCTTCCGATAAGCGACCTCTGCGTCGCCTTCGCCCTCGCGCCATTCCTCGGCGCCGTAAGCGTCGCCGACGGCCATTCTTACGACTGCGATCGGCGCTTGAACCTTTGTGATCGGGGTCACGCCGGGGATGCGCCGGCCGGTGCGGACGATCACCTGAGCGCCGATTTCCTCGCGCAATATACGGTTCGGCGAGCCGACGTCGCCGGGTTTCTCAGGCGTAATCGTCGGTGCCTTCAGGCCTAGGCCGAGCGCGCGTATGGCAGCGGCGGCTTCCGAGACGACCGCGTTTCCACTCGCGCGCCGGTTGGCGAGCGAAAGATCGAAGTGCTGTAGCTCGAGCTCGAAACCGATTGTCTCCGCCGCGAGCACTCGCAGCGTCTGCTCCAGCAGCTCTTGCCCGGTCTCGTCGCCTTCCAGTACCGCTAGGGATCGTTTCTGCACGGCGCCATCGTAGCGATCTTGGCGGGCCGAATCTCGCGTTTCTTTCGTTTCGCGTCGTTCGCAACGGATAGGGCTCGAGAAATGTGAGTAGATCGATTTCGTTCCTAATGCCGATTTGCCATAGGGAAACACGTAAATCACTCGTCGTAGGATTCCCGGCGTTCGCGTAAGAGAATGGATGGACTTTACTAACCGGTCTTTTTCGCTACGATAAACATGTTATTCCATTTAAGTAGGAGGATTTCGTGGCCCGAAAAACAGTGCTCGTTTGTGACAGCTGCAGCAAAGAGATCGACGAAGGCAAGGGAGCTACGCTTCGTTTGAGTTACGCCGATGCGCGGCGCGGCGCAAAACAGGCCGACCTCTGCGAGGTTTGTGCTCAGGAAATGCCTGGACATGCGGTCGCCCGTCGTGGTCGCCGCCCCAAGAGCGCTACCGCCTAAGCAGAACTTTCTGCGGCTATTGACGAGGGACGGGCGACCGTCCCTCGTTTCGTTTGTTCGCGATTCAGCTCAGGCGACGAGAGAAAGCCCGTCGCTCGACAGACGCGGACTACGATGAACCGGTGCCACTGAATCTCCTTCTCGGGCCGGCCAATGCCGGCAAGGTAGAACGGCTGCTCGAGCAGTTCTCGGCGGCGCTCGATCGGCACCCCTTCCTGGTCGTTCCGAACGCCGGCGATATCGCGCGCCTGCAGCGAGATCTTCTGAAGCGATCGGATGCGCTATTCGCCGGCCGGGTTGGAACTTTCGACGATCTGTTCCGGGAGCTCGACGGCGGCGCGAGTGCGCGGGGCGCCCTGAGTGATGCCGAGCGCCGCCTGCTCGTCCGATCGCTGCTCGATCAGTCCGAGTTGAGCTCCTTTTCGCGTTCGGCTCGCTTTGGCGGTTTTGTCGATGCACTGGTTGAGGGATTCTCAGAGCTCGAGTCGGCCACGGTCGAGCCGGAACAGGTGCCCGGGGAATTGGGCTCGCTCTACTCGCTCTACCTGGATCGGCTCGAGCAGCTCGGCTTGGCAGATCGCGAGCTCGAGCGCTGGCTCATCGCCGAGCGCCTGAGCGCCGAGCCGGATGCCTGGCCCCGGGAGCGCCCACTTTTTGTCCATGGTTTCGAGGATCTGACGGGGGCTCAGTGGCGCCTGCTCGACGCGCTCGCCGCCCGCGCGGAGGTCACCGTGGCGCTCCCCTACGAGCCCGGGCGGGCCGCCTTCGCCGCGCTCGCCCGCACCCAGCAGGAGCTTGCTCGTCGCGCCGCCGGGCGGATAACCGAGTTGCCGGCGCGTTCGAGCGAATACGCGCACCCCGCACTGGCCTTCATCGAGCGCAGGCTCTTCGAGCCCACGGAAGCGGTCGCACCGCCGATCGAGGGCGCCGTTCGCTTTCTCGAGGCCTCGGGCTCGCGCGCGGCCTTCGAGCTCGTGGCCGAAGAGGCGCTGGCTCTACTCAGGCAGGGAGTCGAGGCCGAGGAGATCGCCGTGATCTGCCCATCGCTGGAAAGGCGGCGAGCTTCGCTGGAGACCGCCTTCTCCGCCTTCGGGCTTCCCTACACGCTCGAAGGCCGGGTCAAGCTGGCTCAGATTCCGTTCGGGCACGCCCTCTGCGGACTTCTCCGCTTCGCCTGGCTCGGCGGCGAGCGCTCGGATCTCTTCTTCTTCGTGCGCTCGCCCTACTCGGAGGTGACCCGACCTTCCGCCGACTTCCTCGAGGGACGCTTGCGCGGCCGCGCCGTGCACAGCCCGGGTCGCATCGAGACGGAGCTGGCCTCGCTCAGGAACGGCCGGCAGCTGGCCGATCTGGAGCTGCCGGCGCAGGGCGGCTCGCCGCTCGAAGCGGTGCGCGAGCTGAGCGCGCTGATGTTGCAGCGCGCCTACGGTCTAGGAGGTCCGCCCGCCTCGGAGCGCTCGCGCCTCGATCTGCGAGCCTTCGAAAGTGTTCGCACCCTCCTGGATGAGCTGGAGAGCTGGCAGGAATTGAGCGGGCAACCGCTCGAACGAGACGATCTGTTGACCGCGCTGGAGCGTACACCCGTCCGCATCGGTTCCGCCGACGAGCCCGGGCGTGTTGTGGTCAGTGATCTCCTGCAGACGCGGGCACGTAGGTTCAGGGCGGTCTTCCTGCTCGGGCTGGAGGAAGGCAGCTTCCCGCGCCGCTCTTCCAAGCACCGGCTACTCGACGACGAGGCGCGCGAGCAGCTCGAGCAGACGATGGCGACGCCGCCGCCGGCCGAGGAGCTGGAGCGCGACCGCTTTCTCTTCTACAACGCCTGCACGCGCGCCCACGAGAGGCTTTCTCTCGTGCGCGAGTCGGCCAGCGAGGACGGCTCACCGCGCCAGGCAAGCCCCTTCTGGGAGGAGCTGCGCGAGCTCTTCGGCGCCGCCGAGGTGGAACGCTGGACGAAGCGTCGCTCGCTTTCGAAGCTGGTCTGGGACGAGGCCGCGCAGGCGCCAAACGAGCGCGAGCGCCTGCGTTCGCTGGCCGCGCTGGCCTCCTCGCAGCCTGCCCAGGCGCGAGCACTTGCCCGGGCGAACGGCTGGGAACGGCAGCTCGAGCGCGCTCTGCACGCCCTCGAGCGGCCGACCAAGCTCGTCAACCCGGCGGTGCTCAACGAGCTGCGGGCGCGCGGCACCTTCTCGGTCACCGAGCTCGAGGCCTTCGGCACCTGCTCGGAGATGTGGTTCGTCGAGCGGGTCGTCTCGCCGCGTGAGATCGACGGCGAGGTCGACGCGAAGCTGCGCGGCTCGGTCGCCCATCAGACGCTTTACCGCTTCTTCTCGGGTCTGCCGAAGCGCTTTGGCGCCGATCGGGTCGAGGAAAGCAGGCTCGGCGAGCAGCTCGAGTTCCTGCACGAGTGCTTGACTGATGCGATCGCGGGTCAGGTGCGGCTGGAACTGGAGGAGCTGGAGCTCAGGGAGCTGGAGGCCGGGCTCTGGCGCGACCTCGAGCAGTTCATCAGGAGCGAGGCCGAATCAGTGCTGCCGCTGGTGCCGAAGCGCTTCGAGGTCGGCTTCGGCAGCGAGCGCTCCGCGGCGGAGTTGAAGCGCGGTCTCGACCTCGGCGAGCTCACCATCTCGGGGAAGATCGACCGCATCGACCTCGACCCCTTTGCCGCGCGCGGGCTGGTTCAGGACTACAAGTCAGGCCGGACGGCTCAGTCGGCCGTCCAGATCGAAGCCGAGCTCAAGCTTCAGCTTCCGCTCTATCTGCTGGTGCTCAGAGATCTCATCGGGGTGGAGCCGCTGGGGGGCGTTTACCGGGCGCTGGCGGGAGAGCGGCCGGCGCGCGGGCTCCTGCGCGCCGAGGCGCGCGCCGACGGCGTGCCCGGCTTCTCCGATAACGACTATCTGCCGGAGGACGAGTTCTGGGCCAAGGTCGAGTGGGCGACGGCGACCGCGCGCGCCTTCGCCGCTCGTATTCGCTCGGGTGACGTGCGCCACGACCCGTTTGGGCTGGACGTGCGCCCGAGCGAGACGGAGGGCAACTGGAGCGAGTGGGGTCGTTGTCCGAGCTGGTGCCGCCTCGCGCCGCTTTGCCGGGTGCCGAGAAGATGAGCGCGCGCAGCCCCAACCCCGAGCAGCAGCGCGCGATCGAGGCCTCCGGGCTGGTCTTCGTCTCGGCCGGCGCCGGCACCGGCAAGACGATGGTGCTGGTCGAGCGCTTCTGCCGCTCGGTGCTCGAGCGCGGGCTGCCGGTCGATTCTCTGCTCGTCATCACCTACACCGATCGCGCCGCCGGTGAGCTGCGCAGCCGCATCCGCGCGGCCCTGCACGAGAAGGGACGCTCCGATCTCGCCCGCGAGCTCGACGGCGCCTGGATCTCGACCATCCACGGCTTCTGCAACCGCCTTCTGCGCCAGAACGCCGTGGCAGCCGGCGTCGATCCGCACTTCCGTGTGCTCGACGCCGAGCAGGCGCTGGTGCTCGGGCGCGAGGCGTTCGGTGCGGCGCTGGAGGAGTTCTGCGCGAGCGGCGAGGCCGAGCGGACGACGCTCGTCGTCTCCTACGGCCGCCGCGGGCTCGAGCGGATGATCATCTCGGCGTACGAGACGCTGCGCTCGGCCGGGCGAGCGCTCGAGCTCGAGCTCGAGCTCACGCGAGCCTCGTCGCGCGCCGAGCCCGAAGCCGCACTGCGAATCGAAGCCGAACTGCTCGCCGCCGACTCCGAGGCGCCCGAACAGTCCCGGAGCTTGGCTCGCGAGCTCGTCGATCTGCTCGACACGCGTCCGGGCGCCGAGGCTTTTCTCCATCTGGCCGCCTTCAGGGTCAGGCGCTGCGAGCGAACGGAGGGCTACGAGCAGGCCAGAAAGGCGCTCGAGCAGACGGTCTGGGACGAGCTGGCGCTGCACGATCGCGACCTCTTGCAGGAGCTGCTCGAGGCCTTCGACCGCGCTTACCGCGCGGCCAAGGACGCCGCCTCGGCGCTCGATTTCGAGGATCTGCAGCTCTTCACGCGCGACCTCCTGCAGAGCGACGCGCGCGTGCTGGAGCGCGAGCGCCTGCGCTTTCGCTCGCTCATGGTGGACGAGTTTCAGGACACGAACCGGCTTCAGTGCGAGATCATCGACCTGCTCGCGGGCGAGGTCGGGCCGGCGTCGGCGGCCGGCGCCGCCGGGGTCGAGGAGCTCTTCTTCGTCGGCGACGAGTTCCAGTCGATCTACCGCTTCCGCCACGCCGACGTTGACGTCTTCCGAGGTCGCCGCTCGCAGTCGCCCGAAGTGCTCGATCTGACGCTCAACTATCGCTCGCGTCCCGAGGTGCTCGGCGTCGTCAACCACCTCTTCGCGCAGGATTTCGGCGCCGGCTACCGGCCGCTGGCGGCCGCCGGGGCGGAGTTTCCCCCGCTGGATGGTCCGGCCGTCGAGTTGCTCGTGACTGACAAGGCAAGCTACGGCTCCGCCGGCGACTGGCGCCGCGCGGAGGCTCGCCACATCGCCGCACGCGTGAACGAGCTGGTCGAAGGCGGCGAGGCCGCTCCGGGCGAGATCGTCTGCCTGTTTGCCGCGGGAACCGACGCCGAGCTGTACGAGCAGGAGCTGCGCGCGCTCGGTCTTCCCACCTATCGGGCCACCGGTCGCGGCTACTACGGCCAGCAGCAGGTGCTCGACCTGCTCGCCTACCTACGCCTGCTGCACAACCGCTACGACGACGAGGCGCTCTGCAGCGTGCTGGCCTCGCCGTTTGTCGGGGTCTCGAACGACGCCCTCTTTCTGCTCAGGCGCGCCGCGCCCCGGCGTCCGCTCTTCTGCGGGCTCGAACGCGGCCTGCCGCCGGGTCTCGAGGCCGGCGACGAGCGCCTCTTCCGCGCCTTCCGCCAGCGCTACGAGCGCCTGGCCGCTGCCTCGGAAGTGCTCTCGCTCGAGCAGCTCTGCGAGCAGGTCGTCTGCGAGCACGACTACGACCTGGCGCTACTGGCGCAGTGGGACGGGCGCCAGCGCTACGCCAACGTGCGCAAGCTGGCGCGGATGGCGCGCTCCTTCGAGGAGTTGCGCGGGCCCGACATCGAGGGCTTCGTCCGCTTCGTGACCGATCTCGGCGCCGCCGGAGCCTCGGCCCAGGAGGCGCCGGCCGAAGAGGAGGGCTCCGACTCGGTGCGGCTGCTGACCATCCACGCCGCCAAGGGGCTGGAGTTCAAGGTGGTCGTCGTAGCCGACGCCGGGCGCGGAAAGCCTCGTCCTTCGTCGGATGAGATCCTCTGCCTGCCCGACGGGCGCCTGGGCTTCCGCGTCGCCGACCCGAGTGGCGCCAGGCGCCGTCCCGCGCTGGGTTACGAGCAGCTGTGCAGGCTCGACGCCGAGCAGGAGGATGCCGAGCGAAGGCGCCTCTACTACGTCGCGATGACGCGTGCGATCGAGCGCCTGATCGTCTCCGGCGCGATCGACTCGGACAGTAGCGCCGATGGTCAGACACCGATCGGTTGGATACTCGAGCGCCTCGGCCCGGATGTGCTGGAACGGGCCGGCGAGGAGCCTGTGCAGATCGACTGCGGCGAATCGAGCCTGCTCGTGCGCGTCGATCGCCTCGCGCCTCAAGCCGAGCAGCCCGCGCCCGTCCGGGACGAAGAGATCGGCTCCGGCGCCCAGCTCTCCTTCTTCCAGCAGGGTTTGGCGGCGGCTGTCGAGCCCGTCTCCCCGACCGCGCCGCTCGAGCCGCTCGCGCCGCTTCCTTCGCCACCGTTGCAGCAACCGCGCCGGCTTTCCTACAGCTCGCTCAGCAACTTCGAGAGCTGTTCTTATCGCTACTTCGCCGAGCGTGTCTGCGGCATGAAGCCGCGGCCGCAGCTTGCCGCCCGAGCAGACGGCGCCGGTCTGGTCGCGACCGAGCTCGGCAGCGCAGTGCACGAGCTGCTCGAGACGATCGACCTGACCGCTCCGAAAGCGCCCTCGCCGGGCGAGCTCGAACGCGCTGTGCTCTCGCGCCACGCGGCGGTCACGAGCGAGAACCTGGAGCGGATCGGGCGCCTGGTCTCGAACTACTGCGGCTCAGAGCTGGCAAAGAGGGTGGCCAAGCTGCCCCGGCTCGCGACCGAGCTCAATTTCGTCTTCGAGCTCGACGAGGTGCTCGTGAACGGATTCCTCGACGTCGTCTCCCTCGGCGACGGGAAGGCCTTCGTGCTCGATTATAAGACCAACCAGCTCGACAGGGCCGCCGAGGAGATCGTCGAGAGCGAGTATCGTCTGCAGCGGCTCGTCTACGCGCTCGCCTGCCTGCGCGCCGGTTACGAGGAGGTGGAGGTCGCCTACGCCTTCCTCGAGCAGCCCGATGCGGTCGTCAGCGCCAGCTTCCGCGCCGGCGAAATGGCCGAGCTGGAGAGCGAGCTCGGAGCGGTGATCGAGCGAGTAGCCCGCGGCGAGTTCGTGCCAACGCCGAGTCAGCGCATCTGCTCGGACTGCCCGGCGAACGGAGTCGTCTGCGCCGGCATGGACTTACCGGGCGCGCCGCCGAGACTGGTCGCCCAACCCGCAGGGGGCTGATATTAGGTGCCGCCGCGCGACTATACGGTCGAAGCCCGGCACCGGCTTACGGCGCCGAAAATGCGGATTGGGCCGCTGATCGAGCGGCTTACGCTCGAGCACCCCGACGCGAAGATCGCGCTTCGCTACTCGAGTGAAGTCGAGCTGCTGATCGCGGTGATGCTCTCGGCCCAGACCACGGATGTGAACGTCAACCGCGTGACAGGTCGCCTCTTTCGCAAGTACCGCCGCCCCGAGGACTACCTCGCAGTTCCGGTCGAGGAGCTGGAGCAGGAAGTCTTTGCCACCGGGTTCTTCCGCCAGAAGGCGCGCTCGATCCGCGGCGCGATGCAGGCGCTCGTGGAGGAGCACGCCGGCCAGGTGCCGCGCAGCGTCGAGGAGCTGGTTCGCCTGCCGGGAGTGGGGCGGAAGACGGCCAACGTCGTCGCCGGCGAACTGGGAGAGGCACAGGGCATCGTCGTCGACACCCATGTCCGCCGCCTCGCGCAACGGCTCGCGCTCACTCGCGAGCAGGATCCGGTCAGGATCGAGCGCGACTTGATGCGCCTTGTTCCGCGCGCGGACTGGCGCCTCTTCCCGCACCTCTTGATCTGGCACGGCCGACGCGTTTGCGACGCGAGGCGCCCGGCCTGCGAGCGTTGCGTGCTGGCGGATCTGTGCCCGTCCAGCCGGACCTAGACAACTCCTGTCGTCAGCGCTTATCGGACGTCGCGACGATGGGTAGCGCCGGCCAACGCTCGACCCATGTTCGACCGCCGTCACCGGAGCGCCAGAGCGTCTCAATCGAGTTATCGCCAGTTCCCCACACCTGCCTCACGAGCCAGCCCGTCTTACTGGTGGTCAGGACGGCGCTTGTGATGCTGAGGTGCCTCTTGACGAGCCTGCTCCAGGAGGAACCGCCGTCCGAGCTCGTGAGCAGATAGTCACCGCAGGAGAGCCAGACGGTTTCCGGCGCCGCCACGCTTGGCGAGCAGGAAGCGTTCTTGGGGAGCGAACGTAGAGTCCAACTGCGACCCCCGTCGCGGCTGATCCCGACCAGGGGCTGCCCGCACATCGCGCCGCCGCCGATTGCGACGAAGAGGTCTGGCGTAGCCGCCAGCTGCTCGATCTCGAAACTGGGAGTCGGAAGCGTTTGCCATGACTTTCCACCGTCCGAGGTCGCAAACAGGCGCGAGTTCTCCTCGCCGTTGATGCTGCAGTTGGATCCTTCCTGGGCAGCCAGTCCGTGCATCGCGTCCTGGAAGGCGACAGCCGAGATTCCGTAGCCGTTCGAAACCGGGGGAGCAGAGGAGTGCCAGCTCTTACCGCCGTCCTGGCTGACAGAGATCTTCTCCCTCTCCAGCGAAGCAATGACGCCCGGGCCGACGATCTTTTGGGCCCAGGGAGCGGCGCCCGGCGGAGCGGGTGTCAGGACGGAGCGCCAGCTCTTCCCGCCGTCCGTGCTCCGGAACGTACCCGCCGAGCCGCTGAGGAGTAAGGCCGTCCCCGCGGTCTGCAGAGAACCAAGGCCGGTGTTCTCAGGGCGGGCGACCGGTAGCCAGCTCTCGCCACGGTTATGCGAGTGAAAGATGACGCCACACCCGTTCTCGCACGATGGAACGACCCAGGCTTCGTTCGCGCCCACAAGGTCGATCTGCCCGGCCGTTACGGTGGTGCCTTTCCAGCTCCGGCCACCGTCGTCGCTGATCAGCACCTGGCCGCCGCAGGGCCCGTTCTCTCCCATCTTGCAGCCGCCGCTACTCGCGAGGCCGTGTTTCGCGTCGAAGAAGCGCAGCGTGACGATCGGATTGCTGCCCGGACCGCGCGAGAGTGGCTGCCAGCTCTTTCCGCCGTCGCTTGTTCCGATTAGAGTCTCGATCCCCTTACCGGAGGCAGAGGAGTAATAAGGCTGGCCACCGCCGGCGAAGATCGATCGCTCGTTGAGCGCGTCGATCGCTGTGAGCCCGTCGTGGCGGCAACTACTGCCGAGAAGGTGCCAGTGCCGGCCGCTGTCGCTGGTGCTGAAGACGGCGCTCCCGCAGGAGCGGGCGCGCCGGCCGCTGAAGTAGCCGGTAGCGAAGCCGCGCTCCGTATCGAGGAAGTCGACGGCAGTGAAGGTGACTCGGGGCGAGCGTACGACCGTCCAGTGCCGGCCGCCGTCACCGGTGCGCAGGATCGGTGGCTCGCTCGTTCCCCAGACGTTGTCCGGGTTGGGCTCCGTGAACCCGACCTGGTCGCTCAAGAACCGG
>Ga0209226_10001238_pt1 | contig 11803 bp, 10 predicted proteins | sample BarGraNGADG00212_2_FD_184497 | JGI IMG/M metagenome (GOLD analysis project Ga0209226, IMG submission 184497) | Arctic peat soil microbial communities from Barrow, Alaska, USA - Barrow Graham LP Ref core NGADG0011-212 (SPAdes) (version 2) | ecosystem: Environmental > Terrestrial > Soil >...
CGACCGCCACCTCTTTGCTTGTCAAACCGTGGCCTGAGAGTGGCCGATGAGACCTAGCGGGAAGGCGCGGCCCGCAGATCTGAAGTGCAGTTCGGGCAGCGCGAAGCCTTGATCGGGATATCGGTCGCGCAATAGGGGCAGGCCCTAGTGCTGGGCGCTGCCGCGGGGGCCGGACGACGCATGCGGTTGATGCCCCTGACCAGCAAGAAGATCATGAAGGCCACGATCACGAAGGTCAGGAGCGTGTTGATGATGTATGGAAGATAACACTTCCCACCGGCGCTGTCATAATGCATCGATTTGGCAAAGACTATGACTAGCACGGCACAAACACTGCTTTACCTGCTTCTAGTCTTGTGAGATTCCGGGTATAATAATATTGTTATCGGCGCGTCGACCGAACCATGGTGAAGATGGAGGCCATATGTCGAATGAGCAGGGACATCAGGAAATCTATAAGCCTTCGCCAGACATAATTGCCGGGGCCAATGCCAAAAGCTATGCGGAGCTAGCCTCAGCAGCCGACCAGGACCTGCAGGCGTTCTGGGCTGAACAGGCCGAACAGTTCGTGTGGTTCCAGAAGTGGGACAAGGTGCTGGACGATTCGAACCCGCCGTTCTACAAGTGGTTCACAGGCGGCAAGACCAATATCGTCTACAACTGCCTGGATCGCCACCAGGAGACCTGGCGCCGCAACAAGCTGGCGATGATCTGGGAAGGCGAGAACGGCGAGGTGCGGACCTTCTCGTACCATGCGCTGAACCGTGAGGTGTGCCGGTTTGCCAATGTCCTGCGCAGCATGGGGGTGAAGAAGGGCGACCGGGTCACCATCTACATGGGGCGGGTGCCTGAGCTGCCCATCGCCATGCTGGCCTGCGCCAAGATCGGCGCCGTCCATTCGGTGGTCTACGGTGGGTTCTCGGTCGAAGCGTTACGCGAGCGTATCGAAGACAGCGCCTCCAACGTGTGCATCACCTGCGACGGCAGCTACATGAACGGCAAAATCGTCGAGCTGAAGAAGATCATGGACGAAGCGCTCAAGCGCAGCCCCACGGTCGAGCACGTGATCGTGTTCAAACGCACCGGGCATGATGTGGCGATGGAGGCGGGCCGCGACTACTGGTGGCATGACCTGATCGCTCTGCCCGTAGCACGCACTGCGGCGGGCGGCAATCGCTGCAATACCGAGGTTATGGACGCCGAAGACCCTCTTTACCTGCTCTACACCTCCGGCACCACCGGCAAGCCCAAGGCCATCCTGCACACGCATGGCGGCTATATGGTGGGCGTGGCGACGACCCTCAAGTGGGTCTTCGACCTGAAGGAAGAGGACCGCTGGTGGTGCGCGGCGGATCCGGGCTGGGTGACGGGACATAGTTACATCGTCTACGGACCCTTGTTGCTCGGCGCCACCAGTTTCATGTATGAGGGCGCACCGACTTATCCCTATCCGAACCGCTGGTGGAGCATGGTGGAGAAGTACGGCATCAACGTGCTGTATTGTGCGCCGACCGCGATCCGCGGGCTGATGCGCTTCGGCGAGGCCTGGGCCAACCGCCACGATCTGTCCTCCTTGCGCCTGCTGGGGACCGTCGGCGAACCCATCAACCCCGAAGCCTGGCGCTGGTACTACCGGGTCATCGGCAAGGAACGCTGCCCGATCATGGACACCTGGTGGCAGACGGAGACGGGCATGTTCATGATCACACCTCTGCCCGTGGTGGATCTCAAGCCCGGCAGCGCCACCCGCCCCTTCCCCGGCATCAAAGCCGACGTCTACGACGAGCACGGCAAGCCGGTGGCGCCCGGCGAGGAAGGCTACCTGGTGTTGAAGCAGCCCTGGCCGGCTATGCTGCGGACGATCTACAAGGATCCCGAGAGTTACGTCAGCCAGTACTGGAGCCGCTTCCCGGGGGTCTACTTCACGGGTGACAGCGCCCGCAAGGACAGCGACGGCTACTTCTGGATCATCGGACGGGTCGACGATGTGATCAAGGTCTCGGGCTACCGGCTGGGGACGGCCGAGATCGAGAGTGCGCTGGTCAGCCATCCGGCGGTCGCCGAGGCGGGCGCGATCGGCCTGCCGCACGACATAAAGGGTAACGCGATCTATGCCTACGTGATCCTGAAGGTGGGCTACGAGCCCTCCGAGGCCCTGGCCGAAGAGTTGAAGGCGCATGTGGGCCACGAGATGGGCCCAATCGCCAAACCTGAGAAGATCACCTTCGTGCCCCAGCTGCCCAAGACGCGCAGCGGCAAGATCATGCGGCGAGTCCTGAAAGCACGAGCGCAGGGCCTACCGGAAGGCGATCTATCGACGCTAGAAGAATGAGCCGCGCGGTCCGGGTTCGGGCGTGTCGCCCTGCCGGCATCCGCCCGAACCGGGACCGCGAAGTGTATAATCGCTTCAGTAGCGGACAATGGTTGCCGCTATCCTTCGGTATCGCACATTACGGATATTCCCTGAAGTGCGCACGCGTCTGTTTTGACAGCAGGTCGTTTGTCAGTATAATGGTCTGTTGTCAGCGTGCGTACGCACGTTAGTTAAGGATGGAGCATTTAAGGAGCTAGAAGTCGTGCGGCAAGACGAAACCACCGTGACTGTGCCACCCCGCAAGGTGGTCAAAACCCTTCATGTGGGCCAGGAGGTGCAAGGCACTATCAAGCGCGTAACGGAGTTTGGTGCATTCGTGGACATTGGCGTGGGCCGTGATGGCCTGGTCCATATCTCCGAAATGGCCCCTGGCCGGGTTGCCAAGGCGACGGACATCGTCAAACAAGGCGACACTGTCACCGTTTGGATCAAGGAGCTGGATCGGGAGAAAAACCGGATCAGCCTCAGCATGATCGCACCTGGAACTCGTACCGTGCGCGACCTGCAAGAGGGGGACATTGTTACGGGCAAAGTCACCCGCATGGAGCGCTACGGTGCCTTCGTCGATATCGGCGTCGGCCGCGATGGCATGTTACATGTCAAAGAGATGGGCCGCGGCTACGTCGAGAAGCCGGAAGACGTCGTAAACGTGGGTGATGAGATCCAGGTACAGGTTGTCGGGATCGATCGGCGGCGCGGTCGCATCGATTTGAGCATGAAGGAGTTGCTGCCTGAACCCGAGGCGGCGCCAGTCGCTCAGCAAGCCAGGGTGCCTGAAGAACCCGCGTTCGTAATGGAAGACGCGTTCGTGTCACCCTTTGAATCGGCCCTGCAGGAAGCGAACTCTCGCCGAGAACGCTCCGACAAGCGTCGCGAGCGCAAGAAGTCCCGCCCCTGGGAATTTGAAGAAGATGACGAGGAAGACATTATTCGCCGCACCCTCGCTCATCACAGAAAAGGCCGAAGCGAAGAGTAAGCTGCTGGGTTTTGCCGCTTTGCCTTTCTGAAATAATCGAGCGCACCGAGCAAACGGTGCCGGCGTTGCCGTCTGCACCGTTTTTGCGTTCTCTTCAATCCTCTCCCATGAGCCAGAGAACAGCCTGCTCGCGTCTCTTGCTCCCTCCGCCACTCAGTCCAGCGTAATAGTCACGAGAGTCCCCGCGGGGATGCCATTGCTGTCCAGTGGAACAGGGAAAGTCCCTTCTGAGCGGACGAGGATATTGATCAGGTTGGACTTACCAAAGACGGGTACCGCCCAGATCTCGCCGTCTCGCTCCTCAAGCTTCACCCGCACAAAATCCGCGCGCCCGGCAGCCGCCGGGACGTTGCGCGCCAGCCGGGCCTGCAGAATATGCGGCCGCCTCGGACGGGCGCCCAGCAGCAAGCGAATGGCCGGCGTGACGAAAAGCTGGAAAATGTTAATGCACGATACCGGGTTGCCCGGCAGGCCGAAAACGGGCTTACCATCGCAGAGGGCAAGAATCGTCGGTTTGCCCGGCCGCACGGCCACGCCATGCACGAGCACACCGGGCTTGCCGAGACCGTTGATGGTGTTGGCAGTCAGATCGCGGTAACTGACCGAACTGCCGGCAGTCAGCACAACCACGTCGGCCTGCTCAAAAGCGGCGCGCGCGAGGGCGTCCAGCGCCTCTTGCCGGTCGGGCGCGATAGGGTAAGTCAGGGGGATACCGCCTGCTCGCCGCACCAGGGCGGAGAGCGTGTAAGTGTTAATATCACGCACCTGGCCGGGGCCCAGTTCCTGCTCGGGCGCGACCACCTCGTCGCCCTGGCTCAAAATGGCCACGCGCGGTTGCCGGGCCGCCACGATTTCGACGATGCCGACCGCCAGCAGCGCTCCCAGGTCCTGTGGCCGCAGAATCCGCCCTGCCTCAAGGATCAACTGCCCTGCCCGCACGTCCTCGCCGATCTGAATGCAGTTCTCGCCGCCGGCTACCGGACGCGACACCTCGATGCTGAACGCCGGAAAGCCTCCGCCCGAGGCCACTTGCCCGGCCGCGCCCAGCAGAGGGCCGCCGGCCCGGTTAGTGTATTCCAGCATCACGACCGCATCGGTGCCTGCCGGCACCATTCCCCCGGTGTGTACCAGCACGGCCTGGCCCACGTCCACGCTGATCTTCGTGAGCGCCCCCATAGGCGCCTCACCGATCACATCCAGGTAGGCCGGCATACCCGCCGTCGCGCCGAACGTGTCAGCGGCCCGCATGGCATACCCGTCGACGGTGCTGCGCACGAACGCCGGCAGATCGTGCGGAGCGCACACATCTTCCGCCAGTGTCCGGTCGAGCCCGTCGGCCACGCGGCATCCCTCGCCCCTGACCACGGGCTTGAAGTTATTCAGAAAGACCGCCCAGGCTTCCTCGGCGGTGCGTAATTTTAGAAACTCAGTCATCTCATGTCACGTTCGCACACCAGGCATCAGCGCCCTGCAGCCGCGATGGCAATGAAGACTATCAGACCGATGCCCAGCACGATCAAGATCGTCAACGCCACCAGAAGCGGCAAAAGCGCGGCCAGCACAGCCCGCTCCAGCGTTATGTCATGGCTGACAGCGGTGGCTTTGACGTAGATCGCGGCGCCCCAGGCGAAGGCGACAAAGCCGATCAACGAGCCCAGGTAAGGGACAGGGCTCAGGACGTTCAACAGATGCGGGACGGCATACAGGCTGGTGGTGCCAAAGAAGCCGGCCATGTCACCTCGGCCACCCAGCAGCCGGGCAAACAACATCACAAGAACGCCGTAGCCCAGCCAGGTGCCGAAGCCGGCAACCGCCAGAGGGAACCTGGCGCCGGCAAACGGCTTCGACAGCCAATGGCCCAAAGCTTCCAGACCGCGCCCGATTGGGCGGGGAATTGGGGTGGGCAGCGCCTCGATACGGGCTGCGATCTCGCTAACCACCTCGAAACCCTGGTTCATGGAGGCCAGGGCTTCGGGCGGCACACCCTGCATGAAAGGCATCATGCGTTGCAGGGCCTGCTGATACTGCTGCGTGAATTCGTTGGCCTGACCGCCCCGCGTGCTCAGGCCGTTGACCAGATTGATGACAAACAGGGGCAAGGCGGCGATCAGTGCCACCAGGGCTACAACCACCACGCCGCGCAGGAAAACGTCGTGGCGGGCATGAAAACGGCGGAAAAAGTCGGTATTGAACGTGAGAGCGCCGCGCAGCATGCCAAGGAATTCGTCAGCCATGGCTCACCTCCCTACCAACGTGGCGATGACGCCCGCGCTCGCGCCGGCGATCAACAACCAGAACAACAAGTAAGCCGCGAAGGGCAAGATGGTCACCCAGACGGTACGCTGCCAGGAGAGCCGGTGAACGGCACGCAGGGCCTTATAACGGCAGATCAGTTGCCAGGTGCTCAGCACGGCGCCTATGGTCAGGAACGGGATGAAACCCAGCCCTCGCAGCAGCAACGGCGAAACGGCCAGTGCCGTCGTACCGAGGGTCTGATTGAGGGTGCCGGCGCCGCGCAGCCAGCGCGCGAACCCGAATGCCAGCAGACCGTAGATCAGCCAACCGAGCAAGCCCAGCACCGGCCACACCAGGATGTTCAAAGCTGCGGTGGCCGGATTCGGGGCGCCAAACAGGGGTGGCAAGACGCGCCAGGCGAGATCCCACCAGGAGTTAAAGATGGCTTGAGCCTGCGCGTTGCTGGCGATGGCGGCCCAAAATGCCTGGCGCTTGTAAACGTCCAGGATAATGTCACGGATGGCCGTTAGAGAGGGTGTACTGGCCCAGGCGATCTGTTGCCCGACCAGGCTCAAGAGGGCCGTCAATGCGCCGACGACGACCACCAGGAAAGCCCCTTCCACAAAGGGATTATCGTCGTCGCGCATCGCATCGTAGGCACTGGTGTCGAGAAACAAGGCCCGTAGCACCAGGCCCAAGGACAGAGTCCGGTAGCCCATTGCTCCCTCCTCATTGTGAAATACTAAACGGCGAGACCGTTTTCGAGTATAGCATAACCGTAAGTGGGAATCAAACAAAGGGCCCAACCTGCCGGCAGGCGAGCCGGCGCCCCACGCGTCGAAGCTTCCGAATTCGCGCACGACTTCGGAAGCTTCGATGTAAGGCCGCCCCGGATATCTGCTTAGCGCGCGGTTCTGTGGGCTGACTGCGTCCGGTGGCCCGTGGCTCCGCCCTTCTGTTTGCCTTCCGGCACTTGCCGCTCGGCTGCCGGCGCCTTCGCTGCAGGCGTCGCCTGCGGAGCGGGCGTCGGACTGCCGGGAGCAGGATCCGCCTTGCGGTTGTGCTCAAGGATGCTCTCGGCCAGGGCGTTGGTCGCAACGGCCGCACGGCGCAGCGCATTCGCTATTTGCGGTTCGTGCGCACCCTGCGCCAGCGCTTCCAGTTGCCCGGCATGAGCCGCGACCTGCCTGGCTACCTGCTCGCGCGCTGGCGCGGGCAGGTGCGGGGTCAGGTCGGCCAGGCCTTTGTCTTCATCCAGCAGGGCGTCCAGCGCAGGATTGTAGGCACGGCCGGGCAATGCCAACCCGGCTTCCAGTTCAGAGTGGCGATGATTAGCAAGCCTTAACGGAGCCGGAGCTTGCCCATCAGGAGTACGCTGAAGGAGCAAAGTGCTTCGTTCGGCCATCACACGCGCGGGATAGGCCAGGTCACCCGGCCGGCTGGCCGCTACCGTGGTGATCGCAAAAGTGAGGAACACCAGGGCTACGGCAACGCCGGCCAACGCACGTACTGCGGGCCGCACCCAAAACGCCAGCCAGGCCGGACGTTTGGGCATCGCCTGGCTGGCCGCGACTACCTGGCGCAACGCCGTTCGGGTTTGCTGCCGGCGGGCATCCGGCAAGCGAAACCCGGCTAGCCACTGCAAAGCGCTAGCCGCACGTAGCATTGGCGCCAGTTCTGCGGCTTGTTCTGGATAATCGGCCAGACAATCCTCGACGCTTTCTCCTCCTCGCATGCGATGCACGCAGTCGTCCAGGATAGTGGCCAGGTCCATCTCAGACCTCCTCCGCCCCCAATAACTTCCCCAGGGCGCGTAGGGCACGATGTTGCAGCGCTTTCACGGCACCCTCCGTCTTGCCGAGCCATTCAGCGATCTGCAAATTGCTCATCTCTTCGCCAAACTTACCGATAATGACGAGACGCTGATCTTCACTAAGCGTTTCGATCGCCTGGGCCAGACGCCGCCCAACTTCGCGCTGTTCGGCGCTGTGCTCGGGGCAAGGCTCCTTGGCCAGCAGTGACAGTTGTTCGTCCAGGCTGACTTCCCGCCGGCGACCTTGTTGGCGCCGGTAATCGGCCGCCAGGTTGGCTGCGATGCGGTAGAGCCAGGCGCTGAAAGATGCCGCCGGCCGGGAGTTGTTCAAACGGAAGCCGGCGACCTTTTTGATCACCCGCACAAACAACTCAACGGTCAGGTCCGCGGCCACTTCCGGATCACCAATGCGCGCGAGCAGATAACGGTAGAGCCGGTCAGCGTAGAGATCGTAGAGCCCCTCTATCGCTGCGCAGTCACCGCACTGGCAACCCGGGAGCAGTGCTATGATTTGTGTGTCTGTAATTGGGGCCTGCATGTTCAGGCTCAATGGTATGAACGAATGAACTCCTGCCGGGATACGGATCGAAACCTTACAAATGCCTGCAAGGAATGGGATACGGGCGACGGCGGAAGTTCGGCCAAGAGAGGTCGTGAAGGAAAGGGACCGGGAAAAAGAGAAGGCCCGACAGTCATCATACACCGTCGGGGGCAGTTCGCGCAAGAATACCTGGCGCCGCCTCTAACAACCGGCTGCCCGGTTTCCCTACAGCGAAGTCTATGTGTCCTCTCACCCTATAAACGCCCGAGGCGGATGAGAGACACGGCGATTGTACGCAGAATTACAAGAAGACTACAAGACGAGCATTCCTTTTACGATGGCCTCTTCTTCGGCCCGCGAGCTGATCTGCCCGTCGAGACGACCGGCGCGCAGACGCCGCAGAATGTCGCCGTAAATCGGACCAGGCTGGATGCCCATACGCCGCAGATCATCGCCCTGGAGGATGGACCGGACATGGCGCAGCCGGCGCTGGTACTGGTCCAACCGCTGGCGGACCAGCCATGAATCGGACGCGACGCGCAAGAGCAATCGCGCCTCGTCCCTTGACTCGTCCAGCAAGTCGACGATGCCGCTCGCCGGCAAACTGTTCTCCGTCAGGCGCGGCAGCCGCTCGCGCAGACGCGCTACTTCGAGTAGCAGGTCTCGATCCCCCTTGAGAAGGCGAAAGCGCTCGATGAACTGCTCCAACGCGTCGCCGGACAGGCGATAGGTGACCAGGGCCAGGTGTAGTCGCGCTAAGGCGTGCCCAGAGATGGCCATGTGTGGCGGGACCTGGCTGCGCGCGTCCTGTACAAGAGTGACCTGAGCGCGCAGATCGCGCGCCTTTTCGCGCAACCAACCGTCGCACTGCAACTCAGGCTGCAGCACCTGCAGCACCCCCAGGTCCGACAGACGGCACAGCACCTTCTCCGGCTCTGCCTCGTCCATGGCCAGCAATATCTCGTGACGCACTCGCTCACCACTCACGCGAGCCAGCAAATCGCGCGCGTCAGCGATCAACTTCTCTGTGCGCGGTTCTATCGTGAAGCCGAAGCGTTGCTCAAAGCGCGCGGCGCGTAGGATGCGCGTCGGATCCTCGACGAAGCTAAGGCTGTGCAGCACCCGGATGGTCCCCTCGTCCAGGTCCTTCTTGGCGCCGTAGAAGTCGAGTAACTCGCCCCAACGTTGGGAGTCCAGGCGAATGGCGAGGGTATTAATCGTGAAGTCGCGGCGATGCAGATCCTGCTTGATGGTGCTACGCTCGACCGTGGGCAGCGCCGTCGGGTGCTCGTAAAACTCGGTTCGGGCAGTAACAAAATCCAGCGACGCGGGTAGCAAGCCATTTCCGTTGCCACGCGCGCGCAGTTCGTCGGGCACGATCCATTTGGCAGTGCCAAAGCGCCGGTGGCTGCTCACGTGCCCGCCCAGCCGCTCGGCCAGGCGCTGGGCCAACTGGATGGCATCGCCCTCCACCACCAGGTCGATGTCGAAGTTGGGCACGCCCAGAATCAGATCGCGCACGAACCCGCCCACTGCGTACAGGCGGTAGCCCAGTTCCTCGGCCGAAACGCCGGCCTGCCGTAACCAATCCAGCAGGCGGGGAGGCAGGCCAGCGGCCATGCGCTGTTCCAGCGTCTCGCCGCTGCGCGGCGAAGCGCCGGTCCATTGCTTGATCAGGTCGGTGCGAGTGACGATGCCCAATAACTCGCCGGTGTTGGGGTCCAACACGGGTACTTGACCCCAGTCATGGTCGGTCATCACTTTCTGCAAGGTCTCAATGGAGTCGCCCGGCGTGACAAAAACCTCGCCCGCCCGCATATAGCGTCCAACGGGATGACGGCCCAGACCGTGATGGACCGCACGGTCGATCTCACGGCGCGTCAGCATGCCTACGATACGGCCGTCCTCCAACACGGGGAAACCCTCGAATCCGTAGCGACGCATGCGCTCGGCAGCTTCACCGATCGTCGCGTCGGGCGACAGCGTCTGTGGCACACCGTATGACATGATCTGGCCGACGGAAACTGTAGGGCGCACGCGGGTCTCTAGCAAGTACACCAGGGTCTCAAAAACGCCGGCTAAAGAGCCTGCGCGGATCACTGCAGCCGCCGCTTTGCTGTGGCCGCCGCCGCCCAGCGCCTGGGCAATCTCACCCACGTGGATAGCATCGCTGGTGCTGCGCGCCACCAGTTGGATCACCTCGCCCATATCAACAAGCATGAACAGTGCGTCAGGCTCGTAGAGCTCGTGCAGCTTGTGAGCCAAAGTAGAGATTTCCGCCACCGGCTCGCGCACGGTCGCGCTGGCAATGATCACCGAGTGACCACTGAACTGGAAAGGTTGGCTGTTGTCGGCCAATTGCTGATAGAGCGCACGCTGCTCATCAGTCAATGGATGATGCAAGAACTTGTTGACGAGCAGCAGGTTGCCACCCTGCTGGAGCAGCCAGGCGGCTGCCCGCAGGTCGCGCGGCGTCGTAGTCTCAAAACTCAACGCGCCTGTATCCTCGTAGATGCCGAGCAGTAAAAGGGTGGCCTCCGTCGCGCCGACGGTGATCCCCTGGTCGACCATCTTCTCGACCAGCAAAGTAGTAGTCGCACCAGTCTCGTCGCCGGTGTAGGTCCAACCCGGCTGCAGTTCACGCAAGAGAGGATGATGATCGAAAATATGGACGGTGGTATCCGGGTGCATGCCGCGCACGGGCTGGACGGCTTGCGTATCCACCACGATCGCGTGATCCACGCGCCGTCGCTGAAGATCATCCAGCGGGACGAATGGCAGCACGTCCCGATAGAGCGTCAGGAACTCTTCCAGGTTGCGGTTCATCTGCCTCGGAAGCACGGGCACGGCGTGTGGGTAAAGCCTGAATGCAGCAAACAGGCTGGCCAGCGCGTCAAAATCGGCGTGCTCGTGGGTCAGAATGATGGTTAGAGGGGCAGAGGCGGGTACAGTCATCTGCTTGCTGCTTGCTACGTTATACGTGCTACTCACGCTGATAGACGAACGCCCGGCAGGTGCCGGGCGTTCGCTGCTTACGTCAGTGCTCAGGTCAGTGCTTCCGTCGATGGGACAGGATCAACGCCGGCGTTGCGCACACTGGCTGCACGCCCTGGTGTGAGGCAATACGGCCAGGCGTTCGGGCTCGATTGCCTTGCCGCAGCGGTCGCAGCGTCCATAGACTCCCCTGTCAAGCTGCCCCAGGGCCTCGTCAATCTCCGCCAGGTGCTGCTCGGCGCGCTTACATAGTGCGAGGTTGAGCTCCCATTGATAGATCATGGGATCACCCTCGCCCAGGCCGTAATCCCCCTTGGTTTCAAGGCGGACGTGTAGGGTATCTAGCTCATCCATGACCTCGGCCCGTTCAGCTTGCAGCCGGGCACGGGCTTCGGCTACTGCGTCATCCGGTGTCATCATCTTTGATCCAACCGTAGCCAACTGGGGCGCCGGTACAGACGACGGTTACGCTACCGGCTCTTCCGATTGTTCAGTTGCAGGATCGGCGGCTGGCCCTTCCTCGGCCATTTGATCGGCTTGGGCTGCCATATCCGCTGCGACGGTCTCTTCAGCCGCGGCAGCGTCCTCAACAGGCTGGGCTTCGGCGACGGGCTCAGCGGTCTCGACCACCGGCTCGGCCTCAAGCACTTCAGTCGCGGGAGCCTCGGCGCCCGCTTCCGTCTCCTCGGCGCCCGCAGTTTCCATCTCCTCTGCGCTCGCTTCCATCTCCTCGGCTCCCGCAGTTTCCATCTCCTCGGCTCCCGCAGTTTCCATCTCCTCGGCTCCCGCAGTTTCCATCTCCTCGGCTCCCGCAGTTTCCATCTCCTTGGCTCCCGCAGTTTCCGTCTCCTCGGCTCCCGCAGTTTCCAT
>Ga0209226_10001242_pt1 | contig 11789 bp, 7 predicted proteins | sample BarGraNGADG00212_2_FD_184497 | JGI IMG/M metagenome (GOLD analysis project Ga0209226, IMG submission 184497) | Arctic peat soil microbial communities from Barrow, Alaska, USA - Barrow Graham LP Ref core NGADG0011-212 (SPAdes) (version 2) | ecosystem: Environmental > Terrestrial > Soil > Wetlands...
AATTGTTCGACAAAATAAGAAAAAAAGGAGTTACGCTTGAAAAAGGATTTTACCGGTCAACATATCTCCCGCAAGTTTGGGAGCACTTTACAATGGAAGAAGATTTTCTCTCGAGCCTTTGCCGTAAAGCCGGCTTAAATGGGAACGAATGGAAAAAACTTAATAAAAGCGGCATTGAATATTCGGTTTATGATACTATAAAATAATAGAAAGTTTTCATACATAGTCAAAGCCGGGTTTTTACTTATTAATTAAATAAAAAAAGGTTCCGAAGATATTTACCTTCGAAACCTCAATATAATTAATATAATATAACCGGATTAATTCTGAATGTTTCTTCGAAATCTAATCACTCTTCGTTAAGATGAACAAGAACGTACAATACCCGTGTTACTTTTGATGGTAAGGGATTAAAATCCAGTGTAATCATTTTTTCGAGTTCACTTTGTGGAATCCGGTATATCAGGTTAGTCCAGTTATTTGAATTAGAATTTTCAAGGAATGTACTACTCCAGATTTGTGAAAAAGATTCTGACTCCATTTTTGTAAAACCAAGTTTAATAAGATCTTCAGCCCAATATTCAATATCTTTGGTACTCACTTTTAGTTTTATAAATTCACCGGGATTAATAACTTCTGCTACGCAGGACAAGTAAACAGGATTTATGAAATTGCCCTCAAAAGTTGAATAAACTACATTATAAATAGCATAGTCAAAGTTATTTGTAATTGTTACTTCACGGTTTGCTCTGTCATAATTTGCAGTAACTTTATTACTGAAGGGCATTTCCCCTTCATAAAAAAGAAATCTTGATTTTATTCCGTTATATTCGAGTTCATCCGCGTCTACTTTGTTCAAAGTTCCCATAATTTCTCCAAGTGGAACAAGTCTGCTTGTATCAATATTCACCTTCATAGATTTTTCAGAAATCGGGAATGAAACATTTTTCCATTCTGTCGTATTCTTTTCTGTATTAGCGGGCGGATATGTTTCTGTAGGTTTTCCCGACTTAAAAGTAACTTTCAGGTCAAAGGGATTCTTTTCGGTAGCGTGAACATAAATCACCGGTTGTTTAACGTATGTGATTCTCTCCGGACGTGACGTGTTGAAATAAATATCATCATTCTTGCAGCCAACCATAACACCCCACTCATAAATTTCGTACCCTCCGAAAAGAGGGGGCGCACCAAGTTCTTCTATATCCGAAATTTCTACAATCGTTCCCCAATTTCTTGTGCTCATCATATCAGTTCTGATTTTACCTGTGAATTTAATTTTAAGGTTATCTTTTTTATAAGTTTGTTCAAGATTAATAGGGTCGTAATTCACACCGTCATCTCCTGCGATACCAAAGAATCCACCCTCAAAGGAGAAATATTTTACAGTTCCTGTTTTTTCAATTGTTCCCTGAGCACAGCCCATATAGCTCTGGAATAAAAATGTGATTATAAATGCAAAGAAAAGCAATAAATATTTCCGGAATTTATCCATTTTACACCTCCTTGATTAGAATTATATAGTTAAATAATAATTATTAATCTTTAAAAATGTAAGATAAAAATAACGCATTATTTTGAACCGGAAAGAGCATCATTCATCGGTTTTTCTCTTTAAAAATATTTCAAATATTATTAGTTTTTTGTATTCAACTCTTACAGAAACAAATATCAATCGGGGACTTTTTTTTAATTTACAATACATTTTTGGTTTGTTATCTTGTAATGTTAGAAAAAAAACTTATGGATCTTAAAAAAGTATATAAAGATTTCAACCGGCATCCATAAGAAGTGAATTACAATTTAGATTCTGATGATAAATGAAGTAAAAAAATGAGAAGCCCAAAAAGATACGAATTCAAAATTTATAATATTTTCTGTTTTCGTAGTTCTTATAAAAATCTGAATATTGGTTTCTAATAAACTCCTTTAATTAAAATTACAGTAATGAAAAAATTTACTTTTCTACTTTCTTATGCAATTTTGATTTCGTTCTTCGCAGCAGGTTCCGTAAACAGTCAGACTACCCCGGTTTCAAACAAACCATTTTTTACAATTGATGTATCAGGTGGTGCAAATATTCCTTTGCTTGACCTTAAAGGAAACGGACCTCTCGAATTTTATAATTTTCAGAATTATGGTGTGGACATTGGTCCAAGTGCAGCTATAAATGTTAAGATGGCTGTTCTGACAAGAAAGATGCTTCAGTTAAGATTGTATGCGATTATCGGTTATGCACATTTTTCTAATCCCGGAACCGGAGGAATTGATATTCCTGCTTTTCAACCAAATGGCTGGCCTATTTATAATAAAACTTATTCTTATTTAGGATCCGGTACAAGCTCAATCCGTATCAATCAGCCATATGGAGGATTAGGTTTTGAATATGCTCAATATACTGACAGGGATGGAAAATCTTCATTCAATTTCGGTTTAGATGTTGTGATGAGTTTTATTACGGGAAGGGCTTATCAAACAACTGTTTTAGGCGTCGAAGAATTTAACACACTGCATGCTAATCCGAGATTGGGTTTTGGTTTCAATTTATTCTGGAATTACAGGTTTTCTAATGCCGTCGGGATGAACGTTGGTTCGAGATTCCAGTTTTCTAACCTTATCGGAAAATCTTCTTCGTTAACAGACGAAAGCGGTTATATGTTTCTGAACGATGAGGCGAACACTTCATTGAATATTAATATGCAAAACAACCGGAATATTGCATTTGTAGGATTCTTCGGAGGTATATCTTTCTATTTCGGGAAGAAATAGATTTTTAGAAATCATTTCTCGTTAAATATAGTTAATTTTGTAAAGGTTAGGCTTTAACCGGTCTGACCTTTTTTTCTTTTTAATCCGGAATTTTTAAGATACATATGGCAAAAACAGAAAAAAAGTCCAGGAACAAGAGCATAGAAAAATCAAAGCAATTTAAAGATTACACAAAGAAAGCCGTTAACTGGATAGTAGATTTCAATCACAATCACCCTTTTGAAGTGCTCGGTCCTCATTATATGAAAGATGAAAAAGTGGTAATAATAAATGCTTTTCTTCCCGGTGCACTGAAAGCGGAAATTATTCCCGAAGATAATGTTACGGAAAATCTTGAGATGAAAATTTTAAATGATAAAGGTTTTTTCCAGTGCGTTTACAAAAATGTTGAAAAATTATTTAAATACAAAATTAATATCACTTATTCTGACGGGACGAAGTATTTAAAAAACGACCCATTTTCATTCGATGTAGATGTAACAGATTTTGATTTATTCCTTATGGGTGAAGGTAATCACTTTAAAAGTTATGAAAAATACGGGGCTAAGTTAAAAGAAATAAACGGAGTAAAAGGTGTTCAGTTTATGGTGTGGGCTCCGAATGCTAAGAGTGTAAGCGTTACCGGGAATTTTAATTTCTGGCGGACCGGGGAGTATGTAATGGAAAACCTGAATGACTCCGGGAACTGGGGTTTGTTCATACCCGGACTAAAAGAAGGTGATGTATATAAGTTTTCTATCAAATCAAGGGATAATGTAAGTGTGTTTATGAAATCAGATCCTTATGCTTTTCAATCTGAATTAAGACCCAAGACGGCTTCTGTAATAGCTGATATAAGCCGGTACAAATGGAATGATGAAGAATGGCTGAACAACAGAAAAGACTGGAATTTTGTTAATCAGCCGATATCGATTTATGAAGTACATCTCGGTTCGTGGAAAAAAGATTACGATAATAAAGATTTCCTCAATGAATGGGGATATAAAAATTACAGACAGCTTGCATACGAACTAACAGACTACGTGAAAGAAATGGGATATACTCACGTGGAGCTTCTGCCCATAATGGAGCATCCTTACGACCAATCGTGGGGATATCAGGTAATAAATTATTTTGCACCGACAAGCCGTTTCGGAACCCCCGAGGATTTTATGTTCTTTGTTGACCATCTTCATAAGAACGGAATAGGTGTTCTGCTTGATTGGGTGCCGGCACACTTTCCTTCGGATGAACACGGACTTGCGAATTTTGACAATACTCAGTTGTATGCTTATAAAAGCTGGAAAAAAGGTTATCATATGGACTGGGGTACTTATGTTTTTGATTACGGAAGAAATGAAGTGATAAATTTCTTAATATCAAATGCTCTGTTCTGGATGGATAAATATCACATAGACGGTTTAAGGGTCGATGCGGTTGCTTCGATACTCTACCTTGACTATTCCCGAAAAGAGGGTGAGTGGGAGCCAAATGTTTTCGGCGGAAGAGAAAACCTCGAGGCAATTGAGTTTATTAAAAAACTAAATATAATAGTCCATGAATATCATAAGGGTATTATGATGATAGCAGAGGAATCGACAGCTTACCCGCAGGTATCCCATCCTGTATATCTCGGCGGTCTCGGATTTGATATGAAATGGAATATGGGCTGGATGAATGATATACTGAGTTATTTTTCGCTTGACCCGATTCACAGAAAATATCACCATAACAAAATCACATTTTCATTGTGGTATGCATTCAACGAGAATTTTATTTTACCCGTTTCCCACGATGAAGTTGTTCACGGAAAAAAATCACTTCTCGAAAAAATGCCGGGTGACGAATGGCAGAGGTTTGCAAATTTACGCTCCTTTTTTGTGTTTATGTTCGGACATCCGGGTAAGAAACTCAACTTTATGTCGAATGACATAGCCCAGTATAATGAATGGAATGCAGAAAAAGAATTGGACTGGTATGTGCTGAATTTTCCTGACCATAAAAAACTTAAATTCTTTTTCAGTGAATTAAACAAATTATATAAAACCCACAAAGCATTTTTCGAAGTTGATTTCAATGCGGAAGGGTTTCAGTGGATAGACTTATCGGATTCAGAGGGAAGTGTTATTTGTTTTATGAGAAAAACTTACGATGAAAATGAAATTTTGATATTTGCATTTAACTTCACTCCTGTATCAAGGGAGACTTACGTGTTCGGAGTTCCGAAGCCCGGATTTTATAAGGAAATATTTAATAGTGACGCACTTGAATACGGCGGAAGCGGAAAAGGAAATCTTGGAGGAGTACATTCGCATCCGCAGAATAGATTTTTATGGCAGCACTCGATAAATATAGTTTTACCTCCGCTTGCAGGTGTTATTTTTAAATACGAGAAGAATATTTAACCGAATTATAGTTATTACGTCCAGTATTTATGTTCAGTGTCCCGCAATTTATCCTGGATGAGTTTTTAACTTTTCTGTTTTATTCCTTTATAATATTTTTGAATTCTTTTATATCTTTATGAATTAAAATTGAAAATAAATTTGGAAACGAATCTTTACCTTTGCCTGCACGGACACTTCTACCAGCCGCCAAGAGAAAATCCGCTGACAGGAGAAATCGAAAAACAACCTTCCGCTTCTCCCTTTCACAACTGGAATGAACGAATCTATCAGGAGTGTTATAAACCAAATACCGAGGCAGTTATCGTTAATAATCAAGGTGACGTTGTTAACAGAATAAATAATTATGAATATATGAATTTTAATTTTGGTCCTACACTTCTGAACTGGATTAGGGATAAACATCCCAGGTTGTTTTTTAAAATTCTCGAAGCTGATAAGAAAAGTCTTCTTAAACATAACGGGCACGGGAATGCCATAGCACAAGTCTATAATCATATTATAATGCCTCTGGCAAATAAAAAAGATAAAATCACACAGGTGAAATGGGGGCTTAAACATTTTAATTTCTATTTCGGAAGAGATTCTGAAGGTATATGGCTGTCCGAAACAGCTTGCGATTTGGAGACTCTTGAAGTGCTGGCGGACGAAGGAGTAAAATATACAATTCTCGATCCTTCACAAGCAGAGAAAATCAGGGAATTCAATTCAGTGAACAGTACTGATGTTTCGGATTCGAGCATTAACCCTAAAATTCCCTTCAGATGTTATCTGGACAGTAAAAAAGAAAAATATATTGACATCTTTTTTTATGACGGACCTTTTGCGAAAAGTATAGCCTTCGATGATATGATTTACAGCGCTGAAAAAATGCTCGGCAGAATAGAAGCAATTAAAATTCGGGATCATAAATCTGACCAGTTGATATCCGCCGCTACGGATGGAGAAACTTTTGGTCATCACAAGCATTTCACCGAAAGAACAATTGCTTTTCTTCTGACCGTACTTGCACCTAACAAGGGTTATAAAGTTGTGAATTTCGGGGAATATCTTGCTGCACACCCTCCGGAATATGAAGTCTCAATTAAAAAAGGAATAGCCGGCAAAGGAACATCGTGGAGCTGTGTTCACGGGACGGGACGTTGGTATGAAGACTGCGGATGCCACACAGGCGGTGAACCGGGATGGAATCAAAAATGGAGAACGCCTTTGAGAAGTTCTCTGAACCATCTTAGAGATTCTCTGTCGCAAATCTATGAAACCAATAGTGCAGAATATTTCAAGGATATTTGGGAAGCAAGAAACAATTATATTGATATATTACTGGATAGTTCAGAGGATGCGAAGAATGATTTTTTTGCGGGCAATGCGAAAAATGATTTAGGAGATAAGGAAAAAAATATTTGTATTCAACTTCTTGAAATGCAAAAATGTGCTATGTTTATGTTCACGAGCTGCGCCTGGTTCTTCTCGGATATTTCAGGAATAGAAACCCGGCAAATACTTGAATATGCAAAAAGAGCAATTGAAATAGCGAAAGACTTTACGAATGTTTCTGAAATTGAAAAAGAGTTTCTGAGTGAACTTGAAAACGCCAAGAGCAACAGACCTGAATTTGGAAACGGTAAAGAAATATACCTTAAGTTGAAATAATCTTGAACCACGATTCATAGGATTAAAAGATTCGCTTGATAAAAATAAGCAGGTCGATTCCCCCTCGTTCCTAATGCCCTCATTGGGAACTCTATTCAATTTTTTTAGCAGAGTCTTTCTGACGAATTTTTTCGGCGGAGGACTCTGCGTTATCATAATCCTGCACCAAAACATTCATAAAACCCATAGTCACCTGTAACGCAGAGTCCCCATAGATCAGGAGTCTTTGCTAAAAAAGAGAGTATTGTAATACATTGTTTCTTTGTTCCCGATACGCTTCGCTATCGGGATTTTTGATAAAATGACTATCGTCATTTTATCATCAACATTTTTTTCGTTTGTGAAAAGTCATCAGTCGTTAGTCGATAGAAATAAATGCCGTCCCGACACGTCGGGATTTCATTACAAATAAATTTGTGATTCAACTTGTTATTTAACGAGAACCATCCTTTTTGTTTCGGCATAATTTCCAGATTGCAATCTATAAAAATATATACCAGATGGTATATTGCTTCCATCAAATGTAACTTCATAAGAACCTGCCTGCAAATTCTCATTTACAAGTGTTGAAATTTCTTTTCCGATTATATCATAAATAACGAGTTTTATATTTGATGTGTTACGTTTTACGTCTGACGGAATTTCAAATTTTATCTTTGTAACGGGATTGAATGGATTGGGATAATTCTGGTGTAAATTAAATTTATCTGGAATTACAGTTGTAATGTTTGTTATCCCGATAGTACTTATATCAAGCGGTGCGAGCCAGACCTGATATAATCCGGAATAGTCATCCATCCAAAGAGCATAAAGTTTTCCTCCAGATGCCTGCAATGAAATATGGTCTCCTTGATATCCTGCTGCTCCGCCTGCAATCGGCTTTGGTTTGAAGCGGTGATTGCTCACAGCTAATTCAGTCCAGGATGTTCCTCCGTCCTTTGAGCGGGCGAGAAATACTTCGGCAGAGTCAGATGAAGTGTTCCGGTCATCATAAAAAAGTATATTTACGGCACCGGTTGAATCTACATCGATAGCAGGGAAATATTGTATCTTACCGTTATTCAAAGCGTCCTGATTGACACGTATTCCTGCTGACCAATTAGTTCCGCCATTTGAAGAGTAATGAAGAATAATATCGGGGTCACTTCCGGCAGGCAAAAGATTTTTTTCCGTGGTTACAATATAAAGCCATCCTCTTCTCGGTCCGTTTGATTTATCAATTGCAAGTACAGGGAGTCCGTTCACCCTGATGTTACTTTTTGCGGTTAATGTTCCGTTAATACCATTTACACTATAAATATTTTGTGTAACATTCCAGTTATCCCCTCCATTCGTCGAAGAAGCAAAACCAATAAAATTTTCAGTAAAGGGAGAAATATTAGATACTCCTGCCCAGCACACGTATAGTTTTCCGTCAAAATTAGATTTGACAGATCCGCCGGAGCATCTCTGGGGAGGAGGGTTATTAATTGCAACAGAAGATGTCCAGCTTGTACCTCCATTGGATGAATATGAAAAATAAATCGGGAATGGGTTTATAAAAACCGCACGGGCACTATATAATCTTCCGAAATAAGGACTTGCGGTTTCATAATCTGCAGAAGTGGTTCCTTTATCATCGACTGATTGATTATAAATAATATTAAAAGCATTAGACCAGTTTGCTCCGTAGTTAGTAGAGTAATGACTATAGACACCCGGAATAATCAAACCAATATGTGTCATAATAAAGATACCGTTATTATCGATTGCGATTCCCGGTGAACCCCCATGGTTATTGATGTTTGCTCCTTTGCAGGTATCACTTCCAAACCAATTTGCCCCTCCGTTTGTAGAAAAATAAATCCCTTCGCTCCGGAAAGTGGTGGCTGTGTTTATTGTAACTGCACTGACAAATAATATCTGATGATTTAACGGGCTGACACAGATTACGGGTTCTGTTTGTGTAACCGCTGAAGGGAAAATACGGTAATTAATAAAATTACTTTGACACTGCCCCGTGACAGGATAGCTCATAGCAATTATAAAAAACAGAATTCCAAAAACCTTATTGCACATACATTTTAAATTTAAAATCTGTAACTAATATTTAAACCTGAATAAAAATTTCTTGGTTCACCCATACTGTAATACATTCCGAAATAATCATTGGTATTTACAAAACCGGTATATCTTTTATCAAAAATATTATTTCCGCCAAGATAGAATATAGCGCCAAAATTTCTAAAATTAAAAGTAATTCCTGCCATAAAATTACCATAGAAATACTCGGATGTAGATTCTGAATTTTTATCGTTGACATACATTTTTGTCAGATAGTCACAATCCCATACAAGCAGCCCTGATATTTGTTCATTAATTTCCAGTTCATATTCCAGGATAAAATTGAAAATATTCTGTGGTACGGAAGGAACAAAATTACCCGAATAATCTTCAACATAAGTCCCCGACGGTGTATAAATAGTAGCTTTGTATTCATCATATTTAAAATATGTACGGGTATAATTTATTATTAAATCCATCCCCTCGAACGGTTCACTCTTGAAACCGCATTCGACACCTGTTCTGTTGGTCTTTGCTGCATTCCTGAAATAAGATACCTGATTAATTACAAAAGGAACTATTTCATCTTTTAACCTGTAATCAAAAAATGTTACTTCAAAGAATAGCTTTCGCATAAATTCAGATTTTTTATTTAATATGTTACCTTTAATTCCGAATTCAAAATTGCCGGATTGTTGTGCATCAAGGTCGGGGTTCAAGGTATATTTCAGGTTTGAGGATACCGGGGTGTTGTTAAGTTCACTCAAAGCAGGAATATCATAACCTACCCCATAGGATGTATAGAGTGCTATTGTCGGTGTAAGTTTAAAGTTCAATGCAACTTTGGGAGTAATTCTTTGAAATACTCTGAATGTATCTGTATTGCCGTAAGGTATGAAATTTTCCCTGGAGAAAATATTCTTATCAAAACGGGCAGAAGCATATAAATCCATTTTATTTTTCAGAAGATTAAACTGGTCAAACACATAGAATCCTATATTACTTAAACTCGAAGTATATTCATTTTGCACGGTAATATCCTTGTTCCCGTTTATATTCTGGTATTCGGTAACTGGTCCATTCTGATAGGCATAATCCATTCCAAGCGATATAATATTTCCACGGTTAAATAATTGCGAACGGTTAGAAAATCTTACAAGCGATCCGGCTGTATAGCGGGTTGCGTAAGTTATAAAGTTCAAATCTGCTTTCATAAGTTCTTTTATCCCTCCGTAGCCGGTTAATTCTATTTCATTATTATTGTTTTTACCAAATGAGGTTTTATATCTTACAGCCAGTCTTCCTTTTTCTGTTTTGTTCCGGAAATCCTGGGAAACTGCTAATGGACTTGGTTGGAAAGGATCTATATTGAATTCAGACTGTGTAAGTGAATAAGGGTCGCGTGTAAAACTATTTACATAATTACCTAATATTGATACTGTTGTTTTTGTCCCGATATATCCCTCATATACTGAATTAATTAAATGCTGGTCGCTTGCTGAGTGATTCCTGAATCCATCAAGGTTCCGGTAGAAATAAGATGTGTAAAATCTGTTATTAACATCCTGTAACCCGAATTTCACACCATTTTGCCTGAATCCAAATTTCCCAACCTGATTAGTAGAGGTGACATAATTATTCGTGAAATTCATATCCGATAGAAAGTTAACTACTCCGCCGGGAGCATTCGCATATAAAGAAGATAAATTTCCCTTAACAACTTCTACACCTCCGAGAGATGTAAAATCTACTGCATCTATAGAAGTTTCACCATCGGGTTCCGATTCGGGTATACCATCCTGAAGTATTCTTATTCCGCGTACTCCGGAGTTTGATCTCATTCCGAAACCTCTTAATGAAATTCTTAAGTCGTTGGAGCCGAAATGGTTTTGAAGAAAAAGTCCGGGAACATCTGCAAGAACATCTTTAGCAGAGATTTTCCTTCCATATCCCAGTTCCTTTTTATCAACTCGGAAAACAGAATACGGTATATCAATAATTTTTTCAAAAGTCCTTGTTCCGGTAATAACGAGTTCCTCAGTTTCGTATTTAAGGGTATCTTCTTTTTCCTGTGAAAAACAAAAAGCGGGGATGAGAAAAATGAAAAGAAATATAAAGTATTTCATATAAGAATAGTTTAATTAGTATAATTAAAGTTACATTTTTTTTATAAATATATTAAAGTCAAAATGAATTACACAGGCAAGGAAAAAACAATTAATAATTAGTCCCGATTCACAGGTTCATAGGGATCTTCGCTGCGTTTCGATAATTAATAATGAGAGACTTCTGAAAAAGTCAATCACCCAACTTTGTCATTCCTGTTTTGCAGGAATGATAAACCGGGAGGGCGGGTTCTTTAAGAAGAAAAATATATTTATATATAAAACAGCATATTATTTTTAACAATTATACTATTAAATTGGGAACGAATTTTAATAATCGTTTATTTATATTTGTAGTAATGCATACTCAAAATCTCAATCGTATTTTATGAAATTAAAATTACAAATTCTTTTCTTTTTAGCAATTATTCTTTTTATCTCATCTTTATCGTTTTTCCAGGTGACACGAAAAGTACTTTTTAAAGAAGGCACGAATGAATCTTGTCCAACGTGTGCCGCGAGTAATCCTATTCTTGAAGCTTTTTTGCAATCAAATCAGGTTCTTTTAACAAAACAAAAAAATTAGTAATTTCAAAATAAAAAAAGTTATGAAAAAATTATTAAAATCTTTTATATTAATAACCGCAATTCTTATAACCGGTAATCTTATAGCCGGGGACAGACTTATGATCATCGAGTTCTTTACAAGCTCGACTTGCGGACCGTGTGCAACATACAATCCAATCCTGACTGCCTTTATGAGCAGCCATGATGCAGAGAGGATTTCTGCAATAGGTTATCACATGAGCTGGCCCGCACCGGGGAATGACCCGATGTA
>Ga0209226_10001245_pt1 | contig 11771 bp, 8 predicted proteins | sample BarGraNGADG00212_2_FD_184497 | JGI IMG/M metagenome (GOLD analysis project Ga0209226, IMG submission 184497) | Arctic peat soil microbial communities from Barrow, Alaska, USA - Barrow Graham LP Ref core NGADG0011-212 (SPAdes) (version 2) | ecosystem: Environmental > Terrestrial > Soil > Wetlands...
GCTCCTGGAACTATCTCGAGCCTGCACTCGGTTGCGAGCTCCGCGGCAGCGCGTTGGTTTAGATCAAGCACGACGGCGTCTCTTTCGCCGACGATCAACAGCGTGGGGGCGCTCACGTGTCGAAGCGCCTTGCCGGCGAGATCGGGTCGACCACCACGCGAGACGACGGCCTTGATCAGTTCCGGTCGTCCTGCAGCGGCGAGAAGAGCCGCGCCTGCTCCTGTGCTGGCTCCGAACAGTCCGAGCGGGAGCGAGGTCGTGCCTTCATTCGCATGCAGCCAAACCGTTGCGGCCAAGATCCGATCGGCCAGCAGGGGGATGTCGAAGCGAAGTGCGCCGGTGCGGGAATCTTCTTTCTCCTCGTGCTCGCTCAACAGGTCGATCAGCATCGTCGCCAGCCCGGCATGCTCCAAGACGGCGGCGACGTGACGGTTACGCGGGCTGGCGCGGCTGGAGCCCGAGCCATGAGCGAAGAGGACAATGCCGTCGGCGCCCTCCGGGATGCGCAGCGTCCCGACGAGCTGTACGTCGCCGACCGGAATAGCTACATCGTTCTCGCGCGTATTCATTCCTCATCCACCCGCATCGATTCTTCGAGCAGTCTACGGACCTCGTCGTCGGAGACTTGCTCGAAACGGTCGTACCAGAGGCTGACGGCGTAGAAGTTCTCGGGCCTGAGTGGGCTCACCAGCTCGTCTACCTCGGCGCTCAGAGTGCGGCAGGTATCTGGGGCGGCCGTGGGAACGGCGACGATGATTCGGGCCGGGCTCTTTGCCCGAACGGCCGCAACGGCCGCGCGCATACTGGCGCCGGTGGCGAGGCCGTCGTCTACGAGAATCACCGTCTTGCCGGCGAGCTCGATGTTGGAACGGTCGCCGCGGTAGAGGAGCTCTCGCCGTGCCAGCTCGCTGCGCTCGCGCTCGCTTACCGAGTCGACCACATCGCTCGTCAGCCCGACGTAACGAATCACTTCGGGATTGAGTATCTGCGCTCCGCCCGAGGCAATCGCCCCGAACGCGAGCTCCTCGTGGCCCGGCACTCCGAGCTTGCGGACTACGAAGACATCGAGCGGGACTCCGAGCGCCCGCGCAACTTCGAATCCCACCGGTACGCCGCCGCGCGGGAGCGCAAGCACCAGAACGTCGTCCCGCCCGGCGTAGTCCGAAAGCAGCTCACCGAGATACAAGCCGGCCTCCGAGCGATCGCGAAAGCGGCTTGGAATCGGACTCTGCCCGGTCTGCACGGCTCGCTGCCCCCTCGCTCGAGACCTCTGTCACAAAGAATGCAACACAAAAGCTTCGTGTGGGGAGTGGATTCAGGGGAAGTTAAGAAAGCTTCGCTATGGTGGGCGCGCGTTACGGGGACGCCCTTCTTGCTGCACACGCCTTACCGGGGGCACCACCCTTGACAGCGAACGCATGTTCGATTAGAAAGGAGGTTCCGATCGGCAAGCCGCTTTACCTATCAAGTAACCTCCGTAATCCAGAAGGCAGTTACTCTACTTTCCACTTGACTTCGAGCGCAGACGAAGACCTAGCATGACCGACGTGGATTCCAGCCGGACCGCCCAGATAGCGAAGCCGCCCGCAATCGACCGCTTTGTCGAGTACGTGCGTATGTCGGTCAACACGCGCTGGGAGATCGCGCGCGAGTTGCCGAAAAGCGGCACCGGCGTCACTATCGCGGCCGTCATCTTGAACATCGTGCTCGGCGTCTTGCCGGTGCTCTTCATCCTCGGCACGAGCGTCATGCTCGGCCGGGTGCCGGCGGCGACCAAGGCAGGAGTCGGCTCCGGCGCCTGGGACTCCCTTGTTTACGCCTTCCTTCTCGCGGCCTCGGCCTTCGTCCTGATGCAGCTACTGACGCCGCTTCAGGCCGCGCTCGGCGAGTTGATCACGAGACGGGTCGACGGCCAGGCGGCCGATCGCTTGATCAGCGACTCGCTGCGAACTCCAGGGATAGGCCCGCTCGAAGATCAGGAACTGCTCGACGAACTGAGCGAATCGGCCGACCAGCTCGAGTTCGGCTTCCGCACCCCGGGCCGCGCCTGCGCGGGGCTGGTGGCGCTGATCGCTCGTTATCTCCAACTCGTCAGCCTCGTCTTCATCATCGGCGTCGTCTTCTCCTGGCTCGCGGCGGCTGCGCTCTTTGTCGCCACGATGCTCTTTCGCTACGGCCAGCGCGGCGGTTTGCGCAAGTACTCGGCCGTCTTTCGCAAGAACGTCAACATCCGCCGCCGCAACTACTACTTCCGCCGCGTCGGCCTCGACCCGCCGGCCGCAAAGGAGCTGCGCATCTTCGGTCTGGCGCCCTGGGTGCGCGACCGCTACCGGGAGTCTTATCTCGAGTCCATGGGGCCGGTCTGGAAGGAGCGGCGGCGCATTTACCTCAAGCCATTCCTGATGATCACCGCCTTCGCGCTGATCGTCTCGGCCGCCGCGCTCGCCGTGCTCGGTCACAGCGCCGCGAGCGGGCATATCGCCCTCCGAGACCTCGCTCTTACCTTCCAGGCGGCGATCGCGGCCATCAACCTGGGCAGCCACTACCCAGAGTCCGACACCCAGACCCAGTTCGGGATGATGTCCTATGCCGGAATGCGCGGCTTCGAGCGCGGCGTAGAGAAGTACGAGGGAAGCACCGTGCAGCTCGAGCCGGTGCGCGATCCGAAGGGCTTCCCCAAGCAAGAGCTCAACTTCGACCACGTCTCCTTCAGCTACCCGGGTAGTGAGCGCGAGGTTCTGAACGATTTCCAGCTCTCGATCCCGGCCGGAAAGTCCACCGCCATTGTCGGCCTGAACGGCGCCGGCAAGACGACGCTGGTCAAGCTACTCGGCCGCCTCTACGAGCCCGGCTCCGGCTGCATCCAAACCGATGGAGTAGACATTCGCCACTTCCCGATCGAAGACTGGCATCGCGAGATCGGCATCATCTTCCAGGATTTCAACTGCTACGAGCTGTCGGCGGCCGACAACATCGGCTTCGGCTCGGTTCCCCACCTTGGCGACCGCGAGGCCATTCGGAAGGCCGCCCGCGACGCCGGCATTCTGGAGGCGATCGAGCGGCTCCCGAAAGGCTTCGACACGCCGCTATCGCGCCAGTACGAAGGCGGGGCCGACCTCTCCGGCGGTCAGTGGCAGCGAATCGCGATCGCCCGCGCGCTGTTCGCGCTCGAAGGTGGCGCCTCGATCCTCGTTCTCGATGAGCCGACGGCCGCGCTGGACGTGCGCGCCGAGGCCGAGTTCTTCAACCACTTTGTCGAGTTGACTCGCGGTGTTACGACGATCCTCATCTCGCATCGCTTCTCGAGCGTGCGCCATGCCGACGGCGTCGCTGTGCTTCAGGGCGGCCGCGTCGTCGAGAAGGGAACGCATGAGGAGCTGTTGTCCGCGGATGGTCGCTACGCGAAGCTCTTTCGGCTCCAGGCCGAGCGCTTCGCCCGCGGCGAAGAGGAAGGCGAAGACGAGGAGGACGAAGAGCAGTGCGAGAGCTAATCCTCGGCGCACGCACGCTGCTCGGGCTGGCTTGGCGCTACAGCAAGCTCAAGACTGCACTCGCGGTCGGCTTGATGACGGCTAACTACGCGTCCGCGCCGCTCGTTGCCCTTTCGCTTAAGCAGCTGACCGACTACGCGTTCCCGACCGGCGGTGCCGCCAGCAATCCCACCGGCGCCGCGATAGCCGGCGCCGTCACCGCACTACTTGTCATCTTCGGGTTGACGCTCGGGCACTTCGCTCACATCTCTTACTTCGAGCTGTCCGATACGAACATCCTCGAGCTCGACTCCGACCTGATTCTCTTTGCCAACGGCTCTCCCGGCATCGAGCACCAGGAGCGGGCGGACTACACCGATCGGCTGACGATCATCCGCGAGGAGATGTTCCAACTCCAGGCCTCTCTGGAGGCTCTTCTCACAGCCTTCGGTCTCGCAGTCGCAATGATCGAGACGGGGATTTTGCTGGCGCTCGTCAACCCGTTCCTGCTCTTCCTGCCGCTGCTTTCGCTGCCGCCGCTCTTGACGGGGCGTTGGGCGCAGAATCGCCTCGACCGCGTGCGTGACGAGAGCGCCGGCGAGATCCGTCTCAGTCGCCATCTCTTTCGCCAGGCAACGAGCGCCGGTCCGGCCAAGGAGCTACGTCTGTTCGGGCTCCAGAACGAGCTTCGCCGCCGCCACATGCAGCTCTGGGACGACGCCACCAAGCGGCTCTGGCGCATCCATCGCTCGAACACCGTCGTCCGGGCGCTCGGCCAGCTCGTGTTCTCGGTTGGCTACGTGTTGTCGGTGCTGCTGGTTGTTCAGGGAGTGATCAAGCACCATGGGCAACCGGGTGATGTAGTGCTCGCGATCACGCTGGCGGCTCAGGTGAACGCCCAGGTGACGATCGGGCTCGGGCTCGTCTACAACTTGCAGGGAATGGCCAAGATCATCGGCCGCTACCACTGGCTCAAGCAGCTGGTTGCCGGCGACCAGCGCGTCAAGCCCGATCGGCCGACGCCGGCGCGGGCGACGAAGGGCATCGTGTTCGACAACGTCACCTTCGGCTATCCGGGCACCGACAAGGTTGTGCTCGGCGGTGCGAACCTCGAGTTCCCGGCCGGCTCGACGGTCGCCATCGTTGGCGAGAACGGCGCCGGCAAGACAACGCTGGTCAAGCTGCTCTGTCGCTTCTACGAGCCGCAAGAGGGTCAGATACTGCTCGACGGCGTCGACATCCGCCGTTTCGACATCGCCGAGTGGCGTGAGCGAATAGCCAGCGGTTTCCAGGACTTCGCCCGCTTCGAGCTCATCGCCCAGCGGACCGTCGGCGTCGGCGATCTGCCCAAGCTCGACTCCGAGCCTGCGGTCACGGGGGCATTAGAACGAGCGCACGCCGAGGACATGATCGGCCGTCTCGATCAAGGCCTTTCCACGCAACTCGGTAAGAGCTACGCCGAAGGCACCGAGCTCTCCGGCGGGCAGTGGCAGAAGCTGGCGCTCGGGCGCGCAATGATGCGCGAAGAGCCGCTCCTGCTCGTCCTCGACGAGCCCACGAGTGCGCTCGATGCCCAGGCCGAGCACGAGCTCTTCGAGCGCTACGCTGAGAATGCCAAGCGCGTGGGCGCCGCCACCGGCGCGATCACTCTGTTCGTCTCGCACCGCTTCTCGACCGTGCGCATGGCCGACCTGATCCTTGTTGTCGCCGACGGAAAGGTGCTGGAGGCGGGCAGCCATGCCGAGCTGATGCGGCTGGGAGGCCTCTATGCCGAGCTCTATGAGCTGCAAGCGAGTGCCTACCGCTAACTCGGGCTTTGCTTACACTCCGCGAGGAGTGAGAAAGGCGCACGCGACCGTCATCGGGGAGGCCGAAGAGCTGCAGCGGGAGGCCGCCTTGGTGGCTGACGTTTCGCCGAGCGGGCCTTACTCACTAACACTCTCGGTACGAGGCGCGGGCGACGCATGCAGGCGTTTTAGAGGCGGAGTACTCAGCGCTCTGATAGAGGGCGAAGGCGGTACTGAGATCGTTCGAGCGCGGCAAAAGCCTGACGGCACGATCGCTCTACGCGTCGATAGCGAGCAAGGCCTGGAGCGGATTCGCTTCGAGTTGGCGCTCGATGACGATCACTCCGCCTTTCTCCAGCGCTTCCGCGACGACCCTCTCCTCGGCCCCTCGTTACGCACCCTTCGCGGGCTGCGCCCGATCAGGCTCGCTACGGTCGCTCATGCCCTTCTGCGCGCGCTCTGCGGGCAGTTGATCACCGCTCGCGAGGCGCGGAGCATCGAAGCCCGTGTCATCCGCAGAGTCTCGCCTTGCGACACCGCGAGCGGTCTCTACGCTCCGCCCACGCAGGAACGGTTGGCAGCGCTTTCGCCGGCTGAGCTCTGCCGTCTCGGTCTGGCGCCGAAGCGCGCCGCGACTCTCGTTCGGCTCTGCCGCACGCTCGACCTGGAGCGACTGCGCGAGTTGCCGTCGGACTCTGTGGTTGCCCGGCTTGCTCGTGAGCGAACGGTCGGGCCGTGGTCGGTCGGAGTCGTTTTTCTCGAAGGGCTCGGTCGCTACGACCACGGGCTTGTAGCGGATCTCTGGCTGGTGAAGCTCTGCTCGGTGCTTGCCGGTCGCTGGGTCAGTGAGGCTGAGACGGGCGAGTTCCTCGCTCGCTACGGAGAGTGGCAGGGTCTCGCCTCTCTCTACTTGCTGAGGGGATCGAGCCAGGGACTGGTCCCGCTCGGTCGCGGCAGCGTGGACGTGGGAACGAGCGCGCGCGCCATCCGCTTGCGGGGGTAGGAGCTTCTCGCCTCGCGCGCCGGACGAGGTATAGACTCCGCGCGATGAGCGTGGACAAGCGGCGTATCGTCGTAATCGGCACGGGCAAGATCGGAGAGGCTCTGATCAAGGGCCTGTGCGCATCGGGCTGGCGCAAGCCGGGCGAGATCACCGCCACCGACATCCACAGCGAGCGCCTGCAGGCGATCAAGGAGCGCTGCGGCGTCGAGACGAGCGAGTCGAATATCGAAGCCGTCAAGGGCGCCGGTTTGATCGTTATTGCCGTCAAGCCTCAAGATTTGCCTGCGCTGATGGCCGAGATCGGCGATGGGCTAACGAGCGAGCAAACTGTGCTCTCGGTCGCGGCGGCGGTACGGACAGCGACTATCGAGAAGCACCTTTCCGCCAAGGTTCCGGTCGTGCGCGCGATGCCCAATACTCCGGCCACGGTACAGGAAGGCATGGCGGGAATCTGCGCCGGAGCGCACGCCGGCGAAGAGCATATGGCGCTGGCCGAAGAGGTACTGGCTCACCTGGGCGCCGTAGTGCGGGTGAAGGAGGAAGAGATGGATGCGGTTACGGCCGTCTCCGGCTCGGGCCCGGCCTACTTCGCGCTCCTCGCCGAGGCGATGATCGAGGCCGGGATCCTGCTTGGTCTCTCACGCGAGATCTCTACGCAACTCGTCGTTCAGACGATGTTCGGAACGGCGAAGCTGCTCCGAGACGAGCACATCCACCCGGTCGAGCTGCGCGAGAACGTCACCTCGCCCGGCGGCACGACGATCAGGGCCATTCGCGAGCTCGAGCGCGCTGGTATCCGAGCCGCGTTCCTGAACGCCATCCAGGCGGCCATGGAGCGCTCGCGCGAGCTCAGCGGCGAAGACGAGTAAAGGCTTGCGCCGGCGCAGCAGTTCGGCGCGCGCCGACTCGGATCACGTCATATAGTGCGGTCTGTCTATGTCTCCCTCGCCTGACGACCACGACACGCTAGAAGTCCTGACCATCAGCAGGCCCGATCAGCTGAAGGCGCTTGGCCATCCGCTGCGCCTGCGCGTGATCGAACTGCTGGGTGGGGAGGCCGAGAAGGCTTTCACGAACCGGGAACTGGCGGGTCGAATCGGCATCGACCCCGGGCACCTGCACTTCCACGTGCGCATGCTGCTGAAGGCCGGGCTGATTCGGCTGGCCGAGGAAAGCGGCGGCCGGCGCGAGAAGCCCTACCGAGCAGTTGCCCGGAACATCACCGTCGCGCCCGAACTGCTATCGGCCAACCCCGTTATCAGCGACCTGCAGGCGTCAATGCTCGAGGAGGTGCAGCGCGGCCTGGCCAAGTACTCGCAGACCGGGCGCTTCCGCGTGCTCACCGACTCCGTGCGCATCGATCCAGATCGCCTTTCGGATCTGATCGATCAGGCTCTCAACCAGGCTCAAGCGGAATCCGATCCGGAGCTCGAGCCGATAATGGTGACGGTTTTCATGCATCCGCCGGCGACCAGCGGGTAGAAGTTACCGGCCAACTAGCCCCTCAGCACTAACCGAATCGAGTTCTTAGCGTCTACTTCTGGCTCCAGCACGGTTCTTCGGCTATTATTTCTGTGAGCCGCGCTCTTCATCAGTAGCTAACTGAGCGTCGGCGCGTCTATTCCTGATGGTCACGGCGCGGCAACGTATGCCGCCCTCCCATGTCAGAGACGACAGACCAACTTCCGACAACGCTCGACCATTCCGGCGAAGAAATCGTCGCCAAAGCCCGACGCGCCGAAGCCTGGGCGGGCGAGTCGTTCCTGCGCGAGGGCGAAGATCCGGCTCGGTCGATGGCCTCCGGCTCGGCTCGTAGGCGCGCTCTCGACGACGCAATCGCCGAGATCGAAAAGGGGAATACGGCGCCGTCGCCGGAGTGGAAAGTCCGCTACGCGGTGATGCTCGGGCTCGAGCGGGTGCTGTCGGAGAAGCCGCCGCACCTGGCTTCGGGGCTGGAGCTTCGGCGCCACCAGGTTGATGCGCTCGCCGGCATGCTCACCGAGCTGATCGCCGCCAACGAGCGCCAGGTCGAAGCGGCCTTCTCGAACGGCCCCGTTCCCGACGAGGCGGAGGTAGAGGAAGAGGAAGAGGAAGAGAATGGCTTTGGCGAGCCGCATATCGGCGAAGAGGAAGAGCTGCAGGAATTGACACCCGCGCAGGATCCAGGCGCAATCAGGCGCTTCCGCTTCCGCCATCCCACCGCCTCGGGCAAGACGATCGCCGCGGCCGGCTTCGTCGAGGCGGCCCGAACGGTCGGCGTGCTCATCCTCACTCACCGGCGCCTGCTGGTCAGCCAGTTCCGCCACGATCTCACCGATACCGGTTACGCCAAGCGCTTCGCGGACGTAATCCTGCGTGGGCACAAGGTTCGCAAGCCGAACCCGATCACGATTCAGACCTACGCCTGGTTTGCCCGCCACCACGCCGAGGTCGAGCCCAGCGCCTACCAGCTGGTGATCTGCGACGAGGCGCACACGGCGCTGGGCGAGAAGACGAGCGCTGCCATCCGCGCCTTCCCCGACCCAGTCTTCATCGGCATGACCGCCACCGAGCAGTTGATCGCCAAGCAGGTCTCCGACGTCTTCCCGGCCTCGGTCGACGATCTGCCGCTGCAAGACGCGGCCCGCCGCGGCCTGATCGCGCCGCTTCGCTGCCTGCGCGTTCCGCCGGTGGCGGCGATTCACTCCGTTCCGATCGTCGGTGGCGACTTCGACGAGCGGGCGCTGGCCCAGGTTCTCGATCACACGGCGCTGAACCAGGCCGCGGCCAGCCTCTACCGCGATCGCTTCGACGACACGCCCGGCATCGTCTACGCCGCCGGGGTCGATCACGCCTACAACCTGGCCCAGGAGTTCCGCGCCGCCGGTCTCAAGGCCGAGGCCGTCAGCGGCCGCACGCCGCCGGTGAAACTGGCCGAAACATTGGCCGCCTACGAACGCGGCGAGATCAACGTGCTGATCAACGCTCAGCTGCTGGCCGAGGGCTGGAATTCGCCCCGCGCCACGATCTGCATGCATCTGGCTCCGACCGCCTCACGGCGCGTTTATCAGCAACGGATCGGTCGCATCATGCGAACCCACCCGCGCAAGGAAGCCGGCGTCGTGATCGACTTCGTGCCGAAGTCCTCCACGCACTCGGAAAAAGTGATCTCGCTTCATTCGCTGCTCGGCGCCGACTTCTACCGCGAAGGAGCCCGCGTGACTCCGGCGCCTCGGCGGCGAATGCAGCGCCGGGCGCGCCGCCGCCTCGCCCCAGCGCCCTGGTTGGTGCCCGTGACGCCCGATGTGAAGCGGCGCCTAGCGGTGATCGCGCGCGAGTGGCAGCGGATCGATCCGAAGTACCTCGACGATGATGAGCAGCGCTTCTGGGCGATGATCGCCGGGCGCAGTATCCGCTTCGAAGAGCGGGCCGAGTTTGTGCGCAAGCTAATCGAAGGCAACACCAGCAAGCTGGCGCTCGAGCAGTTTCTCTTCACCTGCGCCGCCGAGAACCCGAATCGCCGCCTGCGCCTGATGGCGCTCGTCGATCGAGTCTCCACCCCCGTGGAACGCGCCGATTACGACGACCTAGTCACGCTCGTCACCCAGGCGCCCACCTGGGAGAAGGAGCGCCTGCAAGGGATACGCGTGCTTCTGCGCGCTCTAGCCGAGGGCAAGGCCGTCGCCCCCGAGCAGATTCTCGTGCGCTGGCTCTGGCGGCTGGCGCGTGCCAGCCGCAAGGCTCAGGACCGCAAGGCAAGCGCCGAGTTCGCCGACGCCAAGCGCCTGCTCGGCGCCGTGGCCAACTCCCGCGGACGTCGCCACGAAGAGAACGTTGCGCGGCTCGTCAACGTGGCTCGCGAGCAAGCTCTGCATGTCGGAGCGGCATTGCTGGCCTCGGCCGAAGGCTACACACCGCGGGCGACCCAGCTGATCGAAGCGGCACGTGAGCGACTGGCCGGTGTCGACGAGATAGCGGCGGCGCTGGCCGAGAACCTACCGGCTCCCAAGCTTCAATCTTCGCGCCGCAGGCGGCGGAGGAAGCGGCGCAGCGGAGCGGCTCAGCAAGGTAAGGCCGAAAACGCGAAGGCGCCGTCAAACACGAAGTCCGGCGCAGAAGAGCCAGCGCAGCAAAGCGCGTCGACGGAAACCGGCGAAAGCCGCCCCGCTACGGAAGTCGGCGAAAGCAAACCCGTAGAAGCCGGCGCTCCCATACCGCAGACAGGCAGCGCGCAGGAGAACCAGAGCGCGATCTCGCTCCCCGGCAGCAGCGCGTAACTCTCGACGCAGACGATCTACGGCCGGCGCTAGCCTGCCGCAGGGCCTGAGTCGCCGCCGCCGTCGTTCTCGCGATCGCGTAAGAACTTGGCCAACTCCGCGGCCAACGACTCGCCACTCGGAATACCCGGCTCGTACTCCTCGGGCGGCTCGCCCGAATCGCTCTGGCGCTCGAGCGCTTCGATGTACGACGTGGTCTCCTCGTCGCCGGCAACCGCTTCGCTGACGCTCTCGGTGTAGCTGTCGACCGCCTGCTCCAGCTCCTCAAGGTCGAGCTTCGTCTCCAAGAGCTGGTCGACGCGCTCGCAGAGCGCGAGTGCCGCGCGCGGGCTGGGGGTTAGCGAGACGTAGTGCGGGACCGCCGCCCAGAAGCTGACGGTCTTCATGCCCGCGTTCCGGCAGCCGTCCTGAATCACGCCCACGATTCCCGTCGGTCCCTCGTAGTGCGAGGTATCTACATCGAGCCGATCGATTGCATCACTGTCGTCTCCGTTTGCCGTGATCGGCGAGGGACGCGTGTGCGGTACGTCGGCGAGGAGAGAGCCCAGAGTGATTACCTGTTCCACAGCGAGGTCGCGCGCAAGCCCCACGACGAGCTCGGTAAAGCACCGCCAGCGGAGGTTCGGCTCGACCCCGATGAGCAGGACGACGTCGTGGTCCTGGCCTTCGGGCCGGGCGTGGAAGAAAACATTCTCGGGCCAGGTGAGCTCGCGGGCCTCGCCGTCGGTGAGCGATACCTGCGGGCGGGTAGCCTGGAAATCGAAGAACTCCTCCGGATCGATCTCGGCGAAGCGCGTGGCGTTCCACAAACGCGCCAGATAGCCCGCGGCGAGCGTTGCGCCCTGGCCACCGTCGTTCCAGCCCTGGAAGGCGATGATGAGGATCGGTCGCTTGAGCTTCGGTCGGTTGACGATCTTGAGTGCGCTCATTCAGACAGTTTATGCAGCCGTCGATTTTCCCGACGGCCGAGGTGTGCTGCGGCCCAAAGAAACTCACGTGGCCTTATCCGCTCGAGTTTGGGAAGTCGAAGAAAGACCGAGTTAGAGCAAACACGCCCGTCGGCGCGAAGAGTGGACCAGCGCAGGGCGGGCTGGAACTTGCTGCAGCCGCGACGACAAGGGGCGTGCCCGCCTGGGCCCTCACGCCCCCGAGGTCATCACGGCTGCTAGTAGTGCATACGCCCGCCGCCGTGACCCGTGACGACTGGTGTCGAGCTGTCGCTCGTTACAGTCACAACGGGAACGGTCGTTACTGC
>Ga0209226_10001247_pt1 | contig 11759 bp, 9 predicted proteins | sample BarGraNGADG00212_2_FD_184497 | JGI IMG/M metagenome (GOLD analysis project Ga0209226, IMG submission 184497) | Arctic peat soil microbial communities from Barrow, Alaska, USA - Barrow Graham LP Ref core NGADG0011-212 (SPAdes) (version 2) | ecosystem: Environmental > Terrestrial > Soil > Wetlands...
TTCATGTTGTAAAAATCAAGAATAGTTTTCTTCTTAAGCATCTAAACACCCCTCTTGTTGTCCCGCTCAAGGACAGACTATTACTACATTTTTATCATATCTCCGTATCCAGCAGTGTCAAGCAACCAGTCAAGTCCAGAATGTTGGTGTAAATTCTCCTTTCGGTAAGGATCAGGTCAGGCAGTCAATTGGTCAGTGTGGTTCAGTTCGTTACTGTCGAGTTGCATAGCTTTCCGGGCTTCTTCTTTATCAGCTTCATAGCGTTCCATGGTGAAGGAGTTCTTGCCCGTCATCCACTTCTCATGAATCTCCATCAGGACGGAACCCATCAGCCGGATCATGCTGGTCTCGTTGGGGAAGATACGGATTGATCTGCCCCCGATATTAGGTCCAGTTTGAATGTTAGTATTGACATTAAAATGGGTGTTGTTCGCCTGTTTCAATTACGCGGAAATTGGGACTATAGCCTGGGGAGCAGGCGGTTTTTCCGATAAGACAAAGGTCGTTTATCAGTAACCCCGCTTCATGTCCACAACATTCATCATTTCCCCTTTTCCGCTTAAATAAACGACGAGGTTGTGTCTTATGATATCCAGTGATTTCTGAACATAATTGATGTTTTCACCGGCGACATGCGGCGTAATAAATACATTCTCCATCTCCCACAGGGGACTTGTCTGTGCCAACGGTTCATTAAAGAAGACGTCACCGACAAAGCCTCTTATCCTCTTCGTCTGAAGCGCCTCCATCAGGTCGTCCTCGTTTATCGTCTTACCCCGTCCCACGTTAATGAAGGAGGCTGTCGGTTTCATAAGATCAAAATACTTTCGAGCGACGATTCTTCGTGTTTCCGGTGTGTTCGGCAATAAATTGACGATATAGTCGCTCTTTTTGAAGACTTCGTCCATCCGGTCGGGCGTATACAATTCCTGCACATCCTCCGCCTCTCCGGCAGTCCTTTTTAAGGCAATCACTCTCATTCCCATCATGGCCGCTTTTTTTGCAACTTCCCTGCCTATGGCTCCATATCCGAGTATTCCAAGCGTTGCTCCGCAGATCTCTCTTTGCTCGGTTTTTTGCCATTTCTTCAGGTTCTGGTTTTTGGCGATCAGAGGAAAGTTTCGGGCCAGCATGATGAGCGCGCAAATCACGTACTCCGAAAAGTGCGATACCGCGATTCCCCGCCCGCTTGTAAGAATGATTCCCCTCTCTTGTATCTCTTTCAGGGGATAATGATCCATACCGGCTAAAAATGACTGCAGCCATCTTAACCGCGGGGCGGCCTGCAACATTTCCGCAGAAACACGGGTCGCAATCAATATCTCCGCTTCAGGCAGGCTATCCAGCAGTTCCCTCTCATTGGCGCAGATCCTAAAATTCACATCCGGAAATTCCCGCTCGAGCACACGGCATGCCTCAGCCGGTTCGAAAAAATAATTAACAACTGCCTTTTTCATTTTTTTCTACACACGCTTCTTCGCCTATTCAGGTTTCCGGCGGCCGTTTGCGGATGGTGTCACGATCCACCGAAACCTCGCACGACGCCGAAAAAACGTTCTATCGGTCCGGCTATCTCACAGTTTCTACGCAGGCCTCACTCAGAGCTTTTTCACTGATCTCAACACCGATTCCTGGCTTTTCGGGAACCGAGAGATAACCGTCTTTGGGAATGAAGTGGTCGGTGCAGATTTCCGTCATAAACGGCTCGCCGCTGGCAATATGGTGTTCGTGGATGAAAAAGTTGGGAATCGCCGCTTCAAGGTGGAGTGAGGCCGCATAGCTGATAGGGCTGGTGCAAACGTGCGGCTGGACCGAGACGTCGTAAACATGAGCCATATCACAGATTTTTTTAATTTCCGTCAAACCGCCGCAGGTGCCTACATCGGGCTGGATTACCGATAAGCTGCCGTTTTCCAGGAATGGAAGAAATCCCCATCTGCTGAAAATTCGCTCCCCTGTGGCCAGGGGAATGTCAATTTTATCGGCTATTCTGCGCATCACCTGCGGATTCAGAGGCGCGGTGGCTTCCTCTATCAGCATGATATCGTAGTTTTCCGCCATTTCGGCAAGCTGGATCACGGTATTTGCATCGGTGGTGGAGTGGCATTCCAAGATTATATCCACGTCCGGTCCGACCGCTTCACGCGTTGCGGCCAGACGTTCCTCCGCCATCCTCATCAGCTCGCGGGACAGGTGATTGGTAGTCCACTTGTATTCGACCCGTTCACCCTGCCGTCCGTAAAACAGGAGGCCGGTCTTGACGGCGGTGTAACCTTCCGCGACGGCATTTTTCGCAGCCTCGTAAAACCAGGCCGTCTCGCCGATCTTGGGGCTGTTCGGATCGGAACGATCGATGCCCCAGCCGAAGTGAATCTGGCTTGCGTAACAGCGGAGTTTCTCGCGCTGGATACCGCCCAGTAGTTGGTAGAGCGGCAGATTGCAGACCTTGCCCTTGATGTCCCACAGGGCAATGTCGATGGCACTGATCGCCGACATGAGAATAACCCCGTTCCCCAGCCCCCAATAGGAGCTTCTGCGAAGCTTCTCCCAGATCACCTCATTGTACAGGGGGTCCATACCCAGGATCATGGGACTGAGGTCCTTGATCGCTTCAAACACGGGCCCTGCTCCCACGCCGATCGCAAGTTGCGCCTCGCCGCAGCCATATACGCCTTCGTCCGTATGAACCCGGCAGAGAACCGGGCGGGAACCCCTCACCGGGTCTTTTTTTATGGCGATAACTTCCACACAGGTAATTTTCAAAAGGCCTCTCCCCCTATGATGATCATTTAAGCATGCTGCGGATGGTACGGAATACGTCAATGCCGTTCAGGCAGCGGCACCCGCCCGCGCAGTCCCTGCATTTTTCCAATCCGAGCTTTTTGGCCTGCTGTATTCTGTTCCCCTGATCGCGCGGGTCTAAATCAAGTTGCGCAAGCTTGACAAAGAAAAAGGGGCCCGCAAAATCGTCCTGACCTTTCCCATATTCCGGGCAGGTTGCCATACAAGCCAGACACTCGGTACATGCCCGCAGTCTGGCTCCCGTTTCGCTTTCCCTGAAATGCATATTGTCGTCCGCGGCACCGTCAAAGTATATTTCGTACTTACGGAGCTTTGAAAAAAGCGCGCTCCGATCCGTCACCAAGTCCCTAACGACTGGGAGATTGCTCAGGGGCGCTATCCGCATCCCGTCCCTCAGATATGTATGACACGCCAGACAGGGTCTTCCATCAGCTTCCACGGCACACAGCCCGCAGCATTTATAGCGGCATCCGTAGCGGAAGGCCAGCGAAGGGTCCACGTGTTCCTGGACATATAACAGAGCCCCCAATATCGTGGTTTTATCTACACCGGGAACGGCGTATCCGCGCCAGACCGGCTCCTGTTCCTCCTCTATGCGACTCCGCAAAATCTCGAACTCGATCGTCTTCATGATATGGCATCAACCGCTTCCGTCCTGATTTCCGGTTTACCGTCCTTATTCTTCACAATGACGTTGCATCTCCAATCGACATCATTTCTTTCCGGGTAATCCAGCCGTAAATGCGCTCCGCGTGTTTCCCTTCGGGTCAGCGACGAAATTATTATCAGCTCTGCACACAGCAGCATGTGTTTCAGTTCGATCGCATGAATTACCTCTCTGTTATAGGCTTTTACGGAGGATATTCTGATATCTTCCGATTCCTGCCGGATGGCGTTAATTTCAGATAGGGCTTCACGCAGCGTACTTTCCTCCCGGCTGATCCCGGCCTTTTCCCACATGATCTTTTGCAGCTTCCGTTTGAGAACAAGGGGCGGTGTGCTTCCCCGGCGGCCGATCAGTCCCGCCAATTGGCAGGCCGCAGCATCGGCCTCCGGAGTTCCCGGCATAGACATCCCACGGGCCCGCCCCGCGGCGGCCGCACCGGCTATCTCTCCAAATACGAAGATCTCCGCAAGGGAAGCCGCGCCAAGGCGATTGGCTCCGAAAACTCCCCCCATTGCCTGGCCGGCGGCATAGAGACCGTGCACCGCGCTCTCAGCCTCGGCATTCACCTTGATCCCGCCCATATTGTAGTGAGCTGTGGGCGCGACATCCCACGGCTCTTCCCATCTGTAGGCCCGCTCCCCGTAGGCTGCACGCACCATACTCAGCTGCCCGAGCATATTGCGCCTGTCCCACTGTTTTCTACCCGCGTCCGACTTAAGGTTCGGGCTCAGGTCCAGCAAAAGCCCGCCGTACGCGGACCCCTCATTCTTCTTAAGATGGGTAGCCATCACTCTGGCCACCTCGGCCCTAGTCCTGGTGTTGATATTTTCCAGAATGATCTGCCCGCTGCCATCTTTCAAAACGCCTGCAGGACCCGCGATAGCCGGGTCGCTGATACAGAGCCCGATCATCGAGGACGGATGAGTGAGCGCAAACGGAGCAAATTGAATCTGCTCCATATCCGTTAGCTCGGCGCCCGCCTCATAGGCCAGCGAGTAACCGTCTCCGGTCGCACCCGCCGAACAGCTTGTGTGCGGATAATACAGCCACCCCGCGCCTCCCGTCGCTATAATTATGGTTTTGGCGGTCACCACGAGTACCTGACCGGACACCAAGTCAAAACAAACGGCTCCCGTTGCACGCTTTCCATCGGTCAAAAGCTTATACGCGACGGTTTCTTCAAAAATCTTCAGCCCGCTCTTTGCCGCCGCCGCGCGCAGGGAGTTTCCGATACCCACTCCGTTGGACGGCGGGCAGCCTATCGTCCTCGGCAGGGAATGACCGCCCGTGCGATGTGTGATCTCAACGCTGATCTTTCCCGAAGCATCCCGCTGATAGAAATGGCCGAAGCCTTCCAGTATGGTTCTGGCCTCCGAAGCTTTTTCGGCCATGATACCAGCCAGTTTAGGGTCATTGATGTTTTCCCCTCCGGCAAGCAGATCCTGCAGAAAGGCTTCCGTGCCGTCATTTTTATCGATGCGGGGGTATGCAAGCATTCCCATCGACATTCTTGTGTCCCCATAGCCCAGCGGTTCTTTCGAAACCAAAATGACGCTTGCTCCGCAGCTGTCCGCCTTGATCGCTGCCGTTACCGCCGCGCCGCCTCCGCCGATGCAGAGAACATCACATGTATAATGACTGCTCAATTCGACCATCCTCACGACACTTTGTCAAAGGGCCATCATGATAATAATGACGGCCCTTTTCCATATGTTCCGGGCAGTTGCAGACCAGCCGTCAAGCCGACAGCAGAGGCTGGTTGGTTTTTTTGCCCCTGACTACGACGGTGTAGCCGATCGCGGCAACGGCTACGGCCATGCCTATCACGGACGTCAGCACCCCAGGCCATGCCACCAGCAAACCGGTTATTAACAGGATTACCCGCATGACCCAGTTGATGTGTCCGACCTTGTATAGATACCCTTGTAAACCGAATGTGAATAATGTAATGCCTATGATGGCAAAAACAGTTAGATATAGCGTGTCGAACCAGGTCCCGCTCTGCATGATCAGGGCGGGATTGAACACGAAGAAGAACGGCACGATGTACACGACAATGCCCATTTTCATCGACACGAAACCCGTCTTCATCTTGTCACACCCCGCCAGCTGCGCGCCCACGAAGGCGGCCGCCGCCACAGGAGGCGTGATGCTGGCTAGGCAGGCGTAGTATACGATGAACAGATGAACGGCCATAGGGTTGAGCCCACCGACCTGGATGGCGGCGGGCGCCATACTGACGGCCAGGAAAATGTAGGCCGCGGAGATCAGTCCGGCCATGCCCATGATATAGCAGGCGAACATGCCGAACACAAGGATCAGCACGATGTTGCTGCCGCCCAGGAGCACCAGCTCGGAGGTCAGGGAGAAGCCAACGCCCGTGCACTTCAGGCCGGACACGATCAGGCCGATGGGCAACAGCACCGCCACCAGCTCCGCCAGCATTATGCCAACCTCGGTAAAGGCATTGAGGAAGCGTTTCGGGGTCATTCTGTATTTCTTATTAAAGAGGGACAGCACGATCAAAAGGGCAACCGCATAGAAGGGGGTCTTCATCTCCCAGTGCATATAAAGCAAGCCCCAGACGAGGAAGACGACGACAAGGAGGTAATGCCAGCCATGTTTTAGGACGTTCCTCGTCTTCGGGCACTCCGCCGCGGGCAGCCCTCTCATGCCAAGTCGCACCGCCACGATGTCCGACTGGACCAGCAGGCCATAATAATATAGGCATGCGGGGATGAGGGCCGCAATGGCCACAGCCGCGTATTCTATACCCAGCTGGGCGGCCATAACGAACGCGACTGTGCCCATGACGGGCGGCATGAACATTCCGCCGGTGGAGGCGCATGCCTCGATGGCGGCCGCGTACATCGGGGGATAGCCGGACTTCTTCATGGCGGGAATCGTAAAGGTGCCGGTGCCGATGACGTTGGCGACAGCGCTGCCGCTGAGCATGCCGAACATCATGCTTGAGATGATGGAGACCTTGGCCGGGCCGCCGCGGTATCGGCCCAACAGGGCATTCGATAGGTCCATGAAGAAGTCGCCGCAGCCGCAGGCTAGCATAAAGCCGGAGAATACGATAAAACCAAGCACATAATAACCCAAAGTGCTGGCCATCAGGCCCGGCAGGCCGGTGCTGGTATAGACGTGGAAGAAGACCAGCTGCCTGAAGCTCAGGCTGGGCCCGTACAGGATGCCGGGCATATGCTGCGCAACCAGAGGATAAAGGGTGAAAACCGCGCAGATACACGCCAGGATGCCTCCGCCGCCGCGCCGGGCAGCTTCGATATTCAAAATGACAAATATGGTGCCGGTAATCAACCTGATCCCGGCGGGGTCCCCCCAACCGACAAGCGCGATCGCATAGGAATTGACAGCGTAATACACTCCGATCGCAAGCATGAGAAAGGAGAGAATAACATCATAGACGGGTATCCGATTCTGGTCTGCCTTCACCGCCGGAAGGATCAGATATACGCCAGACAGGAAGCAGGCAAACAGCAAATAGAAGTAGGTGTAGTCGAGGATCATAACGCCTGGAATGACGATGGCGTAGACTGCTCGTATAGCCAGAAGAACACCAACCGTGGACAGAACGATTACATAGATCTTTAGCCAGAAAGGCAAGATGTTGTATCGCGTGCGGTCACTTTGGATGTTCAGGACACCAGATTTCATTTTTATACTACCCCCTCAGAAAGTCACTTTCTTCCTGTATATGGAGGGGCGTGTGTTAAACATGTATGTTAACACACGCCCCTCTGTTTGCTTCGGCCCTTGTCAGAGCTTAAAAGAATGCCGTATTCGCTTGAACCCGTCCGCCGTCACAAATCAGTCATCAGCTAATGACGGTGAAGGGTTCCAGTTTAAGCTCTTTCTTGTAGTTCTCCCACAGATCGATCCACTGCTTATTTTTGGTATCGATCGTGATGCCCTGCTCGCCGGCCATTTTCTTGGCCTCTTCCCAGGCGGCTATGTACTTATTGACCTGATCGATATTGCGGGCCTGGCGGGCTACATCCGTTTCGGACCACATGCCGATTTCCTTTAAGTAGCGGATAGTGCCTTCGGCCACGGGGAACGGTGTGTAGTCTAAGGATTTGCGGAAGTTCTCGATGGTCATGGTCCCTAGCGAGGTCTCCTGGTTCTTGAACTGATCGTAGTTCTCCGCGAACCACTTGGTTACATGGTACACCAAGTCTTGATCGGCGTCCGCGCTCCAGAAATGGTAGTAGACCTGATCGATGCAACCGGTGCCGACAGCCTCTTTGATGCTGGTGTTGACAGGATCGCAGATGCCCAGGGTCTCGACCGGGTTGACTGCCAGCCAGCGGGCCGCGCCCTTGGGATCCTCTTTAAAAGGTAGATCAAGGACGCGGATGCCCTTCGGGTTGTTGGCCAGTTCCATGACGTTGGCGCCGGTGAAGCCGGTGTTGACGATGTCGCAGCGGCCGTCGGCCACGGCGGTCAGGGTCTCGTCTAAGTTACCGAACTGGATGTGCACGGCGTCATCGTAATTCAGGCCGACCCAGGCCAGAAGGGCCTTGTTCTTGTTCTTGATGCCGGCTTGAGGCGGCTCAGCGATCCTTACGCCCTTCTTGATGTCGTAAATGGTCTTGATGGAACTGTCGGCGCGGACGATGTAGCCGCGCACGCTGACGGTGCTAAGGTAGCCGACACGGACCTGGAAAGGACCGGCGTCGGGGCCGTTGCAGTCCGTAGTGGCTTCCATGATGTAGGTAAAAGAGCCAATGGGTTCGCCGTCCAAAGAGACAATGCCGTCTCGCACCATGGCGGCTCTTATAGACGTCACGTCGTTGGGAATGACGCGGGTCCTGCAGCCGGTGGACTTCTGGAAGACGGCGGACCAGCCGAGAAAGTTGGCATACTGGACGCCGGTATTCGGACAGGTCAAGACGAAGCTGGCGGGCCACTTGTAATCGTCCTTCGTGGTGGTCGTGTTAGGCGGCGACTGCGTGGTGGTCGTGTTAGGCGGCGACTGCGTGGCCTTGCTTGCACAGCCGGCGACCATGCACATGAGCAACACAAGAGCAATGCATACTGTGATGATGCGTTTCATCTTTACTCCTCTCCTTATTAATTTTAATACTATTCCAGGTTTCCTATCCTAAAAGTTCACAATGTTCCATACTCCGTTTTGCCGGAGTGTATCAGATGCCGATGTAGTTGTCGCGGCGGAGCAGACGGACGAAGCCGCGGCAGTCCCCGATCTTCTCGAGGTCCTCGACGGCGTGGATAATCTGCTGTTGGCGCTCCGGCGTGTAGTAGCCGTTGGTCAGCAGGCAGAACTTGTTCAATATCTCCTGCCAGGTGCAGGGATTCTCGGCGGAGCCCTTCGGGTTGTCGACACGCTGGTGGATTTTTCTGCCGTCCTTCATGATGATGTCCATGACGGAAGACCTGTGACCCTTGCCCGCGGGCGGCACCGGCCAGTCGACGTCCATGTCGGGATTATGATGCACGTGGACCTTCTGGGAAATCTCGTAGACCTTAGGGTTCTTGATGGCTTCCATGGTAAAGTCAGAGGGGATCAGGGTGCGCTTGAACAGCATGGCGCAGCCGACGACATAAGGGATGCTGAAACGGGCGGCGACGCTGTCCTCGAGTTTAGAGCTAGAGCCCTTGCACAGGTTGTAGGACAGGGTGGCTACGGTGACGTCGATGCTCTCGACCTGGTCGGGATCCAGGTTCAGGTCCAGAAGCAGATCGGCGCTGGAGTGCGTGAAGCGGCAGCAAGCATGCGGCTTTATGATGGTGTCGCGGACGATCCACTTATCGCCCAGACCGTCGGTGACGCCGGAAGCCGGCTTGACAACTTGCAGCTCGGTGAAGAGGCCCATCTTGCCGTCCAGCAGGCTCGGGGTGCCGACAAATTTCTCCTTGGCCAGCAGGGCGCAGAAGATGCCAGTGCGGGCGGCAGCGCCGGTATACAGATCCTTGACATAGCCGCCTTCGTTGCAGGGTTCGGACGGGGCGATCGGGGCGATGGCGCAGTTGCCGAGGGCGTTGATCATATCTTCGTTGTCAAAATTGTACATCTTGCCGGTGGCAGCAGCAGCGCCGAAAGTGCCGTTGATGATGGCGGTGTGGCAGGCCTTGCCCAAGCTCTGCGGATAAGCGGGAACGGTGACTCTCATGGCCTCGTAGCCGCAGGCCAGGGCGGCCAGCAGTTCCTTGCCGGTGCAGCGGGTCTCTTCAGCCACTGCCAGGGCCGCTGGAACAATGGTTGCGCCGCCATGGCCGCCGGCCGCCATGTTGATGTCGGCCATCTCCTGGGCGTCGGCCTTGGAGCCGTTGATGAAAGCGGCAGACAGCAGAGAGGTACCGCGGTCGCTGCCGATAACGGTATGGTCGCCCTCGCCGTCGGGCTGGGAGCGCAGGAAACGCTCCAGAATCTTGATGGAAGGTTCTTCGGAAGAGGAAACGGCGCAGCCGATGGAGTCGAGCATATGCCCACGAACGATCTGAATAACGTCCTGGGGGATGTTGTCATAATTGCGGGATGTCAGGAACTCAGCCAGTTCTGTTAAAACGCTCATAATGAACCTCCAAAATAAATTCTTGGTTCTTCGCCGACAATGTATGTGTATATGAATGCGCGATAAGAGCCGGAAGCTCAGAACACAACGCCGGGCAGAGGGACGCCTTGCTTGACAAGCTGCTTCTGAACTTCCTTGATGTTCACGTCTCTCACCCGGATGCCGTCCCTTACGGCAAAAGCGGCGGCAACACCGGCGGCCTCGCCGAAAGCAATGGCATGAGGGATCCAGTTAAACGCGTTGTTCGCGGCAAGGTCGGAGGAGAAGGCGCGGCAGGCGACAAGAAGGCCGTCCTTGTCCTTTGGAAGCAGGCAGCGGTATGGAATGTACACGCGGTTCTCGTATTCGGCCGGATGCCGATTTACGGGAGAACCGACGGTCTGAGGGAACACGGCAATGGAGTCCTCGTGGACTTTGCCGTGGAGCAGGTCGTCAATGGACAGAACATACTTGCCCATCATGCGGCGGCCTCCGCGGGTGCCGATCTGTGAAGCTGTATCGTATATGTAGCAGTTTTCAAAGCCGGGGAAGTTGGCCTTGTAAAATTCATAGGCCGTGCGCAGGTATTTGCGCAGCGTGACCTCTACATAGGTGAGGTGCTCCACGTTGCAGGCGTCGAGATGCGGGACCCAGTTGTTAAACCAGACGATGTCGTTGCGGGTTGTGACCAGGGGGACGAGGCGCATGCCGTCTATTTTGCCCTTCAGCTCGTTGACCAGCTGCTGGAATTTCTCCGGATTGCTGTTGCGGAACTCGCAATACTTCCTGAAATCGCAGCCGCCGAATCTCCAGACCTGGGCCATATTTGAAGCCCTCAGTTTGGGATCCATCTGATTGTCGTACTCGACGCCGGCGGAAGCCATGACGTCGCCGTCGCCAGTGCCGTCGATGACAACTTTGCCGAGCAGGGCCTTGCGTCCGGACTTGCTCTCGAAAATCACGCCCTTGACCTGATTGCCCTCCATGATGGCTTCGGTGCCTAAGGAGTGCAGTAACAGCTTGACGCCGGCTTCCTCGACCATGTCGTTCAGGATGCACTTAAGCCATTCGGGTTCGAAGGTAGCCTGCAGGTGGACGCTCCCGCCCACGACGCCGAAAATATAGTCCTTCCAGCGGTCGACAGTTTCCTTATCCGTTGCGCCCAGCTCTTCCTTCTTTGGGTAAAGAACCTGGCCGACCTTGTCCAGTCTGTCGATCCATTCCTGGCTCAGTCCGGCAATCAGCTGCTCTCCGCACGCGTCGCTCATCATCAGAAGCTGGATGACGAGACCACCGGTCGCCATGCCGCCCAAGTGGCCATACCGCTCGACCAGAACGGTCTTGGCCCCGTTGCGGGCCGCGGATACGGCCGCCGAATGTCCGCCGGGGCCACCGCCCACTACGATGACATCGGCCTCTTCAAAAACCGATGTTTCTCTTGCGGCTTCTTCAATGGTCTTGCTTTTTGGGTTCATACGCAAAATATCCTCCTCTATTCTCTTATTATTTGTTTCTGCAAAGTAACGGCGTTCAAACATGGTCCTATTTAGGTATATGGATAATTAGAGGAAATGTCAACTATTCGCATCGACTCATCTATTATGTACCTGAAATGGCGTGTCAACTCATGAGAAATGTACCTGAAGCATCAGGTCGTAGACTCATCTAATAAGTACGCGTAGTTACCACGTTTCTTGATGACCAGGGGTTGTCTTCTCTTGGCCATCTCGTCCAGTTGTTCCTGGTAT
>Ga0209226_10001248_pt1 | contig 11757 bp, 16 predicted proteins | sample BarGraNGADG00212_2_FD_184497 | JGI IMG/M metagenome (GOLD analysis project Ga0209226, IMG submission 184497) | Arctic peat soil microbial communities from Barrow, Alaska, USA - Barrow Graham LP Ref core NGADG0011-212 (SPAdes) (version 2) | ecosystem: Environmental > Terrestrial > Soil >...
GATGAGGTATTTTAATTTGCCCATACCGGATGGCGGATTACTATATATACTTAAAAGCTTGGGGATGAAAATATGATCAAATATAATTCAGAAAATATAGATAAAGGAGAAAACTTGGAAAGTACAGTAATAGTAAGCGACGATAGAAAATTCCTGAACCACCTCGAAAGATTTAATATCCCCTATCTGACGTCTTCGTCGCTTATCATTTACCTTCTCTATACAAAGAGGTTAACAAAAAAGGATACTACTAAATAGATTGATAACTTAAAGGTGCATATATCCAAAGATCAATATCGTACTGCCATGTTGGAGGTCCAGAAATGGGTGAAGTAATGGTAGCCAGGGATCAATCCATCAATAAAGTCCTTGACCTTATGAAGAAAAACGGCCTCAACGAAGAGTCGGCGATGAAAAAGATAATCAATATGGGTATCCGGGATTATGTTGCCGAACTCTACAAGGATGGCGAGATCACTATACGAGAGGCAGCGGAGATCCTTCAGCTTAACTTCCGCCAGACGCTGGAAATCCTTGAGAAAAAGGTCGGCGGAAATGTGGGCGGCGAGGAAGAGAAGAAGGCGCTTGACCTGGCCGAAAAGCTGGCTGAGATATAAAGCCCCTTCGAATCGGATGCTTGCATCTGCTCGCAAAATGGCTTTTTTCTAGAGCCCATGAAAACCTTCTTAACCCATTCCCACCTACATCGAGGCCCAACAGGCAGGGTTTTGGATATGAGAGAGGTATTGCTGGAATCTCGGGATGACAAGTCGCAGGTCTATCTGCCGGAGAAGTGCATCGGCTGTGGGACTTGCGTCCAGGTCTGCCCCAAAGGGGAGCTGATCATCGGTTCAGTGGGACCTGTGGTCCGCGGGCTGATTGACAAGGACTTCATTGAGAAGAGAAAGAGCGGGGCTTGCGTCTTCTGTTCGCTATGCGCTCGGGTTTGCCCTACAGGTGCTCTGGAGGTTCGGAAGGCCGGCAAGGCTGAGAAGGATGACTCATACCTGAGCGTCGCCCTCAAGCCCACCGTAGTCAATGAAAGCTGCATTCATTGCGGCCTGTGCAGCGAAGTATGCCCCCAGGCCTGCATTGAGCAGGAGGACAGGCACCTGGCAGAGGATGGCCTCCGGATGGAGGGCCAGACGCTGATCAATATGAACCGCTGCGTGCATTGCGGTTGGTGCGCTGCCGTCTGCCCTGTGGGTGCCATAACCTTTGAAAAGCCCTTTGCAGGCGTATACAGCCGTGACGAAAAGGTCTGCCAGGTCTGCAAAACCTGCGTGCATACCTGTCCTGCCAATGCCCTCTTCAACCGCAGCTGGAAAGCGGGCGAGAGGGGCGAGAACGTTACTCACCGCCTGGATGCCTGCATCTACTGCGGTGCCTGCGCTCAATCCTGCCCGGTGCGGGCCATAACCGTTCGCAAGACAGCCATTGTGCCGGAGATGAAGGGCAAGCTCGCCTTCGAGAAGAAACTCGTCCTTCCTGCTCCCTGGCCCACTCTGACCTCACGTCTCGAAACGGACGAAGGTGCTTGTCTTGGCTGCGGAAACTGCGTCATCGCCTGTCCTGTAAACGCGCTCTTCGATCCCTACCTTGCTGCAGGCCACCTGAACGAGATGGATGAGAAGCCTCTCCTGGAGGTGCGGAATGGTTCGGTCAAGGTAGTGAACCAGGAGGTCTGCGGCTCCTGCGCTACTTGCAGTATGATCTGCCCGGTAGATGCAATCTGGCTGGTGCCAAGAGAGGTGGTCTGATGGCGGCGAATTCTGTCAAGACGAATACAGTTAAGACGAATCCAACTAATACGACGATTATCAAGAACGGCTACGTCTTCGACCCTCTGAATGCCATAAATGGGGAGGTCAAGGACATTTTCATAAAGGACGGCAAAGTCGTGTCGGGTCTTTCCGTCCCGGAGACGAGAGACGCCACAGTGATCGATGCCAGAGGAAAGACCGTCATGCCTGGCGGCGTCGATTCCCATTCTCATGTAGCCGGAGCCAAGGTGAACGCCGGCCGGCTCATGCGTCCTGAAGACCACTACCGATCGGTTCGCAAAAAGACGGACCTCACTCATTCCGGCAGCGGCTACACTGTTCCTTCGGTCTATAAGCAGGGCTACGACTACGCAGCCATGGGCTATACCACTGTCTTCGAGGCGGCGATGCCGCCCCTGGAAGCCCGACACACTCATGAGGAGATGCGCTCGACTCCTATTTTGGATATGGGCGCCTACATGGTCTTGGGCAACAACTGGTTCGTCATGCGTTACCTGAAAGAGGGTGACATTGAGAAGGCCGCCGCCTATGTCGCCTGGATGATGAGGACCCACAAGGCCTATGGCATAAAATGCGTCAACCCGGCAGGCGTTGAGAACTGGGGCTGGGCTAAGAACGTCCGCAGCCTGGACGAGCCCAATATGCACTTCGAGGTAACCTCCCGAGAGATCATCAGAGGCCTGGCAGAGGTCAATGAAATGCTCGGCCTTCCCATGTCCTTGCATCTTCATGCCAATAACCTCGGCCATCCAGGCAACTGGGAAGTCGCCAGAGACTCGCTCATGATAACCTCGGCTCTGGACCCGAAGAGCAAGACGGATCTGGAATGGGCAGAGACTAAGGAGAGCGCCAGGAGGAAACAGACCGTTTACCTTGCACACGCTCAGTTCAGCGCTTACGGTGGATCATCCTGGAGGGACTTTTGCTCCGGCGCTCCGGAACTCACGAAATATATCAACCAGGTGGATAACGTCGTCATCGACAGCGGCTCAGTTCCCTTTGGTCCAGCTACCGCCATGACCGGCGATGGCCCGGCAATACACGATCTCTACACGCTTACCGGTCAAAAGTGGTCCAATTGCGATATAGAACTGGAATGCGGCTCAGGTGTTATCTCCCTTGCTTACTTTAAGAGCAGCCCGGTTCACAGCATCATGTGGGCGGTAGGACTCGAGGTTCTGCTCCTCGTCGACGACCCGTGGAAGACCATTATGACCACGGATCATCCCAACGGAGGCATCTTCACCCAGTATCCGCAGGTTATCACATGGCTCATGTCCAAGAAGGCAAGAGATGATACTGCTAAAGAGTGCCACAAATGGGCTTATGAAAAGTCGAGCCTGGGCGGTGTGGACCGGGAGATGAGCCTCTATGAGATTGCCATCCTCACCCGGGCCAATTCTGCCCGGACCATCGGTATGTCCTACCGCAAAGGCCACCTGGGCCTGGGAGCAGATGGGGATGTGACGATCTACGATCTCGATCCGACAAAGCTGAATGTAAATGATTCTAAAAATCTCATCTCGCGACTGTCCAGACCGGACTATACGATTAAGGACGGCCAGATTGTGGCCCGGCAGGGAGAAGTTGTAGCGGTGCCCGAAGGTCGCAGATACTATTGCCAGCCATACGTCGACGAGACCGTGGAGAAAGAGATGATGGCGGACGTAAAGGACTGGTTCAAGTACTACACAGTGGGATTTGCTAACTATCCCGTACCGGAAAAGTATCTGAAAAATCCGGTGGCGATACCGGTCAATATGCCTCTGGAGGCAGTGGCGAGGAGGTGAGACTGATGGCAGAAATCAAACTTGTACCCAAGGGCAAGATTGGAATCACAGTCGAGGCTGAGGTTATACGGCCCGATGTGTTTGCGGGTTTACCGAAAGAGGAGATAGAGACGCTGCATGTCTGGCAGGGGCCGAGAGAGCTTCCCCTGAGCGAGTTCTTTGAGGTTGAAGTCCAGTCCGGCGAGACCCCTGTAGATACAAAGATCATCATCGATGGCGATGTATCCCGGGTAAAGCGCATCGGCCAGGGCATGAAATCCGGGAAGATCGAGATTCTGGGGTCTGTTGGAATGCATTTAGGCGCAGAGATGACTGGCGGCAGCATCTTCGTTCAGGGAAGTGCAGACTCCTGGGCCGGCATGGAGATGAAGGGCGGTCTGCTGCAAATAGCAGGCAGCGCCGGAGATCATGTGGGCTCAGCCTACCGGGGAAGCTGGCGCGGGATGACCGGCGGCCAGATCCAGATCGAGGGGAACGCGCAGAGCCAGCTGGGCGGAGGTCTGGTTGGAGGATCGATCACCGTGGCCGGAAACGTGGAAAATTTTTGTGGCGTGCGCCAGAGCGGCGGCCTGATACTGGTTAAGGGCAATGCAGTGCGAGGATTGGGCGCAGAGATGGCAGGCGGCGCCGTCGCAATCTTCGGCGAGATCAAGCAGTTCTGCCCGGGATTCATTGATGCGGGCCATGAGGATAATCCTAAGGTCGGGGAGCTGCAGTTAGAGGGAAGATTTGCCAAGTTCACCGGCGACTTTGCCCTGAGCAAGAATCCCAAAGGATTGCTTTATTGCAGGGAGGTCTAAATGACGGAAGAGTTTCTGCTCAATACCGGCAGCACCATTGAGGAGGGCAGGCTGGCCAAGGGCGGCAGCAAGCTCACCGACGACTACACCGAGGAATGCGCCGTCTGCGAGATGAATTTGGAGGACTTTTTGGAGCTGGGATCGCCCGATAAGGTTATGGTCACGAGCCAGGATGGGCATAACGTCGTTGTCTATGCCTATGCGGATCAGAGAGTTCAGTCACACCAGGTCTTTATGCCCAGGGCCATTTGGGCGAATGTAGTGGTGGACCCTGAGACTTTCTCTACCGGCTCGCCGCTTTACAAGGGCTCACCCGTCAAGATAGCGCCGACGACTGAGAAGGTACTCTCGGCAGAAGAACTGGTTACGAAGTTTTACATGCGGGGTTAGACGATGGCATCGAAGAATATAATCTGTCCCGTCTGCGGAGCCTCCTGTGACGACATTCAGGTGGAGATGGAGGGCAAAAGCTTAACGGTCAAGAATGCCTGCAAGATGGGCAATGCCAAGTTCCAGGAGATCGTAAGCTCTCACCGAATCCGGGAGCCTCTTTGCAGAGACGGTGGAAGCCTACGACCGGCAACATGGAATGAAGCAATCGAGAGAACGGCCAAAATCTTAGCCAATGCCAAACGTCCTCTCCTTTTCCTGGGCAGTGAGACCTCCTGCGAAGCTATGGAGGTAGGAATTCATATGGCGGAGTTTTTGGGAGGAATAGCCGACTCGAACTCCACCGTCTGCCACGGGCCGACTGCCATGGGCATTCAAGAAGCAGGCCGGGTGGGCGCAACCGCTGGCCAGAGCAAGTCGAGAGCGGACTTAACCGTTTACTGGGGCTCCAATCCTCTGGAGTCCATGCCCAGGCACATGTCACGCTATGCCGTCTATCCGCGGGGTTATTGGACGAAGCGAGGGAGGTTTGATCGGACTATCATCACCGTCGACCCGAGAAGGAGTATCACTGCCGAGAACTCGGATCTGCATATTCAGCTCAAGCCCAATTCCGATTACGAGCTGCTCTCAGCTCTGCTCAGTCTGCTGCACGGCAAGAGGCCGCACCCTTCCGTAGAAGAGATCACCGGCATCTCCATCGTCGAGATGGAGGAGATGCTTTCCATGATGAAGGGCTGCAAGTTCGGGGCCATTTATGTGGGTCTTGGAATCGCCTCCTCCTATGGCAAGCACCGCAATGCAGAACTTGCCTTTAACCTGGTCAAGGAGCTGAACGGCTACACCAAGTTCGTGATCGGGGCGCTCAGAGGACATTGTAACGTGGCTGGCTTCAACCAGATAGCATCGTACCTGTACGGCTTTCCCTTTGGCCTGGATTTTGCTCGCGGATATCCCCGCTACAATCCCGGCGAGTATACAGCGGTGGATGTTCTGAGGGAGCATGATGTGGATGCGGCTTTTATCCTCTCAGCGGATCTGGTCTCGCACTTTCCTGCTGCTTGCGCCGAGTATCTGGCCGAGATTCCCGTAGCCTGCATCGATATTGCACCCTGTCCTACCACCATGATCTCTGATGTGGTCTTGCCGGGCGTAATCGATGCCATGGAGAGCGACGGCACTTTCTACCGTCTGGACGATGTGCCGATCTACTTCCAGCCCTTCACGAATTCGCCTTTTTCATTCACGGAGAGTAATGAGGATACCATGAAGCAGATCTTCGAGCGAGTGAAAGAGATACGAAAATAGGTTTTAAATATGCAAATGTGCTAATAGAAAAGATCGGAGGTGAAGGCGACATGTGTACTGTTGGGGGCGGGCCGGACATAGGAGAAGTTGAAACTCTGGCTGCCAAAGATTACGAGTGCCTGGACTGCAATAACAAGTTCCAGGGCATGGGAAGAAGACCCATGTGTCCTTCCTGCAAATCCAGGAATGTCAAGGCAGTCTAAGGGTAAAATATAAGATCGACTACAAGGTCTGCAAGGGCATGCACATACTTCTGAAGGAGGACGAGATTGCCTATCTCGTGGGCCGGAGCGGCACCATAGCCATGGCCAAGACCAGAGGTATCTTTTTTTATCTGGAGACTGATACTGCCGAAATAGTTCTATTTACAGAGCCCGAGGATCTGATGGTGGCTTCGTCCTTTGGCGTGGGCGAGAAGGTCAGGCGCGGTCTTCGGTGCACTCTCTATCAGCTCCGGGAGCTTGGCGCTCCATTGATAGTGCTTCCTAAAGGCCATCCGGCGTCGCCACGGTTAAAGGTAGTTGTGTCCATTGGCTCATGCACGCGCCTGAGCTGCAAGATCCAGCCGGGAACTCACCCCGAGCAGAATGTGCTCTGCGGATCTGAGGAGTTTCATGAACTGGAAGTACGGGCTGTGCCTGGTGGTGCGGAGATAAGAGGCGTGTCACTGGATTCGGACCAGGTAATAATAGCGAAGTTGTAAACCCTATCGAAGTAGATCATGTGGATCATGTAAATCGAGTTATGATTTGCAGGCGAAGAACGAAGATCTGAAGAAATCCTTCCTAAAATCAAAGTCGGGTGATTGCTTATGGCGGAGATACGAGAAGACAGCCTGGTCAGGTACAAGGGCACGGGCACCATAGGAACTGTGAAGGTTCTGTTGGAGGATGACGGAGTGACATGGGCCTTTCTGGACAGCACCGGGCTCTACTACCGGCTGGATTCCCTGGAGCTGATCGAGAAGGCTCCGGAGAGAAAAGAGCTGGAGGGCATGACCCTGGAGCAGATCCAGGAGAGGTTCAAGCAGACGCAAGATATGATGGATGCAGTCAAGATGCAGGATGATAACCTGGAGACGGGCGGCTAGGATCGGTTTGGTACTAGCACCTGACTGAGATTGAACGATCAACTGATGATCAACTGATCAAATTCCTTTTTCCATTAATAGCCTTAAGCTCCTGGAAAAAGATGGCTGCAGTGGCTGTATCGCCCAGGCCGACTGTAATCAGGGGCTTTTTTGCCAGGAGAGATGGCATCAAGGATATGATTTCGTCGCCTGAATTAAAAAATGCCCCTCTTCCAGCTTTTGTGGCCCCGTTATGGCAAAACTCCTCTTTAGCCTCAAGACCTGTGGAATTGACCTCTAGAGGAGGCTCACCTTTTGCAGAACCCGTAGCAGCCAAAGCTGCAGCGGCATCAGCCCCGCTCTGCAGGGCAGAAAGCTCATCTGTGGCAGTGATCTTTTCCTCCAATATGGCGCTCAGAATGTAGTCCCTGGTATGAACTGCCACTCTGAAAAGCCCCAGGCGTTTTCTGAGCCGTTTTACAGCCTGCATGCAATCGCTCCAGCTCGAAAACGATCCCTCTGCCAATGCCAGTTCATCTTCGTTCAGGCCCAGGCTATCCACCGGCAGGCGCGGGAGAAGATACTGCATGATCTCCGGATTCTGAAAGCTGCCCATCTCGGCATGGATGAATATCGTTGGGTTCTTTTCTTTCCAGGATTTGATCTGGGCAATCCTGGCCGGGAAGATTTCCTGGTAGTGCTCAAAGGGCGCCAGGTGAAAACCGGAGAGCAGAGCGCCGTCAAACTCGCCTGCATTTGCCAGGCAGTACGCATCGAAATCCGCATTGGTTTTCAGGCTCGTATTCACCGGGTCATAGGTGGCAATGAATCGATTATCGCCTGCTGCAATTATTCTATTATCCGGAGCAGAAACGGCGTCTCCCTTTTTGAACTGAAAGACAAAATGCATCGCCTCTTTATCCAGTTCGGGTTCTCCTGCTGCCAGACTAGGCTCTTTTAGGATTCCGGAAACCGGTATGCTCACATCCGGATGAAGCATGCCTGCTAATCTATGCCCCAGTGCCGGAGCATTCAAAACGGGCCGGGCACCGATGGAGGCCAGGACACTGGCCATGATTCCGGCGTTTCCGCCCAGGCGGAACTGCCAGGGAAAGGACGCCTCGATCTGCTCGGCCAACTCCTGGCTTTCGATTAAAATCTCGGCTCCGGATCCCTGCTGCATGCAGAATAGGAGAGATGATATGAGATCGTTCCGGCTGCCTATTGAACCCTTTAGCTCGCTCTTTATCTTCGGGGCAGGGCCTGATTGGGTGAATTGGGATATTTCCTCTCCCCGTACGTTATAGACGGCATCGATGTTGACGGGATAGGCGCAAATGATATTCATAGCAGTATCACCGGCGAGCCCGGGCTTTGCACAGTGCATCATTATCACAGTATCCGGGATGATCATAGATTTATCTTCCGCTTTTAACGTTCGCATCTTTTGCTGGAATGGGCCGAAAAATTTATATTCGACTTGTGTCGTACTACGTTGAATGCCGTAAGATGAACGGTGGCAGAGGTAGAGGAGTGGGGGCTTCTCTCTCCCTTGTTACCCTTTTTATTGAAATCGGAGACCGCTGGTGCAGTTCCTTTTCCGACGATTACTCACGTATGTAAATTATTTGTGGCTTTCAGTTCTTCACAAATCGTGTCAGGTTATGTTATAACATACATTTCTTATACTTCTTGTATCATCTCTCGATCATGATTGCATCAGTCGAGCGCTCTGCTGTATCCGGTGAGGTATATGCCCCTCCCTCGAAGAGCTACACCCACCGCGCTATTCTGATAACCGCTTTGGGTCCGGGCGGCACAGTGAAGCGGCCTCTTCTTTCCGCAGACACGAGAGCCACAGTCTCCGCCAGCGAGGCCTTTGGGGCCAGTATCACACTGAACGATGAGGTGAAGATCGTTGGCGTCTCGGACCGGCCCCAGACTCCTGAGGATGTTATAAACGTCCTGAACTCCGGCACCACGCTGCGCTTTTGCTCGGCTGTTGCCTCCCTCACAGACGGAGCGGTGCTGACAGGCGACGCCTCCATTCGCACCAGGCCCAATGGACCTCTTTTGAGCTCACTCTCGGAGCTTGGTGCCACAGCATTCTCCATTCGCAATAACGGCAAGGCCCCGCTGGTTGTCAGAGGAAAGATGCGAGGTGGTACAGCCAACCTGCAGGGAGGCGTAAGCTCCCAGTTTCTTTCGGCACTGCTAATAGCCGCACCGCTGGCGGAAAAGGACACCAAGATAGTGATCGAGGGCGAGCTGAAGTCGCGCCCCTACGCCGAGATCACCCTCGATATGCTCGCAGATGCGGGCGTGCGCGTGCAAGCGAAGCCGCAGGAGTTCAATGTCTCGGGCGGGCAGAGCTATGGCCTGAAGAGCTACACCATTCCCGGAGACTTCTCCTCCGCCTCGTACCCTTTAGCAGCAGCCGCGGTCACGGGATCTGAGGTAACTGTTAAGGGCATTTTGCCTTCCAGGCAGGGGGACTCGGCCATTATCGACATACTGAACCGCATGGGTGCCAAAGTCTCCTGGGATAAGGAAAAAGGGGACCTGAAGATCAAAGGCGGCGACCTTGTGGGCATCGAAGTAGACGCCAGCCGGACTCCGGATCTTGTGCCCACCATCGCAGTCCTGGGTGCAGTTGCAAGCGGCAAGACGACCGTTGTCAATGCCGAGCACGTGCGGCACAAGGAGACCGACCGGCTGCATGCCATGGCTGTGGAGCTGGCCAAGATGGGAGCGGATATCCGGGAGAGGCCGGATGGCCTCGAGATCACGGGCGGAAAGCTGCACGGCGCCAGCCTGCATGGCTACCACGACCACAGGATTGTCATGGCGCTGACGGTGGCGGGTTTTGTGGCCGGTGGGACGAGGATCGATACGGCCGAGGCAGTGGATGTGAGCTATCCAGGATTCTTCCAGGAGATGGGAAAGCTGGGGGCGAAGGTAAGCGTGGCGTGAGAGGAGGCGCTCAGAATCATTCCCACGTGCGTGCGGGCATGCTTTTAGAGGAGGCGGCAGGAGGATATCAGGCATGAACAAGATGCTTTGGAGTGATGATCGAGCCCTCAGAGGCCAAAGCCATTCAGAGGCCTAAGTCATCTGCGGGCAACCCCTGCATCAAGTGAACTGGCCCGACCATTTAGTTGGAAGAGATCTGGCCAAGCAAGAGACCATTTCAATTTACTAAGGGCCGCATGAGGCGAAGTCCGTCCATATCTATGTCTAAAGATCTGATCCGACTATTGGATCTATGACATAAAATTGAGTCTATCCGTTTGAAGGCCCGATCATGTGTCATTAACTTCTTGATCCCAAGCTCTTCCATTGCAGCCAAGATAGTAGCGTCTCGCCCACCTATTCCGGTTTGGGAGAACTTTGCAGGAAGTTCAATTGATCTTTTGGCCAGGATGTGGTCTAAGTCGACAACTTCCATAGGGAATGAAAGGAATAGATCCATTTTCCTCTTTCCCTTAGCCCCTAGACTCTTGATGAGGTAATGGGCCACCTCCATCTCTACAACGGTATTTATAGCCACACTACCCTTTAGTGCGTGCTCTAATTTATTGAAACGATGTCGTGCTCCTGGGCGGAACGATCCAAATAATAGCACCAGATGTTAGAGTCTATGAAGATCAGGCTTTCCATATTTTCTTTACCTCAAGAGGATCGATCTTTGAGATCTCCACGCAGCCTTTCAGTTCTTTCATAAACTTCTCTTTGTCAATTAGCGGCTTGATTATCACTTTTCTATCTTCAAGCCCTACTTCTACTTCATCGCCCTCTTTCAGCCCCGCTTTTTGTGCGATGTTCTGAGGAATGGGAAGTTTGCCATCTTCGAATTTTGCTCTTATCATGCATGCATCCCGACTAACTATATGTGCATCCACTTAACTAAATCTCTCTGAAAACGGACGGTTGACAGGAGTTGGGCCTCATAGAATATCGGCAAAGGACTCTCATGCGCATGCCTGAGTGCATGTGCGTGGGGTTGCGTGCACCGCACGCAGGATTTTAATTTCTGGGGCGATGAAGTTTACAACTATTATGCGTTTGGTCACAACTCTTGCGGGTCCGATTCCTCACCAGTCTTTTCCAGGAATCGCTCGATTGACTCCATAAATTCGTAGATGTCGTCCATATTCTCTGTTAGAATTTTATACGCCAAAAGGTCGTCTATCCTTCCATATCTGTGGACGATTATATTTCTGAATCCTTTCATCCTTCGGGTCTTTTCCGCCAGATTCTGCGTTAGTATTCCTTTATCGACCAGGATTTCGACGAAGCTCTCTTCGCTGTCGGGAACGCCAAGACGCAGATCTGAATTAATTATTGAGGTGATATCAATAATATTCTCGATAGCGAACTCCATCCTCTTGTAGATTCCATCCTTGACCAGACCAAGCTTAGAGAATTCCTCGAAGCTTTGAGGAAGGTTCTCCGCCACAAGATTCGCGCTCTCCTCGATGTCAGCCAATTTTGATCTTATGAGCTCCGTCCTGAGGTTTCTAATTCTCGCCATTCATACCTCTGCTTATGTGATTGATTCTATTCCTAGATAGTCGTAGTATCTGCGCTTGAAGGATTCGAACTCTTTAATGGTT
>Ga0209226_10001249_pt1 | contig 11752 bp, 15 predicted proteins | sample BarGraNGADG00212_2_FD_184497 | JGI IMG/M metagenome (GOLD analysis project Ga0209226, IMG submission 184497) | Arctic peat soil microbial communities from Barrow, Alaska, USA - Barrow Graham LP Ref core NGADG0011-212 (SPAdes) (version 2) | ecosystem: Environmental > Terrestrial > Soil >...
CGGAAAGCCGCTTTGACTAGGGGGTTCACTCCCTAGCAAAGCGGCTTTCGGTGTTTTGCATCCTATACGCACCCTAAGGCGCGCCAGCTGCAGCGGGCTTCTGCACTCACCTGTCATCCCGGCAGATGCTGGACACAGCGCGTCCGGGATCAGATGTCGGGCCCCGAGAGCCGGGCACGATGGGCCAAGACAACATTGACGGCTGCGGAACCGTCCAATCCTGAGGGAGTCGGGAGTCCCGGCTGGGGACTTTCGTCGTGAGTCGGCGCGGCTAGACTCCGATGTGGGCGATGGATCCCGCCCGGGTCGGCTCGCTCGACCCGCACCGCCACCAGGCTGATGGTTCCTGCCGCTGACTGAGGTGGTGAGATGCGGCAGGTTTCCGGTGTTGCGCAGTTGCGTACCCCACGGCCAGACGACCTCCTGTGGCCGGGCTCTTCGCTGCTGCTGACTGTCGAGGAAGTGCGGCAGCTGTGGGCGTTCGTCCACGGCGACATCATGGATGGCGGCATCCGCACCCAGTTGCGGGCCTCGCTCGGGCTCTGTCCGCGTCACACGTGGGTGTACGCGGTCGTGGAGATCGAGCTCTGGCAGGACGGTGCGGGGGTACGCGCCGGGCACCAGCCCTTCGATGTCACGGTCCTGTACCAGGATCTTCTGGACCACGTCGCGGTCGGCCTCACCCGCCCCCGGACGTTATTCCGGCGTTATCCCGAGTCGATCCTGACCCCGTCCGGGCCGTGTCGCGTCTGCGCCGAAGTCGTACCGCCGGGGAACTCGGGGATGCGGCTCGGGTACGCAGCCTCCAACAGCGCTGCCTTGACCGACGAGGCGAACCTCCTGACGTGGACGCAGCGGTGGTGCGTAGAAACCGCACCCATCTGGAGGCCCCTGGCCTGCCCCATGTGCGAGGCAGACACACGGCAAATGGGTCACCCGATTGATGAGCCAGGACTGCTGTGCCGAACCCACCTGATGGGGCTCGGCCGACTGTCGGCCGATCTCCGAGAAGAGGTGGAAGCACGGCTCCGCCAGCTGCAGAAACGCATGCACCGACTCAATTCGTCGATGACTCAGTACGGCGCGCCGGCGACCCCTCACGATGACGCCTCATGGGTCGAGACCCTCGGGTTCTTCGCCGGATGGGGACTTCCCCTGCACCTTGCCGATCTCACCGCACATGCTGACGAAAGGACTATCTGATGACCATGGACCGCCACGAACGGCGTCCATCGGTGCCGCGCGTTCCCGAGAACGTGCACTTCCTCCTAGTGCGGCACGGGCAGACAGCTCTCAACGCAGCCGGTCAGCTGCGAGGCAGGCTCGACCCTGTCCTCGACGACGTCGGCCAGTCGGAAGTCGAACTCTTGGCCGACGCCCTCACGGCGTACAGCCCACAGCTCATCGTGAGTAGTCCTGTGCGCCGCGCAGCCCAAACTGCTGCGGCGATCGCCCGGGCGACCGGTGCCGGCATCCTGATCGATGGAGACCTGGTCGACCGCGACTACGGACAGTGGGCGGGTCACACGAGGGAGGAAGTCATCGAACGTTGGGGCAGTGTCGATCAGACGCCCGGCGTAGAGACCCGGGCATCCCTGACCCACCGCGCCGTCGGGATGCTGCACAAGGAGTTCCGCGCATACCCGGTGGTTCTCGTCACCCACGAAGTGGTCCTGCAGGCCATGCTGGAACACTTGGACCCGACGCTGGGCACCGTCCGCCAAGACCTCGCCGCCTGGGACGTGGTCACCCGTGACGAGTCAGGGCACCTGCTCCTCGACGGGGCCGACTTGCGCGCAAGCCAGGCTTCGTCCGGAGCCATGACTCGCGAGAGTGGCGACTGACCGCCTTATCCCTCAACCCCAGCGAGCGAACCGAGGAGTAGACATGGCCGGATCTCCACCCGCAGCGGAGAAGGAGAAGTGGCTCAACAAGGGAATTCTGGGCGTCGGTGCGGCGTCGTTCTTCAGCGACGCGGGTCACGAACTGACCACGTCGCTGTTGCCTTCCTTCCTGACGTCCGTCCTGCACGCCGGGCCCGCGGCACTGGGAGCGATCGAGGGCGTCTCCGACGCGCTGGTCGGGCTGACCAAGCTCGCCGGCGGCCCGCTAGCCAACGAGCCCTCGCGGCGCTCGAAGCTGGCCTCCGGTGGCTACCTGCTCACCGGGATCGCCACCGCCGCGATCGGCGTGACCACGGCGGTGTGGCAGGTCGCGATCCTGCGCGCACTGGCCTGGGCCTCCCGCGGCATCCGGTCGCCCGCCCGAGACACCCTGCTGGCCTCGATCACCCCGCGGTCCGCGTACGGGCGCGCGGCCGGTATCGAACGTGCAGGAGACAACGCGGGGGCGATCGTCGGCCCCCTGCTCGCCGCGGCACTGGTCGGGTTCCTCGGACTGCGCACCGCGATCCTGTTGTCCTTCATCCCGAGCTTCGTCGCCGTTGCCGCCATCACCCTGGCGGCCCGACAAGCCCGCCACGTGCTGCAGCAACCCACCCGGCGCCGAACCCTGACCTTCAACCTTGCAGAGCTCCGCGCCAGCGGTGCTGCGAAGGCCCTGCTGCCAGTTGCCTGTTTCGAGCTCGGCAACCTCGCCACCACGCTGTTGATCCTGCGTGCCACCGGGATCCTCACGACGCCAGGACGGCCGCCCGCAGCAGCGGCCGCGCTCGCGATCCTCTTCTACGCCGCCCACAACGCGACCGCGACGATCGCAGCCCTCATCGGCGGCCAACTCGTTGACCGCGTCAGCGCACGAATCGTCTTCGGGGCAGGGGCGGCCGTCTACGTGGCTGCCTACCTACTGTTTGGCTTTGCACCGGGCGGATGGGTGGGGATCCTGGTCGGGTTCCTCCTGGCAGGAGTCGGGATCGGATTCGCCGAAACGGCCGAGACAGCCGCCGTTGCACATGCACTACCGGACCACCTACGTGGGAACGGCTACGGGTTCCTCGGACTGGTCCAGTCAGCGGGCGATCTGGGAGCGACACTGGTCGCCGGCGTGCTCTGGTCGTTGTTCTCACCCGCTGTCGCCTTCAGCTACGTCGCGGTGTGGATGCTGGCATCCGTGCTTCTAGCACCACAGCTTCGAAGCCACGAGACCGCGTGACAGTTCCGATGTCCACAGCCGGACCTGATGGGAGAAGGGGGTGAGGTCCGCTTGGAGGCCTGGCCAATCCTGCCTCCTCAAGGGAGAGCACCGCGAACGCTGATGGCCTGTCCACCGGCGCTTTGGACGTAGACGCACCGAATCCGGGGGCGGCGCAGTCGGTCCTGGCCTGCGAACTGATCCGGGAAAGGGGCCAAGCCGTCGAAGTAGTCCCGGTCTGCGAGGGGCGGTCGAATTTCGGCAGCCGGGCCCCTCGGGCCGCTACTGAACGATATTGTCGGCAGTGGCGATGGATCCCGCCGAGACGACCTTGGGTCGTTCTGAACCGCCACCTGGCTGATGGTTCCTGCCCTTCTGAAGTGGGCAGGTGAATGTCGTGGCTGCATTCGGATCGTTCCTCAACAGGACCTCTTGCTGCACGACAGCAACTGCTCGCCCTTTCGTCCGTCTGTTGACGCCACCCGTGAGGACGCCTGGTCTGGGTCTCCTCATCGCGTCGCCCCCGGTTGAGAATGTGCTGCCCAGTGCGGGCGGCCTCGGTGAAAGAGGTAACGGTCATGACCAGTTCAACTGAGTTCTCCGTTGCGGATCTGTCCGCATTGGAGATCCTGGACTCGCGCGGCAATCCCACGCTTCGCGTCGCGGTGAAGCTCGCCTCGGGTGTGGAGGGCCGCGCCGGAGTCCCTTCGGGGGCTTCCACGGGCAGCCGTGAGGCCGTCGAGTTGCGCGACGGGGATCCGGATCGGTACGGCGGCAAGGGCGTCACTCGGGCCGCATCGAACGTGAACGGTGAGCTGCGTGATCTGCTCGGCTCACGGAGCTGGACCTCGCTGGCTGAGGTCGACGCGGCGATGATCGCCGCCGACGGTACGGAGAACAAGGCGCGGTTGGGCGCCAACGCGATCGTGGGTGTGTCCATGGCTGTTGCACGGGCCCTGGCAGGCAGCGGGGACCTGTTCCGTGAGCTGACACCGGCAGGGGTCTCGCCGCGGTTACCGGTGCCGCACTTCAACGTCCTCAACGGCGGTGCGCATGCTCCTAACTCGCTGGACTTCCAGGAGTTCATGATCGCGCCGATCGGCGCCCCGTCGCTGCCGGAGGCGGTTCGTGCGGGCGCGGCGGTCTACGGCAAGCTGCGGGGGCTGCTGCAGGCGGCTGGGTTCGCGACCGGCCTGGGCGACGAGGGCGGTTTCGCGCCGGATATCTCCCGCCCCGAGGACGTACTGGCGTTGATCGTGAAAGCGATCGAGGCCGCCGGCTACCCGACCGGCCCGACGGGCGTCGCGATCGCACTGGACCCCGCTGCTTCAGAGTTCTACGCGGACGGGACCTACCACGTCGCTGGCGAGTCCTTGACGAGCGGCGACATGATCGAGCGGTACGCCGCGATCGTGGCCGACTACCCGGTCTGGTCGATCGAGGACGGCCTCGCCGAGGGCGACTGGGACGGCTGGATCGCCCTCACCAAGCGACTCGGCGAGACCACGCAGCTCGTCGGCGACGACATCTTCGTCACCAACCCCGCCATCATCACCCAAGCCATCGAGCGCAAGGTCGGCAACTCGGCCTTGATCAAGCTGAACCAGATCGGGACCGTCACCGAAACCCTCGAAGCGATGCGGCTGTGCCGGGAAGCGGGCTACACCCAGATGGTGTCCCACCGCTCCGGTGAGACCCCCGATGACTTCATCGCCGACCTGACGGTCGCCACGGGCTGCGGCCAGCTCAAGTCCGGCGCGCCGGCTCGCGGGGAGCGGGTCGCCAAGTACAACCGGCTGCTCGAGATCGCCGCCAGCACCGACCTGCCCTTCGGGCTCGCCTAACGATGCCGGCGGAGCCCAGTCCAGATCACCACGCACGGCGTCGGGAACGGCGCCGGCGTGTGAGGCAACTTAGGCAGAGACCACTCGGCGACCGCAACTTCCCGCCAACCTTCCTGAGCGACGCCCTGGGCCCCAGTTCGGACGCGGTGACCGCTGCCGCAACCGAACCAGGTCCCGTGCTCGACGGGGCAGGCTACAAAGTGCAAGGGCAGAGCGCCGGCGACGACGTACCCGAAGGCGAGGGTGACGGTCCGGATCCATCCCTGCGCGGATTCACCAAGGACTGCCAGGATGACGATCAGTAGTCCGACACGCGTGCTCGCCGGCCCGCCAACGCTGCAGAGAGGATCGCGATGACACCTTCCAAGGTGCCCCAGCCGAGTCCGGAGCGGATGACAGACTTCGCCGGGCATTCGGTCGTTGTGGGTGTCGTGCCTGGCCAGCCAGACCTCGTCGCGCTGACAGCTGCCTCGTTGGCCCGAGCCATGGGCGCTCCGACGCTGTACTTCGCCTACGTTGACCCGTCGCGCTACGTCGAGGAGGAGTACCAGGACGGGACGGTGCGGCACCTGGCGATCGACCCCGACGGTGTCGACGACCGGTGGCATGAGACGGCCGCCCATCTGCGCCGGGACCTGACGCGGATCCTGTCCGGGATCGAGGTCGACTGGGAGCTGCGATACCTGGCCGGACGGACCGATCGGGCGCTGACGCACTTGGCCCGCGCTGTGGACGCCGCTGTGATCATCGTCGGCTCCCGCGCCCCCTACCAGGGCGCCAGGATGCGCGAGTTCCTCGAAGGCTCCGTGGCCGTGCACCTGGCCCACCACCAGCACCGGCCGGTGCTGACCGTCCCACTCGACGTGATCGACTGGAAAGCACGGACCCCATGGTGACCCCCGACACCGACTCGCACCGCTCGGCCGGATCGGGGACCGACCAGACCCCGATCCGGCCACCCGGAACACTGCGCTGGATACCCCTCATCATGCTCGGTGGCTGCTTGGGCACAGCCGCCCGAGCCGGCCTGGAGACCCGATTCCCACCCACACTCGCCGCACTGCCGTGGACCACCTTGACCATCAACCTGATCGGCTCGTTCGTGCTCGGGGTGCTACTCGAAGCCCTTTCGGCTGCCGGTCCCGACCGGGGCGCCCGCCGTGCCATGCGCCTGACCCTCGGCACCGGAATCCTTGGCGGATTCACCACCTACAGCACGTTCATGGTCGAGACTGCCGAACGGCTCGGCAGCGGTCACGCCCTGCTGGCAATCGCCTATCTCGTCTGCGGCGTGATCCTCGGTCTGCTGGCCGCTGCTCTGGGGATCTCGACGGCGTCGCGCATGCACCGCGCCCGGCGCGAAGGCAGGGGCACGTGATGACCGTCGCGCTTGTCGCCTTGCTGGGTGGGCTTGGTGCGGTCACCCGCTTCCTACTGGACACCCTCATCGCCCGACGAAACCGTTGGTCCGTCCCCGCGGGCACGATCATCATCAACTTCACGGCATCGACCGCCCTCGGCTTGCTGACGGGTTGGACGCTGCACCACCTCGCCCCGGCTGACGCCAAAACCATCCTCGGGACCGGCTTCCTCGGCGGCTACTCCACGTTCAGCACCGCCAGCGTGGAAGGGGCCCGACTTCTACGCGCCGGCCGCCCCTGGGCCGCGGTCATCCACGCCGGCGGCATGGCACTCGTCAGCCTTGTCGGAACACTGCTCGGTCTCGCCGCTTCCTGATCTGAGGCTTAACCCACCGCACCACACTGGCACCAGGGACTGATCAGGACGACCTGGATCAGATGTGCGCCGACTAACCCGTACAGGCGGCGACGAACGCGGCAATCGGGCCCAGGGCGGGGGCGTCGAGCCGGTAGTGGACCCATCGGCCGCGCTGCTCTCTGTGGAGGAGGCCGGATTCAACGAGCTTCTTGAGGTGGTGGGACAGGGTCGGCTGCGAAATGCCTAGCGCTGCGGGAAGGTGGCACGCGCACGCTGTGGTGTCGGGTGAATCGGCCACGAGTCGAAGGATCCGAAGTCTCACTGGGTCGGCCATTGCCTTCAGGACGGCGGCCAGCCGTTCTGCCTCACTGGCGGGCATCAACGTCTCATAGCTGGCGGGCGCACATTCCAGGACGGCCAAGACTCGGATCATGCACCGATTCTAGCGACATCGACATCTGTTGATATGAGGGCTTGGGTCCCCCGGCGATCGCTCTCGACCTGTCCGCTCAGAGCGTGACCACATGCTTCGATATTCATCGAATCTTTGCTAGACTGGCTGCGTGCCCAGGACGTTGCCGATGCTGCTGGATACTCAGCCGATCTGCTGCCCGACGCTGGAGGACTCTCCGGGCTTGTCGGATGCTGATGCTGTCGCGCTGGCGATACGCCTGAAGGCGCTGGCGGATCCGGTCCGGCTTCGTGTGGTGAGCCTGTTGCTCGACCGACTCGGCCACGGGGCATCGACAAGGGAGCTGACACCCCTGCTGGGCCTGACGGAGCCGACTGTGAGTCACCACCTGCGCACCCTGCTGGACTCGGGATTGGTCGCCAAGGATCGTCAAGGAAACACCGTCTACTACCGGGTGGTGCCCGAGGCGATCCAGGCGATCGCCGGCGTGCTCCACCTCAGCTGCTGCTGAAGGAGAACAATGAACACCACCACTGGCGACCAGATCCGTGAAGCAGTCCGCGAGAACTACGGGCAGATCGCCGAATCCGCATCCAGCTGCTGCGACACCACGTCGTGCTGCACACCAGGCGCCGAACAGCCCAAGTTGCTCTCGCTCCAACTCGGATACTCCCGGAAGGACCTCATAGCGGTCCCCGAAGGCGCGAACCTGGGGCTGGGATGCGGAAACCCACAGGCGATCGCGAAGCTCGTACCGGGAGAGGTCGTGCTCGACCTGGGCAGCGGCGCTGGCTTCGACTGCTTCCTGGCCGCTCGCCAGGTGGGCCCGAGCGGACGGGTCATCGGGGTGGACATGACCGCCCAGATGATCGCCAAGGCCCGCGCGAACGCACAAGAGGCCGACTACGACAACGTCGAGTTCCGGCTGGGCGAGATCGAGCATCTGCCCGTGGCCGACGCCAGTGTCGACGTGATCATCTCCAACTGCGTCATCAACCTGTCACCAGACAAGGCCGACGTCTTCGCCGAAGCTTTCCGGGTCCTGCGCCCCGGCGGGCGGCTCGCTGTCTCCGACGTCGTCGCCTTCGCCAAGATCCCCGATGAGATGCGCAACGACATGGCCCTCCTGTCTGCCTGCATCTCCGGCGCTGAGGATGTTGGCGTGATCGTCCGGTTGCTGCACGCGGCCGGCTTCGTGGAGGTCCTGGTGGCCCCCAAGGAAGAAAGCAAGACCTTCATGGCCGACTGGGCCCCCGGCGCCCCGATCACCGACTACGTGGTGTCCGCCACGATCGAGGCTCGCAAGCCTGCCGTCTGACGGCGCCTCAGCATCCCGGAGATGCTGCGATGAGGCTGGCATAGTCAGCGCCCAATGCAGCGCTCACTTCGCCAGCGGCAATGGGGAGGTACTTCTTCATGGTGTTCGTGGCCCGCAGTTGGCTCATGAGCACCTCGCTCGCCCTGACAGCTGCCTGGCTGCGGCGCAGCTGGTCGATCTGCTGCTCGCTCGGCGTGAGGCCCGCCTGCTCGGCTCGCACGTAGATTGCCTGCGAGGCCTGAAGTGCCGCCAGCGCTTGTTGGGCGGTGGGGTCTGCCTCGAAGGCGTCCGCGGCGACCCGATACGCCGCTACGGCGGGGGCTACACGGAGCGCGCGACCGAACGCGAGGGCCGCGGCGTTGACTTCCGTGGAAAGCATCCTGTGTCGTCCTCTCAGCCGCAGCAGCCGCCGGAGCGGCTGTTGGCGGCAAAGTCGATGCCGATCTCGGCGCTCACGATCGAGGCCGTGTCGCGACAGACGGCCTGGAAGGCTCCCATGGCCGCAAGGTAGGCACTGATCGAGGGAACGGCGGTCATGGCTTGCTGGCGTTGGTCCAGCTCGGCGCGCTGCGCGTCCTGGAGGACTCCCATCGTGATTTCGGCCCGAAGCTCCTGCTGGAGGCTGTTGAACGCCGTGATGGCCACCTCTGCCGCGGGGTCTCGTCCGATGGCCTCGTCCGCGGCAATCAGCGCGCCGAACTCCTTGCTTGCCTTGAGTGCCGTGCCGAACGCGCGCGCTGCCGCGAGCGCCTCGGCCTCCGCCCCAGCCGGTGCTTCGAGTGTTGGGTTAAGCATGGTTGTCGGGTCTCCTTCGATGACGTGGCGAGTAGTTGGCCGGACGGTCTGCGGACCGACAGCTGGTGTTACTGGGTGGGCCCCTAGGAAGCCAGTAGTGCTAGCCGCCTGGGTCCGGTTGGTTCCTCGTGCAGCAAGGGGACGAGGGCGAGTCGGCTGGTGCGGGATCGTACGGAGTCGATGGGCTCGCGTTCCTGGCTTGCCCGGTGGCGGAGCAAGGGTGACGTGGTGGAGGCGGCAGAGAGCGACTGGTTGATTACCCAGCCCCAGGACTGGATGCCGGCCCGCTTGAGGTCGTCCTCGAGGATGCTGGCTTCCAGGACGGGTGTCGTTTCGGGCAGGGTGACGAGCAGGATCTTGGTGTAGTCGGGGTCCTGCAGCCGCATCAACGGGGTGGTGTAGTGGGTGCCCTCTGGCATGTTGCGGGCGATCTCGCGGTGGTACGAGCCTGCCGCGTCCATGAGCAGCAGAGTGTGTCCGGTCGGTGCCGTGTCCATCACGACGAACTTGCGGTTCGCCTCGTTGACGAGGTGAGAGAACTGCCGGAAGACCGCGACCTCTTCGGTGCACGGGGACATCAGGTCCTCGGCCAGCAGCGCCCGGCCCGCATCGTCCAAGTTCTTGCCCTTGGTGGCCATGACGTGCTCTCGGTACTCCTTCAACGCATGCTGCGGATCGACCCGGGACATGCTGAGACCCGGCAGGTTGTACGCGTCACCGACCGTGCTCTCCAAATGTCCGGCGGGGTCGGTGGTGGTCAGGTGTACGTCATGGCCCCTTTCTGCCAGGCGAGTCGCGATCGCGGCGGCGATCGTGGTCTTGCCGACGCCACCCTTGCCCATGCACATGATCAGGCCGTGACCGGTCGCAGCCAGCTCATCGACCATCGCGTCCAGAGACGGCCCGATGTCCTCGCGCAGCTGGGCCGAAGTGGCCGCCGGGACCTCCGTGGCGCACTCGAACAACGAGCGCAGCGCGTCGAGGCCGACCATGTTCTCGGGTTTCAGCTCGATGAAGTCGCGCGGAACTCCCGCCAGTCCGGCGGGCATATTGGCGACGGCGGCTCGTTCGCGGTCGCGGATGGCCAGCACAAGGCTGTCATTGGCTCCGGCGTTGTTGGGCAGGACACCGTTGATGACGACGTTGCTGGGCCTGATGCCGGTGACCGTCAACTCGTCGGCTGTCCGGGCGATCTCGGCCAGGCTGGAAGCCTGAGCCCGCGTCACCAGTACCAGCCGTGTCGTCAACGGGTCGGCCAGCGCCTCGACAGCGCCCGCGTACAACGTGCGCTGCTTGTCCAGCCCCGACAGCGGGCCAAGGCAGGAGGCATCCCCCTTGCCGGCATCCAGGAAACCGGTCCAGTCCCCAGGCAGCTTGAGCAGGCGGATCGTATGGCCCGTAGGGGCAGTGTCGAAGATGACATGGTCATAGTCCGCGACCAGAGAGGTGTCGGCTAGCAACGCGGTGAACTCGTTGAACGACGCGATCTCGGTGGTACACGATCCAGACAGCTGTTCGGTGATCGAGGCGATCTCCGGCTCGGGCAGCAAGCCCCGTACCGGTCCGATGATCCGCTCGCGGTACTCGGCAGCGGCCTGCTCAGGGTCGATCTCCAACGCATCCAGTCCGGGGACCGATGTCACAGCTGTGATGGTGTTGCCGATCGTCTGGCCGAAGACCTGGCCGACGTTTGAGGCGGGGTCGGTGCTCACCAGCAGCACCCGGCGGCCGGATTCGGCCAGCTGCAGTGCTGTGGCGCAGGCGATGGAGGTCTTGCCCACCCCGCCTTTGCCCGTGAAGAACAGGAAGCGGGTCGGGTCAGTCAGGAACTTGATAGCCATGACTTCAGCACTCGCCGGCGCCGCAGCAGGCGCCGCCGCCGACGGTCAGCAGGCTGAAGCGCGGTCGCAGGGGGGTGGTCTCAAGACCGGCGTAGCGTGCCATCATCTCGCGAGTGGGGTAGCTCCCGGCCAGCACTGTCACGTCATCGACCAGCACCAGTGGCAGGCCCTCGGATCCGGCGGCCTGGAGGAAGTTCATCACCACCGGGTTCTGGACGAAGGCCCCCGGATCGTTCGCCAGATTGTGTCGGGTGATGTCGACGCCCTGCTGCTTGAAGGTGTCCAGATCTGCGGTGAAGTTCACCAGCGCCTGGTCCACATCCTCACCACAGACCCCGGTGTTGCAGCACAGGGCTGGCTCGAAGACATGAATACTGACCATGCTGACTCCTCATTTGGGACATCGATAACTATCAATGTGAACTGTAGCTCACTCGGATCGATGGGTCTCAATCCGGGGTGCTGTTGCGCGCGTGGCGGGTGCGACGCCGGGCAACCGCCGTTGAGCTTCTACTGCCAGACGCCTCGGTACATGACCCTGGTGACGACCGCGTCGTCGTCGAGGGTGACGAGGTCGGCCTTGTTGCCGGCCACGATCCGTCCCACACCGCGGAGGTTTAGGTAGTCGGCCGGGTGGCTGGTGGCGCTGCGGACCGCTTGCGCCAGCGGTATCCCTCCGGCGACCGCGTTGCGTACAGCCCTGTCGAGGGTGAGCGTGCTGCCGGCGATGGTG
>Ga0209226_10001254_pt1 | contig 11718 bp, 10 predicted proteins | sample BarGraNGADG00212_2_FD_184497 | JGI IMG/M metagenome (GOLD analysis project Ga0209226, IMG submission 184497) | Arctic peat soil microbial communities from Barrow, Alaska, USA - Barrow Graham LP Ref core NGADG0011-212 (SPAdes) (version 2) | ecosystem: Environmental > Terrestrial > Soil >...
GGGACAAGCTGGTCGCCGCCATGGCCGGCGACTTCAAGGCAGGGAAATTCAACGAGGGCCTGATCCGCGGCATCGAAGAAGCCGGCCGCCTGCTCGGCGTCCATTTCCCTTATGAAGGCGAAAAGGATGTCAATGAACTTCCCGACGACATTGACTTCGGCGGCAAGTAATAAAAGCCGGTCAAAGAACCGCGATTGCCGCGGGTTTTCCATTCAGGAGTCGTTTATGGCCTTGTTCAGGAATGCATTCGTACGATTGCCCTGCCGCAATATGATCCACGGCCTCTCCACGGCCGGCCTCGGCCGGCCCGATTTCCCGAAATCACTGGAGCAGCATACCGCTTATGCCGATGCATTGCGGGCCTGCGGGCTGGCTGTCACCATTTTGGCCGCTGATGACGCATTCCCCGATTCGGTTTTCATCGAGGACACGGCGGTGTTGAGCGAAAAAGTTGCGGTCATCACCCGTCCCGGCGCCAGCAGCCGCCGGGGCGAGGAACGCTCGGTGGCGGAAGCTCTGCGCTCCCATTATCCCGGACTGGAGGCTATATGCGTCCCGGGGACCTTGGAGGGCGGGGATGTATTCAAGGCCGGAGACCATTTCTTTATCGGTATTTCAGCGCGGACCAACAAGGCCGGTGCCCGGCAGCTGGCCGCGATTCTGCAGGCACACGGTTATGCGGCGACGGCCGTGCCCCTGCGCGCCGTCCTGCACCTGAAAACCGGCGTGGCCTACCTGGAAAACAACCGCCTGCTGGCTTGCGGCGAATTCCTCGATCACCCCTTGCTGTCCGCTTTCGAGATCATCCCGGTGCCCAAAGCCGAGACCTATGCCGCCAATTCCGTCTGGATCAACGGCCGCGTTTTGGTCCCGGCCGGTTTCCCGCAGACAAAGAAAAAACTGGAAGCGTTCGGCTATGAAGTCATTCCCGTGGATGTCTCGGAATTCCGCAAGCTGGACGGCGGCTTGAGCTGCCTGTCTCTGCGTTTTTAACTCCCACCCGCCAGGGGGCAAGTATACAAGCGCCGGGAATATTGTTATAATCCAAAATTGAGGAGACGCATGTGATAGACAGGTATGAAGCGGCGGAAATCACCCGTATTTGGAGCGAAAAAAACAAATACCGGAAATGGCTGGATGTGGAACTGGCCATCACCGAGACCTGGGCGGAAATGGGTGAGGTGCCTGCGGCCAGCATGAAAAACATCAGGGAAAAGGCGTCGGTCGACCCGGCGCGCATCCAGGTCATCGAAAAGAAAGTCAAGCACGACGTCATCGCCTTCCTGACTTCGCTGGAAGAAGCCATTGGCCGGGATTCGGCCTACGTTCACAAGGGCATTACCTCTTATGACGTGGTGGACACGGCCCTGTCGCTGCTCATCCAGGAATCATTGGCCGTGGTCCTGGCCAAAAGCGGGGAGCTGGCGAAAGTCCTTCTGGAAAAGGCCTTTGCTTACAAGGATCTGCCGGCCATCGGCCGCACCCACGGCGTCCACGCCGAGCCCATCGCTTTCGGCTGCAAGTTTTTGATCTGGTACGAGGAGATGGAGCGCAACCGCCAGCGGCTGCTCCGGGCCAAGGAGATCACGGCGGTGGGGAAAATTTCCGGTTCGGTGGGGACCTACATCCATTTCCCGGCCAGCGGCGAGGAAAGCGCCCTGCAGAAACTGGGGCTGCGGGCCTGCCGGGTGTCCTCACAGATCATCCAGCGCGACCGCCACGCCGAGGTGATCTGGACCCTGGCCCTGCTGGGAACCAGCCTGGAAAAGATCGCCGTGGAGATCCGTCACCTGCAGAAGACCGAGGTGCTCGAGGTCGAGGAGCCTTTCAGCCGCGGCCAGAAAGGGTCTTCGTCCATGCCGCACAAGCGCAATCCCGTTCGCTGCGAGCGGATCTCCGGCCTGGCACGGGTTTTGCGCGGCCACGCGGCCGTGGCCTTGGAAAACAACATCCTCTGGCACGAGCGTGATATTTCCCACTCCTCGGCCGAAAGGATCATCTTCCCCGATTCCTTTCACCTGGCCGTTTTCATGCTCGACGACATGATCGACATATTGAAAAACCTGTCCGTATACCCGGAAAACATCCGCCGCAACCTGGACCTGACCCATGAGGTCTATTTTTCCCAGAAAGTGCTGACCCTGCTGGTCGACAAGGGCCTGGCCCGCCAGCAGGCGTATGATCTGGTCCAGGAGCAGGCCCTGAAATCGTGGCGGGAAAAACGCAGCTTCCGCGAACTGGTCCTGGCCGATCCGGCCATTCGCGCCGTCTGTTCGGTGCCAGAACTGGAGAAGGTCTTTTCTCTCGAGGAGCTGCTGTCCGGAACCGCGGGTATATTCGAACGCTTCGCCAGGGAAAAATAAGGCCGGCCATGCCCCTGGCAACGATCGATTCGCATTTAGAGCAGATCGACCAACTGGTCCGGAATGCCGCCGACTATGACGACCTGGAGTTTCGTCTGCGCCTGGAAGATCTGGTCAAAAAAGGGGGCCGGGACACCGAAAATGCCATCGCGCTTTACATCACCGGCACCTATGTCAGCATTCCCACCCGTATGAATCTGATGCGCATGGCCGGCTACATCCGCAGCACGGCCTTCCTGATACCATTGAAAAAAGTGATCGAACTGGGCGAGAACGACCGGCTGCGCGAGGGGGCCATCATCAGCATCTCCAAATACAACGACCGCCGCGCCCTGGACATCCTGGCCCAGGCTCTGGAAAAAAATAAAAACAAACAGCTGCAGGAGGCGATCGTCCAGGCCATCAACCGCATCAAGCACAACAACCCGCTGCTGAACATGCTGCCCAGGTTTCTGCAGGGCGGCAAAAACAGCGATTTTTTTTTCATTACCTTGAAGGTTTTCAAGAGGATACTCAGCCCGGACGACGCCAAGGGTTTTATCTCCTATTTGCAGCATGAAGATCCTCTGGTGGCGGATGGATCCTTTGAGATCCTGTGCTGCCGGGGCGATGAAACGGCATTTATTTTCATCAATGAATTTTTCCGGGAGCGCAGCCGCGGCTTGATCGGAACCGTAAACCAGCCGGAGAGCGCGGAGGCATTGGCCAAACTGATCGCCGCCTTGCATGAATACCTGAATCGTTACCCTGATTTTTTCCCGCAGTTGCGGCAGGATATCGTTGCCTTGCGGAGTCGGGCCGGCGGCAGCCTTTGGGGGGAACGGCTGGCCGCTTTGCTGGCCGGCCTGGAAAACGGCAGCGGCGCGCCATGATGATTCTGTCCGCAACAGGGAAAGGAGCTTGAGCATGGCGCCAATCAGAAGGGTTTATGTGGAAAAAAAACCGGGATACGACATCGAGGCCCGGGCCATGCTGCTGGACCTCCGTGAAAACCTGGGCGTACAGGCCTTGCACGGGCTGCGCCTGCTCAACCGTTATGATGTTTCCGGCATCAGCGGCCGGGAAATGACCCGGGCGCGGCATGCCATATTTTCCGAGCCGCCGGTCGACGAGATCCATGACGAAAGCTTTCCCCAGGGCGGCGCGGAAACGGCGTTCGCCAGCGAATACCTGCCCGGCCAGTATGACCAGCGGGCCGATTCGGCCGTCCAGTGCCTGCAGCTGCTCACTCCGGGCAGCCGGCCGCAGGTGGCCACGGCCAGGGTCATCGTCCTTCAGGGCAGGTTGCTTGCCGGCGATCTTAAAAAAATCAAACAGTACTGCATCAACCCGGTCGATTCGCGCGAAGCGGGCATGGCCAAACCGCGCTCGCTGACGCTGCGCGCTGCCAGGCCGGCCGCTGTGCCGCTGCTGAAAGGGTTCATCTCCTTTTCGGCAACGGAATTGCACCGCCTGGGCGGCGAATTGGGATTGGCCATGGATGTAGCGGACCTGCGCCACTGCCAGGCCTACTTCCGGGACCGGGAGCAGCGCGACCCGACCCTGACCGAGATCCGCCTGCTCGACACCTACTGGTCCGACCATTGCCGCCACACGACCTTTTTGACCGCCATCACCCGCGTGGACATCGGCGCGGGCAGATGGAACGAACCGTTGCGCCGGGCTTACCGGAGTTACCTGGAGACCCGGAACCGCGTTAAAGCCGTACGCCGGCAGGGGATCTGCCTGATGGACTTGGCCCTGCTGGCCATGCGGGAATTGCGTGAAAAAGGGCGTTTGGGAGACGTGGAATTTTCCGAGGAGATCAACGCTTGCAGCGTGGCTGCCACCGTCGATGTCGATGGCAAAAGCGAAGAGTGGCTGGTCATGTTCAAGAACGAGACGCACAACCATCCCACCGAGATCGAGCCCTTCGGCGGTGCGGCCACCTGCCTGGGCGGCGCCATCCGCGACCCCATGTCCGGACGGGCCTATGTCTACCAGGCCATGCGCCTGACCGGCAGCGGCGATCCCCGCCAGGCCGTGGCCGACACCCTGCCGGGAAAGCTCCCGCAGCGCAAGATCACCAGCGAGGCGGCCCAGGGCTTCAGTTCCTACGGCAACCAGGTCGGGCTGGCCACCGGCCAGGTGAGCGAGGTCTATCATCCCGGCTACGTGGCCAAGCGCCTGGAGATCGGGGCCGTCATCGGCGCCGCGCTAGCGAAAAATGTCAGGCGCCGGGTCCCCAAGGTCGGGGACGTGGTGCTGCTGGTGGGCGGCCGCACCGGCCGCGACGGCATCGGCGGCGCCACCGGGTCCTCGAAAGCCCACAGCGAATCGTCCCTGCTGACCTGCGGGGCGGAAGTGCAGAAGGGCAATCCGCCGACGGAAAGAATGCTGCAGCGGCTTTTTCGCGACGCGCGCGCCAGCCGGCTGATCAAGCGCTGCAATGATTTCGGCGCCGGCGGCGTGGCGGTGGCGGTCGGCGAGCTGGCACCGGGCCTCGAGATCGACCTGGACCGGGTGCCCAAAAAATACGACGGGCTGGACGGCAGTGAAATCGCCCTGGCTGAATCGCAGGAACGCATGGCCGTGGTGGTGGCGGCCGGACAAGCCAGGCGCTTCCAGGAATTGGCCGCCGCCGAGAACCTCGAAGCGACCGTTATCGCCCGGGTCAGCGTCCGGCCGCGGTTGCAAATGAATTGGCGCGGCCGGACCATCGTGGATCTCGAGCGGGATTTTCTGGACAGCCACGGCGCCGGGCGCCAGGCAGCCGTCGAAGTCGCCTGCCCGGCCCCAAACGGTGATTTTTTCAAGATCCTGCCCGCGGCCGGGAAACGCCCCGACCTGCGGGAGGTTTGGACGGCCATGTTGTCCGACTTGAATATCTGCTCGCAAAAGGGACTGGCGGAACGGTTCGACAGTTCCATCGGCGCGGCCACGGTTCTTTCCCCTTTCGGCGGCAAATACCAGGCCACGCCGGCCGACGTCATGGTGGCCAAGATCCCCCTGCCGGGCGGCGAGACCTGCAGCGGCACGGTCATGGGCTTCGGCTTCCAGCCCGGGCTTTCCAGTTGGAGCCCTTTTCATGGCGGCCTGTATGCCGTCATCGAAGCCGTGGCCCGGGTGGCTGCCTGTGGCGGCGATTCCCGGTCAATCCGCCTGAGCCTGCAGGAATATTTTCCCAAGCCCGGCCGTGATCCGCGTCGCTGGGGCCTGCCTTTTGCCGCCCTGCTGGGTGCCTTCACCGCCCAGCAGCAATTGGCCATACCCGCCATCGGCGGCAAGGACAGCATGTCCGGCACTTTCAAGGACCTGGATGTGCCGCCGACCCTGGTCGCCTTCGCCGTGACTGCCGTGGACGTGCGGCGGGTGGTATCGCCGGAATTCAAGAAAGCAAATAGCCTGGTGCTGCTGCTGCCCTTGCCTCGGGACGACCGGGAAATACCTGATTTCGCGGCCTTGAAAAAGAATTACGCCCGGGTGCATAAACTGGTCCAGAAAGGGAAGATCCTGGCCGCCCGGTCGTTGCACGGCGGGGGGTTGGCCGAGGCGGTCAGCAAAATGGGTTTCGGCAACCGGCTGGGCATGGCTTTCCATAAACCGATGACTCTTGGCGAACTTTTCGCCCCGGCCATCGGCTCGCTGGTCCTGGAAGTGGCGGCAAGCGAAAATGTGGAAACGCTGTTTCGCGGTTTGGCTTACCGGGTTCTGGGAAAAACACTTCCCCAGGCGGTGATCAGGGTCAACGGCCTGGAACTCGCCCTTGCCTCCCTGCAGGAGCAGTGGGAAAAACCCCTGGAAAACATTTTCCCCACCCGGGTGGAAAAAAGCACGATCATGCCCGATCTCGGCTACGAGCGGCCCTGGTCGCGGGAACGGGCCCAACGGCGGGTGCGGCCGGCCATCGCCCAACCGCGGGTGCTGGTCACGGTATTTCCCGGGACCAACAACGAATACGACATGGCCCGGGCTTTCAGCAAGGCCGGAGGCGTGCCCGACACGTTCGTTTTCCGCAACCTCTGCGCCCCCGACATCGAAGCGTCCAGCGCCGAACTGGAAAAGAAGATCAAGCGCTCCCAGATATTGGTGATCCCCGGCGGCTTCAGCGCCGGCGACGAGCCCGACGGTTCGGGAAAATTCATCGCCGCCGTCTTCCGCCATCCGCGCCTGCGCGACGCGGTCCATGAAATGGTGTATAAAAAAGACGGCCTGATCCTGGGCATCTGCAACGGTTTTCAGGCCCTGCTCAAACTGGGACTGCTGCCCCACGGCGAGATCCGCGACCTGACGTCCGAGTCGCCGACCCTGACCTTCAACCTCATCGGCCGCTTGGTGTCGCGGCCGGTCAATACCAAGGTGATTTCGACCCTTTCACCCTGGTTCAATCTGTGCCAGGCCGGAGACATCCATACCATCCCCGTGGCCCACGGCGAAGGACGCTTCGTGGCGCCGCAGGCGACCATCGAACTCCTCTTCTCTCTCGGTCAGGTGGCCACGCAGTATGTCGACTTCGAGGGCCGTCCGGCCGCCGATTCCTTCTTCAACCCCAACGGCTCCATGATGGCCATCGAGGCGGTCTCCAGCCCCGACGGCCGCATCCTGGGCAAGATGGCCCACAGCGACCGTTTCAGCCCCCACGTCCTGCAGAACATCCCCGGCAACATGGACCAGAAGCTGTTTGCTTCCGGGGTTGGGTATTTTCGGTAGGGGCGGGGTTTTCCCGCCCTTTTGAAGAATTTGGACAATATTCTTGAAATAAAAACTGAGGTAAAAATGAAGACAAGGCATCTGCTGGCATTGGGGAGCGTGATCCCCGTGATATTTTGGGGTACTCTGACCATTTGCGGTTATGTGATGGGAAATTACAATCACTTGACGCGGCTGGTGAGCGAGCTGGGGGAGATCGGGACAAGAACGCAATATATATTCACGGCCGGGCTGCTCGCCTGTGCGGTGTTGAGCGTTTTGTTCGTGGTCGGGTTGTGCCAGGAATGCAAAAAGAGGGAGATCAGCATGATACCGGCGCTGCTCATCCTTTTCTTTTCGCTGTCGATCGGCGGGGCGGCGATCTTTCCGCTGCCCCTGCGCATGCACCTGATCATGGGCATGCCCTCGATCCTGCTGCTCCTCTCGCCCCTGGCAGCCCTGGTTTTGTGGCGAAGGGGGAAAATGCCGGCCGGTTTGCGTATCTGGGCGATCGTGAGTCTGGCGATCATGCTGCTGGGCTTCACGGCCTTCATGCCCGAGGTGCTGGGCGCATACCCAGGACTGAAACAACGCTTTTTCCATCTCGCCTGGTCGCTCTGGTTCATTGGCTTGAGCCGGGCTTTTCTCAGCTCGCTGAAAAATAAAAGAAATTGTTAGGGATTGTGCAAATATGAATTTGTCTGCTTATCGCAATGAGGATAAGGGTAAGCAAGGAGTGAAGTAAGTATGCGAGATCGATTGCCGCATTAATGAATAAGGTTTATTTGAAAATTTAAAAAATTTAATTTTCCGGAATTTTTTTGTTGACAAAACAGGATAACGATATTATACTAATCAGTGAAATCAGTTAATACTGATTTAACAGATAAAGGAGAAACGCGGATGGCAAAGAAAAAGCAAGGCGAAGCGGGCGGCTGCTGCCAGGTGGCGTCGCTGCTGAGCGTGGACGAACGCGGGCAGATGATCCTGCCCAAGGAGATCCGCGAGAAGGCGGGCATCAAGCCCGGCGACAAGCTTGCCCTGGTCACCTGGGAGAAGGATGGGGCATTCTGCTGCCTGACGTTGATCAAGGCCGGCGAGCTTGTCGGCATGGTCAAGGAAAAACTGGGGCCGGTAATGGCGGATCTGTTCAAATAATAAAAAAAATTATATAAAGGAATTAATCATTATGAAAAAAGACATGCGCAAGAAAGTTCAGGAAAAGTATGGTCAAATAGCGGTTTCATCGGGTTCATGCTGCGGCCCGGCCAAGTCGGGCTGCTGCGCTGCCGCTCCATCCGCCGAGAAAATGAGCACGGCGGTCGGCTACTCGGCAGCGGACCTGGCCTCGATCCCCGAGGGGGCCAACCTCGGCCTGGGCTGTGGCAACCCGGTCGCCCTGGCCTCGCTGCGCCCCGGCGAAACGGTGCTCGACCTGGGCTCGGGCGGCGGCATCGACTGTTTCCTGGCCGCCCGAAAAGTCGGGCCCAAAGGCAAGGTGATCGGCGTGGACATGACGGCGGAGATGATCCACCTGGCTCGGGAGAACGTCCAAAAGAGCGACCTGAAAAACGTCGAATTTCGCCTGGGCGAGATCGAAAACCTGCCGCTGGCCAACGAATCGGTCGACGCGGCCATCTCCAATTGCGTGATCAATCTCTCCCCGGACAAGGAGCGCGTCTTCAGCGAGATCTACCGGGTGCTGAAACCGGGCGGCCGCATGATGGTCTCCGACATCGTGATCAACGGTGAGCTCTCCGAGCGGGTGAAGGAATCGGCCGCGGCCTACACCGGCTGCGTCGGCGGAGCGCTGAAACGCGACGAGTACCTGGCGGCCATAGCCAAAGTCGGATTCACCGCGGTTGAGATCGTTGCCGAGAACGGCGTTCCTGTCGACCTCTGGGCGAGCTTCCCGATTCCGGCGGAAGAGCTGTCCCTTTCGACTGAGGATATCAAAACGGCACTCGGCGCCATCGCCAGCGTCAAGGTCTCGGCAAAAAAATAAGCAAGCAAGCAAGGAGGACGATCCATGGCAAAAGTATTGATCGTGTATTATTCCAGGAGCGGTAATACCAGGAAAATGGCGGAATCCATCGCCGAAGGCATTAAAAAAGAAGATATGGCGGTGGATATCCGCGATGTCAAAGACGTCACTGCCGCCGATCTACTGGCGGTTGACGCCGTTATCGTCGGCTCGCCCACGTATTACGGGAGCATGGCAGCCGACATCAAAAGATTGTTCGACGAATCGATCAGGATCCATGGCAAGCTGGACGGGAAGGTCGGCGCGGCCTTCGCTTCCAGCGCCAACATCGGTGGGGGCAACGAGACCACGATCCTTGATATTTTAAACGCCATGCTGATCCATGGCATGATCGTGCAGGGTGATTGGCAGGGAGACCACTATGGCCCGGTAGCGATCGGTTCCCCCGACAAGCGAGCCACCCAGGAGTGCCTGCGCTCCGGCGTCCGAATTGCCCAGTTGATCAAAAAATTAGCAAAATAGTTATTTGGCGATATAATTCAGCACGATTGAACCCGGAGCGGATAGGTTTCTAAGACTATTTGTTAAATGTTGCCGGCTGAGCTATCTGATATAATAATCACTTAGCAAAAGGATTATAATAGAACGCTGGGGCATTGAATCATGGGAGTAAACATGAACGAGGAAAAAAAACATAGGGTTTGCCCGGTGGAAAAAGCCGGGATGCTGGACTTCACTTTGCGCAAGTGGCTGCAAAATCCGGGAAAAATATTGCGGCCGTATGTGCAGGAGGGGATGACCGCCCTGGACCTGGGCTGCGGCCCGGGTTTTTTCACCTTGCCCATGGCCCGGCTGGTCGGAAAAACGGGCAAGGTGATCGCGGCCGACCTGCAGGAAGGGATGCTCGCTATCGTAAGGAAAAAAATTCAGAAAAGCGATTTGACCGATATCGTGAAGCTTCATTTGTCCCGGCCCGAAGGGATCGGTCTGGCGGAGAAATGCGATTTCATTCTGATTTTTTACATGCTCCATGAAGTGCCCGACCCAGTGAAATTTTTACGGGAGATCAAGTCCTTGTTGAAGCCGGAGGGCAGGGTCTTGATCGTGGAACCGAAATGGCATGTCACGCAGAATGATTTTCAGGGGTCCATCGGCCTGATGAAACAGTCTGGCCTCGATGTTTTGGTCGAACCCAGGATCCATTTCAGCCGCGCGGTCGTGGCAGGTCTTGCGGGCACGCAATAGCCCGGAAACCGGTTGTAAGGCGGCGAGAGAAGAAAGGGAAAATGGGTGTCAACGTTTTTATGGACAAGGAAAAGAAGCCTGGCGATGGTGACCTGGCCGCGGCCCTGGGCGCGACATTCGGGTTGTGGCTGGCATTGAGGAATTCAGTGCTTGAAAAATATCCCGCCGCCTTGCAAGAGTGGCATTTTCCCGGGCAAAAGTTCGGCTGGAGCTTCAGGATAAAGGACAAGAAACGGGCGATCATTTATTTTCTGCCCCGGGATGGGTTCTTCAAAGTGGCCTTGGTTTTCGGCGCAAAAGCGGTCGCGCAGGTACTGGCTGCTGAGATTTCGCCGGTGATCAAGTCGGAGCTGGAACAGGCGAAGGCCTATGCCGAAGGCCGCGGCATCCGCATCGACGTCCGCGACGGAGCCGGCCTGGCGGATATCAATAAACTGGTCGAGATCAAGCTGGCGAACTGAATCCATAATGGGAGAGAGAAAATTTAGACACGGGTGATCTTTATCCCGTCCCCGCGTGTTCTATTCATGTATAAATCAGAGTAGAATATCATTGCCTGGCGAATGGGATGAAGGAGATGAAAAAAGATGAAAAAACGTCAGTTGCTGTTCTTGTCACTGCTGGCCCTTGGCATGCTGCTCATGCTGGCCTGCCAGCCCGCGGAGGATGCGCCATCACCCGAGCCGCCGCGCGAAACGGTCATCCATGTCGCCGGCTGGGGCGATGCGTCGACCGGGAGCACTCCCTTCTATTGGCAGGATGGTGAGCTGGAATACCTGGATGCCTGCATCCCTTCCGGATCGCTCATTGGGGAAGGATATGCCCACTCCATTTTCGTTTCGGGGAACGATGTGTATGTCGCCGGCTGGATCTTCTGCATTGGGCGCAAGGCCTGCTATTGGAAAAACGGAGTGCGGACCGATCTCCTGCAGACGCAAGGCACCAACTACGTCCGATCCATTTACGTCTCCGGGTCAGATGTGTATGTGGCCGGCTGGATCGATTTCCGCGACTACACGATCCCCTGCTACTGGAAGAACGGGGCGCGCATCGAACTGAGCCGGTTGGGGGCATCGGCCATGGCGAAGGCGATCTTCATCTCCGGCAGCAATGTCTATGTCAGCGGGGAAACCAACGTTTCCGTCAACATGAACCCGGGTATCGCCATCCCCTGCTACTGGAAGAACGGAGCGCGCACCGACCTCGGCGTCATCGACCCCCAGCGAGAGGGATATGCCAATGCGATCTGTTTTTCCGCGGGCAACGTCTATGTCGCAGGCAGCGTCGTCGATACAGCGTATACGGGAGTTCCATGCTATTGGGTGAACGGGACGCGGATCACCCTGAGCCGGTTGTGTGCATACACCGGCTGGGCGGAGTCCATCCAGGTCTCAAGGAATGATGTGTACGTCGGTGGAGCCACCCAGAGCGCGACGACCGAGATCATCCCCTGCTACT
>Ga0209226_10001256_pt1 | contig 11713 bp, 9 predicted proteins | sample BarGraNGADG00212_2_FD_184497 | JGI IMG/M metagenome (GOLD analysis project Ga0209226, IMG submission 184497) | Arctic peat soil microbial communities from Barrow, Alaska, USA - Barrow Graham LP Ref core NGADG0011-212 (SPAdes) (version 2) | ecosystem: Environmental > Terrestrial > Soil > Wetlands...
GTCATTGCCCAGATCGAAGAGGTGATGGACTGTTACCCGGTGGACGGTTGGTTCATCGACATCGTGAGCTACCTGGGTGGACCGTGTATCTGCATGACCTGCCTGGCCCAGATGCAGAGCGAAGGTGTCGATCCCAAGGACCCCGAGCAGTTGGCGGCTTTCGCCCTCGCCGCCGAGCGTCGCTTCATCTCGCGTTGCACGGCTGCCATCCGCGCCAAAAAGCCCGAGGCGACGGTCTTCTACAACGCCCGCTTGCGTGCCGATTGGGACCCGGCGATCGGCAACCGCCCGGAGATGGACGACTTCACCCACCTGGAGATCGAATCCCTGCCCGGCGGGTTCTGGGGCTACGACCACTTCCCGCTCTCTGTGCGCTTTTTCCAGACGTTCGGTAAGGACCTCCTCAGCATGACCGGTCGCTTTCACACCTGGTGGGGCGACTTCGGCGGCCTGCGCAACCACGCCGCCCTCTCGCTCGAATGCTTCCAGGCCCTGGCCCACGGCGCCGCCAACAGCGTCGGCGACCAGCTTCACCCGCGCGGCCGGCTCGACCCCACGGTCTACGCGCGCATCGGCGAAGTCTACGCCGAGGTTGCCCGCCGCGAGCCGTGGTGTGAAGACTCCGTCGCCCTGCCCGAAATCGGCGTGCTCCTCGCCAACCGGGGCCTCAATACCCACGAAGGCGAGGTCAACGAGAGCGATCGCGGGGCGCTGCACATTCTCGAACAGGGCAAGTACCAGTTCCAGTACCTCGACGCCAGTTGCGACCTGTTGCCCTACGCTCTGCTGATCCTGCCTGATGAAGCCCACCTGGATGCGGACCTGGCTGCCCGCGTGCGCTCCTACCTGGCCGGCGGCGGCCGGCTGCTGCTCACGGGCGCCTCGGGCCTGGACGCCGCCACGGGCGACTTCCATCTGGCTGAGGAGATGGGCGTCCTCTACCTCGGCCCAGCGCCCTACACGCCCGATTACCTGGTGCTCGGCCCTGAGCTGGGCGCGGCGCCCGGCCTCGCCTCCGAGCCGATGAACCAGGTCTGCGAGGAGCCCGGCGTACAGGTCGCCGCCCTCGCCGGCACGCACATTCTGGCCCGCTCCGGCCGGCCCTACTTCAACCGCACCTGGGAGCACTTCTGCTCGCACCAGTACACGCCCATGGCTGCCGTGAGCGACGATCCCGTCATCGTCGAGAACGCGCAGGGCAACGTTATCTACTGCGCGCGGCCGCTCTTCCGTGAGTACGCGCTCTCGGCCCGCCTGGTGCACAAGCAAGTCCTCGATGCCATTATCCGCCGCCTGCTGCCCCGGCCGCGCCTGGGGGCCCACAACCTGCCCAGCACTGCCGTGGTGACGGTTCGCGCACAGCGCGCCGACCTGATCGTCCATCTGCTGCACTACGTGCCCCAGCGCCGTGGCAAGAACCTCGACGTGGTCGAGGATGTCCTCCCGCTGCACGACGTGACGCTGGCGGTGCGCTCCAATCGCCTCCCGTCCGCTGTAAACCTCGTCCCGCAATGCCGAGCCCTGGAGTGGACCTACGCGGATGGCTATGTGCGTTTCACCCTGCAGCGCATCGACGGCTACCAGATCGTGCAGATTGTCCGTGATTGATCCTTCACGCCACCGGTCGAAAGGAGGTGTCCGGCTTTCATTCAGTCGCCAGCCTGATCGTCAGCAGTCCAAAAACCAGCAGAGGATAGGAGATTCAAAATCATGACACCCTCGAACAAGTCTCTATCGCGTCGTGAATTCCTGCGGGCCGCCGGTATTGCCGGTGTAGGCCTGGGCCTCGCCGCCTGCGTCGCCCCGGCAGCCCCCGCCGCTCCGGCTGCTCCGGCCGCGCCCGCTGCAGCGGGCGCGACTGCGGCGCCGGCTGCGCCTGCCGCGGCCGCTGCAGCCAAGAAAACTGTCGTCATGGGCGTCATCCCCGGCCCACCCGCCAAGCTGTGGCAGGCCGAGGCCGAGGAATACAAGAAAGTCGTGCCGGAATTCGAGGTCACGGTCAACGTGGCCGGCGGCGGCGAAACCGAGTGGAAGCCCAACTTCCCCCAGATCGCCATGTCGTCCGACAAACCCGACATCGCCTGGTACTGGATGGATGGCCGCCAATACCAGGACTTGGTGGCAGCCAATGCCCTCGAGCCCCTGGATGATCTGTATGAGAAGGAAGGCTGGAACAAGGTCTTCCCGGAGTCGGTGCTCAAGAACTACACCAGCCCCGATGGTCACAAGTACGCCGTCTCGAACGAAGTCAATACCTACCCCATCATCTACTACAACATCGAGCTGTTCGACAAGGCCGGCGTCAAGCCGCCGGCGAACGGCGTCTACTACGAATCGGTAGACGAGTGGTACGCCGTCTGCGATAAGCTGCGCGCCGCCGGCCTCGAGGCCGTGACCGTGGGCACCAAGGAAGGCTGGCGCATCGGCCACTGCCACGACGTGCTGCTGCAACGCATGGTGCCCCAGGACCTCTTCGACGATCTCCTGGTCAACTGGCGCCCCGGTTCACAGCCCAAGGCCCACTACACCGGGCCCGAATGGCTGGCGGCCGACAAGATGTTGAAGGAATGGTTCGATAAGAAGGTCTTTGCCGAGGGTGACCTAGGCCGTAACTACGCCGAAGGCCGCGCCCTCTTCGTGCAGAAGAAGGCGGCCATGTACCAGGACGGCGTGTGGGCCATCGACATCCTGCGCGGCGAAGCGCCTGACATGAAGTTCGGCTGGTTCCTCTATCCGCAGGTCAAGGCCGACGTCAAGCCCAAGTTCCTGATGTACGCCGGCAGCGCCATCATGGTCTTGAAGGGCGCCCACTATCTCGACGACATCAAGAAGTTCCTGGCCTGGCACTACACCCCCGAGCGGCAACTGTGGCAGACCAAGTTCTCTGGCACGGTGACGCCGCGCACCGACCTGGGCGACAAACTCTACGCGGTCATGGATCCGATGCTTAAGGACGTCTGGCAGCAGATGATCAAGGCGGGCACCGGCACCGGCTGGGATGACCCCGTGCCGGCCGACATGGCGGAGAAGAGCTTCATCCTGTTCCAGGAAATGCTGACCGGCGCCCGCGCGCCCGAGGCGGTAGGCCAGGAGATCGAGAAGCTGGCAGAGGCCCATCGCCAGAAGAAATAGCTGACGATCCCTCCACGTGTACCCCGCAGGCGCCGGGCACAGCCGGGCGCCTGCGGGGTACACGTGGAGGACGCAGACAAGGCCAAGGAGAAGGAGCCATGGTCGACGCAGTCCGCAACGATAGGAGTGTCTCCGGGCAGCCGGTTGCCAAGCAGTCGCCGGCCCGCCTGGCACAGACGTTGCGCGCCATATCCCGGGCCCGCATGGCCTATCTCTTCATGGCGCCGGCTTACCTGTTGATGCTCTTGTTCATCGCCTATCCGCTCGTGCGCAGCTTGTGGCTGAGCCTTTTCGAGTGGAATGGCATCACCCCGGCCAAGTACATCGGCCTGGCCAACTTCAACGCGCTGTTGCACGATGACACGCTGCTCAAGGTCATTTACAACACGATGGCCTTCGCCGTTGTCACGGCCGCCGGCACGGTGCTGCTGGGCTTTGTGCTGGCAGTCGTTATCGAGCGGCGGGTCAAGGGGTGGGCCATCTTCAAAGTTACCTATTTCCTGCCCGTGATGATGTCCATGACCGTGGTCGGCCTTTTGTGGGGCCAACTCTACGACCCCACTTTTGGGCCGATCAACGTGCTGCTCAAGGCCATGGGCGTGGCCAAGCCTCCGGTCTGGATGGGTGATCCCAAGGTGGCTCTCTACGCCATCATCGCCGTGGCGATCTGGCAATACGCGGGCTTCCCCATGATTGTGCTGCTCGCCGCCATGGAGGGCATCCCCGGCGATACCCACGACGCAGCCACCATCGACGGCGTCAACGTGATGCAGCGCGTCATGCATATCATCTTCCCGATGATCAAGCAGGTCTTCGCCGTGATCGTGATGCTGCAATTGATCTTCGGCCTTAAAGTCTTTGACGTCATCTGGGTCATGACCCAGGGCGGACCCGGCGAGTCGACCACGGTGCTGGGTGTCTACCTGTACCGCAACGCCTTCGTGTATACACACTTCGGTTACGGCTCGGCCGTGGCCGTGTTCATGACCGTCATCATCTTCACGCTGTCGATGCTCTACCAGCGCTACATCCGCCCCGAGGCGGTCGAATACTAAGGGGGAACGCCGTGACTAGCCAAGCCAAATCCCGCCCGACCCGGCGCCGGCCGGGCGCCAGGCTGCTCTTGATCCCGTTGTTCGTCATGCTGATCCTCTGGGCCGCGGTGGAGCTGTTTCCGATCTTGTTCATGTTCATGAACTCGCTCAAGTCCAATGCCGACATCATGGGCGGGCCTTGGCGTTTACCCACCGTGCTCCATTTCGAAAACTATGCCTTGGCCTGGCAGGGTGGACAAATCAAGGTGCCGCTGGGCAATTACTTCCTGAATAGCATCATCACCACCGGGGGCACCCTGCTGTTGCTCATGTTCACCGGCTCCATGGCAGCCTATGCGCTGGCCCGCTATCAGTTTCCGGGCGCGGGCCTGGCCAGCAAAAGCCTGGTGTGGGCGCTGGCGATACCGATCCACGCGACGCTGATCCCCGTGTTTCAGTTCCTGGGCCAGCTTAACTTGCGCAACAACTATGCCGGCCTGATCGGTGTCTACACTGCCTTCTGGCTGCCGTTCACCATCCTGGTCATGAAGTCGTATTTTGAATCGTTCCCGCGCGATCTGGAGGAAGCTGCCCGCATCGACGGCTGCTCGGACTTCGGCGGGTTCGTGAGGGTGGTCCTGCCGATCTCGCGCGGGGCCATGGCCAGCATGGCAATCATGAATGTGGTGGGCATCTGGAGTGAGCTGCTCTTCGCCTACGTGCTGATGAACAAGCCCGCCTTTCGCACCCTGCCCGTCGGCATCCTGGGCTTTCGGGGCCAGTACATGGTGGACTGGAGCCTGATCTTCGCCGGCCTGTCCATCGCCACCCTGCCGACGCTGCTCTTTTTCATCTTCTTCCAGCGGCAGATCACCAAGGGCATGACCATGGGCGCCATTCGCTAGCGCTCGCCCCAAATAATAAAGGCATGATCCGTGGAAGAGCATACGCTTCAGCCGGCCGGCCGGGCCATCCTGCTGCTGGGCCAGGCGCTGCAGGATGCAGACGTGGCCAGGCCTGACGACGGCAGCGACAGCGTGTCCCGCCACTTCCACCGCCTGAGTGTCGAGCCGGAGGACATCTCTTATCTTTGCCGGCCTATCGATCGCCTCGATCCCGACCCTGCTCTTCTTCCTCGTCTTCCAGCGCCAGATCACGAAGGGCATGACCATGGGCGCGCTCAAGTGAGGGTAGTATCGGCATGAGTTACCAGATCGGCATCGATACCATTCATCTGCGGCCCACACCGCGCCTGGCACACACCGAGTACAACGATCACGACCCCCTGGTCGCTCAGGTGACGGCCGGGGGCGGTACCTTCAACGATCTGTGGGACCTTGATCTGCTCTGGAACACCTGTGACGGCCCGCGCGAGTGGGCCGAGCTGGGCCGAGCCACGGACATGGGCCACGCCGAGTTCATGGCGGGCGGCGTCGACCGCCGCGAGCCCAAGACCTGCCCGTTTCACGACGTAGAAGAGGTCTACGCCTTCGATGCCGGCCGCGAGTACGGCCTGCCGCACCTCGATGACCTCAGCGCCTTTTATGACGCCCAGTATCGCCGTCTGCAGGCTGCCAACCCGGGCCAGGTCCTGACGGGAGGCTACTACAAGAGCATCGTTTCGGGTGCCATCGAAGCCTTCGGCTGGGACATGCTCCTGACGGCCGCCGCCGACCCGGCCCGCTTCGAGTGCGTGCTGGATTCAATCTTCCGGCTCGCGCTGCACCATTACCGCGCCTGGGCGCAGACCTCCATCGAAGTTTTCATCTGCCATGACGACATGGTCTGGAGCAGCGGTCCGTTCATGCGCCCGGCCTTCTACCGGCGCGTCATCTTTCCCCGCTATCGCGAGCTTTGGGCCGTCCTCAAGCGGGCCGGCAAAAAGGTGCTCTATTGCTCCGACGGGGACTGGAGCATGTTCGTGGACGACATCGCCGCCGCGGGCGCCGACGGCTTCATCTTCGAGCCGATGTTGCCCCTCGCGCCGGTCGTCGCCAAATACGGCCACAGCCATGTCATCGTCGGCAGCCAGGTAGACTGTCGTACCCTTACCTTCGGCGCGCCCGCCGCCATTCAGGCCGAGATCGACGGCACCCTCGCCCTGGCGCGTGGCTGCCCCGGCTTCATGTTCGCCGTCGGTAACCACCTGCCGGCCAACATCCCGCTCGACAACGCCCTCTTCTACATTGATTATCTCCGGTCCCACTGGGACCGTTAACCCGTTCACCCTCAGCGCGCAGGCCTTGTCAGTTCTTTCCCCATCCGGTCCGCTGCCCCCAGGTCTCCAGGCTCGTCAGCCCAGGGTAGAGCCGCCGTAAGGCCGGGATGTACGCCTGGTAGCCCGACTCGTTGAACCACTCCTGCATCTTGCGGTTCTCCGCGTTGGCACCACCGGGCGGCATCTCGGCCGGCACGTAGCGCACCGGCCGCCCGCTGACCCTGCTCATCACCTCGGCCGCCTCGGGCAGCGTCATTTCATCGCCGGCGATCTCCAATGCCTTGCCCACAAACTGCTCGGGCCGGGCGAACGCCAGCGCCGCGAATGCGCCAATGTCGTCCACCGCGATCATCTGCAGCCTCACGTCGGGCCGCAGCGCCGGTTGCGACAGGATGCCCTGCTCGAGGATCGACTGGCGCTGCCAGAAGAAGTTCTCCATGAAGTAGACCGGCCGCAGCACGGTCGCCGGCAGCGCCAGCGCCCGGATATAGCGCTCGATCTGCCACTTGCTCTCAAAGTGCGGGATCCCGGTGTTACGTTCCGCGCCGCCGACCGATGAGTAGACGAAATGCTTGACCTCTGCATCCCCCGCCGCGTCCGCCAGGGCCTCGCCCTGCCGCCGCTCGCCCTCGGCGCCCACCCCGGGCAGCCAGAAATTCTGCACGCTATAGACGCCGTACACGCCTGTCAGCGTCCGTTCGAGCGAGGCCGGCTCGTCCAGATCGCCGCGCACCAGCTCGATCCCCTGCTCCGCCAGCACGCCGGCCGCGGGCTTGCTGGCGTCGCGCAGCAGCGCCCGCACCCGCCAGCCATCGGCAAGCAAGTGCCTGGCAACTGCGCCTCCCTGCCGGCCCGTTGCGCCGGTCACCAAAATAGTCTGATCGTGATGATCCATCGCCGTCTCCTGATGAACTTCAAAGATTACTGCACTACTATATTTATTAATTCTATCTGATGCGGTACAGTATCTGTCCGTTACCTGTGCCATTCTTTGGTCGGGTATCTGAGACAGTGAGGCACTTTCATTATGGCAGCACAAGAACCAACCCCGCCCGCCGGCGCCCCGCGCGTGCCCTTGGGCGGTGATTATTGGCAAGTGGATCCAGGCGTGCCCCTGTGGGGCTTCGCCGACACGCATGCTCACCTCATGGCCCACCTGGCCTTTGGCGGCAAGGCGTTCTGGGGCCAACCCTACGACCCGCAGGCGCCCGCGCACGGCCGGTCCGCCGGTCCGCAGCCCGGCGAAGGCGGCATGCCGGGCGCGCTCGGTTCCTGCGGGCCGGTCCACGGCGGTCTGGGCAATGTCAACCCCGAGTTCGGCCACGTGGCCGGCGGCGGCTGGCCCGGCTTCCAGACCTTTGCCCACTTCACGACTCTTGTGCACCAGCAGGCTTACCTGGACTGGCTCTACCGGGCCTACCAGGGCAGCTTGCGCCTGGTCAGTTGCCTGGCCGTCAATAACGAGCTTCTGGCCGGCAAGACCAACCCCGGTGCGCCCCACGACGACCGCAGCGCGATCGGGACCGAAGTCGCCGCCATGAAGGCGATGTGCGCCTGGTTGGACGGGCAAGTGCGGCGGGTCGGGGCAGGGCTGGTTGCAGATTGCCTATGCGCCCGACGATGCCACGCGCATCATCGGCCAGAACAAGCTGGCGGTGATCCTGGGGGTGGAGGTTGACTCGCTGGGCAACTGGCGGCGGGCCGAGGACCTGGCGCAGCAGGCCGGCGGCGACGCGGACCAGGCGCGTGTCCTGATCGCCGCCGAGCTCGATTGGCTCTACGGCCTCGGCATCCGGCAGATCACGCCTATCCACCTCGCCACCAATGCCTTCGGCGGCACCGCGATCTACCTGCGTTTCCTGGAGCTCTCGAACGTGTTTCTGACGGGCAAAGCCTGGGAAGTGGAGGACGCATTTGCCACGGGGGTGCGCTACCGGCTGGATCAGGACAGCGCCGACCTGGTTATCGAGATCGAGCGCCGCATCGCCGCCGCCGGGCCGGGCATCCAGGGTCGCCCCCGTCTCGCGATGAACCGGCATTCGCTCATCGACACGCTGCCAGGTCTCGAAGACCTGGCCGATAAGGCCGTTGCGCCGGACGTCAACGGCGCCGCCGGGTTGCCCGGCCCGCGTTTCGGCGCCTTTGCGGCCTATGGCGCCAACACGGGTGCCATCCGCATCGCCCAGCGCCGGGGCGAGATCGATCGCCAGAGGAACGGCGTCCGCTATGACCGGCCACTCCGTGATTATCGCTGGTTTCGCTGCGACGACTCCGGACCCGGCGCGTACGATGACGACGACCGGGACGTCTGGCAGGTGGTGGCCGAGTACAAGGCCGGCTTCGACCCCTCCACTCTCCCGCTCGGCCTACGACTACGTGCAGATGTGGGGCAAGTGCGTCGCGCGCGCCCAGGACAGCGCGGCCGCGCGCGCCTCGCCGCCGGACCAGGTGAGACCGGCCATCCTCTGAGCCATATTGGAGCGCACAACCCCAAGTCCCTGGACAGCCTGGGGTATAATTGTACGTGCGCCGATTGGGGCGCCAAGGAGGACTTGAATGGACAAGCTGGTAGACCTGTGGGAGAAACCCCAGGCTGAAACGATCTATATGATTGCAGGCTGGCGCCAATGGGCCGACGCCGGCTCGGTTTCCTCGGGCTTGCCGCAGTACCTGGTCGAGCTCACGGGGGCCCGGAAAATCGGCCAGATCCGCACCGACGGGTTCTATCTGTTCCAGGTGCCGGGCACGCATCATTTCCTGCGGCCCGAGATCAAGCTGGAACAGGGCCATCGCAAAGAAATGCGCATGCAGAAGAACGAGCTGTACTATGTAAGCTTTGAGAACACCGGATTGCTCATATTCCTGGGCGACGAGCCACATATGAACGTCGAGCGTTATGCCCGCTGTTTGTTCGACATTGCCCACGAGTTGAAGGTCAAGCGGGTGTTAGCCCTGGGCGGGGTGTACGCGCCCGTGCCCTACGACAAGGCGCGCGATGTTTCGGCCGTCTACAGCCTGCCGCGCATGCAGGATGAGCTGACCGAGTACGCCGTCCGTTTCTCCGACTATGAGGGTGGGGCGACCATCGGTACATTCCTGGCCCATGCCGCGGAGGCGCGCGGCATCGAGATGGCGGTTTTCTATGCCATGGTGCCGGCCTACGACTTCGCGCCGGACGGCGAGGAGCACGAAGGGCTGCGGATCGAAAACGACTTCCGCGCCTGGCACGAGCTTGGCCGGCGCATCAACCATATGTTCAATCTCTATGTCGACCTGTCGGATCTCGAGGAACGCAGCGAAGTGCTGGTTTCGGCAATGCATGAGAAGGTGGAGGCACTGGCACGCGAGCAGCCGCAGTTCAAGGTACATGAATTCATGCGCAACATCGAGGACGAATTCAGCGAGACGCCGTTCAACCTGCTGGACGAAGTCTGGGAACGCGAGCTCGGCGATCTCTTCGACGAGGGCGACCGCTGAGCCTCGGTCTGACGGCCATTCAGTAGCGCTTCACACGGCGCGCGTAGCTCTGGAAGGGCGTGCGCGGCTCGCGGCTCTGCCATACTGCCGCGGCACACCTCGCAAGGCACGTGGGCCGCCGGCAGGAAGCTCGTGTCCAGCGTGAGCGAGCCGCTGCCGTTGCAGGCCGAGCAACGGTGGCCGAACTGCTTTTCCTCCAGGCCCAGCGAGCGCGCATCCACGCTGGCCGCGCACAGCGTCCTGGAGGTTGTGCCGCGCGCCCCGCGCATGGAGATGGCCATAGCGTCATTCCTCGACCTTGATTTTACAGAAGCGCGGGTTTAGCCGCAAGGAGCGCGAACTATGAGTTAGGCTGAAGATGCGTAACGAGCGGAATAATGGGAACAAATTGTTAATTCTGAATGTTCAGTATTTACAAAACGATCGAGATGGCGTATACTTGAAGTAGCGTGCCAGACAGACTTAGCAGGGAGAATGCAACCTATGGAGCCGGTACACGCGTTAGAGGCCAAACATTTTATTGAGGATATTGGACTGTTCTTCGAGCAGATGGGCATGCCGCGCATGGCCGGGCGCATCCTGGGGGTGCTATTGATCGCGGATCCGCCCGCCCAGTCCATTACCGATATCGCTTCCACGCTGATGGCGAGCAAGAGTTCCGTCAGCACCATGGCTCGCCTGCTGGTGGAAGACGGGCTGATCGAGCGGGTCGCCGCGCCGGTGCCTCGGCGCGACTATTACCGTTTCAAGCCTGGCGGCTGGATCCTTTACATGCGTCGCTGGCTCAGCTTGATGTCGGAATTGCACCGCATTACCGAGCGCGGGATGCTACTGCTGGCCGCTAAGCCGCCCGAGATGCAGCAGCGGCTGCAAGAGGCGCACGATCTATTCTCCCTGGTCGAAGAGCGTTTTCCCGCCATTATTGAAAGCCTGGAGCGGGCTGGGGCGGCGGCGCGGCCACCCGCGACAGTATTGCCGAAGCGCAACGGAACGGAATGAGGAGGGTAGAGCATGTCCACAACGATTGGCGAGCACAACATCCAGGGCTTGACCGAGCAGGAGGCGCGGGAGCGCCTGGCCCAGCACGGCTACAACGAGCTGCCTTCGACTAAGAAACGCACCTTTCTGCACATGATCCTGGATGTGGTCAAAGAACCCATGTTCATGCTGCTGATCGCCTGTGGGCTGCTCTACCTGCTCTTAGGCAACAAAGAAGAAGCCTTGATGTTGATGGGCTTCGTCTTCATCGTGATCGGCATTGAGCTGTATCAGGAGCAGAAGACCGAGCGAGCTTTGGAGGCGCTGCGCGATCTCTCCAGTCCGCGCGCCCTGGTGATCCGCGACGGGGACCAACAGCGCATCGCCGGGCGAGAGGTGGTGCCCGATGACATCGTCCTGCTCTCCGAAGGGGACCGGGTGCCGGCAGATGCCCTGGTGCTGGCTGCCACGAACCTATCGGCTGACGAAGCGCTGCTGACGGGCGAATCGGTGCCCGTGCGCAAGCAAGCCTCGCGCAAGGCGGAGGGTGTTCAGCCCAACGCTGCTCGCCCCGGCGGCGATGACCTGCCCTTCGTCTATTCCGGCTCGCTGGTAGTCAAAGGCCAGGCTATCATCCAGGTCACGACTACAGGCATCCACACCGAGATGGGCAAGATCGGCAAGGCGCTGCAAGTGCTCCAGCCCGAAGAGACCAACCTGCAGCGCCAGACCGGTCGGATTGTCAAGACCTTCGCCCTGATCGGGCTGGCGCTATGCGTGATGGTTGTCGTCGTCTTCGGCCTCACGCGGGGTAACTGGCTGCAAGGGGTTCTTGCCGGCATCACCCTGGCGATGGCGATTTTGCCGGAAGAGT
>Ga0209226_10001257_pt1 | contig 11711 bp, 12 predicted proteins | sample BarGraNGADG00212_2_FD_184497 | JGI IMG/M metagenome (GOLD analysis project Ga0209226, IMG submission 184497) | Arctic peat soil microbial communities from Barrow, Alaska, USA - Barrow Graham LP Ref core NGADG0011-212 (SPAdes) (version 2) | ecosystem: Environmental > Terrestrial > Soil >...
TCGTCGGCGAAGAGCACGGTAGGCCGGGTGACGAGCGAGCGCGCGATTGCTACCCGCTGTTGCTGCCCACCGGAAAGCTCGGCCGGCCGATGGCTCAGGCGGTTCGTGAGGCCCATCTTCCCGACCAGCTCCGAGAGCCAGTCCTCGTTCACCTTCTTGCCGGCAATTTCCAGCGGCAGCACGATGTTCTCGCGCGCCGTCAGCATCGGCAGCAGGTTGAAGAACTGGAAGATGAAGCCGACGTGGCGGCGGCGCAGCTTGGTCAGGGAGGTGTCGTCGAGTGTCGTGATCTCGGTGCCGCTGACCTCCACCGTGCCCGTGCTCGGGCGATCGAGCCCGGCCAGGATGTGCATCAGTGTGGACTTGCCGGAACCGGATGGTCCCATTACGGCCGTCAAGTGCTTGTCCTCAATATCGAGCGACACATCGCGCAAGGCGTCGACGGCGGTGTCGCCGTCTCCGTAGCGCCGCGAGATTCCCTGCGCCCGTACGACGGCGCCCGCTGCGGCCTTAGTAAGTGCTTCTGTTGTTTCGGCGAGCGGCGCTCGCGGCTCGACCGTGTCTTGGAGCTGCATCGTTCTCACTCTCCTTGCATCCGATTGGCATAGCCCAAGCCTTGCGGCCGCGCTGCAAAGCGGTAAGGGGGTGGACTGGTGTCCCGCAGTGCGGGCAACCACACTCCGGCGGTTCGGTGTATTCGAGGCGGTGCTTGTGCTCGAGTGCCGCGGTGAAGAGAGCGCCGCTTAGTGGTCGGCTTTGTCGGCCGGCGTCTCGGGCTCGCCGCGAACGAGAGAGGCGACGATCGCAACGGCCAGGACGGCGAGAACGAGCAGCAGCGAGAGGAAGACCGGAATGTGCACCACTTCGCTCAGCGCCATCTTGATTCCGATCAGCACGAGCACGGCCGCCAGCCCGTCGTCGAGGTAGGTGAAGCGGGCGATCAGGCCGAGCAACACGAAGTAGAGCGCCGAGAGCCCGAGCAGCGACATCGCATTAGCCGCGAAGACGACGAAGGTGTTTCGAGTGATGGCGAAGATCGCCGGGATCGAGTCGATGGCGAACGCCACGTCGAAGGCCGCCACGAGTATGAGCGCGGCCAGAAGGGGTGTTCCGAGCCGCCTGCCGTTCTCGCGGGCGAGCAGGCGATCGCCGTGGAAGCGAGTGGTCATCGGAATGATGCGCTTGACGACACGGAGGAGCGGGTTCTTCTCGGGATCGATCTCGACATCATCCTGGCGCCACATGCGGAAGCCGGTGACGATCAGGAAGGCCGCGAAGACGTAAATCGTGGCCTGGAAAGCGTTGAGCAGCGCGGCGCCGGCGAAGATGAAAATGGCCCGCAGAAAAAGGGCGCCGACGATTCCCCAGAAGAGAACGCGGCGCTGGTTTCGCTTCGGCACCGCGAAGTAGTTGAAGATCAGCGCGAAGACGAACAGGTTGTCGGTCGAGAGGCTCTTCTCGATAACGAAGCCGGTCAGATACTCCTGCGCGGTCGTGCCGTCGGTGGCGAAGAAGAGAGGAAGCGCGATCAGTAAGCCCAGTACCGTCCAGACGACGCTCCACCAAGCGGCGCGACGGAGCGAGATCTCGCCGCTACTTCGGTTTACGCGAACCAGGTCGAAGGCGAACAGCGCCGCGACGAGTGCACAGAAGCCAAACCAGATCCAGCCGTTCATGCTCCCTATCTTCTAGGAAGGCGCCGTCGGCCGGGGGAGGAGAAGGAACGAGCCGAGCGCGGGAGGGAAAATACTGACCGGACGAGTCCCTCGGCGCTAGCTCGTTTTCGGGCTTCTGTCAAGGCTTGCGGAGCGAGTATGCGGTGCGCACAATCGGTGTATGCACAAGCAACTCGGTGAGCTGGTTGGTCTACCACTGAGGCCGCAGGACGAGGCGGAATGCCGCCGCTGTGAGGTGCACTGCGACAAGGTCGTCTATCCCGGCGCCTGCATCGAGCGCTCCTGTCCCTTCCTCTACGCCTACGAAGCCTTCGGGCACACCTACGTCGGCTGCATGCAGAAGATCTACGGAGTGGAGATCGACCTCGAGTTGCTGCGACTCGCCGAGCAGAGCAAGGGCTTTGGCGCCATCAAGGCCAAGCGCGAGCCGCTTCCGATGTGCCGGGCCGAGGTCGACCCCTGCTACCTGCACCGGCGCGACAAGCTCGGTTGCCGCAATCCGGAGTTTCATGAGCTGCCCGTGGGCGAGCCGACCTTCCGCGTTATCGCTCGCGTTCGGCAGGCCTGAGCGCCCGTTTAGCCGGCTCTCTACGGCAAGGGGTCGCGTCCTGATAGCCGTAGGTATATCGTTGCCAGCGTGATTAACTCAGACCGGCTCGAGAAATACGCCGAGCTCGCCGTCGAAGTCGGCGCGAACCTTCAGCCCGGCCAATTCCTTCTCGTCCAGGCCTATCCGGAGCAGGCCGACCTGGCGCGCGCGATCGCGGCTCACGCGTACAAGGTCGGAGCCCGTTTTGTCGACGTGAACTACGGCGACCAGCGCGTGCGCCGTTCGCTGATCGAGAGTGGCCCCCAGGAGATGCTTTCCTGGTCGCCGCCCTGGCTTGTCGACCGGCTCGAATACGGCACCGCCCAACAAGCGGCCAAGATCAACTTCTCGGGAGATCCGGAGCCCGGACTGCTGGCCGATCTCGACCCGGGCAGGGTCGCCGATTCCAGACAGACCGAACTGGTCGAAGCTTCGCTGCGGCAACACGTCCAGGAACTGGTTGCCTGGTCGCTGATCGGCGCCCCGACCGAGGCCTGGGCCAAAGCGGTGTTCGGCGAGCCGGATATCGAGCGCCTCTGGCAGGCGATCGAGCACGCCGTAAGGCTGGACGAGCCCGATCCGGTGGCCGCTTGGCGCGAGCACATCGACCGGCTTTCCGAGCGGGCGCAGATCCTCAACCAGCGCCGTTTCGACTCGATTCACTTCCGCGGCCCAAGCACCGATCTGACGGTCGGATTGCTGCCCGATTCCAACTGGCACGCGGCCGATAGCGAGACCGTCTGGGGACAGAAGTTCGTGCCCAATCTGCCTACCGAAGAGGTGTTCGCGACTCCCGACCGGCTGCGCGCCGAGGGCGTCGTGCGCTCGACCCGTCCGCTTTCGCTGGAGGGCACGATCGCCCGCGACCTCGAGCTGCGCTTCGAAGGCGGGCGCATCGCCGACGTCTCGGCCTCCAACGGCGCCGAGGCCGTGCGGGCGCAGACGCGGCTCGACGAGAACGCCTGCCGTCTGGGCGAGGTATCGATTGTTGACAGTTCCTCGCGCGTCGGCGATCTGGACACCATCTTCTTCAACACGCTCTTCGACGAGAACGCGGCCTGTCACATCGCCTACGGGCGCGGCTATCCCGCGGGCATCGAAGGAGGATTGGAGCTCTCGCCCGAGGAGCTCGTTCAGCGCGGAGTCAACGCCTCGGTGATACACACCGACCTGATGATCGGCGGCCCCGAGGTGGACGTGGACGGGCTCACGAAGGACGGCGAGGCGGTGCCGATTCTGCGCGAGAACACCTGGGTGCTCGAATAGCCGGGAAGAATCTGGCGATTCTTCCCGGGGTGATCTGAGGGCAGTCTTCGCACCTTCGGTGCTCTAACTTTCTGCTCCTACACGCTCGGCGAGATGGCTCTGGTTGTTTCGCGGGGTTCAGATTGTGTTGAGGACCGGCGTATGGGTAGCCGCAGCCGCACATGTCGGCTGCGGCGGCATCGCGGGCATCGTCACGCTTCGCGCTCGATCCCCGCGGCGAACCTATCTGCGTCGTGAGGCTTTCTGAGAGGATGATCGCCTTCACCGACCGGACGAAACGGCCGGGTGAAGCCGAAATCGAAATCGCGCTCGTGGGAGCGGCGCCGCTCTGGTCGGAGCTGGTCGCTTTCGTCGAGAGCTCTTTTCGCGTACGTAGCGACTGGAAGTTCTACGGTAAGAACTACGGTTGGTCGATGGCCTTCAAGAAGTCTGGCAAGGCGCTGGTTTCGCTCTACCCGGACGAGGGCTCGTTCACGGCGCAGGTAATCCTGAAGGACGATCAGATCGCCAGGGTGCCGAACAAGCTGATGATTCCCGAGCTGCGCGCGGCGATCGAGGGCGCAAATCCCTATGCGGAGGGGCGCTGGATCTTCCTCGCGGTTGCCTCCGAGCCGGAGCTCGAAGTGGTGGAGAGGCTGGTTGAGATCAGGGCCGGCTAGGGGCAGGGGGCGTTCTGATTGAGGGACTCTGCTGACCGATTGCCAACCTGACCTTGCGGCACTTCTCTCTTCGCCCGCCACCGAGCGCGGAGCGGAATGAAGGCCCTTCGACTGGGTGTGATCGGTGAGTGCGAGGCTAGGACGCAGCGTCGTATTCGTAGCTGGAGGCTACGGATACGATCGAGGACGACGCATCGCGCCGCCGAGCGCGGCCAGGCGGAGGAGCGCTTCGTTTCAATCCACGCTCAATAGCCACCCACCCGCGGGGTGGTCAGAAAGTAACAGCTCTTAAAGGCAAGAAACGCCACTTGAAGTGCCGACTCTGTGCCGAAACGAAAAGCCGCCGAATCGAAAGTTCAAGCGAGCAGCGACTCGTAAATCGCGAGGTGGCTCTCGGCCGCCGCATCCCAGGTGAGCGTCTCGCGCGCGTTCAGTGCTCCGGCCCGGGCGCGGGCTAACGCCTCGGGGTCGCCGAGCAGCTTGCGCACCGCTTCGGTCATTCCCTCGATGTCACCGGGCCGAACGACGGCACCGGCTCCGAAGCGGCACACCGGCTCGGCCAGGCCGCCGACGTCATAGGTGACGGCCGGTACTCCGGCGCCGAGCGCGCGCAAGAGGGCGCCCGACTGATCGATGCCGGCGCGGTAGGGGAAAAGAGCCAAGGTCGAGTCGCCGAGAGCGCGGTCGATCTCGGCGTCGGAGAGGTAGCCGAGGCGCCACTTGGCGATTTCCCCGGCCTGCTCCATGTAGGGATCGACTGGCTCGATAGCGTCGCCGGCAACGAGTAGGCGTACATCGCCGAGCTTCTTTGCCACTTCGATCGCGTCGCCCAAACCCTTGTACGAGCGGACCAGCCCGAGGCAGAGTAGCGTTCTCCCGTCGTCGTTGCGAGGCGGATCGCTGTGGAAAATGGGGTGTGGAACGACGTGTAGCCGCTCGGGTGCGACTCCGAGATCGGTAAGCGTCCTGCGTCCGCGGTCGGAGTGAACGACGACGGCGTCGAAACGCTTGAGCAGCTTGGGCCAGAGCTTGCTCTTGCCCATCTTTCGCCGCGGCACCAGGTTGTGGGCGGTGAAGACGAGCGGAGTGCGTCGGGGCAGCAGAAAGCGATCGAGCTCGGGCAGGCCAAACCACTGCAGGTGAAAGACGTCGGGGTGGCGCCGGCGAAGGCGCGCCATGCCGAGCGGGTGTTCGCAGAACTTGAGCGGCAGGCGCAGGAGCGAGCGCCTGAAAAGGCGCGAGCTGAGCGGATAGAAGAGCTCGCTGCGCACGTACCCCTCCGGCTCCGCGACCGTTCCGAAGCGGAAACGGGAGCTGACCAGCTCGACCTCGGCGCCGGCGCGGGCGAGCGCCGCGGCCAGCTCGTGATCGTAGGGCGGCGTAAAGGCGGACGGGTCGGAGATGACTACGCGCACGCCGACAGCCTAGAGCGCCGAGCGGAGTGACGATCGGGCGAGCGAGCGCTCGGGCAGCTCGCGCCGGCAGACGGCTCTCGTAAACTCGCTGCATGAGCTTGCTCATCCGCTCCTGGAACGTGCACCACGGCATGACCTCGCCCAACGGGCGCCGGAACTATCTCGAGCAGGAGGTGCGTCTGATCGCGTCCGATCATCCCGACGTCGTCTGCCTGCAGGAGGTTCCGCTCTGGGGCCGTCGTCATCTCGAGCGCTGGAGCGATATGAGGCTGGTCTGGAATAGCGCACGCCGCATTTGGTTCCCGCCACGGCTCGGTGGCTGGATCACCCGACTCGATCAGGACTTCTTTCGCTCGGCTATCTCCGGCCAGGCCAACGCGATCCTGCTCGATCATCGCCTGCAGCCGCTCGAGCAGCGCTGGACGGTGATCAGCCGCGGCCGGCGCGAGCGCCGTATCTGTCAGGCCGTGCGCCTGCAGGGGATGGTGATCGCCAATCTGCACGCCTCCGGTATCGCCGGTCATATCGAGGTCGGCGCCGCCGAGGTTCTGCGTGCGCTCGCCTTTGCTGAGTCGCTCACTCAGTCCGGAGATGCGCTCGTTTTCGCCGGCGATTTCAACCTGCGCCCGAAGCAGCTGCCCGAGCTGCCGGGCTTCTCGGCTCCGGGCCGGGGCATCGACCACATCCTCGTCCGCGGCGCCGAGGCGGGCCCGCCCGAGTTTTGGCCCGAGGCGCGCCGGGCGATCGCTGCGGGTGTCCTCTCCGATCACGCTCCTGTTGAGCGCCGGATCGGGTAACAGCGACTATCTTCCGGAAGATGGACTTAGCCCAGGCCCGCGCCCAGTTCCCGGTATTCGAGCGCCTGGCTTACCTGAACGCCGGCACCTTCGGACCGCTCGCCCGTTCGACCGTCGAGGCAATTGAGGAAAGAGAGCGGCTGGATCTCGAGCAGGGGCGCTCGGGGCCGGACTTTTTCCCCCAGGCGATCGCCCTCCGCGACGAGTTGCGGGCGCGGATAGCCGCGCTGGTGGGAGTCGAGCCGGCGCAGGTTGCCCTCACCTGCTCGACCACCGACGGCTGCAACATCGTTCTCTCCGGGCTCGACCTCTCACCCGAGGACGAGATCGTGACCACGACCGACGAGCACTTCGGCCTGCTCGGACCGTTGCATGCCTCCGGCGCCCGCATCGTCCTCGCCGATCCCGAGCCCGAGGCGATCCTGGCCGCCGTCACGCCGCGCACCAAGCTGCTCGCGCTCTCGCAGGTGCTCTGGACGGATGGGCGCGTTCTGCCCGTCGCCGAGTTAAGAGAGCGAAGCGGGCTGCCCGCGCTGGTGGACGGCGCGCAGGCTGTCGGTGCGATTCCCGTTGCTGCTGCCGGGGTCGACTTCCTCACTGTCTCGGCCCAGAAGTGGCTCTGTGGGCCGGATACGGTCGGCGCTCTCGTCGTCCGCGAGCCGGAGCGGTTGCGCGTGGCTCAGCCTAGCTACTACGCGCAGAAGAGCTTCGAGCCGGACGGCAGCTTCGAACCGCGGCCCGGCGCCGCCCGCTTCGACTCGCAATGGATCGCGCCTGCCTCGATCGCCGGGCTTCTTGCCGCCTTGGACGGGCGTCCCGAGTGGGCCTTCGAGCGCGCCGCGGAGATGAGCGAGCTCTGCCGGAAGAAGCTGGCAGAGCGCTACGAGGTTATTTCGGCGCCCGGTCAGGGGACGCTAGTCAGCTGGAGAACGGACGGTGATCCCGCCGCGACGGTGAAGCGTCTTTTCGAACGTGGCGTCGTCGTGCGCGACATCCCCGGGCGAGATTTGATTCGCGCCTCCTGCGGCTGGTGGACGAACGAGGAAGACATCGAGCGGCTCATCGACGCACTACGCTGAGCTAACACTGACTGCGGACTGGCTACGGAGCGAGTAGCTCGCTCGCCTCGGCCCGCGTCATCGTTTGGGAGAGGAAACCGAGCTCGCGCTGCTCGAGAAGCTCTTCGGCGATCCGGACTGTGAGCCCGAAGACGGCCCTCTGCGCTTGTGGGCCGATACTCAGCCGGCGTACGCCGAGGCGCTCGAGCTCTGCGACCGGCGGCAATCCGGAGGTGGCGAAGACGTTGAGCGGTCCTTCCAGCTCCTCGACGAGGCGTCCGATCGTTTCCCCGTCGGTAACGCCGATGACGAATAGACAATCAGCTCCGGCCGCGCGGTAGGCGTTCGCGCGGCGCACCGTTTCCTCGAAGCGTCCTTCCGGCTCGCCGACCTGGCGCAGGTAAACATCGGTGCGAGCGTTGATGACGAGCGGAACGCCTTCACGCTTGCCGACCTCGCGGATTGCCTTGATTCGCTCGACCTGCTGCTCTAGCGAGAAAAGCGGCTCTTCGCCCCGGTGCCAGGCGTCTTCGAGGTTGAGTCCGACCGCACCGGCGGCGATAACCTCGGCAGCCGTCTCGGCCGCCGCCTCGGCGCTAGCCCCGTAACCCGCTTCGACGTCGGCGCTGACCGGAACCTTGACGGCGCGCGTGATCCGGCCGATCATCTCGAGCATCTGCTCGCGCGGGACGACCTCTCCGTCCGGGTAGCCGAGTACCGCCGCGATGCCGGAGCTGGTCGTACCCAAAGCTCGGCAAGAAGGAGAGCGGGTGAAGATGCGGGCGCTGGCGACGTCCCATGCGTTCGGGAGCACGAAGAGGCCGGGTCCCGCGTGCAAAGCTCGAAAGAATTCCGCCTTGGTGCGCTGTTCTGAGCGATCCACCGAGGGGTACCTAGCTCGCTTCGGCGGCTGTTCGCAGCCCCAGCTCGGCGGCGATCGGCCTGAGCGCGGCGATGATGAAGATGATGTGCTCGTCCAGGTCGACGCCCAGCTCCAGAGCGCCTTCGTAGATCTCGTCGCGGTTGACCTTGGCGGCAAAGGAGGGTTGCTTCAGCTTCTTGCGCACCGACTTTGGCTCGAGCGTGTCGATGCCGTCCGGGCGCACGAGCCCGCAGGCGTGGACGAAGCCGGCCAGCTCGTCGCAAGCGAAGATCGTCTTCTGCAGCGGGGTCTCGCGCGGGATGCCGGTGTGGCTGGCGTGGGAGAGGATCGCCAGCACGACCTCCTCGGGGTATCCCTCTTCGCGCAGGATCGGAGCGCCGGCCTGCGGATGCTCTTCGAGCGTGGGGTGGATCTCGTAGTCGAAGTCGTGCAGGAGACCGGCGATGCCCCAGAGCTCCTCATTCTCGCCGAACTTGCCTGCGTAGGCTCTGACAGCCGCTTCGACGGCAAGCGCGTGGCGCAGCAGCGCCTCGCTCTTGGTGTACTCCGTCAGTGTCGCCCAGGCTTGCTCGCGAGTTACCGGCATCGCCGTCAGCATAACGCCCATCGCAGTCCCGATCCCGCGCCAGGCCGGGGGAGCTGCTCGTCTCGCTGCTGAGACGAGTGATAAACAGCGCCGCCTAGTCGTTTCAGCCCGCGGCTCCGGCTGACCCGCAAGCTACGATGAACTGCGCTCGCCCCAGGCGGCGGGCCCCGAGAACATGACCGACGCTGCAGTCGCTGAAGCCCTACACCGCGAGTCCTTCGTAATCGAAGGAGGACACCCGCTTTCCGGCACCGTCCAGGCCGCCGGCAACAAGAACGCGGCGCTGCCGATCCTGGCCGCCGCCCTGCTGAGCGCCGAGCCGGTGACCTTGCGCAACGTCCCGCGTATTCGCGACACCGAGGCGATGGTCGAGCTGATCTCTTTCACCGGTGCCAATGCCGAGTGGACAGGGCCCAATGAAGTGCGAATCGAAGCCGCCGAGATCACCGATACCGATCTCGACCCCGATCTCTGCCGCCGCATCCGCGCCTCCTTCCTGCTAGCCGGGCCTCTTTTGGCCCGCGCCGGCGCGGTCAAGATTCCGCCCCCGGGCGGCGACGTGATCGGCCGCCGCCGGCTCGACACGCACGTAAAGGCCTTCTCCGACCTCGGCGTCAAGATCGAGGCCGGGCTCGACTACGCGATGAGTGCCCGCAAGCTGCGCGGCCGACGGCTCTTCCTCGACGAGCCGAGCGTGATGGGAACCGAGAACGTGATCATGGCGGCCGTGCTGGCCGAGGGCGAGACGGTGATCGGCAACGCGGCCGGCGAGCCGCACGTTCAGGATCTCTGTCGCTTCCTCGTCTCGCTAGGAGCCGAGATCGAGGGCATCGGCTCCAACCTCCTGCGCATCCAGGGTGTACCCAAGCTCGCGGGCGGTGAGCACCGCATCTCGCCCGATCACATCGAGATCGCCAGCTTTATCGGGTTGGGAGCGGTCACCGGCGGCGAGCTGACCATCAACGGTTGCAGCGGCGAGGATCTGCGTCCGATCCTGCCCCATCTGGAGCGGTTGGGCGTGCGGGTCGATGTCGATGACTGCAGCGTCCGGGTGCCCCACGGGCAGGAGCTCGTGATCCAGGACGACCTCGGCGGCGCTATCCCGAAGATCGAGGATGGGCCCTGGCCTCAGTTCCCCGCCGACCTGACCTCGATCGCCGTGGTCGTCGCCACACAGGCTCGCGGCACCGTTTTGATCTTCGAGAAGATGTTCGAGAGCAGGCTCTTCTTCGTTGATAAGCTGGTCGGGATGGGGGCCCGGATCATCCTTTGCGATCCGCACCGCGCGGTCGTGACCGGCCCGGCGCCGCTCGTCGGTGACCGCATGGAGAGCCCGGACATTCGCGCCGGCATGGCGATGTTGATCGCCAGCCTCTGCGCCGAGGGCGTCTCAACGATCGGCAACATCGGCCAGATCGACCGCGGCTACGAGCGCATCGACGAGCGCCTGCGCTCGCTCGGCGCTTCAATCGAGCGAATTTCCAGTTAAGGGCCCATTCCAGTAGGCCCTAAGAGCGAAGGACTGCCGAGTGCGGTCGGTTGCCGCAGCGTTTCTGTCTATTCGAGTTCGATAGTGTGTCGTCATGGCCTCGAACGAGACCTCCGCGCCCCGTAGCACCGTTCGCCTGGTGCCAGGTGGCGGCGGAGACGTTCACGTAGAGACGGGCATCCCGGTGCTCGATCGCCTGCTCGAACAGGTTGCTCACTACGGCCGCTTCGATCTCACACTGGCCATCGCCTCCGATGCGGCCGAGGCGCAGATCGTCGCGTCCGGGCAAGCGCTTGGTGGCGCGCTTTTCGAGCCACTCAGGGCCGAGGGCGCAAATGGTCACGGTGCCGGCTACATCCCGTCGGCGGAAGCGCTCGCGCACGTCGCGCTCGATCTGAGCGACGAGCCCTGTCTGGTCTCCAACTTCGATCTTTCGGCCGCCCACGTCGGTGGGCTCGCCGGTGACATGGCCGTTCGCTTCCTGCGCGAGCTGGCCCAGGCTGCCGGGATAGTGCTTCACGTTCGCCTCGTCGAGGGCAGCGATACCGAGCACGTGCTGGGAGCGATCTTTAAAGCACTCGGCGCGGCGCTTGGAGCAGCCTGCAACGCGGCGAAGGAGAGGCCGTGAGTGAAAAGCGCGTTGTTCGTACGGAGGCGGCGCCGGCGCCCTTTCAGGGAGCTCCCTATAGCCAGGCGATAGTGGCCGCCGGACTCGTCTTCGTCTCCGGCCAGCTTGGGCTCGCGCCCGGCGAGACGACGCTCGAGCAGAAGGACATCGAAGCGCAGACCCGGCAGGTGCTCGAGAACGTGAAGGCGATTCTCGAGCGGGCCGGTAGTGGACTCGATCGACTGCTCAAGACGACGGTTTTTCTGACCGACCTGGCGGATTTCGCGCTGATGAACGCCGTCTATTCGGAGTACGTGGGCGAACAGCCCCCGGCGCGCGCGACCGTGCAGGTAGCCGCGCTTCCCTCCGGCGCCCTGGTCGAGATCGAGGCAGTGGCTCTGGTCGCGTAGGTTCATCGGACGGATGAGCAGCGAAGAAGTCCAAGAGAGCACTCCGCCCGAGAACGAGCAGTGGTTCACCAGGAGTGTCGCGGCGATCGGCGGCGCCAGCTTCTTCGCCGACCTCGGCTATGAGATGCCGACGTCGCTTCTGCCGAGCTTTCTGACCTCGACACTCGGTGCGCCGGCCGCGGCGCTGGGTTTGATCGAAGGCATCGCCGACGGGCTCGGCGGGGTGTCGCGCCTCGCCGGCGGAGCCATCGCCGACGACCCGTCGCGGCGGCGCAA
>Ga0209226_10001259_pt1 | contig 11704 bp, 7 predicted proteins | sample BarGraNGADG00212_2_FD_184497 | JGI IMG/M metagenome (GOLD analysis project Ga0209226, IMG submission 184497) | Arctic peat soil microbial communities from Barrow, Alaska, USA - Barrow Graham LP Ref core NGADG0011-212 (SPAdes) (version 2) | ecosystem: Environmental > Terrestrial > Soil > Wetlands...
CTGACCTTTCGATGATAAACGCGTGAAATCGATGTTTTCCATGCCCACCTCCATCTGTCTTACATGTAAGATAGCAGACGTGAAGGGCGATGTCAATGATTTGTTCGCAGGTGGTAGCATTATCTCCCGATTGGCTCGGACATTGTCTGAGAGGATATATTCCCGGGTTGGAAGATGAAAACGATAAGTATAGGAAAGATCAGTTCATACTTAGAAGTCAATCAACTTCTTTTCAATTTGCGGATAAATTTTGTCGATTTTATTTTGGATTTCAATGGTCAACTGCAAGGCTTTGGCCACGCGAATGTAATGGCGGATGTCGTCGAGGGAAAGGGCGCGGCCTTTGCGATCCTTCAGCCATTTGGCCATCACCTGGTAGCCGCCGATCTGATATTCCCAGACTGCCGGTTGAATATTGGAGAAATATTGGCTGTCGTTGATAAAGACGTTGCCGGACAATGGGGTTAACAAGGGGCTCTTTAACAAGGGGCTTAAGCCCCTTGTTGTTAGATTTGCGGGCGATTTTTGCTCCGCCCTTACGGAAGAATATTGGACCTTTTTGACGACGTTGTTGCCGGAAATCTCGAACTTGGAAAAGGTTTTGTCCAAATGCGGTGATTTCAGCAAATGAATGGCAGCTAGTTCTTCGCCGAGTTTCGCAGTTTCTTTGAACAGGCTTTTATCGCCGGTAAATGGAATTCGTGGGAAATCACTTTTCAAAAATTCGCCATATTTATTTCGGTAAATATTCGAATACAGAACGGCATAGATGTAATAAAAAATCTGTTCTGGCGTAGGGGAGGGTTTGAAACCCTCCCGTACAAACAAATTCAATATTTTAGAATTGATATTCGCCTGACGAACAGTGTTATCAAATAAAACTTTCTTTTCTTTTTCTGGATATAAATATAAGGGAGCTTGTTGAATAATTCCTTTGCTACTAAAAAATGTTCGGTTATCAATAATATTAGAACTAATAAAAAAATGTGAATAAATATTATCTATAGAAACTTGTCTCATAAAACATAAGGAAATATTTTCTTTCAACATATGCTGCATGACTTCACGGCGAGACCTTTCAATCAAGGCATCATGGAAGAATATCCATTGAATATCAAATGGACGATATAATATTTGAACAATTGATTTTTCGATAAAATGCGCATTTTTCTCAGCATCTTCACGAAGAATTTTTCTGACTTTTTTAATTTTCCAGTTAGATTTATCCTTCAAATGAAAAGTTTGAGTGATCATTTCATCTGGATTTATTTCATTAAGAAACATATCAATTCTTTGGAATAGAGATCGTTTGTTTGAATCAATAACAAATTCATCCCTTGAGGTTACTATCCCAACGGAATTGATTGGGAAAATATCTGTGATCTTGAAAAATTTATGGTAAGCCTCGAATTGGATTTCATCCCTTTCAATAAAAAAATAAGAATCGGGCTTTGGATTGATCTTTTTCCATTTCAAAGAATCGATATCCTCCTGGGCCAATTTATCATATTTATCGTCGCGTAATCCCCACAAATCTGCATGATAAACGTTACACTCTTGTTCCCCTTGTTTTTTTATGAATAGCGCAATGGCCACGCCTTGCATAATATCAAAAACGTTTTCGTCCTTGGAACCATCTGGGCATTTTTCTTTTTTCAAGGTGTTGCCATGCAAATCTAATATGTAAATCTCACTGAAACTGTTCATCAATGAACGACGCATGCCGCGGAATGTAGGATTGTCGAGGTAGCCGTGATTGGTAATCATTCCGACCACGCCTTCACCGTTTTGGTCGATTTTCCACTGGGTAAAACGGATGAACTTCACATAATCGTCTTGCAACCACTTGGGATTCTTTTCTCCTAAAGGCTTTCCGTCGACAGTCTTATAAGTTTCAATTTGTTCTCCGATCCAAGTCTTAATTTTTTTCTTTATTAGTTTTTTAGTTTTTTCGTTTTTCACAACTTCTATTATTTTATCGCTAAGATTGGCTGAGTGCCCTGAATATGGAGGATTGCCGAGGATGACCAGTATAGGGGTTTCTTTCTTTATTTTTCCGGCCTGGCGCGACTCCTCGGCCAGGGTGGCGATGCCCGGCAGGTTGCTCTGGCCGATCTCCTCCATCTCCAGGGTATTGGTCAGGTAGAGTGGGAAGCGCTCATGCTCGGCATCGAGGCGATAGCCCATCTCCTCCAGGACATAGGACATCTTCAGGTGGCCGATAGCATAAGGGGCCATCATCAGTTCGAAGGCATAGAAGTTCTTTAACAAATGCGAGCGGACAAAATCGGCAGCCGTGCCGTTCCCATATTGGGATGTGTAATTTTTAAAGGCCAGGCGGCAAGCTGCGGCGATGAAAGTCAGGGTGCCGGCGGCGGGATCGAGCACTTTGACCGAGCGGTCGGCCAGGCCGTCGGCGCGGGCAAATTTCTCCTTCAGCACGATGTCGAGCGAACGGACGATGAATGAAACCACCGCCGTGGGCGTGTAATAGACGCCACGCTTTTCGCGGGTTTTCGGATCATACTCGCTCAGGAACGTTTCATAGAAATGGAGAATAGGGTCTTCACCCTTGCCTAGCTGGTAAAACTCGTTGAGGATGACGCTGACGTCAACCGAGGCCAACACTTCGACTATGTCATCGATAATCCATTCGAGCTGGACCGGCGGCTGGCCGAGAGAGATGAACTGGAAAACATCGTGCAGGATGCCGACGGTGCGCGGGATGTATTCGATGGCGGAACGGCGAGTGAATTCTCCCTCCCGGGCGCGGATGCGGGCGGCGAACAGCCCATAGGTGATGGTCTGGGCGTAGAGGTCGTTGAACTCGTTTTCGGAAAGTCCGCTGATCAGGTAGGTTTTGAAGGCTTCGTAGAAACCAAGGATCTGGTTGCGGCCATTCTCGTCACCGGCTTTCAGTTCCTCTGCCAGGACCTGGTCGCGTAAAAAGCGGGTGCGCTTGGCCAGTTCCTGGGCCAGCCGTTTGGCATTGAGGTTACGAGGAAATGAAAAGGAAAAAAACCGTTCAAAAATGTTTTTTAATTCTTCGGTATGTTCCGCGACCGGTCTTGCTTCTAGCTTGGCCAGGGTGTGCTGCCGCCCGATAGAGGTCCGGCCGATTGCTTCGCCATTGTAGTATGAGCGAAATTCCAGAAAATTGGTCAGAATAAAATTGGGGAAAGTGGCCCGGTAGCGTTTGATCTGCTCGCTGTTTTCGACATCGTCAAGGGCGGCCTCTGGTTTCTTGGTTTCAATATAGCCGACGACTTTGTTCTTGCCGTCCCATATGCGGAAATCGGGGTTGCCACCTTCGGTCTTGCGCGGCAGGGTGGTGACGGCGATGCGATTTTGCCCGCACTCCACCCCCATTTCCTCAATAAATTTTTTTAAATCGGAATAATAACTCTCCTCGCGTGCATCACCGCGGCCGTAAACTTGGTGAATTGATTTCAGGTATTTTTCAATTATGTTGTCAAACATTTACCATCTCTCAAATGAGGATTATACAGCAAGGTGAAATTATTTGACAGGTTTAAAAATTGTTCCGATTGGAATCAAACGTTGTCAGTTTGCGGATAACGCGCCCGAGCAGCCGGTTCTTAGCCTGACTCGATCAGGCATTGTCAGAGAGGATGTATTCCTTGCGCTCGAAGATAAAGACGGCCAGGGCCAGAAAGAGCAGGCCGGCAACCAGCAGCACGAGCACCGACTCCAGCGGCGGCGAGGGCTGCAGCTGGAAGATCAGGAAGCCGCCTTCGCCAGGAGGCACCGGCAGCAGCGATTTGATCCAGTGGATGATGGTGAATTTCTGGGTGACGCCCGGGAAATACTGCACCACGCTCTCCCAGCCGAAAACGAAGAACAGGCCGATAAGGATCGACTTCTTCATGAAGGCGCCCAAGGCTGTGAACAGGGCGCTGTAGCAGAACAGAGCCAATAGGGAAGTACCGAGAAAGATCCCCAGTTCTTCCCAGGCGCTGGGGTCGCCTAGGCGAGTGAGAGAGGCGGCCAGGAAGCAGAGCAGGAAGCCGCAGCCGATCAGCAGAACGGCCAGCAGGAAAGCGGCCAGGTACTTGCCCAGCAGCACGGTGCGGCGGCGGACCGGCACGGTGGTCAGGTAGACCAGCGTTTTGTTGTCCAGCTCCTCGTTGACGATGGTTGAACCGAAGAACAGCGCCAGCACCGGGATCAACAGCTGGAAATAGAGGGAGAGCATGACCCGGGCGAAAAAGTCGCTGCTGGAACCGGGGGCCTGTGAACCGCTGGCTTCCAGGATGCGCATGACCAGCATTAATAGGACCGGGATCAGGCTGAGCAGGATGAACACGCGCGTGCGTTTGGCCTTGAAGCCGCTTTGGAAAAAACTGGTGAAAATGACGGGCAGGGCGTTTTGTTTTTTCATGTTCATTTCCCGATCAGGTAGTCGAAAACCGCCTGCAGGTTGTCGTCGGGCGAGGTGATCTCCTCGATCTCCACTCCGCTCTCGGCGATGAGGCGGATGAGAGCGGTGAAAAAAAGGTCACGCTGGTTGGTTTTGACGGTCAGGCTGCGGCCATCCAAGCCGAAATCCATGCTGAGCACGAAATCGCAGTCGATGAGTTCCTGGGCCAGCCGCCGCGGCTCCTGGCAGCGGATGGAGACCTGGTGGGGGTGGCTGTCGATCAGGCCGCGGATACGGTGGATGTCGCCCTTGGCGAAAATCTTTCCCTGGTGGATGAGTACGATCTCGCTGGTCATGGCCTCGATCTCGGGCAGGATGTGCGAGGAGACGATCACCGTCCGTCCCTGCTTGCCGTAGTCCTTGATGAGCTGCATGATCTTGATGCGCCACAGCGGGTCGACGCCGCGCAGGGGCTCGTCCAGCATCAGGATCTCTGGCTCATGCAGGATGCTGGAAGCCAGGCGCAGGCGCTGGCGCATGCCGAAGCTGTAGCCCTTGATCTGGCGGTCCTTGCTCTCCAGCAGGCCGACCGTGAGCAAGGCTTTCTCGCTCCTCTCCCCGGCCTCCCGGCGGTCGAAGCCGTGCAGCCGGGCCAGGAGCAGGATGAATTGCCAGCCGCTCATTTCCGAGTAGGCGCTGTCGTGCTCCGGGCAGAAGCCGATGCGCCGGAAGATATCGGGATTGCCGAAAACGGGCTGGCCGAAAAGCGTCAGGCTGCCGAGCTTGGGCTTGAGCTGGCCGGCGGCGATCTTCAAAAACGTCGATTTGCCTGCGCCGTTGGGGCCGAGCAACCCGGTGATGCCGCTGGCGATCTCCAGGTTGATGTCGCTGATGCCCAGGATGTTGCCATACCACTTGGAGAGTTTTTCGGCCTTCAAGACGGCGGTCATGCGCCTGCCTCCGCTTTGCGGATGCGCCAGACCAGGAGCCAGAAGGACAGGCCTGAGATCACCAGCGGCAGCAGCAGCGACAGCCAGGCGGGAAAGGCGTATGCGGGCTGCACGCCGAACAGAAAGCAGCCCAGCTGACGGATGTTGCCCGACAGCGAGACCAGGAAGAAGTAATCGCTCTTGAAAATGGCTTTCAGGATCTGGGCCAGGTTGTTGGAGAACATGTAGACCAGGAAAATGGCGATCTGGATGAACTTGGTGTTGGGGCTGAGAATGGAAAGGGCCAGGGTCAGGGAAGCCAGGCAGACGCATTCAATGACCGGGAAGACCAGGATGGCCAGGAGCAGCAGGGGCGAGACCGTCAGGCTGCCGGTGAAAAGCATCTTGAACAGCAGCAGCAGTATTCCCGGCATCAGCGTGAAGGAAAGCAGGTAGAACAGCACGATGGCGAACTTGCCGGTCAGGTAATCGCCGCGGGACAGGGGCCGGGCGAAATACAACGGGAAGGCCTTGAATTTCAGGTCGGCTGAGATCAGGTCGGCGCCGCTGAAAATGCTGAGGATGACTAGCATGAAGATCAGGAATCCGTTAGCGTAGAATGTCTTGAAGAGTTCGGCGTCGCTTTTGAGCAGGCGGACCAGCTCGCTGAGGATCTTCAGCTCGGGTTTGGTCGAGACGTACACGGCGGCCAGGAAAATGAAAAACGTAGAGGCGCTCAGGGAAAAAATGAGTTTGGCGTACTTTTTCTTGAAAACGGTCTTCACGCCGTTGAGCGCGATGGGCAGCCAGTTCAAATGGGAGGACTTAAGTTCCCCTTCCCAGTGGCGATATCCTTTCTCTCTAATGTCCATCTGCTTCTCTGATGACGTCCATGAAGGCGTCTTCCAGGGACGTCCGGCTTTGCCGGAAATGGCGGATCTGCACGCCAGTCTTGTGGGCGACGCGGAACAGCGTGGCCGGGGTGACATCGCCGGGCAGCAGGATATGAAAAAGCGCCTGGTCTTTTTCCTCGATCCGGCAGTGCCGGGAACGCAGTTCCGCAAAGAACGGCGCCGGGTCGCCGACCACCTTGATCTCATAGACGTTGAAGTTGTCTTTCTTGAGTCCGGCGATGGATTCCTCGGCCACGACCTGGCCCTTGTTCATGATCACCACCTGACCGCAGGTGCTTTCAATGTCGGGCAGCAGGTGCGAGGAAATGATGATGTTCATGCTTTCCTTTTTGGCGATGTCGCGGATGAGTTCCAGCATCTCTTTGCGCCCGACCGGATCCATCCCCGAGGTGGGCTCGTCGAGCAGCAGCAGCCTGGGATCGTGGACCAGCGCCTGGGCCAGCTTCAGCCGTTGCTTCATGCCGGTGGAATATGTATCCACCAGGCGGTAGCGCGATTCTTCCAGGCCCACGTAATATAGGACATCGTGGGCCCTTTTCATGGCTTCCTGGCGAGGCATGCCGCTCAATTCGCCCAGGTAAGCGGTAAGGGAAACGGCGTCCATGCCAGGGATCAGACAGTCGCTTTCCGGCATGTAGCCGATGCTGCGGCGCAGGGATTTCTGCTTTACGGCCAGAGCCTGGCCCATGATCTCGCCCCGGCCGGCGGCCGGGACCAGGAAACCGAGCAGCAGCTTCATCAGCGTGGTCTTGCCGGCGCCGTTGGGGCCGAGCAGGCCGAAGATGCCCGCGGGCAGAGCAAGCGACACATTGCGGATCGCCTCCACCGCGCCATAACTGAAACTGATGTTTTCCAGCTTGATCATTTCATTCATGTTTGCTGATGGCTATACGCATGTCGCCGAAAAAAAGTTCATTGTCCCTGTGGAGGGACGGCTTTGCTTTTTTCCCCGACTATGCTATATTCTTCGCTGATGGCAACTGAGAAGTACTATTAAGGAGACAATCATGAAAAAGAAAGTATTGGCTTTGACCCTTGTTTTTATTGTGTTGCTGCTGGTGCCGGCCTGCAAGAAAAAGGCGCCCGGACAGATAAGCAACGAGGCCATGCTGGCCATGGTGCCCGATGGCCCGGTCCTGCTCATGGCTTTTAATTTCAAGCAGTTCGCCGGGCTGGAACTTTTTGACAAGATGATCAAGAAGGATTGGCAGCAAAACGCCAAAGCCGGCAAGGCCTTCAAAGACTACCAGGATTTCGTCAACCAGACCGGCGTCGACCTGCAAAAGGACGTCTATTCCGTGGTTGCGGCCATGTACGGCGCATTGGACAGTGCAAACCCGGAAGTGGTCGGCATCGTCAATATGAAATATGATCCGGCCAAGCTCCTGTCCGTGTTCAAGCAGAACCAGGTGATTACGGCTGAGGAAAAATACCGCGGACTGGATATGTATACCTTGAAAAACGAGGATGCCCGCAAGGACATGCGCCTGGCTTTCCTGAACAAGAGCAATATCCTGTTCGGTTCTCCGCTCCAAGTCAAGAAGGCCATCGATCTGAGCCTGGACAAAGGCAAAAGTGTTTTGCAGACCGCCAGCATGATGAAATACGTGGACAAGCTGGACAAGGACAGCATGTTCTGGCTGGCCATCGGCAATATCCCCGAAAAAATCAAAAACGCCCCGGCCGGCGGCATGATACCGGTGGACCTGAGCAAGGCCGAGGCTTTTACCGCTTTCATGGACTACAAGGGCAAAACCTTTTCCGGCGAATTCCGCCTGATCTCCTTCAACGAGGCGGGAAACAAGCAGATCGCCGATATGCTCAATGGGCTGAAGTCGCTGGGCGCCATGGGATCGGCCAAAGATCCCGATCTGGCCCAGTTGCTCAACAGCATCCAATTGAGTTCCGCAGCCGACCATATCAAGCTGACGTTTTCCATTTCCGAAGAGCTGATGAACAAGATGAGCGTCAAGGCCAAAGACAAGGCCAAGGCGGCCATGGCCCCACCGGCGGAGCAGCCGGCCCCGGCCACTACTACTCCCGGAGTGTGAGCCGCGCCCTTTAACGGCTGACGTGCCGCGGTAGCCGATCGGAGGTTCGTCCCATGAATTGGCTGTTCCTTCTGCCCGTTTTTTTTATTTTGCTGCTGACGGTTCTGTTCTTCCTGGGCCGCCGGAAACGGGGAAGCGGCCTGGTCCGGCAGGCAACCCTGCAGCTGCTGCTGCTGGTCGTCCTTTCGGCGGCGATCGCCCTGCTCAGCAGCGGCCTGCTTAAAAGAATTTTTTATTCGCCGCGCCTGATGTCCATCCTCTGGCTGCTGTTCTGGTTCCTGCTCCTGGTCCTGGCCGTCAAGGTCCTGGCCTATTTCGTGTTCGATTTTTTGATCGTGAAAAACCAGGCGGTCCGCTACCCCAAGCTAGCCAAGGACGTGATGGTCTTTGTCCTCTATGTCGCCGGCATACTGCTGATCTTGAAATTCTACTTGCACTACCAGCTCAGCGAGTTGGCGGTTTCGTCGGCGGTCCTGACCGTGGTGATCGGCTTCGCCCTGCAGGATATCCTGGGCAACCTTTTTTCCGGCATCGTCCTGAATTTCGAGGATTCCTTCAAGATCGGCGACTGGGTGCGCATCGGCGAGCGGGAGGGCAGAGTGGAGCAGTTCGGCTGGCGGTCGTTCAAGGTCCGCACCATCGATCGCGAGCTGATCGTCATGCCCAACCAGACGGCGTCGAAAGCTGAAGTCCTGATCTACGGTTCGGGACGGCAGCCCGTTTGCCTGAAAATCGGCGTGGGTGCCAGTTACCAGGACAGCCCCGACCGGGTGGGCGCGGCCATCATTAAAGCTTTGGAGTCCATGCCCGAAATCCGCCGGGACCCGCTGCCCGAAGTGCAGCTGGTGGATTTCGCCGATTTCGCGCTGAATTACCTGGTCAAGTTCTGGATCGATGATTACTCCCGGCACAATGTCATCGCCTCCGAGGTCCGGCGCCGCATCTGGTACGCTTTCCGGCGCCACAGCATCGAGATTCCCTACCCGAAGCGCGATGTCTATATGAAGCAGGAGAAGAGCGCGGAGATCCCCCGGGAGGCTCTGGCAGAGGCCCTGCAGCGCAATGATGTGCTGCGCGAGATCGAGGCAGCGAAGTTCCGTGACCTATTGGCCGATGCCGATCACAAGATATTCGGCAGCGGCGAAACCATCATCCGCGAAGGGGACAATAGCGATTATTTTTACCACATCTATTCCGGCGCCGTGAACGTGCTCAAGGACGGCCAGGTGATCGCCCGGCTCGGGGCCGGAGATTTTTTCGGCGAGATTTCCCTGGTTACCGGCGAAAAATTCAACGCCACCGTCGTGGCCGACCGGGAAAGCGTGATCATTCTTGTGTCGTCGGCCCGCTTTAAGCAGGTGGTCGACATGAATGAGAAAATGGCCCTGAAGCTTTCGGCCGTGATCATCAGGCGCCAGGAGGAGATGAAGCTTTTCAGCGAAAAAAACCTGAAACTGGACAGCACCGTTCTCCATAAAAAATCGGAAAACCTGTTCCAGCGCATCCTGAATTATTTTGCCCTCAAGCAGTGAACGCCGGGCTTATTTTTCGGCCAATTTCTTGCGGTTGAGGGAATAAACCCCTGGCAGGACCTTGAAGCGGCTGATGATCTCGTTCAACTGGAACATGTCGCGAACATCAAAAACGATGGAGATGCGGGCCATGGCCTGGCTGGTCTGCTCCAGCTCGATTTTTTTGATATTGGAATCGCTGGCCGCGGTGATGCCGGTGATAGTGCTGAGCATGCCCGGCTTGTCGGCGACCAGCAGTTGCAGCTTGACCTGGTAGGCGTGTTTGGGCACCTCATTCCAACTGACCTGTTTCAGCCGCGAGGGGATCTCCAGGTTGACGTTGGGGCAGTTTTTTTTGTGGATGACCAGCCCGCGGTTTTTGGTGATGTAACCGATGATCTCTTCGCCTTTGATCGGGTGGCAGCATTTGGCAAAAATGAAATCGATGTCAGCCTGTCCGTCGACATTGATCAATTTGTACAGTCCCGCCTTGCGGGAGGAAGCGGGCTTTTTGGCAGGCTTGATCTCCACAGCGTTTACCTCGGGGAACAGGCTTTTCAGCGCCTGGCGGTCCAGCGTTTTTTTGCCGCTGCCCACGTCCTGGAGGAAGGTCTCCAGTTCGTCGTAGTGGATGGTTTTCAGCCTTTTTTCCAAGTCCGCTGCAGCGAATTTCAGGCGGTATTTTTTCCCGTATTCGCGCAAGACCTTCTGCCAGACGCGGCGGCCCTTTTCCTGGTCGTAAGCGAATTCTTCCTTCTGCAGGTAGACCATGATCTTTCTTTTGGCACGGGTGGTGGCCGCGAATTTGAGCCAGTCGGCGCTGGGGTTGCTGCTTTTCTGGGTGATGATCTCGACCACGTCGCCCGAGTTCAGCTTGGTGCGCAGCGGCACCAGCTTTTCGTTGACGATGGCATTTTTGCAGTGGTCGCCGACCTCGGAATGGATGGCGTAGGCGAAATCGATCGGGCTGGAACCGACCTTGAGGTTGATGACCTTGCCTTTGGGCGTAAAGACGTAGATTTCATTGGGGGTGAGGTCGCGTTTGACCAGGCTGAGAAATTCCTTGGGATCGGGATTGGTCTTGTGATAGTCGATCATCTCGCGGAACCACTCCAGCCGGTGGTCGTTTTCCAAAAAGGCCAGCCCTTCCTTGTATTTCCAGTGGGCGGCGATCCCCTCCTCGGCGTTGCGGTGCATTTCGCGGGTGCGGATCTGGATCTCGAACTTGACCCCCTCGCGGGTGATGATGGAGGTATGGATCGACTGGTAAAAATTGCTCTTGGGATTGGTGATGAAATCGCGCCAGCGGCTGGGGATGTGCACCCATTGCTGGTGGATGGCTCCCATGATGACGTAGCAATTGGCCACGGTGTCGGTGATGATGCGCAGGGCCAGCAGGTCGTAGACGTTCTCCAGCTCGATATTCTGCTTTTGCAGCTTGCGGTAGATCGATATTTCCCTTTTGATGCGGTACTGGATCTCGGCCTTGATCTTCAAGCCTTTCAGGATTTCCTGGATCTGCTTCTTCAGGCTTTCCACCTGTTTCATGGCCCATTCGTACTTGTCGCTGACTTCCGCTTTGATGCGCTGGTATTCTTCGGGGTACAGGTACATGAAGGAGATGTCTTCCAACTCATCGCGGATCTTGCCCATGCCCAGGCGGTAGGCGATGGGAGCGTAGATTTCCAGCGTTTCCCGGGCGATCTTGATCCGCTTTTCTTCCGCCAGGGGGGCCAGGGTGCGGATGTTGTGCAGGCGGTCGGCCAGCTTGATCAGAATGACCCTGACGTCGGCGGTCATGGCGATGATCATTTTCTTCAGGGTCTCGGCCTGGGCGTCCTCGATGTCCACTTCGGATATCTTGGAAATTTTCGTCACCCCCCAGACAATGTCGCTGATCTCCTGGCCGAAAAGTTTG
>Ga0209226_10001263_pt1 | contig 11691 bp, 9 predicted proteins | sample BarGraNGADG00212_2_FD_184497 | JGI IMG/M metagenome (GOLD analysis project Ga0209226, IMG submission 184497) | Arctic peat soil microbial communities from Barrow, Alaska, USA - Barrow Graham LP Ref core NGADG0011-212 (SPAdes) (version 2) | ecosystem: Environmental > Terrestrial > Soil > Wetlands...
GGGCCTGTTCCAACAGAGTCCGGAACGCCCCTTCGCAGCGCTCGGCTAGTTCCGGGTGGAACATTAACGTGAAAGCCTCTCCCCGGCGATGCGTTTGCTGCAAAACGTCGGTCCAGACCGCGCCGATCGCCTCGGTTCCCAACTTCAGCCCATCATGCAGCTGCAGATCATCCGGGAGGCAAACCGGTATCTCGACCAACCCGCGCCAAGTGTGCGGCACGCTGGTCGCGCTCTGCGCGCGCCGCGGCTCGTAGAACTCGGTCAGCTTCGCCAGCACCGGCCCGTCCACCTTCACGCCGGCCAGCGGCGCGGCATCCCACCACACCGCCTCATTGCTGCTATAGCCGAACCGCCCCGCCGGCAGAGCATCCAGCAAACCCTCGCTCCAGCTCAAGTAGGGACAGCGAAAACCACAAACCTCAATACCGTGGCGCTCAAAAACCTCTGCACCCTTCAGGAGCTGCTCGCAAGCCTCTTCCGGGGGATAACCCTTCAGGTCGAGATGATCGAAGCTGTGCACCGCGATCTCCGCTCCTGCGGCCTGCAGGCTCTGGATAAAGCGGGGCATCCTCAGATTGATCACCGGGCTTTTCGTACTTATCTGCTGCGTCGGCTGTGATCAAGCCGCCAAGGGCGTTGCCAAGGACGCGTTGGCCGCGCAACCGCCCGATTTCCTTCTCAACAGCGTCCTTACACTGCAATACGCCGAGAACTCAGGCGACTTCCTCAGCCTGGGCGCCGGCCTGCTGGTGCCGGCGCGCGTCGCCCTGCTCGTGATCTTCGCCGGCGCCCTGTTGGCCGGCGCGCTGGTCTATGTCCTGCGCTCGCGCAGCCTGAGCCTGCTGCAGTACGTCGCCCTTTCGCTGGTCGCCGGCGGGGGCCTGGGCAACCTGCTCGACCGCCTGCTTCATAGCGGCGCGGTAGTCGATTTCGTCATCCTCAGCGTCGGTCCCCTGCACACCGGCATCTTCAACGTCGCCGACGTCGTGCTGGTCGCCAGGCTGCTTCTGTTCGGCCTGACCGCGGCCCGGCCCGCTCCCGCACGCCCTCCCACCGTCTAAAACCCCGGCCAGACAAAGAAGCGCCATTCGCGACAAGTAAGAGTTGCCGCTCGGCCAGATGAGCGTGAATCTGCTCGGTGATAGGGTCCGGCAAACATACTGCGCTGGCCCTGCCAATTGATTCGGGAGATACGGCTGCCGGTCGGGCTTCCGGTGTACGGCCCCAACCGGGCCAGGGATTTGCTGGCACTGGCCCACGGTGGAGTTGCCGCCGCCGGTGCCCCCTTCTGCCACGTACAAATTGCCGTCGGGCCCGAAAGCGAATTGACCATCTGGAAGTTGGACTCCTGCATTAACCCTCGCCGTGGGCCAGAATGTATTGTTCCTAGCCTTACTTTTCCAGGAGACGACATGCCCAAGCGAATACTTGCCCTCGCGCTCGCACTGGTCCTGGTTGGTTGTGCTCAACCAGTCGTCGTATCGCAGTCACCGGCGCCCACCGCCCTCCCCAGCGCGGCCCAGGCGCTCACCGACACCCAGGCGGGACAGATAGCACCTGTGGCCACGGCAGCTTTGCCACCGGTTGCCATCACGCGGTCGGCGACGTCAAAGGTGCCGCCCTTCAGCCACGTCTTCATCATAGTGATGGAGAACAAGGAGTCGAACGCCGTCCTCGGCAGCTCAGCCGCGCCCTACATCAACCAACTCGCCGGGCAGTACGCCTATGCCGCCAGTTATTTCGGCATTCTCCACCCCAGCCTGCCCAACTACCTGGCATTGACCGGCGGCGGTACCTTCGGCATTTCGTCGGACTGCACTACTTGCTTTGTCGCCGGCGATAATATCGCCAACCAGCTCGAGCACGCGGGCCGCACCTGGAAGGCCTATATTGAGTCAATGCCTGAGCCCTGCTACAGCGGTCCTGATACCCAGCTCTATGCGCAGAGGCATAATCCGTTCATCTACTACGACAATGTGCGCTCGAACCCATCCCGTTGCCAGAAGATCGTGCCCTTCGATCAACTGCAAGCTGACCTGGCAGCCAATAACTTATCCCAGTACGTCTGGATCACGCCCAACCTGTGCCATGACATGCACGACTGCCCGGTGAAGTCGGGAGATGACTGGCTGCGCACCTGGGTGCCCAAGATACTGGCGTCAAGCGCGTGGCAAAATAACGGGGTTCTCTTCATCACCTTCGACGAGGGCAGCACCGACGCGGGCTGCTGCCAGTACGCCACGGGCGGCAAGATCAGCACGTTGGTGATTTCGCCGCTGGTCAAGCCCGGCTTCGTGTCGCAGGTGCCGTACGACCATTACTCGCTCTTGCGAACGATCGAAGAGGCATGGGACCTGCCCTTGTTGTCTCGCAGCGCCTGCGACTGTTCGGCGCCGATGGCGGATTTCTTCGCCGCGCCGCTGGCACCTTGAGCGACAGGGCTTTGCCCCGAGAGCGGCCTGACAGGGTGCCTGAGACGACGAAAACCCGGCCCCAGCGGCCCCATGGGCTACTCCTGCTCCGGCGCGTTGCGGCGATCCTGCTGCTGCTCGTGCTGGCCCTCCCCGTATCTGGCGTGCGGCCGGCCCAGCCGACGGCCGTGCCCTGCCTGCCGGATCTTGCGCCGGGCGCAAACGCGGCTCCGCAGGCAGCCGAGCGCCCTTGCTGGGCGTTGATTGGCAATGACAGCGCTCACCTGGCGGAAGAATATGCTGCGGGCATCCGCTTCAGAATCTTCAGCCTGGACTGGAACGCCTATGCGCCGGCGGAAACGAAGATCGACGCAGGCTACGTCGCGGCCAAGCGCGCGGAGCTGGCAGCCGTCCAGGCGGCAGGCTTCGGAGTGATCCTCAGCCTCGGCTTTCATGATCCGCCACGCTGGATCCACCAGCGCTACGCCAACTCCTATTATGTAAATCAATATGGTGACCGATACGTCGACGCGGCGGACGGCAGCGACGCCAACCTGGTTTTCAACTCCGACCTTCGGCGCGCGGCCTCCGTTTACATCGACAGCGTTTTTGCCACGTTCGGCACTGCTTTCGCGGCGGTGCGCCTGGGAGGGGGTCGCTACGGGGAGTTGACTTACCCGCCGGCCGAGTACGGTGGCAGGACGAACTGCTACTGGGCTTTTGACGCGAACGCGCTGGCCTCCATGCCGGTGCGCAATTGGCGCCCGGCTCATGCAGCGCTCGCCGGAGAGGCGCAACGGTTTGTCAACTGGTACCTGGACCGCCTCGTGGATTTCCAGAACTGGCAGATCGATGCAGTACGCGCCGCCGGTTACGACGGCCCACTCATGATGCTATATCCGAGCTGGGGTATCCGTCGGGGTGACCTGAACGACGCAATTCGCGGCGATCTGGCCGGCACGACGCCGGCCGAACAGAATGGAGAGATCCAGCGCGGCTATGACTTCGTCCGCCAGATCGGGGCGATCCACGACCCAGAGGTGATTGTCACCACCACCTGGCTGGATGCCGACCCTTCCGGGGACAATCAGGTCGATCCCAGGTACTGGAGCCCGGTGAAGTACCTGGCGCATCTCGCACAGACGCACCCGCTTCACCTGTCAGTTTACGGCGAGAATACCGGCCAAGGATCGGTCCAACAGTTGGCGCTGTCGGCCGATCAGACCGTGCATTACGGCTTGATCGGCATGGCCTGGCTCAATGAACGGGAGCTTTTCTCGCACCACTATGCTACCCTGGACGACTTCCGGCGGGTGATCGCTGCCTATTCCCCCCATCCCTGACCGCCGGCGCCCCAACGCCGGGCAGACAGCAGGCCAGCAGGGCGGGGACATCCCCGCCCTGCTGGCCTGCTGTCGCGCGCTGAGCTCAGAGTCTATGGGATCGCCGGAGCGGTGTTAGTGGCCGGCGCCGAGTTCTTGGGCAAGCTGTACAGGCGCAGGATGTTGTCCTCCCTGCCGTTGAATTCGTACACCTCGTGCCCGTTCTGCTCGATCCAGGTCAGCAAAATCCGTGCCGCGCTACTGTTGTTCCAGACCAGGGTATGGGGCGTCACCAATACGTAGTTCGGTGCAAACCGCTTCAGGTCATCGACGGAAGTCCATGCGCCCCAGGGACCGCTGAGGTAGCCCTGCAGAACGGACTGGCCGGTTTCATTCGTCGAGGCCACGCCCTGCCCGCGCGGTACCCGTTGCTGCAGGTAAGCCAGCACGCCATCGAAGCCATTATTCGGGTGCAGGTGCACATCTGCCCACTGGTATCCGTTGTAGGTGATCATCAACGCGAGCATGACCGTCCCCGCGTACAACGCAGGACGCCCCACGCGCCGTCCGGCCGCCGAGCCCAGGAAGCAGACCAGCGCGATGGCGTTCACCAGGTTGCAGATGATGACCAGGTAATAGAAGAACTGCTCTTCAAGCGTACCAAACAACACATTGTAGCTCAACATGGCATAGGTGCACAGGGCCCACACGGCGACCAGGCGGCCGATCCTGTCGCCGTGTCGCAGCAGGAGATAGATCGCAAGCAGCCCCAGGGCAATCATCAGATAGGTGGTGCCGTAATAGCTCAGGTGATCGAGGACGGTCTGCGTGAGAGACGGCCCCCCGGTACGCTTGAAGCCGGTCGTGCGAATCAGGCCGGCAAACCTCACGAAACCGTGGGTTTTCTGTTGCACGAACAGCGCCCAGCGGCCCTGGATGGCAACCGTGAGCGGGTAGATGGCATACGTGGCGACTGCAACGCCGCCGATGATGGCGAGCGCTCGCCGGGGCACGGGCCAGCGCCAGACAAAGAAGATCGCCAGCGGCAACAGCGTCAAGAAAGCGGTCATCTCCTTCGTCAGGAGCGCCAGCCCGAAGAATAGCCCGGCCAGGCCGGCGCGCCAGAGCGCGATCCCCTTCGCCGGCTGAGCGAATGGCCCCACCAGCAAGCGGCGCCAGGCAAAGGACGCCTGCGCTTCCTCATCGCTCGCTATGCCCGAGATCAGCGTCCAATAGCCTGCCAGCGTCCACGCCACGGCCGAAGTCTCCAGCATGTTGAGGCTGTTCAGCTTGATGATGAACGGGTCCAGCGCAAAGAGCAAGGCCGCGATCAAACCCGCCGGCCAACCGGCGGCGCGCCGGGCAATCAGGAAAACCAGGGCCGCGCTCAGGGCGGCGAAGGCCGCGACCAGGAAACGCGTCGCGTAGATTTGCGCGATGAGATTGCCGCTGACGTTGAACACCCTCAGATAGGCGCCTTCGATGAGGAACCAGGCCGGAGGGTGCAGAAAGAACGGCTGCCCGGCCAACTGGAGCTGCAGCCGGAAGCCTACCGAGCGTGCAATCTGCAGGTAAGTCACTTCGTCAATAAAGATATCAAAAGACCGGCCAAGGTAAATCGCGCGCGCGACGAACGTGAGGATCGCTACCATCACAGGCAGCATCCCTGCTAAGAGATACGCCCTGCTGGCGGCCTCGGTCCGTAGAGTGCCTTTGTACTGGGTTGATTCGTTACCGATCATCGGACAATCGCCTCCATGCTCTGGTTTTGGTTGCTGCGTGTAGCGCAATTGCTGAAGCGTAGAACTGCTGATAACAGTCGACCACATGTGCCGGGTCACACTGCGAGAGGACCGCAGCACGGCCCCGGGCGGCCATTTCTTCGCGCAGGCTCGCGTGAGACAGCAGATGCCCCAATGCGAGCGCCAATCCCCCTATGTCTCCGTACTTGACTGCCAGGCCGCCCTCGCCCAGCAACGCCTCGCTCATCGGCGCACGGTCGGCTACGATCACGGGCCGCCCGAGCGCAAGAGCCTCAAGGATAACCAGTGGCAGGTCCATCTTACTGGATAGGCTGGCCGGCACCAGCACCGTGATCGCGCAGGCGCGGATCAGGGCCGGCATATCTCTGACGTTACCAAGCACGCGCACACGGCCGGCGATGCCTGCCTCCGCTGCCCAGGCGAACGCTCGCTCTGCTTCACGTCCAGGGTCCTGGCCAACATGCGTGCGACAGGCCAGAACCAGCACGCTGTCGCCGAGCTCTGCCGGCAGGCGGGCAAACGCCTGGATCATTTCTCGCATGCCGCTCTCGGGATCATAATGGGCCGCGTAGAGCACGGCGCGCGACCCCAAGGCCAGCTCGGCGGCAAGTTGGGCCGGATCGGCCGCCGGTCGTAGACTGCGCTCATCCAGCGGGGGAAAGACGCGCACGACGTTCGGCACTCCGCTGTTCGAGAGCAAGCGCTGCGTGTAGTTGGACACCACGACGGTCACGTCAGCCACGAAGTTCCGGCGCTCGGCCGGCTGATCACCGATTGATGGCACTGTGTGCACCAGCGGCCTGCCAGAGAGGGTGCGCACAGCGCGCAGCCCGTCCACAACCCAGCGTGATGGCCGCGCCAGGCTGGCCACCACGTGGAGCAGATCGGCTCCCCGCGCATAGCGCGCCATATATGCCAGGGAGCGCAGTTTCTGCCTCGTCGTCGGCATAGCTTCCGGGTGGCGTTGCCGGATGGCGAAGACACGGTCGGCAGGCCAGACATCGACCGGGCCGGTCTGGACCGTGTACCTGTGCCCGCGATCCAGTTCCACCAGCAGGCGCGCGAAGTTCTTGTCAGCCCCGTTCCAGGGCGCCGCCAGAGGCACGCTGCTGACCATCAAGATGCGAATAGAAGTCAAGGTTCCCTCACATCTGAGACTGATAACCCGAGCAGGCACTCGATATCTGCGGCAACAGCAGCACGTGACCGGTTGGACGTGTCGACGATGTTCCACCCGTATTGCTCCGCGGCGGACGCATAGGTCGCATGCAGCTCCTGATAATAGTCGGCCGCAAAGTCGCCGTCGCGCCCCATGGCGATCTCGGGTTCCGTGCGCAGCCAGATGGTCATTTGCGCGGCCGGCACCAGCCGCCGCGCGCGCGTGAGGCTGCGTGCTGAGAGCGTGCGCAGGCGCCGGTGCTTGACGAGCAGATCGTCGAAGGAGCGGTCGCTCACCAGCCACGCTTCGCCACCTGCCCTCTGCGCCAGGGCAAAGCTGCGGATGTGCGCCACCCAGACATAGGCGGCGATGTCCGTTAGCTCGACGACCGCCGCCAACTGCCCCAGCCGGCGCCCGGCCCACCCCGCCCGGCCGGAGCCGGCTCCCGCACCGACCCTCGACCTGGAACCGGCGGGCAGGAAAGACAGCAGCTTCCGGCCGAAGGGGTGGACAAGAAGCACGCTCTTGCGCTGCTCCTTCAGCCTCTGACGGAGCCACTCGGCCATAGTCGATTTGCCGGAGCCATCCATACCTACGAGCGCGACGCTACGGTATCGTCTCGCGAGTTGCGGCCACTCTTCTACCATGTGTGGCAGGCCTCGCTCCCTGAATCCGTGAAGTGTCGACCGGCGACCGGCAGGAATTTCCAGGAGTAGCTGCTGGGATTGAGCCGCAGCTCGAGCACGCCGTAAATCGTGTTGTCGCGCAGCTGCGATCCCGCTGCAATGGGCCCCCAAGGCTGGTGACTCCTGCCACCTGTTCCCAGCACGAACTCGCGGATGCCGTTCGTGGGATCGGGGTTGCCGTTGACGTCAAGCCGGGCGAAACGCTCGTAGTCATGATCGTGAGCGTTGAGCACAATATCCACGCCACCATTGTAGAGATCCTGCCAGATCGCCTTCAGGCCATTCAAGAATGTGCTCCCGCTCATGCCCGACGAAAAGCGTGGATAGTGCCAGTAGGCCAGCGTACAGGCCGTCGGGTGGGCAGCCAGGTCATCCTTCAGCCAGGTTTCCTGGGGACTGCCCAAGCCGCAGCCGCCCGCGTGGTCGCAGATCGAGTTCAGCACGATGATGTGCCAGGCCCCCACGTCGTAGGAGTAGTAGCCGCTGCAGCCGACGGTGCAGCCAGGCTTGTCCGGAGTGGCTTTGTCGCCAAAGTAGGTGAAGTAGCCGGGAGCGCCCGCCGGTGCGTTGTAGCAGCGATCGCCCGGGGTGCTACTGGCCTCATACTCGTGATTGCCCGGCGCAGGATGCGTCTTGCTGAGCCAGCGGCCCCAGCTTGGGCCATAGAAGGTGTTGTATTCGGCCAGGCTGCCGCACTCGTACTGGTTATCGCCTAACGGCATCACGATATCCGGGTTGACGCTTTGCAGAATGTCCGAGGTAGCCATCTGCTGGCACCCTCCCCCACTCGCGCTGTCGCACGCGATATCGCCGCTCGCGATGGCGACAACCGTCCCGCTGGTCGACGAGGACGCGCTGGCTGTTGTGGCCGAGGCGACGCTCCCGGCCGGTCCGCCTGCCACCGTGACGGATCGCGGGTTATTGGCCGGCGAAGTGACGCCCGCCGCGTCCGTCGCGCTGGCACGATAGTCATGCGTGCCCGGCTGCACGTTGTCCAGCGTCACGCTCCAGGCGCCGCTAACGTCGACGGCGGTGGAAGCCAGAGGCGCTCGCGCTTCCAGCACTGTAACCACCGTGTTCCGCTCAGCCCTCCCCGATAGGGTGACACTGCCGGTGGAACCACTACCGCCTACGGTCGCATCTGTGATCACCGGCATCGCCGGCGCCTGGGTATCGATCGTTAGCTGCAGGGTAGTCGAGGCCGGCGACATTCTCCCCGCCTTGTCAATCGCTTTGGCCACGATGGCATGAACGCCATCGTCGAGCCCGGCCCAAACGGGGAGCGTGAAGGCCCAGTAACCGGTCGCGTCAGCAGTCGTTGTGCCAAGCAAGGTAGCGCCATCGTAGACTGCCACCGTGCTGCCGATCTGGGAATATCCATCGAACGTGGGCATGTTGTTGCCCGTCAGAAGGTCGCTATGAGACGCCCCCGTGTCACTGCTCGGGCGCAGCTTCAGGCTCGGCGCATGCGGCGCGTCGCCCTGCGCCTGAGCCCGATCAATTGACGGCGTCGGGAGGGCGGCAGGCACCGCCACGACCTCCTGTCGGTCCGGGGCAGGCGTCAACGCCGGGGCAGGCCCAGTCGTAGGCGCCGGCGCCGTGGCTGCCATAGCGGCGAGCGTCGGGCCCTGCATGGGCGCTACGTCCGCCGGCGGGACGGGACGCGTGGCGACCGCAGTATACTCGGTGGGAGCCGCGTTGCCTGCCGGCTTAAGGACGCTTACCTGCGCGGCAGGTGTGGCTGCGCCGGAATAGCAGCCTGACAGGACCACCAGCAACGCCGTGGCGACCAGGCAGTTTCGAGTGAGGACCGGGCTAGGTCCCGACCAAATGCGGAGGACTGGCAGACGATGCATTCAAGATACCTCTCACTTGATTTCTCACGCTGATGGCGGAAGCCATCGTCACGGTCACGATCTCGCGGTTAGCGTGCCAGGAACGGCAGGTCGTGCCGCCGTTTGAGCGCGTAGAAAGCCGGGTAAGCATAGGCCTCGCGCAACGCTGGGCGCAGGCGCCGGCCCGCAATGTTGCTCCTAATCCTCTCGCCAAACGCCCGCGCCAGCGCCGGTATCGAGATGTGATATGGATATGCCAACAGCGACGGGGGAACCTGCTCTGTCTGAAGCGCACGCTCCCAGGCCTCCACCAGGGCTACGACCTGCGCCTGAAGTTGCCGGAAACCCAGGCGCCAGCCGTTGGCTGCGGCCACGGCTTCCAGCCGGCCGGTATCCAGGGAATGCTCGCGCAGGAAGTTTCTGAAATACAGCATGTCGCCCAGCGAAATCTCATAGTTCTCGAACACGTTGTGCGCCAGGTTGATCAGGTAGTCGTATTCATCGCTCAGCTCCAGCCAGGCCCCTTCCGTCGCCGGCGAGCTATGCGACCACAGGTCGCCTAGGTCGAAGTAGGGCACGCCGTTCCAGGTGACCCCGGGGTGAAGATGAACGCTCACGGCCGCGCCCTGGCGCGAGAACATGATCTTATCTGGCTCCTTGAACATGACGTGTCCGGCATAGCCCTCGGCCTCCAGCGCGACGACGGCCGGTTGCCAGTGCTCACGGGCAACGATCACATCCACGTTGGAATCGTAGTACCGGTAGAGCTTGCGGAACTTGATATAGATGTGCGGGATGCCGCACGAGGCCAGCAGGACCGACGTTTCGTGCATGGCTCGCCGGAATGCCATTAGCCGGCCCGTTTCTTCCTCGAGCAGTGCGCGAGCCGCCGGGTAATAGGAAACAAACTCCAAGCCGACGCTCTGCTTGCGCGCGAGCTTCATCTCGGTCGCGCTCGGCTCGCCGGAGAGACCCTCCACCGAGGCGCCCGCCATGACCACGCTGGCGATCCGGGCGTGGAGAGGCATGCGCGCGGCGCGGCCTTTAGGCGAATACAGCATCTGTCTCATCCTCTCGCGGACCTCCGGTAAAAGGCAGTTCTCGCCGGCAGGCTATGCCTGCCTCTTGCCACCACGTCCAGGTAAACCGCCTCCTGGCCCCTGGCAATGCTGTCCCAGTCGTAGCGGCGGGCCCAGCGGCGGCCCGTCTCGCGCAGCCGGCCCAGGGTCTCCTGGTTGTTCACCAGATCGACGATCTCGTGGGCGAAAGCATCGACGTCAAAAGGCGGCACCAGGCGCGCGCCACCGCCACCGGCAACCTCACGCAGGGGACCCACGTCAAACGCGATCAGCGGCGCGCCGGACGCCTGGGCTTCGGTGGCAACCATGCCGAACGTTTCGAAGCGCGATGGCATCAACACCGCATACGAGTCGGCCATGAGCTGGTATTTCCGGACGTCTTCGACCCGTCCGACCAGTCGCATCAGGTCCGTCAGGGCGTGGTGTTGGATCTCCTCCTCGATGAACGGCCGGTCCGGGCCGTCGCCGGCGACCAGCACCGGAGGCATGCGATTGCCCAGCAGCCGGCGGGCGCGGGCGATGATCTCCACCAGCAAGTCGCAGCCTTTCTGCAGCCTGTCCAGGCGACCGACGAAGAGCAGATGCCGGGGAGTGGCCGGTTCGACCATGAACGCGGCGGGCTCGACGCCGTTCGGGATGACCGAAACTCTTGCGCCGGGCATACGCGCATTGAAAGTCCCACTCAGCCATTCGGACACGACGATGACGTCCCGGTACAGCCGTAGCCCCCACTGTTCGACCTTGTCGAAGGGCAGATGGTATTTGTCGCGCATCTGCCCGGCAAAGAGCCATTGCACACAAGCCACCACGGGCTTGCGCGTATACAGGGGCGAGAAACCGGTGCCGAACGGCGCGCCGAAATCCTCTACCAGCAGATCATGCGGGTGGCGGAGAATGGCCGGGCCCAAGGACGCGAAGTAAGCCAGGCGGTCCACTTTCTGGCCGGTGTGCGGCCACAGCGGCTCCCAGCGCACGCCGTCCTCGACCCGCGGTCGCGCCCCGGGGTAGCCGGCAACCACGACCGTGATCTCATGCTGCCTGCTCAGGCGGCGGTTGACCTCACGCGTTCGTACCGACCCCCCGCCGCTGCCGGGCTGGGCCGGGTCTTCATACCCCAGGTGCAAAATGCGCATGCTCACTCCTCGGCTCCCACGGTGGCAGGCCGCGCAGCCGCTGTACGTCCCAACAGGTCGGGGAGGGAAACCAGGCGCAGCGCGAAGACTGCAGCTGCATACCCCGCTCCACCGAGCACGGCGGCAAGCAGGCCACGATTGCCCAGCCGCAGCACAGCCAGGCCGATGACGCTGCCGGCCAGGATCGCGATCGCGTAGCGCGACAGCCAGATCAGGACGCGCCGCAAGGACCGCGACTCCAGTCGCCTGTAATAGGTGATGGCCAGCACGATGAGCGCCAGACAGGTCGCGCTTAGGAAGGTG
>Ga0209226_10001265_pt1 | contig 11668 bp, 12 predicted proteins | sample BarGraNGADG00212_2_FD_184497 | JGI IMG/M metagenome (GOLD analysis project Ga0209226, IMG submission 184497) | Arctic peat soil microbial communities from Barrow, Alaska, USA - Barrow Graham LP Ref core NGADG0011-212 (SPAdes) (version 2) | ecosystem: Environmental > Terrestrial > Soil >...
TCTTCTCATACCCGTCGTGGATGTCGCTGGCACCGTCAACCCACGTGACTGCCGGACGCACCGGCGTCTTGGCCTCACCAATGACCAGCGGAATGCCGTTCACGAGCAGTACGACGTCGAAGCGGCGCCCGCCCTCTTGGGACGGATAGACCCACTGGTTGGTCACGACGTAGTCGTTGTTGGCAAGGTTGTCGAAGTCGATGAGATCGATGGGCACGTAGTCGCCCCGCTCACCGAAAGGCATGGTCTTGTCCCCCTGCAGCCACGCAGCAAACAGCTGGTTGGCATGCACCAACCCCTCGCCCTGAACACTCAGGAGGATGGCTCGTAGATTGTAAATGACCTCATCGGCTCGGTCAGGCTGGGCCTTGATGGACGGGTTCAGGCGAATGAGCGCCTCACGCACCATGGAGTCCACCAGCACATCGGAGTGCTGTCGCGGAAGCGCTTCGGCCACAACATACCGCCAGACAGGTCGGCCAGCGGCGTAGCGGCCTCCATCTTCTCCGATTGCGCCCGCGACGGCTCCCTTGGATAGGGTATCGACGACCAGCTGTTCAACAGTGTCTTCTTCGCTAAACACGGCTGCCCTCCATCGCTCCAATCACACTCTTCATTAATGCCCGAATCGACAGGACGTGCTCCGACAGGGTCGCGGAAGACCTCCTGAGCTCTGCATTCTCTCGAGAAAAGTGCTCCTGCACCGTTTTTCCCGGCAATGGAATCGTCATCTTCTTGAATAGGTTAACGTCGACGCTCTCCACCGTAGTACCACTTTTCACACAGGCTCTAAGGATCCCCGGTGCCTGGAGTCTAAGGTAGGCAGCTACAAATTCGGGTAAGAAGACATTGTTTGGCAACAGAGCCTTCAGGTCCTGGTTAATTGCCATTGAGCGACACGCAACCGCAACCGGGAACGTATGCTTCAGAATGCCAGTTCTGACGGCGACAATAACAGAACCCGCTGGAACAACCTTGGTTGATGAGCTCGCAACAGCTTCTTCGCTGATGTGGTCTTCCGTATCGTACAGCTCGTCGGAGCGCATGTCTTTGGGCGATGCCCACGGAGTCTCACCTGTCCAGTAGCTGCGAATCACTTTACTCGGCGTGCCTCCCCCGACCCAGGTTCCAAGGCTGCCAAGGTTGACACGTATGCTGTCACCCAAGAACCAAGTCACCATCTGGTTTTCCAGTGTCTCCAGTTCTCGCTTTGCACGAGCATACTCCTCGAGAGAACGATCTGCTGCCCAGAGGATCTCGGCGATGCGCTTTTGCTCCTCGATGGGTGGAAGCGCGAATTCCTGGTCCCGCAGGGTTCCCCAGTTGATGGTAGGCGACAGCGAGCCGACCGAGATCTCGATCGCCCGGTTCATGAACACATCGGATTGGAGGAAGAACGGGAAGAAGTCAGGCCAGACTCGCTCCGGCCTGGGGCGCAGCACCATTGCATGCGCCGAGCAGATGCCGTCGAACTCCGCAATTGCTAGCTTGCGCTGATAGGCCCGCCGCTTGCCGAAAATGATGTCACCCTTCTTGAAGGCAAGCTTCTCTCCAATAACGTCGGAAGGGTGCCCCCAACGATGCAGGTGCGGCGTGTCTGAATCGAGATGCTCGAGGCCAACATAGATGTCGGCGTCAGTATGGCTAGGATCAGCACGTTCCACGATGTTCTGAGCGACGTCTCCGAACTGTGCCATCTCCCATCCTAGCTTCAGTTTGTGCCCGTTCACACATCGCCTCCATCGTACAGAGCCTCATCTACCCAACAGATAGCCCTCCGCATGTAGTCTGCCATCGTCGGGTTTGTGGAGCTGTAGTACTTGTCAAACCACGTTCTCAGCAGCTTGCGAAGGTAGTCAAAATGCGACCCGATGTCATCCCGAGAGAGGCTTCTAATAGCCTGCAGACAGAGTTCCAAGTCTTTTCCAGACAAGCCATCGGAGACCTCTTCCCTGCGCAAGGAAGTGACCAGAGCGATCTTCTTCTTCGTTGATGGGTTCGTTCCTGCAGATTGTGGCAGCGGCTGTGATGCGGCTGCCTCCAAACGCTGGATGAGTTTCGCTTTTGAGTTTGACCGACACATGACATCTCTGAGAATCTCGATTGTCCTAGCCCGATCCAGCCCCGCCTTGTTCATGAAGTAGAAAATCGGCAGAAAGGCTGTTGTTTCGAAACAAATCTGCTTGACATAGTCCAATGGCGTGGTGACCGGCAACTGTTCGAGGAAGCTGAGCACAATGTCCCCAAGATGAACTCCCTTTGTCACGACCCTCTTGCCCTTGATCACGGCAACGGGCGCGCCTGCCATCGATTGTACGTTCCCGATGAGCTTCAGAGTAGGCTTCCCGTTGACCTCGGAGAACTCACCCTCCTTGATAAACGCCAATTGACTGAGCAGCGATTCTTCTATGAGGAACGCTCCTCCGGAGCCAGCAACCACGCCTGAACGGAGGTCGAGAAGCCCCACGTCACGCACTCCTATTCGTGAAATGCTCTCCAGATGCTTCATCCAGAGTTGTTCCTCATGCTCTCGCCTGGCCTCCAAGATACTCTTTAGTTCAGGGTACTTGATCCTCTCAGAACGGGCTCGGTAGCGGTAGTAGATGTCGCCTTCGTGGAGATCCTGACCTAGGCTCCTGATGCACATGACAGGCTTGTTGACTGACTCGCTGACAAACACCAGTCCGAATGTCTTTCCTCCGAGTTCGTGCTCCTGAAGATCCCATGTGATCTCGGGGGAGAAATGTTCGTTGAAGCTCTCCGTCATCTTCTCGGGATCAAAGTCCTGAAACAGCTTTAGACTGGCCCCCGAAAGTCCGACGAGAATGTGGGGGCTGTTCGTGACCCCGAAGACGAGGTACCCACCCTTCGCATTGGCGAATGAAGCGCACGTCTTCAGGTACATCGGCAGACTCTGCCACCCGAAAGACTCCTTGAATTCCAGATCGGTGTTCTCTCTCGAGACTAGGCGGTCTGACCGGTTTGGAGAGATCCGGAATATCTCGTTGAGGTCCTCCTGCGAGAATGGTCTTCTAGTCTCCATTCCGACCCCCCTCTAGCAAGTTAAATAGCTCCGCGACTGATTCTCGCAGTGCCTCCGAGCTCCTCCGCCATTCTGCGATAGCCGACTTCAGGCCATCGTCGCCGGGAACGCCAACGGTGTCTCCATTGGCTGCTCGGACGTACAGCGGAATGCTCAGGTTGAACTCGTTCTTCCTGATCTCGTCGACGCTTGCCACCTTGGCGAAGCCTTCAACGTCCTCAAAACCGCTGTAGGCGCTGACGATGTGCCCGATGTGCTCGTCGGTCAGGCAGCTCTGTGCACGCTCCCGGGTAACCTCGTTGACTGCATTGATGAAGAGGATTTTGCTCCGTCGCCCCTTGGGCTTGTTCGTGCGGCAGATCAAGATACAGGCCTCCATGGGTGAGTTGTAGAACAGGTTGGGCCCCAAGCCGATCACACATTCCACTACATCGTGAGCAATCAGCTTCTTACGCATGGCCTGCTCCTCGTTGCGGAACAGCACACCGTGCGGGAAGAGGATGGCACATCTGCCCGACTTGGGCTTCAGGCTCTGGATAATGTGTTGCAGGAAGGCATAGTCTGCACGACCTTGCGGTGGCGTGCCGTAGATGTTGCGTCCCCATGGATCAGCCGACCACGCATCGCGGTCCCACTGCTTGACTGAGTATGGCGGATTGGCCAGCACGATATCGAACTGCATGAGCCGATCGCTCTGGACGAAGACTGGATGCGCCAGGGTATCGCCACGCACGATATGAAAGTCCTCGATGCCATGGAGGAAGAGATTCATGCGCCCGATACCCGACGTCAGCAGGTTGAGCTCCTGACCGTACAGGTGGAGGTTGCGCCACTCCTTGCCTTGACCCTTGAGATGTGCTACACACGACAGCAGCATGCCGGCCGAGCCACTGGTCGGATCATACACCGACTCCCCGGGCACAGGCTGCAGGATCTCGGTCATGAGATGTACAACGGTCCGGTTGGTGTAGAATTCCGCGGCTGTGTGACCAGAGTCATCGGCAAACTTCTTGATCAGGAACTCATAGCCGACACCCAACTCATCCTCGGGGCAGTTGGCCAGCGAGAGCGTCAAGGATGAGAAATGCTCCATGAGCTCCCGCAGCATGGCGTCGGGAAGACGGTCCTTGTTGGTCCACTGAGCATCCCCAAAGATACCGACCAGAGCCTCGGGGTTCGCTTTCTCAATGTCGCGCAGTGCGTCCTGAATGGCCTTGCCCACCTCTTTGACCTTGGTGCGGACGACATTCCAATGGGCTCCCTCGGGGATGCAGAATCGGTGTTGCTCAGGCAACAGGGCATAGTCTTTGTCTCCACCCGATTCTTCTAGCGCGTGTGTGAGTTCCTCGTCGTACACATCACAGAGACGCTTGTAGAACAGGAGTGGGAAGATGAATTGTTTGTAGTCGCCGGCGTCGATATAGCCCCGCAGGAGGGTCGCGGCGCCCCAGAGATACGATTCAAGCTCAGACTGTGACACGGCGTTCTGGTTCATCATGCCAGGCCTTCCCGCTTCAGCAGCTCCAGCAGATGGTCCTCAGCAGCGTACGCTTTGACCAGCGACTCTTTCAGATTGGCTAGAGCCTGGTCCACGGTCATCGTCTCTTCCACTCTCACCGGCTCCACATAGCGAGGAATATTGAGGTTGAAGTCGTTGGCACGGATTTCATCAAGGGGAACGACGCGGCACACGCCCTCGACATCCTTGTACTCCTCATACCAACCGTAGATTATATCGACATGCTCGGTCAGCAGCTCATTCTGGGCACGGCCAGTCTTGAACTCATGCGATGCGTCGATGAAGAGCACCTTGCCCCGATGTTCTCTGGCCTTAGTCTGACGGAACACCAGGATGCAAGCGGCCAGTGTGGCGCCATAGAAGAGATTGGGGCCTAGGCCAATGATGGCCTCGAGCATGTCCATCTCCAAGATCTTCCGCCGGATCTCTCCCTCTTTGCCCATGCGGAAGAGGACACCATGCGGCAGGACGACGGCCATCCGACCTGTCTTGGGCGCCATGGACTTGATCATATGCTGTACCCAGGCGAAGTCGCCGTTCTTGGCAGGAGGGACTCCGGCGAAGCTGCGCCCATAGGGATCGTTGGCCCAAAGGTCATCGCCCCAATCCTCAAGTGAAAAAGGCGGATTGGCAATGACACAGTCGAATTGGGCGAGGCTGTCACCAGTGTAGAAGGCTGGACGTCTCAGTGTGTCGGCACGTTCGATGTGAAAGTCCTCAAGACCGTGGAGAAAGAGGTTCATACGCGCAATGGAAGACGTCGTCAGGTTCTTCTCCTGGCCGTAGAGCTTGCCCAGCATGAGGTTGAGGTCGCCTCCATGCTCCTGGACGTAGTCCAACACTCCGAGGAGCATACCGCCCGTGCCACCAGCAGGATCATATGCCGTTTCTCCCGCCCTGGGGGCAAGGATGCGGACCATGAGTCGTACGACGGGACGGGGGGTGTAGAACTCACCAGCTTTCTTGTTGGTCAGGTCGGCGAACTTCTTGATGAGGTACTCGTAGGCCTGGCCCATGATGTCAGCCTTGCAGTGCGCGTTGTCCAGTGTGCGGCTGGAGAAGTGCTCGATCAGGTCCTTGAGGAGCGCATCAGACAGACGATCTGTATTCGTCCACTGGGCGTCGCCGAAGATGCCATGCAGTGTATCCGGGTTGGCTTGCTCGATTCCACGCATCGCGGTCTGCAGCGCATGACCGACGCTCGTCGTCTTGGCACGCACGTCCTGCCAGTGGCAGCCCTCGGGAATCTGGAAGCGGTGGTTCTCCGGAAACTGCGCATATTCAGGATCATCCGGCGATTCCTTGCTCGCAGCTGCGTATTCTTCGTCATACACGTCCGAGATCCGCTTGAAGAACAAGAGAGGAAAGATATACGTCTTGAAGTCCGCCGCATCGACGGGGCCACGGAGAATACATGCTGCCTGCCAGAGGTAACTAGAAAGAGCCGAAAGGTCAAGATCGGCCGATCTGGTTTCTGCTTTCTTCTTGCTCACGACTACTCGCCCTCCTGCCTCATAGCGCCTACTGCTCCAGCTCAACGGACAACGAGAAAGATCCAGTGGTTGCCCGACGGCTGGAAACTATGTCGCCGCTGCCCCCCCGGATGCATACGCATTTCATCCATATCGGACTACTCTCCAAGATATGTTGCGCCACCTAATTGTCAACCTTGTTTGTCGGCGTGCACTGCCGATATGCATCCCGAACAGCGCCCATTGGCTTCCAAGAGTAGACGAAAAACGCCCCCCAGTCATACGGCTAGGGGCGTACAAACGTGCAATAGGTACCGGTCAGACCCGTCTGGTTTTCTTCTTTCGGGGTTTTCCCTTGAACAACGCGTCGTACGCGATGAACGCGACGGCCAGGTACGCGCACGTCTTGGGGATCATCAGCATGCCGAGCAGCGGATGGGTGGGCGAAAACAGGATGACGGGGATATAGCAGGCAAACGAGATCACGATCATCCACGCGATAAGGTTGAACGTCCTGTCCTTCGCATGAGCGGAATCGCGGAACAGCAGGTACACGAGGCCCAGCCCCTGGATCATGAGCGGAATATTCCGGATGATGCTCCACGGCATGGGGGAAACGACGGCGGTCCATTGGTTGACTGCAGGGAGCATGAGCCCCAGGCGCACGACACCCATGGCAACGAGCGTCCATGCAAACCAGTCGAAGGTTTTGTGAAAGCGAATGTGCCACGCGTCCAGCATGACCATGTAGAAGAACGTCACAGTGACAGCCGTCGCAAACGTGCCGATCCCGACGAGGGTCGCGTGCTTCGCCAACCCGCCGTTCAGATAAGCGAACACGCGGAAGCCGACGTGCCCGGCATCCCCCAGGCCCAGCAGAACGAACGCCCAGAGAACGCGCGTAGCTACAGCACGGTTTCGGCTCGCCACCCTTCCACGATGCAGGAACATGAGAACGACGACGGTCCAGACAGTGATGAGATAGCCGATGTCAAACCATATCTCGATTCCTTGACGGAGTGCTTCAGGCATGTGCTTCCTCCTCGTGCCCTTTCTGCGTTGGAGACGCAAGTATACTGTGCTGGCCGGCAAACACAAGGCGCTCCCTGCTACCATCCCGTCTCGTTCGCGCTACAGTATGAATGAAACAATCGAGGGGGTCGGAAATGGCGTATTCGACGAATGGGTCCGGGTTCTGGTGGCTTCAGAGTGCGTATCTGAACGTCCTTGAAGAACAGGGCATCGTCAGCCCCGAGACTGCGCTGCCCCTGGACGAGATCGACGGCATGATCAACCCTCTGGTGCGATTCGGCGCGTTCGGCTCAGGCTGGCTCGTCGTGTACAAGCTGTCACGGTACGGGGTCCTCGTGGCATGTCCTGGCAACAGGTACTACCTGAACCAGGAAGCCGCCGATGAGTTCCGCCACAGCTTTGCAAGGTGGCTGACATGGTGACATAACCGGACCAAGCTCTCCCTAGTTGATCGTCTCAGTCACAATGAACACGAATTCCGGTAGCAGCGTCTCAATCACTACTGCTATCAAGGAGACAAACCTGAGGGCCAGACGGACAAAGGCCCGCTTGGTGTCCTAGATTGATAATCTCGGGGTTTGAATCCCTTTCTGTTAAGACAGTGTGTAGAGGAAAACCCGCCGCCATATCTCTATCAAGACAGACATGAAGGATCTGCAATTGGCCCATCACCGGAAGATCCCCCATCCATGCATACGGGATTGATACAATGGAGGCAGTTCTGCCCCACTTTTCAATCGATGACGAGGTGAAAATACCTAATCTAGAGGGCTTCGGGGTACGAAATGCCCGCGAGAGTCTTCTGTTCTATCTGTGGTCTGCGCCCAGCGAGGTTACTTGTATTGCCGCTGACGCTGTCATCACGGTTCTTCTACATTTCTCCTCGGCTTATCTAGCGAAGAACTACAGGGTTTAAGCATATAACACCTGTCTGATTACTCGCTCCAGCCCGCCAACATATTCATCAATACGCTTGCGTTTGTAAACATGAATATACGAAGGATGGTGGACGGGAACGAAGTACATGTTCCTAAACTTCTTTACTATGTACTCAAACTCATACCACTTATCGAATTCAAGAGAATAGTGTCTGCTGACTGCATTGGTTACCTGGCTGCCGAGCAGAAAGATGAGCTGAGGAGCCAATTCATCTATCTCTGCGCTGAGATTCGGGAGACACAGTCCAATCTCGCAGTTGTTTGGGTACCTAAGTTTGCCACCTTCATCAAGCGGTAGGCATTTCACTAGATTCGTTCTATACATACTTATGCCTTCACAGCGTTCTTCCACACTGCAGAGAATGCTCCCGGAATTGGTAGTCGGAGACAGAGGTTTTTCGTCATCGCTAGTAGCCTTTTTTGCTGAGAGACCGACCCAGAAGACCTGACAAACCCTTGCCTCATCCATAAGGGGTGGCTGATGTTGGCATAAGCCACATCTCCGGCAGCTCATAATCGCCTCAAACATTGTGTACCTCCGAAAGTTGTTGGGTTTTCAGTATGTACTCATCAAGCGTGCTATCGTCCATTTTACTGTAGTTTCCTGATTGAAAATTGAATTGCGAACGTCCATTAGCCATGTTCAAGTTGTTGTTGCTTCTTATCGAACCTATCTCATGCCCGCTCTCGATTATCTCATTGTAGAGCTGGGTTCCGTGGTAGGGACGGAATTGAAAGGCACTTGGTCTGAATTCACCGGGTGTACTCCTAGAGATGGTCTTTAGCTTTGAAGCAAGTGTGTACGTCTCATCTGCTTCATCCGCCGTTTCACTCGGGAACCCATACATGAAATAGCCTTTTACGTCGATCCCAGATTGCAGAAGAGCAGTTATGACGTCAACAACTTGCTCCGGAGTACCGGGCTTGTTTATTCTACTTCGGATTTCATCCGACCCTGATTCTATTCCTACAAACAGTTCACGACAACCGCTTGCCTTCAGTTCCGGCAGCGCATTGATGGACTTTCCAAAAGTCAAAACATGTGCCATGCCACGCCATGTAAGTTCAGGGAGAGCTTGGAATAGCCTTATGGCGTCCTTTATGCTTTCGGCATTCCTTAGGAATAGGTCGTCTAGTACGCGAATCGACTTCACGTCAGGATGCGCCGCGACTATCCCACCTATCTCTCTTCCGACATCCTCAATGTCTCTGCACCTTATTGGTATATCTTGATTAAGAATTCTTGCGCCTCCACAGAAGGTGCAATTATACATACACCCTCTGGACGTAATGATAGATGCTTCTCGCTGTTTGTAGTGGTTACAGACAATGTCTTCTTTCAGAAAAGCTCTGTTGAGTTTGACAGCGCTCAGATCGTTTGGAAAGTAGCGTGAATTCTTGTCTACTCGATAAACATGCCTTCCGGGACCATCACAAATGGGTTTCTCGGCACAAGTACCGCTAATAATAGTGGGCAGAATCAACTCACCCTCGCCGATTACGAGAACAATGTTGTTCTTCACCTTCCACTTAAGAATCTCGGGATAAACGCACTTTACAACCTGACCTCCAATGATTATCGTCGCTGCAACACGGCAGTTTTCGATTATCTCCTTCACTATCTCGTAATTCTGTGTGAAAACATTCATACCGATGTAATCGGGCTGCTCCGCAGAGAACAACTCATTGATATCGACAACGCCGAGGTGCTCTTTGACACAGTCGATGATTTTGACATTGACTCCGGAAGCATCTATATGTGTGGCAATATAACCAAGTCCAAGGGGAGGAAGGTATTCCTCTTCTGGCTCAGAGGCAGTTCGGTATATTGGCGAATTCAGTAGCAGGAACTTCATTCTTTTGCCGCCTCCAATATCCGCTCAACAATGCAGGAGACATTCCTTTGGAGGTTTCCTGAATTCTCGATGTCAAGAACCTCAATACCTAATCGTGCAAGAGCGTTCTTTCCTCTTTGCAGAAAAACGAGTTCTTCACCGGTTCGCTGTCCTCTCTCGAAGCGGGTAAGTTGCCCACGCGTGGCAAGACGGGATCGTACTACATCTCTGTCCGCAGAAATCGCTACTTGAATGTCCGGGCAAATCGCTCTTTCATTGACAGCAAGTACAAAATCAGCATTAACACCGTCCATACACTGCAAAATAAGCGAAGATAAAACATACCTGTCCGAAAGAACTACTTCTCCCTTCAGCAAATGCGGAACTACGTCCTGTTTCAGATGGTGATATCGGTCTGCTGCAACAAGGCAAGTCAAGCTTTCACCATCGAGGGTTTCCGCAATACGCCGTGTGAATAAACCCAATTCTGTATCTGTAGGTTCCTTCGTAAGAAATACGGCGATATTTCGAGCCACTAACTCGGATTCAACGTGTTCTATAACGGTGCTCTTGCCCACACCATTGGGCCCATCAAAAGCAATGAATAGACCACCGTAACTGTTCTTTGTCATAACCCCTCCCCTCCTCGTCAAACCTGAAGTTCCACACCCTAAGCGTCTGGCCGTTTTCGGAAACTGTATGGACGACCTGCTGCGACAGACCGTCGGGCGCTTGCATGTTCACTCCGAGCGACACTTCAACCTGCGTTCCGTCAGCGGACGTGGAATGACGCATGTCCTCCTCGATGGGCCACTAGACATCGTGCCTGTGTCGAGTGAGGCGGAATCACAAGAGTGCACCTCTTTCAACTGCTCGGATGAGAGGCTCTCTCAGAGATCTTGCGCTCTCGTTGCTGTCCCCGTATTTGGACAGGTATGGGCCAGAGTGCCGCCTGTACATGCACCAATGGACGCGCTGCCTGCTGGTGCCACCCTTGCCACCGTGTCTGCCTGATGTTTTGCTTTCTCTTCGGCAAGCTGCTCCTGAGCGACAGAGGCTTTCGCTAAGTAGTCGGAACCCACCCCGATGTCGATGTTTCAGGTTGAACTCCAGGTCGATGTAGCGGGCGCTTTCAAACCCCGGCACAAAGGTGCAATACTCGGTGGAACTCAGCCCTCTCTGGACAGCATTGATCAACACATCCTCACTTTCCACGCGTGAGAGGCAGCAATAGGTGCAAAGAAGCTTCCACAGCTTCTTGATGGCAATGTTGTCGGTGTCGCACCACGGCCTTCGACAAAGCCGTCTCGTTCATCCGGCTCGGCAATGTAGCTCTCGTTGGCGGGATCGGTCATCTCCTGTACCAGCTGGACATACCGCTGCTCAAACCGATCTGAGATATACTTGAGGAAGATGAGACCCAGGACGACGTGTTTGTATTCGCCGGAATCCATGCTGCCGCGCAGCTCGTCCGCCATCGCCCACAGCTTGGCCTCGAACCCCAGATTTGCCCCCGTCGTGCTGCCGTTGGTTGTTTTCGTCCGCGCCATACACCGCTCCCTCTGCCACTGTTCGCATATCCATGCGACTACAATATGATACTATGACGCGTCGAGGACAAATGGCAAGCGATTTGGGGAAATGGTGTGCTCGGCGGCAGTCGATCGCCTATCTGGTTGATTTCCGCGAGGCAGTCTGGTATGATTTGACGAGATGTAAATGAATCTGGATAAGGAGTAGTGAAACTTGAAACCAACGAGAGATGAAGCATACCAACTGTTGTGCAAGTACAACGATTCTCCTGCCCTTATTACCCACGGTCTGACCGT
>Ga0209226_10001272_pt1 | contig 11609 bp, 11 predicted proteins | sample BarGraNGADG00212_2_FD_184497 | JGI IMG/M metagenome (GOLD analysis project Ga0209226, IMG submission 184497) | Arctic peat soil microbial communities from Barrow, Alaska, USA - Barrow Graham LP Ref core NGADG0011-212 (SPAdes) (version 2) | ecosystem: Environmental > Terrestrial > Soil >...
TAGCTCCGGCGGGATTTCAGTCCGGCAACGGCCAGGTGAAGCGCGAGGGTCAGCCAACGAATCATGACGCCGAGGATCCCGGGAAATATCTCAGAAGCCCAGTGTTTTCAGCCTGGATGAGGTTTTTGCCAACGACAGGGGTTCTCTGAGGAAGAGGCTCAACTGTTCAGCCGACAGGCTGATTGGGCTGCCAGCGCGGCTGACCGACTCCCCTTCCCAGCTTCGCCGGCAGGCGGCCTCCGCTACCAGTTCGACGGCGTGCGCAACAGCTTTCATCACCCGCTTGGGTCTGGCGCAGCCGGCGATGCTTTGACGCTGCCTTTCCAGGGAGAATTCGTGACCGGCGAACTGGCGCACGAAACCGATCTGACCATCCAATCGGTGCTCGCCGGATTTGGGGACATTCCGGATGACGCTTCTGATCCTTGCGGCATATGGTGGCCTGCCCGATTCTTCGCCCACTGGCGCCTTTGGCAGAAGCACGCGGCGGAACGTGATTATCGCGTCGCTTTCCTTCCCGCCGACACTCGGATTCCTGACCACACTATCTGGACACACATGCAGGTTGTAGCGTTCCGCGCTTTTTCGTGGAACTCTTTCCAAATCAGTTTGTGGAAACCGGGCCATTTCATCGAGGTCGCTTGAGGACTTAAACGCGCTTGTCCCGGACTGCATCGCACTCGGCCCGGGCCTCAGGCAGCCCCAGGAGCGGAGATGCTTGCTGGGCGGGCAGTTGAGAGGGCAGGGCTCGGGATACACGCTCTTCCAGGTCGCACGAGATCAAGTCCACATTTCGTGTGGTCTCCGTTTCCACGAAAAAGGAGGTCTCCGGCACAGCAGGTAGTTTCCGCTTTGGCGGGCTGCGCTGCCAGCGACGACCCGGCGAGTGCTCCCAGGGCGGCCTTCCTCAAGTTCCAGCTTGGACCGGTGCAGGATTTCATCGCCGCCGCCCGGAGCATCCGGGACCTCTGGAGTGGCAGCTACCTGCTCTCCTGGCTCATGGCTGCGGGAATGAGGGCGCTTTCGGCCGAAGTCGGCCCCGATGCCGTCATCTTCCCGAATCTGCGCGGACAACCGCGCACCTGGAGCCGTTCTCCGGCCAGCAAACGACGCTGACTGCATCAAGACGGCAGCGGTCGCCCTCCGTGATACCAACCTCAACTTGCCGAAATGGCTGGCCAAGTGTCTGGCTAAGCGCGGGCTCCTGAGGGCTGCGAATGATTACATTATTGAATTGCCGGGAAAGCAAATGCGCCCCAAAGAATTATGTTACTGATTCCGCTGAAAAACCCTCCGGCTACTTTTTAGCCCTTGGGGTGATGGCGGGAGCCGCCAACCGGCGCAGCCGCAAGTCTGAGCGGCCCAGCAGTTGCCATTGGACCTCCTCTCCTGCCTCCAGATCGAGCGCCGCTGCCAGCGGCAAGGGAATATTGACGTAAAAGCGTGGCGGCTGTTTCTTGGAGCGAATCGCCTGCACCTTCATTACATATTGGGCTTGCATTGGTGTAAGCTACCCCGTAGGGTAGCTTCATGTCAACGCGCCGATCGCTGCTTGCCCGCCTATGAGCTTGCCCGATTTTTCGACTCAGGCGGAACTCTTCTCCACCGCGGGGCTCTCCGCCAGTCTGTTTGCCCAAACCGACCGTTACCGGCTCTTTGCCAAATTGGTTTACCCGCCTTTGGCGGCGGCACGCTCCGCGCTAGAGAAGTGCTACTGCGCGGAGAACGGGCGGGTGGCCTTGGAGCCGGTGCTCATGCTGGGAACCAGCATTCTGCAGTTCCTGGACGGGGTCCCTGACCGGCAGGCTGTCGAGATGCTCCGTTATCATGCGGGTTGGAACTTCGCCTTGAACCGGCAGTTGGGGGACGAGGTTTTCCACCCCAGCAGCCTGGTGAACTTCCGCAACCGCCTGGAGGAGCACCAGCAAAGCGCACTGGGCTTCACGATTATCCTGGAGGCGTTGGAGCAAGCGGGCTTGGTCTCGTGGCAGAGCCGGCAGCGTTTGGACTCGACCCAGATATTCGGGCGGGTGGCCAGGATGAGCCGACTGGACTGTGTGCGGGAGAGTTTGCGGCTGGCTCTCAAAGAACTGGAAGGGGCGCTCCCACCAGAGGCCCGGCCGAACTTCTGGCTTGGGCTATGGGAACGGTATTTCGAAAGCCAGACCGATTACCGGGCTGGCAGCGAAACGCTGGCGCGCAAGTTGGCGGAGTCAGGCACCGATGCCTGGCAGTTGCTAGAGTGGCTGCGCGAGCCGGCGCGTTGTGCGTTGACGGCGGGACAGCAGGTACAGTTACTGGCCCGAGTGTTTGCCGAGCAGTTTGATCTCCAGATCGGCCAGGCTGTCCCAGCGCCCAAGGAGAAAATAGTGGTGACGGCTAGCGGCACGCCGGCAGTCTCGCAAGCTCTTGAGGCGGCGGCTACGAGTGTCCAACCCCAAACTAATCAAACCCAAGTGCCGGCCGTGACGAGCAACGCCGACGCCGCACCCGAGGCGCAAGAACCCGGGGTGGCTGCGGCGGTTCAAGTTGCGCCGGTGGCGCCCTCGGGGACTGCCGCGCCGACCCTGGATAGCTCACTAACCAGGCAGCCCGGGGAGGACCAAACCCAGGCCCCCGTTACGGGGAGTGGCGCGACCCTCCAGCCCAAGGACAAAAAGCAACTGGCTTCCGACCGCGTGCAAAATCCGCACGAGCCGGAAGCGACCTACGCGGTCAAGGGCCAGGGCGAGAACAAGAAGGAGCATGTCGGCTACAAGGTGCAGGTGGCCGAGACGGTGTGCGAGGTGGAGTTGGCGCCGGGCGAGCCGACGCGCAATTTCATCACGGGCATGGTGACCCATCCGGCCTATGAACATGACGAGGTCGGGGCGCTCAAGATGGAAGTCGAGCAAGCGGCGATGGGTCTGGACAAGCCGCCCGTGCAGTATGTTGACAGCGCCTACATCTCGGCGCAAAAGCTGGTGCAAGCGCAAGCCGAAGGCCGGGAACTCATTGGCCCGGCTCTGCCCGGCCCGCAGAAGGGGGATCGCTTTAGGGTGTCGGATTTTCAAATCAACTTGGAGGAGCGCAAGGCCACTTGCCCGGCCGGCAAACTCAGCACCCAGTGCAGTCGCTTGGTCGAGCAGTCCACTGGCAAAGTCAACTACCGTATCGAGTTCAGTACTCAGTGTCATGAGTGCTCGTTGCGCACTCAATGCTTGGGCACAGACCAACGACACCGCACGATCCTGGTGGGAGAACATTAAACCGCGCTGCAAGACCGGCGAGCGGAGCAACAGACCCACGCCTTCAAACAACGCATGAAACACCGCAATGCCATTGAAGGCACGCAAAGCGAATTGGTGCGCGGCCATGGCTTGCGGCGAGCGCGCTATCGCGGCCTGCTCAAGGTGAAATTGCAAAACTACTTTATTGGCGCCGCTTGCAATGTGAAGCGGTGGCTACGGCGGGAGGCTTGGAACATCCAGCAGGCGGCGGCGAGGCTCTCGGCCCAAGCGGGGGCGCTCGCAAACCACTGAATTGAGGGTTGGGGGGGGGGGCGACGCGCCCCAGATTTCGTGCCCTCATCCGCTCGGGCAGACCCGGGGTGCAGACGGGAGATCATTTTCCGCATTCGACACGAGGGTCTAACCTATATCCTCCATGACTGCTATAGCGACGGAGCATTTTGCCGTTCCAAAGCGCTGCTGAAAAACCCCTTACTTTTCAGCCGAATCGTTACTTTCTGCCGACCCTCACGCCAGAGAAGTGTGCGGCCGTGCTAGCAAAGCTCCCGACCAGCAAGCTCAAGCGCGTGCTCCCGAAGCTGCTCTAAGTGGGCCATTAGCAGCGTCTTGGGTGACACGGAATAACCGTCTTTGGGCGACGTGCCCGGGTCGCTGCCCTTGGCACTGCCCCAGGGCCGAAGTGGAAAACGAGTGTGGGCACGGGCTCGTCGGGAGGATCGTAGGAACGATGTTTTGCCGTCGCAGAGCACTACGATGGGATCCAGTTGCACCCGCCCATCACTATGATTGCTCCACTTCGCCGGACCGTCAGCGACGACGTTTTCCCCGAGACGGGTACGGTGTCTCACCAGAAGGGGGCTTTGAGCCAAGCAAACTCTCGGCTAGCGAGAGGCTCCCGCGCAGCGAAGTTATCAGTTCACGCAGGCGGTCGGCCTCTACCGGCGGTTGACGGTCGTCCCCGCTAAAGAGGCCGAGTTGCCCGCCTCCGGCCGCCGGACGGCCCGGCCATCGAAGGACGGTTGTTACCATGGGAACAAGTTCGACCCGGAGAAAGGAGGCATGTGTTTGCCTAAAACCCTTGGCCGGACTGTTTCCACGCAGCATGATTTCCAGTTCGGCCAAAGAGACGTCGCACGTCGGAGGCGATACCAGCCCGTCATTGCGCTTGAGTAAGCGGAGAATCTTCAAACCGAGGTGGTTGTGGTCGGTGAGAATTCGATTCTTCGGCAATAGGCCGGCACAAATCCCATACCACAGCATCGCAGTAGGGAGTCGGTCCTGTAGGGGAGAGATCAGGTGGCCATGCTCCAGCGACCCGTCGCTCACAAGACTCGCTAAATAGCCGACCAGGAAGCTGGCATGAAGTTCGTCAGGCACATTCCTTGAGAGTGTCTTCACCGCCTCTTCAAAGGTTTCCACGCGGTGCTCCTTGGTGGACTTCATGGAATCAGCGATGACCGAGTTGCTAATCCGGTTGCCTGACAGGCGGTGCCAGTTGAAACTTGAAACGCCTTCGCCACTGTGGATTTCCCGGCATGCTTCCTCGAGCAAGCCAATGCGGTCATCGCTGGTCGTATTTGCAGCAAGTGCCCCATTCTCTCGAGTCAAACGCAACACAACCGACCAAATATTTTCCAGAGCCTCTGGTGGCATTTTCCGAGTGGGTTGCTCGGTGAACTCCCTTACGTCATTCCAACCATTGCTCACCTCTTGCAGGACCTTCCGATTCAGCCCCACGAGCAGGGCCCGGCTTATCGCAAAAGAGTATGTCGATTCGTACGCGGTCAGCGGCAAAGACTCAATGAATCCTCGTCCTGTCGCATTGGTCATTGTCTCTCCCAGAATTGCGCCAATCAGAACGCAATTCAGTTCGGAATCCCACCCCTGCCGCAGGACTTGAACCATTGAGAAAATGCTCCATGGGAGAATGCGCACGAAGGAGGTGAGCGGCCGGAAGGCCGGCAGAAAGGTAACCGCCCATGCGAGAAAATCGTTTAAATCCTGGTCTGCCACAACTCCGAGCATCGGAAGCGAATCATCCCTTGGGGACTCATCATTCCAACAAGCTAAAACGCTATGCGGCTCCGGTGGGGAATCAGGCTGGCCAAGCCGTACTCCCGGCGGGGACGACGAGCCTGCTGGCATCTCGGTAAGGAGAGAGGCGAAATCCGTACGGCTTATTTTGCAGAACTTCATTTTAAGCCCCCCCGAAAAGTTCCTCCAGGCCAGCCTGTTTTACGGGCCCTCGAATCACTGTCAGGGCGCTATCCAGGTAAGCGGGAATAGGTTTTGAGTGGCAGATGGTTAAGGACGTTTTTGCTCGGGTGACAGCCATGTATGCGATGTTGCGGTTGAGCGGGGACTTTTTCATGCTTTCAGTGTCAAGAAGGTGGGCCGCTCGGAATTCCAGGCCCTTGGCGCCGTGGGCAGTGCAGATGCAGACTGGTTTATCAGGCTCAAAGGGAACGTAGCCTTCTTCCCCGCTTTGGAGGACAGCACGGCCGCCAATCTGCGAACTCAGCAGCAACTTGGATACGGTCCTTAGCGTCAAGCGGTTCGGACAAAGTACGCCCAGATACTCGTCGGGGTACGCCTTCATCTGGCGCTCAAGATTCGTAATCGTCTGTGCCACCTGACCGTCCAGGTCAGGGCAAGGTTGCACTACCACGGATGATGGAAAGCGCTTTTCATCGTAGTTGCACGTCGGCATCAGCGGATCGAATCCGCCCCAGCCCTTGGCCAACTCGTCGGCCACCATGCATATTTTTTGACCGTTCCGGTAATGATGTTTAAGCTGATAGATGTTCTGAAACAGTTTCCCCAGGTCCAGGGGCTCGACACCCTTAACCGAGTATATATGTTGGCGCGAATCCGCCGCCGCGAAAACCACTTGCCCCAGCTTCAAAAAGACCTCGATCTCTCCTGGCAGGTAATCCTGCGCCTCGTCAAGGATAATGGCGTCATAAAGGCAAGAGAGTTGGCGCTGGGTAACTACCCCCTGGATTTGCGCGAGCCTCTTTTGCCGCTCCTTTGTAAAATCTGGATCGCTTTCCGGAGTAATTCCGTGTTCGCGCAGGAAATCAAAATGCCACCTGTTCAGCGTTTTGATATTATCCACGCCGAAAGCATAATTGTCGCCGCCAGTGGCGACGAATTCCCGAAGCGTGCGCGTGAATACTAGAACCAGGACATTCGGCTTGCCCGACCGAACGAGCTGTGAACCCCGCAACAGAAGGAGGTTGGTCTTCCCGGAGCCGGGAGGCCCTAAAATCAGATGCGATTGGTCCAACGGTAAGTCAATCACCGCCTTCTGCTTCACGTCTAACTGATTGGGCTTTACCCACCAAGTTTCATTCATGCAGGTTTCTCCTCAGATGGTTTGTCCTCCAGGTCAAGTTCGTGAACCACCTCTGCTCCCCGGGACTTCTTGCCCTCGCCGTCGTCAGCTATCTGTTGGGCCTTATCCAGAGCACGGTACAGAGCCGTGGTAACGCTCTCACGGACGGTATCGGCCGCGTAGATGCCTTTGAACAGCAGAGACGCGGTGGTCGCAAGTGTGAGCTTCTGCTTGAAGGGCTTCGGGCTGACTAGTCCGGAAGCAAGCACTTCCGAAATATCGCTGTCAGGGTCAATCCACCGCACCGAGAATTCCACCCTCAGATGCTCGGACAAACCGTGGGGGCCGGAGGGATCGAATTGTACGGCAAACTGGCGGCAGTTGGGGCTCTTCGCCACGGCTACCACTTCGACCGGAGGGAAGACATTACTATTTTCCACGCATTCGAGTCGGCACATCGTTTGCAGGTCGATGAAATACTGGTCGAGTCTTTGGTCGGCGCCATGCCGTTTCGGCACAGGGCTCTTTTTTTCGTTCGCGCCTGCCAAAGTGCGCCGGACGATTCGGGATTTAAGGTCGGCAACGCTGTCGCCGGTCGAAGGCTCCTTCTCGAAATGCTCCCAGGATACAAGCTGGAGCCTTGTTTGCACGGGCTTCACCAGGCAATACCGTGCCAGTTCGACCAGCGCTGGAGGGACAACCTTGCTCTCGATCTTTGGCGTCTCTTGCTGGACGGCGTTGACCAGCCGTGCATACGGGTTCTCAAAATCTGCGAACAGCGGCCGGCGCATGATCAGATCGTGCAGGACGGCTCCAAGCTGATAGAATGTGATCGCCCTCCATCCCTCAGGCGTGTCCTGTTCCTCACGCAACAAAAACTCTGGCGGGCTGTACTTGAGCGTGCCGATGAAGATCTTCCCGTTTGTGCCATCGGTTATTGCCTTCATGCCATGCGGACGGATTACGCCAAAATCGAGCAGTTTTGCCGTCTGGAAGTCATCACTGATAGCGATGTTCTCTGGCTTAATATCCCGGTGGCAAAGCTGGAGGTTCTCCAGAAAGCGCGATGCGGAAGCCACTTGGCGAATGATCAAACGTTCAGCCCCTACGGGAATCCCAACCAATGCTTCCGCCAGGTTTTTCCATGGGAGATACTCCATCACGATGAAGTACATATCCCCAAGCGGAAGATTGGGCCCCGTCCAGAGGCCTCCATCAAGGATTTCGACCAGATTGGGGTGCGCCTTCCCGATGAGTGACTTTTCCCGCTCAATGCGCTGGAGTTGGATTTCGGCCCCGTGCTTGTCGATTATTTCGGGATCGAAGAACTTGATGGCCCCAAGCCGTGTGCCATTTTGAGCCTTAAAAACGACCGCCGATTTGCCGCAGTTGATATAGTCCTGCACGGTCCAGCCGGCGACCGACTGGCCCACAAGTGCCTTCTCAAAGTGCTTCGCTCTGACCTTATCCATATGGATCACGATGAGCACCATCGGTCATTCCAGGCACGGCTCAGCCATGGGGCCACGTGCGGGGCCCGAATACGCTCAGCAGGTATTCTGGGGCTTATTGCCGAGCTTCGCCAGCCTTTTTGGCGCCCCATGCGCGTTGCTGCGCGTTTGCTGTTCGTCTTCTGCTCCTGAGCCAACTGCTGGTTTGCCTCCTCCGTCAGCCGAATCTGGAACGACACCGGGGGGGAAATCACCGGAAAAAAACCCGCAGAAACGCTCCACCCGTTTGGCATCCGCCAGAGACAGCGGCGGCAACGCGAACGTCTCGGCACTCCGGCTGCGGCACGAACCTGAAATCAATGCGCCCGTCGTAGGGCTCGCCCCGCTGAACGCGAAATCCAACTATGGCCCCCCCGTAGTAAGATGGCTCAAGCTGCTTCTCGTGGAAGAAAATGTTCCCGCCGATGAGCGCTTGAGCCTCGTTCTCTGAAAGCGCCCAATAGCCGCTCTCGTACTCCGACGTTCCGGCGACGCGACTGAAAAGGTTTTCCCGTTCGATTAAGTGTATCGCGCTCATTCAGGCGCTACAATCCAAGTCGGCGGAAGTCGCCCAATGCTTGCCGCCATGGCCGAATCCATTGCCCGGTGTTGCGGCTTTCTTCTAGCAGGACCTCTTTGTCTTCCATTTGCAGCCAGCGGCTTTCAGCCTCACGCAGCCAGCCGCTCACCAAGCTGGCAGCATCAGGCCCCGAAAGTCGCTTCTCCGTCCCAGCGAACCATGCCAAATACTGACGCCAGCTCAATGCAACCCAAGCCTTACCCGGATCATTGGTGAACTGCTCGAAAATCTGCTGACCAAAAGTATTGCTGGAATCACCGCCGCCCAGGAAATCCCCTAACCCGTCGCGCCGTAGTCGCGCAATGTCCGCCTCGCGCAGGAATCCGAGGAGGTTATGCTCAAACCAATATGGAAGTTGCCCGCCTCCACCTTCCTGTTGTTCATCGAAACGACTTCGTGTAAAACGGCGGAGGTTGAAGAACTTGCCCGAGGCGCAACCAGTCGCCCCAGCCGCCTTCATCAATATCATGTCAGAAGAACAGTGCGACACCAGCGTCTTACAGCCGCTCTTTTGAAGGGCTGCAACTAAGACCATGAGGGCCAGCACACTAGCCGCATCCGTCAGTTCACGACGTGGTTCAACGTCTGCTTCAACCACGATGTAACTGGACTTCGGGTTACGGGAGGTCACGATCGACGCGATTCGGAGAGCATCGCTGGGTTCCGCCAACTCTTTCAGGCACACGCAAACACTCATGATCGGGCGAATCGAACTGCCATTCAGCTCCGATGCTAACGTGGCATACGCCTCCGCGGAGCGCGCATAATATTCCGGGGTGTACTTCTTCGGGAGATCTACCGGGGAGCAAACGGCATTGACTTCCAGGTCGGCGGCCTCGGCAGCCAGCCTTTTTGCTACTTCGCGCCACCAATTATCGGCCGAAAGATCGGCAGTATCCAAATCCTTCGGGAAATACGAGTGGCTGGGCAGTTGGCCGCGGTCTATCTGTGGGCAGTAGAGCTGTGGATCCAGAATCACGTCGAGCGAACCGCTCTTTCTGAATTGAGGCACGCGCTCACGCAGCTCGGCTTGCGACCTGTTCACTGGGCTGAGGATAAGGCCGGCGAAGCCTTCAAGGCCAGGTACACCGACCAAGTTCTCGGAATCGTGTCCCATTTGGAGGTAAGCAGACATGGCAGTAGGGAGTTAGAGTTTTAGTGCTGCAATGGCTTGATCAGGCTCGGAGAAGCGCTCTACCGGCCAGGGGCGCACCATTTTGGCCACGGCCGGCAATCCGAGCGTGGTCAGGGCTTCCTGACATTCCTTGGTTGGTCCCCTTCGCTCCAGCACTGCATAGACCGCGCTGTTTGGGTTCGAAGGGTCCGTCTGATAAGGGTGTTTATTCGTCAGAATATGACAGATGCTTACGCCAATGCTGAACTGGTCGCTGCGCCAGTCGATCATGTGTTTGTCGTTGTTTAGCTGTTCCGGGGACGAATAGAACGGCGTGCCCGGCCCCGTGGCGAGCCAGGTTGCGGTAAGCGAGCTTTGGCTCAGGTCCCGCACGAGACCGAAGTCAACCAAGACGGGGTCCATGGAACCTTTGCGGAACATCACGTTCGCGGGCTTAATGTCCCGATGAACGAGTTGTAGGGGGTATAGCTCACGCACGGCGAGAATTAGGCCAATTGCCAGATCAATCGCTTGTTGTTTGGTCAGGGGACCGGCCTTGAGCCGATCTTCAAGCGTGCCTCCATCAAAGAATTCCTCCAAAACGACGTCAAATATGCGCTTGTCGGGAGCGTTGAAAATGCGGGTGTCGAGCACTTGGGCGATCCGAGGGGACTTGCAACGCTTCAACGCCGCAATCTCGCGTTCAGTTCGCTCGACGTTGATTTTAGTGCGGTCCACCAGCTTGAGGGCAACGACCTTGCCCTTGGCGTCCTGAGCCCGATAGGTCTCCTTGAACGCCCCTTTTCCGCAGAAACTAACCTCCGTCAGCCCGACCTCTCGCGCCACCGCTTCGGCAATGGCGATGAGTTCAGGAGGCGCGCTCATTTTTCAACAGCCTGGGGTGCAGACAGTAACGAGAGCGCCGTTTCGGTTAACCACGGAAGCAACGGGGCCTTTTTGCGCGGACGGATAGCCAGCCTTGCTTCCTTTCCGGCGAGCACAACCAGGCCTACACCATGCCGCCTAAATTCCTCCCGGGCTTTCAAAGCCAATAAAGCGGCCCGTTTCGGTAGTGCCACGTAACAGTAGTGGGCGAAACACCCATTCCGTCGCGCTTGATCTAGCGCCTTTCTCCATTTGGCCAGCTTCGTTTCGAATGCGTGGAGGGTATCTTGGCGGCCAAGCCCCACCAGGTCAGTTCGGCCCGCAGCGTAATCAAACTCCTGCGTGACTTCAAAGCAGCGAACCGGCCCCTTTTGGCTGGTGACCAAAGCAGACAGGTCATCCACCATCGTGCGCTCGTAGCGGTAGTCGGCATCACCGTTCGCCACGTTCTTTATCGTTGGTTTCGCGCTCAAGTTTCTCTGCACACCCCAATATGATTTACACCGCGAACAATCAACAACTTTGTTTGCTTCGGTGAGCCCTGTGCCCGCCCCGCGGCCAGAACGCGGCGTGTAACGCCAACGTCACAGAGGCTGAGCCAAAGCCGAAGCACCATGCCAGCGGGGAACGGGAAGCGCTTGCAGGTTCACCCCGCAATTCTCTTTCCACTACCAACAGAAAGGAGCAGAATCTTCCCTCGGGACAAAGCGAACCTATGAATCTGCCAACTGTTTTCGAGACCTGCGAGCCACGCGAGGACGTTCTAAAGGGAACAATCGCCGAAGCTGACTTCGCCGCCGACCTCGCGAAGGTCATTCGCGGCATCGCGTCAGACGACTATCAGAACCTGTACATGGCGAATTGCCATTTAAGCAGCGATTGGCAGTTCAAACAATCCGTGGCAGTGGCTTTGCCAGCGGTAATTCTCAAGGCTGGCGGGTTGAGGGGTTGGGCCGCCCGCTTTCTCCCCGGG
>Ga0209226_10001273_pt1 | contig 11605 bp, 8 predicted proteins | sample BarGraNGADG00212_2_FD_184497 | JGI IMG/M metagenome (GOLD analysis project Ga0209226, IMG submission 184497) | Arctic peat soil microbial communities from Barrow, Alaska, USA - Barrow Graham LP Ref core NGADG0011-212 (SPAdes) (version 2) | ecosystem: Environmental > Terrestrial > Soil > Wetlands...
GGGCTGACGCGGCCGCGCAGCGCCTCCAGTACGTGTTGGATCGCCGCCAGGGCCTTGGGCAGGTCCAGGCCGGTGCGGCGGGCCAGTTCCTGGGGCAGACCGGTCGAGTGCAAGAACTGGCTGTCGATGGATTGGCCACCGATCAGCCGCCCAAGCAACTCGGCCAGCGGCGCGCCCCCGCCCATCGCCGCCACCCCGTGCGCCTGCGTGCCCTCGGGACCGGCCGCGCCCAGGTCGATGCCCGCAACGCGTTGCTGGCCGCCCTTGAGCAGCGCGCCGATGACGAAGGGGATCACAGCCTGCATGATCGACGGGGCGATGCCGGCTTGCTCGGCCAGCCCGTTGACGTCCAGGCCGGCCGCGCCAGGCCCGCCCATCGCGCCTGCCCCGCCGCCGAGCAGCCCGCCCAACAGGCCGCCCAGGTCCGGGGGTTGGCCCTCCACGCTCTTGCGGCCGGACTCATCTTCCGGCCCAACCCTCTGCGCACCGATCAAGTCGTCGAGGCTCATTTTAGATCAACCTCCATCCGCACTGTGGCGATAGGCCCGGGCATTGCCAGGCGTAGACTGCCCCCGCGCACCTCCAGGGGCCGGAGATCGCGCTCGCGCGCGTCGCACAGATACGCCGCGGCCAACGCCGCGTCGCGCATTGACAGGCTAACTTCTTGCCCGCGCCGCCCAGGCGCGTAGAGGCGCAGGATCAGGCCGACGCCCCGGCTGGCCAGCTTGAGAGCCGTCAGGAACACACCCGGCGGATCGACCTCGACCAGCGCGGCGGCCAACGCCGCGAACTGGGCGCGCGCCGCGCGCGCCGTCGCGGCGTTGGCCGCCCGGTAGGCCAGGGCAGGCAAGTTCTGCGGCGCCCAGTCACCGGCGCCGGTAAACAACAGGGCCATCTCCGCGTTATAAACGTCGCGTTCGTGGCCGCGCACCGGGTTGCCGGCGAAATGCAGGAAGCCGTAGGCCGTCTCGATGGTGGCGTTGCGCTGCGTGATCGCCTCCAGCCGCCCACCCGGCCAGGCGGCGATCGATCCGGGCAGCGCCAGGCATAGCGCTGCCCCCCGTTCCTCTCCCTGCAGGTGAACGAAGCTGTGCAGCGCCCAGAAAGTGGGGTCGTAGTGGCGGCGCAGCGGCCGGGTGACCGTCCCGCCGGGGGTGTCCATCCACAACTCCCGGCTGGGCAACCCCGTCTCCAGGCGCAGGGTCAGAGTGCGCTTCTCGCCGGCTAGGCCGTCCACTTCCAGGCCGATCAGCGGGGCCGCGCAGCCAAACGTCAGCCGGCGCACCAGGGTCATGCCGTCCATGTGCAGAGCGCTGATCACCGCCAGCCCGTCCTCGCTCTCTCGCACGTGCAGACGAGCCGGCCGTTGGCTGGCGCGCGCCACCTCGCTAAAGGCGCCGCCGGCGAAGTCGGCGCCGAGGCGCCACAGGCCGCCCGAATCGAAGTAGCTGATCACGTCGGCCGAGGGACCGTCCAACAGCCTGCGGCCAGACGGATCGCCAACGCGCACGATGCAGCCGCCGGCCTCCTCGGCCAGCTCGCAGCGGAGGAACGGCGTCTCGACCTCGACCAGCCCGTCGTGCAGGCTCCAGGTCGGACGCTCCGTGGCCGTCGAACGGCGACCGGCCTTGTGGGCAGGGGTTGGGTCCGGCGCTTTGGCAGCCGCCGCCTGCGCCGCCCGTATCAATTCGGTCGCCTGCCGGATCCAGGGCAGTTGTTCGTTTTCGACCACGCGATCGGTCGACGTGCCGCTGATGTAATCGTGGTGGTTAGACGTAGCCGCGATCCACCAGGCTGCGGCCACATCCGGGATACAGTCTTCCCTTATCTGCTGCGTTGCCAGCAGAGCATCGGCCAACAGCAGGGTGTCGACCAGCTCATGGCAGGCGCGCTTCAGCACGGGGCGGGCCGTGGGCCAGCCGGTCCAGTACGGGTTGGGGTCGAGATTAAGCACGGGCAGGCGCGCGCGGTAGCACTCGATCAGCGCCAGGTAGTCGTCCAGCCCGGCGTTGGCAGCCCAAACCCCGGTGTGAGGGTAGTGGCGCCGATTATAGCGCTCCAACAGACCCAGCAGCCCCGGGATTGGGCGGATGAAGTCCATGCCGATGGGACAGAAGAGGTACGGCGTGCGGCTGTAGGGCGCCAATTGGCCGGTGTAGCTCGCGATGCGCCGGGCGACGTGGCCGTCCGATGAGTCAGGCATGGCGAGCGGAAAGAAGTAGACGCGCGCCAGCCCGCGGTGAGCCAGCATATCGCCCTGGCCGTAGGTGTACGCATTCCAGTGGCAGAGCAGCTCGCTCCCCTCCTCGTCGCGCCAGACGAAGTCCAGCGTGCGCTCTTCCTTCAAGAGGCGCGCCGCGCTCGAGCCCGGCCAGTTGTACTCCCCCTGCCGGCCGAAATCGCCCAGAAAGCGCATGCCGTCGACGCGCGTTAAGGCGGTCCGATCGAAACCGGCCGCATTGAGCAGCGAGGGCAGCGCGGCCGAATGGCCGAAGTTGTCGGGGAAGTAGGCGAGCCGCGGCTCAACGGTCATGCCCTCGGCGCGCAGCCATTCCTGACCGAGCAGGAAGTCGCGCAGGATCGCCTCGGGGTCGGGCGAGCAGGTATCGGGCGTGGTGACCCCGGTGGCGGTCAGGCGCAGCCGCCCGGCGTTGACGAACGAGCGGATGGTGGCCTGCTGGCTCGGCCGGTCCTCCCAGTAGCGCCGCAGATAAAACAGGCACTCGATCGAGTAGACGCGCGCCGGCTCTCGCCCCAGCTCCGCGATGGCCTCGTCCAGCGTGCGCCGCACGTAGAGATCGTAGTACTCCTCGCTGGTTTTCAGCCAGCCGGGGTCCCAGTGGCTGCTCTCGGCGAACAGGATGACGCGCTCGGCGCCGGCAGGGATGCCCAGGCGCCGGCGCAGCTCCTGTTCACGGATGGCGTCGTCAGATCGCAAGCATGACTCCTTCGCGCTTCCCGGCGGGCAGACTGGCAGCTTGCCGGCCCGGCCGGTCGTTTACGAAGAAGTTTACCACAAAAAAGAAGTCTGCGCCGCCGATTCGCGTTCAGAAGTAATCCAATCTTAACTCGAAAATTGCCTCTTGACAACCCCCCACATCCCCAACACCGCGTGCAGCTCCTCGGCGCGGTGCTGGGAGCCTGGCTGGCGCTGTGCAGCACCCTGGCCGTGCGTGAGCTGCTCGGCACGCCCGCGCCGCATTGTACATCGGAGTTTGGCCGGCCGGCTACTGCGCCGCGGCAGGCGGGTTCGCCCGCGCGTACAGGAACGCGTTCCCCTGCTTCCCCACCAGCGCGACGGCGCCCATCTCGCGCAGGCAATAGGCCATCTTGCCGGCCAGCCAGGCGGGCTGATGGATGGCCTCGGCAAGTTGGCGGGTGGTGAAGGGGTCGGGTAGCGCGGCCGGGAGCAGGGACGAGAGGCCGGCAGCGGTTGCGAAGGTGCGGCGTTCGACGATATCCAGCAGGCGCCGTTCCTGGGTGGCCCAGCCGCGGCGGCGCCAGTTGCGGAAGTTGGCGTCCTGGCGGCGCACCTCTTCCTCGCGCACGAGCAGCACCTCCAGCGAGAAGTTGGGATGCAACAGCAACTGCGGGATGCTGACCAGCTCGCGGAAGACCAGCTCGACCGAACCGCGCAGCGGCGACCGGCGCCGCCCCAGCACGCTCTCGCCGTCGGCGGCCAACCTGACGATCCACTTTTCGGCCGCCACCGGGTAGACCAGCCGCAGGCAGTGGTTTTCGGCGAGCGCGGCCAGTTTGCGCTTGATCTTCGACACGTTGCGCGTCTGGATCTCGATCAGGCAATCGCCGCGCACGATGTCGATCACGTAGCCGTCCACGTCGACCTCGAAGCGGTCACCGGGCAACGCCAGTCGTTCCTTCAGCGCGGCGTGCAGCGGTTTCTCGTTGAGCGTCCCGACCCCCTTCGCCATCTCAACCTTCCCCGGTCGCCCGTACCAACACGTTGGTCTCGCTCAAAACCGAATTGCTTACATCTTCACTCAGAGGTCCTGACTTTGCGGCAGCATGACCAGATCCCGGATGGTTACGTGGGGCGGCTGCGACAGCATGAACACCACCGCCTCGGCTACATCCTCTGAGCGCAAGCAGGCGTGCTCCCGTACCCGCCGTTCGACTTCCGCGGCCTCCGTGATGCCCCACAACTCGTTCGCGACCATACCCGGCGCAATCGCTCCTACTCGGATGCCGGCAGTGGCTACCTGGCGGCGCAAAGTATGCACGAACCCCTGGATCGCGTGCTTTGATGCGCTGTAGACCGGCTCCCACTGAATATCGATAAAGCCAGAAATCGAGCTGGTGATCAGAATATCCCCGGAGTGCTGCGCCATCATAGCCGGCAGCACAGCATGTACACAACGCAGCACCCCATTGACATTCACGTCAATCAGCTTTGCCCAGGCGTCCGGATCTCCTTCTGCGACCCGCCCAGGGATATAAAGCCCGGCATTAGCAAAGAGCGCATCGACGCGACCAAAACGCTCCAGCGTCTTTGCCACCATCCGCGCTACGTCCGTGCCCACGGTGACATCCGTAGGCACATCCAGCGCTGACGGGCCAAGCTCCTCGACCAACGCCCGCAACTTATCCGCCGAACGTGCCGCCAGAGTGACACTGCACCCCAAACGCACCAGGGCGCGCGCGGTTGCCGCTCCGATCCCCGAACTTGCCCCGGTAATTATGACGACTTTCCCCGACAGATGATGCTCCATCGTTGTCTCCTAAATTTGGCTATGCGCCCGGCTCACGCCAGGCGCGCGACCAGGATCTTCAGGTAGCTCTCCCGGCCGGGCAAGCCGGGGAAATCCAGGGCGGGTGCACCGTAGCGGCCCACGATCTCCGCCGCACGCCAGGCTTCATCCAGCCCGGCGACCACCCGGTCCTGGAACCTGCCCCACGCGAGGTCGGCCACGTTGCAGCAGGCCACCAGCAGCCCGCCGGGAGCCAGCACGCCTGCCGCCCCGCCCGCCAGTTTACCATAGTCGCGCGCCGCACTGAAGGTGTGCGTCTTTGTGCGCGCAAAACCCGGCGGATCGAGGATGATTAAGTCGAAGAGCTCATGGCGCGCCTTCAGCCGCGGCAGCCAGTCAAACGTGTCGCCGTAGAGGAAGTCCTCCGACTCGGGCCGGAAACCGTTGGCCCGGTAGTTGGCCCGCCCGCGCTCCAACAGCGGCCAGGAAACGTCCAGGTTGACCACGCGCGCCGCGCCGCCCGCGCGGGCCGCCACGCCGAAGCCGCAGGTATAGGCGAAGGTGTTCAGCACGCGCCGGCCTGCGGCCCAGGCGCGCACGCGCCCGCGCATCTCGCGCATGTCGGGGAACAGACCCGGGTTCCAGCCCTCGCCTGGCCGCACCAGGTAGGCCAACCCTTCTTCGTGCGCTACGTACTCGCCCAGCGCCAGCGCCGCGGCTTCAGGCGCAGCGGCATTCGCAGATCCTCCGCCCCCTGACGTGGACGGTGATCCCCGGCCCGCCGCTCGCCCGGCCACGGGCGCGGCAGGCGCCAGTGCCGGCAAATCCTCGTCCTCGACCCGGCTCGCCTCGCGCTGCCGGTACTTCACGTAAACGGCGGACGCGCCGGTCGCGTTCGCCAGAAGGTCGAGCAACGCCGGCGCCAACGGCTCGGCCTGGCCGGGGTTCGCCCGCGCGCCCGCTGCTGCAGCTGCGCCCGCTGCAATATCAGGGCCTTCGTCATAGACATTTACTACCAGCCCGGCGCCATAGCGGTCCACTGCCAGGCCGGGCAACCCATCTGCCGCGCCGTTGATCAGGCGGTAGATCGTGGTCCCCGGATCTGCCGCCAACGGCCCGCGTCGTGCCAGCGCCAGGTCGATCAGGCCGGCCGGCCCTGCTGCCCCCGGCTGGGTGCGCCGGAGGGCGGAGCGGATATGCCGGCTGGCGACCGCGGCCGCCAGCCTCAGCTCGGGCAGGCCGCCCGCCAACCCCTGGAAGAGCGCCGGCACCGGCGCGCTGAAGGTCACCGGCCGGCCGCTGCCCGGGTGCGGCAGGGTGAAGCGCACCAGGTGCAAGCCGAGGCGGGGCGCAAATGGCCCAGGCCGCGCGCCCGGCGACTCGCCGGCGCCAGCCTTCCCGCCCGCCGCGGGCCGCTTGCCATCCGCAAGCCGCTTGCCCCCCGCAAGCGAGTGTCCCCGGCGGGCGCCCGGCGCGTTGGTCGAGAGCTCGCCGGGCCGGGCTGCCTCCGCCTGTGCCGCGGCAGACTCCGCTCCGCCCCCATACAGCCAATCGCCGACCACAGGCAAGCCCAGGTGTGCGAGGTGCGCCCGCACCTGGTGGCCGGCGGTCCCGACCGCCTTAGGCCAGTCTGCTGGCCCCCGGTCTGCTGGCCCCCGGTCTGCTGGCCTCCGGTCTGCGGGACCCCCCTCGGCCGGCGCATCCGTTACCTCCAGCAGGCTATAGCGTTCGTCGGGACTTGCGTCTAAGAGGCGGTAGTGGCTGACGGCCCGTTGGCCGCGCTTGTCGCGCGCGTTCGTTACCCGGTAACGCTCGGCCGCCTCGCCGGGCGCACGCGTCAACGGCGCATCGATCCTCCCACTCGGGCCCTGCGGGCGGCCATGCACCAGCGCCAGGTAGACCTGTTCCACCCCGCGCGCGCCGAGGGACTCGGTTAGAGCCGAACTGGCTTCCGGGCGCGCGGCCAGCACCAGCACGCCTGATAGCTCGGCCGGCAGCCGCTGGGGCGTGGTCAGGCCGGCCAGGCCCAGCTGCGCGCCAACGGCGCGCAGCACATCCCCCGGATACGGATCGCCGGGGGGTGCTGCCGTCGGGATGCCAATGGGTTTGTCGACGACGATGATGTCTTCGTCGTGGTAGAGGACCGGAATGCGCATTCTCGCCCGCTAAGGATCAAAGAACGACGGTTTCAGTCGCCCGGAGAGCCGCCGTATCGTGCGGTCCGTCACAATAGATTGTGAGCGGGCATACAAGGCCGGCCCGCAACAGATGGGATGGGAAACCAAGTTTCCTCTGCTGCAGGCCGGCCTGTCTGTTGTCACAACTTGGCGCGCAACTCGGCCGGGTGGCCGCTGGCACCCCTCCCGCGGAGCACTTACTTCAGCGTCATCAAATAAGCGACGATGTCGTTGATCTGCTGGTCCGTCAGCTCGTCCTTGAAATTCTGCGGCATCACCTTGGGCTGGAAACCGTCGGCGACATCCGCGTCCGGGTTTATAATCGATTCTTTCAGCCAGCCCGCCGCGTCCTTGGCCTGACCCTTATAGGCCGGATCTTTCGGGGATTCGGCCGCGTCGTTCGCGATGCCGGCCAGGGCCGGGCCGGTCAGCACGACGTCCTTCTGGGTTGAGTGACAGGTGACGCAGCCCTGCAGGTTATCCTTGCCGATCGTCTTCTGCTCAAAGAGCGCCTGGCCTTTGGCTGCATCACCGGGGCCCGCAGACACAGTCTGCCCGCCGCCTCCGCCGCAGGCGGCCAATACCAGGACCACGAGAACCAACAGAACCAGAGTGCTTCGGGACATTTACTTACCTCCTTGGTCGTGAGTGGTTGGACACTCAAAGGGGACACTTCCAGACGTTAATATACGCCCGTCCGGGCGGAGTGTCAACAATAGCGACGCAGCACAAGCACCGTCCATCATGGGCCAGGCCGCCGTAGCCAGCTGACACCGCCCTCCCTTACGGCATTGGGCGCCGGCTCGGTCCGGGCGCCTACCCACATGGGTACTGGACGGCAAGGCGCTTTACGTGTATATTTATGTACGATTTATCACATACTGGCAGTTTTCTGCCGGGGAGGGAATCATCCGGATTGACGTCAAGGCTCTGCTGCGCATCGCCGTCGTCTGGAACATCCCGGTGGCCTGCGACCGCGCCTCGGCCGGTTTTATGCTCTCGTCTACCCTGATGTCCGCCCCCTACGAGCGTCTTGTCCCCGCCTACGCCGGCTACACGGAGCGCGTCGTCGCCGGCGCCGAGCTCGTCCCCGCCCCACTGCTCGTCTCCGCTGTGCCGCTCACCCCAGGCTCGGCGTCCTGACCCCCGCTTCCCGAGAACACAGAAAATTGTCAAGATGGCGGGCGATCTTGCCTTGGCCGTTGGACATTGTTTGGGCAGAAGGTTGTCGAGTCGCGAAACTGTAATCACCGCTACGCGCCGGCAGTGTAGCATATGTTACAAAGATGTACGTATTGGCTGTCAGTATCCAACTTCGGCCACCGAGACGGTCGCACAACGGCCCTCATGCTGGCGCCGTCTTCGCCCCGACGTTTGCCCACATTTTCCTCTCTGCCAGCGCAGTATCATGGCGCACGCCCTTCACGCGCGACGCCTGGTCAGCGATCGGTGAAAGGAGCTTCGAACATGGCACGCCCCGATCCAGTCCTCAGTGACTGGCTTAAAAGCGCTTACAGTATGGAGATCGGCCTGATCCCGGTCCTGGAAAAACAAGTCAGCGACACGCGTAACGATGCCAATGCGCAGCACAAGCTGCGGGAACACCTCGATCAGACGCGCCAGCATGCCGAGCTAGTGAAAGGTTGCCTGGAACGCCTGGGCGAGAACGTGACGTCCATCCAACCCACAAACCCGATTTTCCACGTCCACAGCGAAGCCGAGCTGGCCAAGCAGGGCCAATCCGCGACGCCCCCGGCCTACCGCGACGATATGCTCAGTTATGCCAACGAAAGCTTCGAAGTTGCCTCCTACGAAGCGCTCCGCACCCTGGCCCAGAGTTCCGGCGACCAGGATACGGCCCGCGTGACCGAGCAGATATTGCGCGACGAACGCGAGATGGTGCGCTGGCTGGACGATAAGATCTCCGGCAACGGCCACTCGACCCGGGCAGCCGGCCCGGACAGCGAAGTGACACGCATTGCCCAAGCCGTCTACGACACTCTTAACCAGCGCGACCTGGACCAGGTGCTAAGCTTTTACCCCGAGGACGCGCAGACCGAGCTCGCCACACACAGCCGGCCGCTCAATAAGCAGCAAAGCCGCGACTGGGTGGCGGACTTCATGAAGGCTTTCCCCGATTGCCGGTTCGACGTGCTGCGCAGGATCGCCGAGGGCGACTTCGTCACAACTCAGTACCGGGTAGGCGGAACTCAGACAGGCCCGCTGGTCGACCGGCAGAACGGCACGAGCTTGCCCCCCACCGGCAAGAAGATTTCCGTGCAAGGCTGCTTTGTCTTTGAGGTCAAGAACGGCAAGATCCCACACCAGTGGATCTACGTCGACAATAGCCAGTTGCTCCAACAACTCGGCTTTATGGCTGGGGCTATCGTGGCCCCCGGCACGCAACCCCGGCAGCAGATGTCGGGCGAAGCAGGCGCGGCCCGGGCCGGCGCGTCCAAGATGGCCGAGGTGACGACCCCGGAACACGATAATCTGCGCACCGTGCGCGACAGCTATGACGCGCTGAACGCGCATGATATGGATCGCTTCGATAGTCTAAACACCGATGACTTCCGCGGTGAGGCGCCGGGGACGACCCACCCGCTGACCAAACGGGACAACCGCCAGTACATACAGAACTTCATCAACGCCTTCCCGGACCTGCACTTCGAGCTGACACGCGTGCTGGCACAAGGCGACCTGGTGACGACCGACTGGACGGGGACCGGCACTAACAACGGGCCGCTGCAAGCGCCGGACGGGAACACAGTTCCGCCGGGGCACAAGAAAGTGACCGTGTACGGCAGCAACACCTATCAGCTTAAGAACGGCAAGATCACGCGCACCTGGACTTACTATGACATGAGCATCCTCATGCAACAGATGGGGCTGATGCCTGGGCCGCAGGCGCGCAGCTAGCGGGGCACACACCCCGCCCTGGCGGAGGGCGATCCGATCGATCGGATCGCCCTCCGCCGTCCGCCGCCGTGACACTGTGACGCCGGGGGCTTCGGCGATCCGCCAAGCGGCGCTGCGCCGCTCGCCCGGTCAACCATCATACACAACGAGGGAGGACACCAGTGGCGACCAACGCGGACTTCGACGCCGTTTTCCACCGGCTAAAAGGCATCCTGCAAGAACACGCCATCCACCTTATCGTGGCCGCGGACGAGCCGGAGCACTACAGCCTGAACGTGCCGCGCTCCGAGTGGCACAGCCAGGAGCTTTTCTTCGGGGCCGTGAAAGTGGGCAAGCGCTACGTCAGCTACCATCTGATGCCCATCTACGTCCGCCCGGAGCTTCTCACCTGCATCTCGCCCGAGTTAAAGCGGCGCATGCAGGGCAAATCCTGTTTCAACTTCACGCGCATTGACGAACCCTTGCTGGCCGAGCTATCGGCGCTGACGCAACAGGGCGTCAAAGCCTTCCAAACCGACGGCCTGGGCTAGTACTACAACGACGGATTAAGTCGCTTCAAACGTCGTCTTGCGGCGTGTGAGCGTTTCGCCTGCTCATTGTGGTGCTGGGTCTGGGTCAGCCAGGCCAGCAACTCGTCCAACGTCCAGCTGCGCTGCGGCAGGAGTTGTCGCAGCACACGCGTGATCTGCGGCCGGGTCACCGGGGCATCTTTTTCCCCCCAGTCCAGCTGAAGACTCAGCAGGAAGACTCCGGCCAACAAGGCCAGGGTGATGTGATGATGCCAACCCAGCCAACTACGCACTTCGTACTCATCGAGACACCGGTCTCACTCTTGTCGGTTTGAAACTCGGTCTCGATGGGCCAGCGCATGGCCCCGACCTGGGCCATACGCAACAAGGGTGTGTCCACTGGCGCATTGGACAGGTAGTACTTGGCCTCGCTGCCATCCAAATTGCGCCGCAAGACCAACCAGCAGGCCCGCCCCGGCAGACCGTCGCGGCTTTCCCAGACCCGCAAGGCCGCAAACTCGTGGATGCGCAGCCCTTGCGCCCCCTCCGCCACCGTCAGCTTGTGCCACTCGCCAGGCGGCAGACTGGCGGCTACCGCAACCACGCTCTGCGGGCTGGGTTCACCCGCGACCAATTGTGGCTGAGTGGGCTTACGACCACGGCCCGACCAAGCGCGGATGGCCACCTGCGCCGCCTCGGTGAAGACGTAGGTGTTGCACGGTACTTCCAGCACGTAACGCCAGCCTTCAGCATCGAGGGTATCGCGCAGCGTGGGCACTTCACCGTAGCCGGCATCGCCCGTGACCCATTCTGTCGTCAGATGCCCGGCCTGCCGCGCTCGCCGCAACAACCCCAACCCCAACTCGGCCTTGGTCTGATAACCGATGTCCTCCGGCACGCCCGCTTCACGGCAGCGCTGGCGATCATTGGTCCACTCCCTGGGCAGATACAGCGCTTTGTCGACCAGGGCATGCCCGTGGGCCGAGACATAAGCCAGAAATACGCCCACCTGACAGTTGCCCACCTTGCCCAGCGTGCCGGAGTATTGCCGGGCCACGCTCACCGACTTCTTGCCCTGCTTGGCAAAGCCGGTATCGTCCAACACCCACACACCCTCACGCTGCGGCAGCCGGTAGCCGACGTAGCGCTGCAGCCGGTCAATGAACGACTCATCCGCCCACGGCGACTCGGTCAGGAAGCGCTGCAAACTGCGCGGTGTAGCGCCGTCGATGGCCTCTGCCAAGTTCTCGGCATTGCGGCGGTCGGTTTGCTGCACCAGCAAACCCCGCAA
>Ga0209226_10001274_pt1 | contig 11605 bp, 10 predicted proteins | sample BarGraNGADG00212_2_FD_184497 | JGI IMG/M metagenome (GOLD analysis project Ga0209226, IMG submission 184497) | Arctic peat soil microbial communities from Barrow, Alaska, USA - Barrow Graham LP Ref core NGADG0011-212 (SPAdes) (version 2) | ecosystem: Environmental > Terrestrial > Soil >...
CAGCACCAAGAGGCAAAACATTAAGTCTGGTTTTACAATCTCTCAGCCTTTGTCCGTCACGCGCAAACATTTCCACGAAAGCAAGGAGATAGTGAGACAGCAAAACCGGCTGCGCCTTTTGCATATGCGTGTATCCGGGCATAATTGTCTTAATCTCATTTTTGGCTAATTTAACCAGCTGAGTTTGCAATTGAACTAACTGGGCGAGTATAAGTTCAATCTCCGTCCGCAAGAAAAGCCGGACATCCAAGACAACTTGATCGTTGCGGCTCCTGGCCGTATGCAGTTTTCCACCAGTTTCACCTATCCGTCGGGTTAGTTCCTTTTCAATCGCCATGTGAATATCTTCATCAGACGGATTAAAATCAATTTTCCCTTTTTCTATGTCTGCTAAAATACTTTTCAGTGCTGATACAATCTTTTGGGCATCAGACCGGCCTATTATGCCCTGTCCGGCGAGCATCGTAGCGTGAGCGATCGAGCCTTCAATATCGTAACGATAGAGCCGTTGATCATAATGAATGGAGGAAGTAAATTTTTCCACATTTTTCGCCGTTGGCTTTTGAAACCGCCCACCCCAAGGTTTTTTCCTGTCCGCCATGAATTTATCTCCGCATCGTTAGCGTTTATTTTTCAAGATGTTCTGGATTCGAAGACGCAAGCCATTGAGCCTGATGAATCCCGTAGCATCCTGCTGGTTGTAAACCTGATCTTTCTCAAACGTAGCAAAGGCTTCACTGTAAAGCGATCGAGGCGATTTGCGTCCGACAACAATACAGTTTCCCTTATATAATTTCATCCGCGCTGTGCCGGTAACATTTTCCTGAGTCGCGTCAATGTATGTCTGAAGCGTTCTCATCTCCGGCGAATACCAGAAACCATTATAAACAAGTTGAGCATATTTGGGTATCAGAGAATCCCGCATCATCATGACTTCGCGATCCATCGTGATGGATTCCACCGCGCGATGCGCCGCCCACAGCACCGTACCGCCGGGTGTTTCATAGACGCCTCTTGATTTCATTCCCACAAACCGGTTTTCGACCATATCTACACGTCCAATGCCATTTTCACCACCAACAATATTCATATAATCCATCAGCTTTGCCGGTGACATCTTTTTGCCGTTTACCGCCACAGGGTTTCCTTTTTCAAAATCAATTTCCACATAGGTCGGTTTATCCGGAGCTGCTTCGGGAGATTTTGTCAGCACAAAAATATCTTCCGGCGCTTCAGCCCAGGTATCCTCCAGGATGCCTCCTTCATGTGATATATGCAGCAGGTTTCGATCGGAACTGTAGGGTTTGGCTTTCGTCAGTGGAACGGGAATGTTGTGCTTTTCGGCGTAATCGAACATGGATTCCCGGGAATTGAATTTCCAGTTATCATCCCGCCAGGCGGCAATTATTTTAATTGCCGGATTCAGAGCGATGAAAGTGAGTTCGAACCTGACCTGATCGTTCCCTTTTCCTGTCGCGCCATGAGACACAGCATCAGCACCTTCCAGTTTGGCTATTTCTATTTGCCGTTTGGCAATGAGTGGCCTGGCCAGCGATGTGCCCAGAAGATAGGTTCCTTCATAAAGAGCATTCGCGCGCAGCGCGGGGAATACAAAATCTCTGGCAAATTCTTCCTGCAAATCTTCAATATATATTTTACTGGCTCCAGTATTGATTGCCTTTTCTTTCAGTCCGGTTAATTCCTCTTTCTGTCCTAAGTCCGCAGCAAAGCAGACAACTTCACATTTATAAGTTTCGATCAGCCAGCGCACAATTACTGACGTATCCAAGCCGCCTGAATATGCTAAAATGACTTTATTAATTTTTCCTGACAATTCTCTGTATCCTCCTAAAGTAATATTTCTAAGATTGCTTTTTGCACATGAAGACGGTTTTCCGCCTCATCAATTACAACGGAATGAGGACCGTCAATAACATCGGCGGTTATCTCTTCGCCGCGATGCGCAGGCAGACAATGCATTACTATCGCATCTTTTTTTGCTTTTCCTAAAAGCTTTTTATTGATCTGGTAATTTTTAAATATTTTTTTTCTTTCCTTATCCTCGGCCTCCTGGCCCATGCTTGTCCAGACATCTGTATACAGAACATCAGCGTTTCTTGCCGCCTCGAGAGGATCACTATAAAGCGTTATTCCTTCACTGGCTTGTTTTGCGCATTTAGTCATAATCTCTCTATCAGGCTCATAGCCTTTAGGACAGGCCAGTGCCAATTGAATTGGCAATCTGGCCGCCGCTTCAATCCAGCTGTTTGCTATATTATTACCGTCACCTATATATGCAATTTTCAGCCTTTCATAAGAGCCTTTCTTTTCTTTAATTGTGAACAGGTCGCTGAGAATTTGACAAGGATGTGATAAATCGGTCAAACCATTAATTACGGGAATTGTAGCATATCGGGAAAATTCTTCCACGCTGGCCTGAGCAAAAGTTCTGATCATTATACCATTCAAATAACGCGACATCATCCGGGCAGAATCGGCAATAGTTTCTCCGCGGCCTATTTGCGTATCGCGGGAATTTAAAAACAAGGCGATGCCGCCCAATTGATACATGCCGACCTCAAATGAAATTCTTGTCCGAGTCGAAGATTTATCAAAAATCATCCCCAGCGTTTTTCCTTTCAGGGATGCATGCTCTTTCCCTTCTTTTAAGAGCTTCTTGAGCCTGGCCGTTTTTTTCCAGATTCTGTCAAAATCTGCCGTTTCCAGTTCGTAAATGCTTAATAAATCTTTTTTCATTTACCCTCCATCACCGCATCAAGTATATCGATTGCCTGATCAACTTCCTGTGTTGTAATGATGAGCGGCGGCACGAAGCGCAGTGTCTTGCCCCCGGTGCAATTGATCAACAACCCGCACTTCAGGCACTCGTTGACAATATCACTGCCTTCGACACTGAGTCCGCAGGCCAGCATCAGTCCCCTGCCCCGGACTTCCTTAATTATCTGATGCTTCTGCTGCAGCTTCTTCAACTGGGACAGAAAATATTCTCCCGTTTTACATGATTGCTCCAAAAAACCATCTTTTAGCATTGTTTTGACTGTAGCAACAGATGCAGCCATGGCCAGAGGATTGCCGCCAAAAGTTGACGCATGATTACCGGGGGCAAAAGCTTTGGCAATTTCATTTGTCGCCAGCATCGCGCCCACGGGGAAACCGTTTCCTAATGCTTTGGCCAGAGTCATTATATCCGGCTGAATTTTCGAATATTCATAAGCAAATAATTTTCCTGTACGCCCCATACCTGTTTGCACTTCATCCATAATTAGTAAAATTCCGTGCCGGTCACAAATATCTCGCACACCGGCTAAATATTGAGCATCGGGAATGATGACGCCTCCTTCACCCTGAATCGGCTCCAGCATTATACCGCACGTCTTCGCTGTAATGGCTTTTTCCAGTGCCGTCAGATCATTAAAAGACACATAGCTGAAACCTTCGAGCAGCGGCGTAAATCCAAATTGAAATTTTTCCTGCCCTGTGGCAGTAATCGTGGCCATCGTCCGGCCATGAAAGGAATCCTTCATGGTGATTAATTCAAATTTATCCGGCTCCATATTTTCATGGGCATATTTTCGCGCCAGCTTGATTGCCGCTTCGTTGGCTTCCGCTCCGCTGTTACAAAAGAAAACTTTATCCGCAAAAGAATTTTCCACAAGCAAGCGAGCTAACTGCGCCTGTTTTTCTATATAATACAAGTTGGAAACATGCATTAAATTATCTGCCTGATCTTTGATGGCAGCAACTACATTGGGGTGACAATGACCGAGATTACAGACGGCAATACCGGCGACAAGATCAAGATACTCTCTGCCATTTACATCCCAGAGCCTTACGCCCAAACCTTTCCGCAGGACAATAGGAAACCGCTTGTAGGTATTCATTATATTTTCATCAGCCAAAAGCATTATTTCTTTTTCTGTCATTTTCTAACGCTTACCTTTCTTTTCTTGTTGAAACTCCAATTCCGAAAGCGCAGCGGAATTGGTAAGTTGAACAATCCCGCGCAGCGGAGGGTATTATACCCGTGGTTAAAGAACAATTTCCGTACCAATTCCTTTATCAGTGAATACTTCCAAAAGGATTGCATGCTTCAGGCGACCATCAATAATGTGCGCTTTTTTAACTCCGTTTTTAAGAGCCTTCAGACAACATTTAACTTTGGGAAACATCCCGCCTTCTACAACACCATCATCAATCAGCTTCATGGCTTCCTTATCACTCATGGCATTGATGAGCTTTTTGTCCTTATTCAGAACGCCTTCCACATCAGTTAGCAGTAAAAGTTTTTCCGCTTGCAGGGCTGCCGCAACTTCTCCGGCCACAACATCGGCATTGATGTTATAAGTTTCCCCTGCATCACCTATTCCCGTGGGAGCTATTACAGGAATAAAAGCATTCTGGCTGAGGGATACAATTAATTCCGAATTGATAGCCTTTACCTTTCCCACCAGACCTATATCGATAATTTCCGGCGGCGTATTCTTTACCCTTTCTTCGCTTAGATAATACTTTTCCGCCTTGATCAAGTTACCGTCCTTACCACTCAATCCCACGGCATTTCCACCATGCCGGTTAATCAAACCAACTATTTCTTGATTAACCATCCCTACCAGAACCATCTCGACAATATTCATGGTTTCTTCATCAGTTACCCGCAATCCTTGTATAAACTTTGATTCCTTACCAAGCTTTTTGAGCAATGTCCCAATTTGCGGACCACCGCCATGAACGACAACAGGATTAATGCCGATATATTTCATCATGACTATGTCTTGGGCAAACTTATCTTTTAATTCATCATCAACCATGGCATGACCGCCGTATTTAATGACAATTGTCTTATTATAAAATCGTTTGATGTAAGGCAGGGCTTCCAGCAGTATCTCCGCCCTTTCCATCGAACTTTGAATATGTCCCATTTTTCAACTCCATCTATAAAATGTACCGGCTTAAATCTTCATCTTCTACTATATCATCCAGTTTTTCCTGTACGTATTTATCGTCAATCTTTATTTCTTTTTCCTTCATATCAGGTGCTTCAAAAGATATTTCATCCAATAAAGTTTCCATAATTGTATAGAGTCTTCGAGCACCGATATTTTCCATTCTTTCATTGACTATTGTTGCCACTTGAGCAATTTCGGCCACGGCATCCGCCGTAAATATTATTTTAATACCTTCCGTAGCCATCATTTCCGTGTATTGTTTGACGAGCGCATTGTTCGGTTCCGTTAAAATACGAATGAATTCTTCTTTGCCCAATGAGTCCAACTCCACTCGAATGGGAAAACGCCCCTGCAGTTCCGGGATTAAATCAGAGGGCTTGGAAGAACTAAACGCGCCCGCCGCAATAAAAAGGATGTGATCCGTTTTTACCATTCCATAACGGGTATTGACGTTGGAACCTTCCACTATCGGAAGCAAATCTCTTTGGACACCTTCGCGCGAGACATCAGGACCGTGCGGCGTATCACTGCCGACAATTTTGTCAATCTCATCGAGAAATATTATTCCCGATTGCTCTACCCTCTCCACAGCAGTTTTTGTCACCTTTTCCATATCGATCAGCTTTTGTGCTTCTTCTCCCGCCAGGATTTCCATTGCCTCCGGAACTTTGACAGTTCTTTTTTTCTTTTTCTGCGGCATCATATTACCCAGCATATCTTTAATGTTGAGCCCCATATCCTCCATGCCCGCGGCAGAAAATATTTCAATCATCGGACCACTTCTTTGTTCGGTAACTTCCAATTCCACAACCCTGCCACTGAGCTTACCATCTTTGAGTTGCTGCCGTAACTTTTCTCTTGTCGCATCATATTTCTGTGGTTGCTCCAAAGCAGGCTCAGCGTTTTCGGTATGCTCAGAATCGTCGAGCATTTCGTTTACTCTCATTTCCGTAAGTCGCGGCGGCAATAAAATATCAAGTAGTCTTTCTTCCGCGATCTGAGCCGCTTTGGCGCGTACATTTTCCTGTTCTTCCGATTTGGCCATATTCACGCTGAGCTCAACTAAATCACGAATCATCGATTCCACGTCTCGTCCGACATAGCCGACTTCAGTAAATTTGGAAGCTTCCACTTTGAGAAAAGGTGAATTATCCAGTTTAGCCAATCTGCGGGCTATTTCAGTTTTACCAACGCCCGTCGGCCCGATCATGATAATATTTTTCGGCGATATTTCATCAGCCAGTTCCCGCGGCACATTCTGTCTGCGCCACCTGTTGCGCAGCGCAATGGCTACAGCCCTTTTCGCATCATCCTGACCGATTATGTGCCGATCTAATTTTTCTACTATCTCGCGGGGTGTTAACCCATTGTTAGTCATATATTAATCCTACTCCTTGCCTTTGCTCTTTTTCGTTTCTTTTGTTTTAGTTGTAACGACTTCAAGTTCTTCCAGTGTTACATGATTATTAGTGTAAATACAAATATCCGCCGCGATTTTCATGGCTTCTTTAGCAATTTCTGTTGATGACAGATTGCTGTGACGTATCAGCGCGCGAGCCGCCGCCTGCGCATAAGGTCCGCCTGATCCGATGGCCATAACATCGTCATCAGCTTCGATGACATCGCCATTTCCGGAAATGATCAGCGAATTGTCTTTGTTTACGGCAATCATCAACGCCTCTAAGTGCCGTAACACCCGGTCGGTACGCCAATCCTTCGTTAATTCTACTGCCGCTCGCAGCAAATTGCCGTTATATTGTTCCAGCTTCTGATCGAAGCGATCAAATAGGGTAAAGGCATCGGCTGTAGCTCCGGCAAACCCTACAATAACTTCGTTATTATAAAGCCTTCTTACCTTACGGGCTCCATGTTTCAAGATTGTCGTATCCAAGGTAACCTGACCATCACCGGCTACCGTTATTTTACCATTATGCTTTACAGCCAATATTGTGGTGCTTCTTATCTTCATCTTTTCTCCTTATTTCTCTCTCTTAGCACGCGGATGAGCTTTGTCGTAAACTTCCATCATCCGGTTAATATTCACAGCCGTATATTTCTGGGTCGTGGAAAGGCTTTCATGCCCCAGCAATTCCTGAATCGACCGCAAATCCGCGCCGGCATTCAGAAGATGCGTGGCAAAAGTATGGCGCAATGCGTGCGGACTTATCTTGCGGCCTATACCGCTTTTCACTGTCATTGCATCAACTATACGGGCAATGCTTCTTGCAGTTATTCTTTTCCCCCGTGCATTTAAGAACAGGGGATTATTAAAGAGATTATCATCACACTCTTTTCTTACCTCTGTGGTCTTCTTTATATACTCGTCAATAGCTTGCAGAGCCTTCTGTCCAACTGGAACTATTCTTTCTTTTTTCCCCTTTCCGCGTAATTTAACCAGCGCCTGTCTAAAATCAAGGTCGGTCACGTTTAGTCCAGCCAGTTCGCTTAAGCGCAATCCGGAAGAATAAAATAATTCCAGCATAGCGTGATCGCGCAAACCTGAAACCGAATTATCACCTTGATCGCCCAAAAGCTGGAACATCTCATCTACCGATAGAAAAGTAGGTATATATTTTTCTGTTTTTGCCGTCTGGACCATTTCCGCCGGATTATTTTTAATTTTTCCGGCACGTAACAAATACTTATAAAAAGATCGTAATGAATATATCTTGCGATTCACTGTAACTTTTTTTACTTTTTTACGGTATAGATGACTCAAATATGTGCGAATAGTTTCCGGTTCAACATTAATTAATGCATCGCTCTTTTTTATTATATCACTTTCTCGCAGGAAACTGTTGAATTCCTCAACATCCGCAATATAAGCTTTCAGCGTATGCTTAGAAACATTTCGCTGTACTTCCAGGTAAATTTGAAAATCCGCAATGTGGTTTTCCATATAATCTACATTTTATATTTGCCAAAATCTTCAGCGGAAAGATTTTCCAAAAATTCCTTGATCTTTTCTTCTTTCATTTTGTCCAAATCACCGATCTTCATGCCGAAATCAACACTGCGCGCTTTTTCAATAACACTTTCTTCAACAAAAATAGGAACATGAGCTCGCAAGGCCACAGCGATGGCATCGCTGGGACGGGCATCAATAGTAAAATTCTGCCCTTCCCTGCTTAAATAAATATTGGCATAAAAAGTATTATTACGAATATCAACTATTTCTACCCTGCTTACCGCTACATTGAGAATTTTAAAGCAATCATTAAATAAATCATGAGTCATCGGCCGGGAAAAAACGATCTTTTCCAGTTCCGTAGCGATTGCGCTGGCTTCAAAAAGCCCAATCCAAATCGGTATAGCCTTGTTTTCCTGTAAGTCTTTCAATATAACTATGGGCGTATTGGTAATAGGATCTATAGTCAAGCCTGAAACTTTCATTTCAATTAGCATTACCAACCTCCTTGATCATCGACAATTTTCCCTCTTAGTGAATGCAAATATGCTTTGGATATTTTCACCTTCACTCTCTTACCTGTTAATTCCGATTCGCTCTTGAAATTAACAATTTTCCAGGAACTGGTTCTTCCCATTAAATCATTTTCAGAGTTTTTACTTTTACCTTCAACCAATAACTCCTGCAAAGAACCTTCCAAAGCAATGTTGGCTTGCAGTGTATGTTGATCTTGAAGAGCTTGCACTTGTGTGAGTCTCCTCGACTTCTCACATTCTTCAATCTTACCTTCTAACATCTTTGCCGCTGTACCTTTACGTTCAGAATACTTGAATGAAAACGTGGAATCAAACCTGATTTTTTCCATCATGTCAATGGTTTCTTGATAATCATTTTGTGTCTCTCCCGGAAATCCAACGATAATGTCCGAAGTAATACTAATATGGGGACTCAATTTACGTAAGTGATTAATTTTTTTCATATATTCTTCAACTGTATAGCCCCTGTTCATTAATGCCAATATCCGGTTTGATCCTGATTGTACCGGAAGATGAATATGCTCGCATAATTTCTCTTCTTCTGCAAAGCAGTTAATCAATTCGATAGAGAGGTCCCGTGGATGTGATGTCATAAATCGAATTCGTTCGATGCCGGCAATTTTGCCGATCTTTTTTATCAAAGCCGTGAAATTCAAGCCATTGCCCAAAGTCTTGCCATAGGAATTAACATTTTGCCCCAGAAGCGTAACTTCTCTGATACCAGAATCAGCAAGTTTTCTGATCTCCTCGATTATATCATCAGATGGCCTGCTCATCTCCGGTCCACGTAGATAAGGAACCACGCAGTATGCGCAAAAATTATTACATCCCTGCATAATTGTGACAAATGCACTCACGGAACCTTTTACCGGCGGAGCATAAATTCCAATCGAATTAAGCGATTTATGAAAATCAACATTGGTAATTTTTTCTCTTTTATTTTCAACAGAGGATATCATCTCCGGTAGACGATGGATATTATGCGTGCCGAAAACGAAATCCAGATGCACAACTCTTTTATGAAATTTTGTTCCCAGATGCTGCGCCAGACAACCGCCCACACCAATAATCAATTCCGGATTTTGTTCTTTTAGTTTGCCGATCCTTCCCAGTTCACTGTAAACTTTGTGCGCCGCTTTCTCCCTGATGGAGCAAGTGTTGAGCAGGATCAAATCAGCTAGTTTTAAGTTATTAGTCACTTTATAGCCAACTTCAGCAAGTAGAGCCGCCATTTGTTCGGAATCGTGGACGTTCATCTGACAACCAAATGTTTGAATATACAAGTATTTATTTTTCATTTTTCCCACTCATTAAAATTGCGGATAGCCTTAATATTTCAGCATAAGTTAGTCAATAGGTTTTTAAGATAAGTGTGTATGAATTTGTTATTGACGGTACAAAATATTACTCAGATATCCAAATTCTTCAACGGATAGAGTCTCGCCTCTTCGTTGACCATCAATTCCGGCTGATTTTAGCGCTTCTTTTAAGTCATCGTCAGACAATCCTTCCAGGAATGTAGCGTTTTTCAAATTGTTGATCAGCATTTTCCGGCGTTGCGCGAATAACGCCTTCACCAGACCTGTAAAAAATATTTCATTCTGCAAATGGACAAAAGGTTTTTCCCGAAAAGCCCCCCTGATAACTGCTGATTCAACTTTTGGCTGCGGATAAAAGCAAGCTGAAGGCACATCAAATATTTTTTCAACAGACGCAAACATTTGCAGAATTACGGAAGGTACACCATAAATTTTATTATTGGGGATGGATACCAGGCGTTGTACAATTTCCTTTTGTAACATCAGCATAAAATCGCTAATGACCGGACGGAAAGATAGTAAACGAAAAATCAATGGGCTGGATATATTATAGGGAACATTACCGATTATTTTAATCTTGGAGTTATGTGCTTTCGCTACCGAGTTAAAATCAAATTTTAGTATATCTCCGCAATGAACTTCAACATTATCATATCCGCCAAGCTTATCCTTTAATACCTCAACCAGATTCCGGTCTATTTCCACAGCTATGACTCTTTTTGCTTTCTGAACAATGCTTTCTGTCAAAACGCCGATACCCGCGCCTATTTCAACTACAATATCCTCCTGAGAAATATTTGCCGCATCGACAATTCGATTAATAACATTAATATCTATAAGAAAAGACTGGCCTAATCTTTTATTCGGTTTGATGCCATATTGACGAAGAATTTCTTTAGGTGTGGTCATAGATACATCATCTTTGGTAAAAAATTAATGGAGAAGCTGAATTTTATGGATGCGCTACCAAAGGCCAGCGCGATATCGCATTCAAATCCAGAGAGTCACGACACCCATTGGTCAACATAATCTCGCCAATTGCCGCGATCATGGCCGCATTATCAGTGCATAATATTACCTGCGGAATGAACAAATCAATTTTATTCTTGAATGCAACCTCAGCAAACTTTTCGCGCAATCTTCCGTTTGCCGCAACTCCACCACAAACAACTACTTGCCTGATGCCATTATCCTGCACTGCCCGCATAGTCTTTTCTACAAGAACATCGACAATTGCTTCCTGATAGCTTGCCGTTATATCCGGTAATTCCTCGGCACTGAAATCCCGGCCGCGTTTTTTCAACATTGTCAACAAGGAAGTTTTCAAACCGCTGAAACTGAAATCGGGAGAATCTTTCATTGCGCGAGGAAAAGCTACTGCTTTTGGGTTACCGCCTTTGGCGATCTTATCAATCACTACACCGCCCGGGTATCCAAGGTTGAGCAGCTTTGCCGCCTTATCAAACGCTTCCCCTGCGGCATCATCACGTGTCTGTCCGATCAATTGGAAATCATGATAATTCCTTACCAGATAAATATTAGTATGTCCGCCCGAAACAACCAAAGCTGCAAAAGGAAATTCCGGCACTTTTTCAGCAAGAAACGCGGCTGTAATGTGTCCTTCCAGATGATTAACGCCAACTAAAGGAATATTAAGGGCATAGGCAAGCGCCTTGGCCGTTGCTAAACCGATAAGAAGCGATCCTATTAATCCCGGACCGCGTGTTACTGCAATCCCCTCTATATCGCCTAGTACTACGCCAGCATCAGACAAGGCTTGCTTAATAACCGGGTTGATTGCTTCAATATGCTTTCGCGAAGCAATTTCTGGAACAACCCCGCCGTATTTGCTATGGTCTTGAATTTGAGAAGCAA
>Ga0209226_10001275_pt1 | contig 11604 bp, 12 predicted proteins | sample BarGraNGADG00212_2_FD_184497 | JGI IMG/M metagenome (GOLD analysis project Ga0209226, IMG submission 184497) | Arctic peat soil microbial communities from Barrow, Alaska, USA - Barrow Graham LP Ref core NGADG0011-212 (SPAdes) (version 2) | ecosystem: Environmental > Terrestrial > Soil >...
GCCGGTGGGCCGCGCGATCATGGGTCACAAGCCTGGCGACAAGATCACCGTGACCGTTCCCCAGGGGTCGAAGAAGCTCAAGGTCCTGGCCATCGAGAAGGCCTGAAGGGGCCCGCCATGGACGAGAGTAGCGAGCCCGGCGGCGACGTCTTCGCCGAGCGGCGCGCCAAGCTCGCCGCGTGGCGCGACGCCGGAGACTTCTACCCCACCCAGTACCAGCCGCGTGACGAGATCGGGCCGCTGCACGATGCCTACGCCGGCCTCGAGGCGGGCGATGACTCCGGCGACGTGCGCCGCATAGCCGGGCGCGTCATGGCCCGCCGCGTGCACGGCAAGCTCACCTTCGTGGTCCTCAAGGACTCCAGCGGTGAGCTGCAGCTGTTCGCCCAGCTCGACGCCCTCGGCGAGGAGCGCTACGCGGCGCTCGAGCACGTCGACCTGGGCGATTTCGTCGGCGCCGAGGGCGCCGTCATGCGCACCCGGCGTGGCGAGCTCTCGCTGCGCGTCACGTCGTGGGAGCTGCTCTCCAAGTCGCTGCGGCCCATGCCCGAAAAGTTCCACGGCCTCACTGACGTGGAGACCCGGTACCGCAGACGCTACCTCGACCTCATGGTCAACGATGATTCCCGCGAGGTGTTCGTCATGCGCGCCCGCATCATCCGTTCCATCCGCGAGTTCCTCGACGGGCGCGGCTTCGTCGAAGTCGAGACGCCCGTGCTCCAGCCGCTCTACGGCGGCGCCCTGGCGCGGCCCTTCACCACGCACCACAACGAGCTTGAGCGCGACCTCTACCTGCGCATCGCCACCGAGCTGTACCTCAAGCGCTGCATCATCGGCGGCATCGACCGCGTCTACGAGATGGGCAAGGATTTCCGTAACGAGGGCGTGAGCTTCAAGCACAACCCCGAGTTCACCATGCTCGAGACATACGAGGCATACGTGGACTACAACCATGTGATGGACATGGTCGAGCAGATGGTCGTCGAGGCGGCTCGCGCCGTCGGCGACCTCAAGGTCACCTTCCGCGATCATGACATCGACCTCACGCCGCCCTGGCCGCGCCTCACGATGCGTAAGGCCATCGAGAACGAGACCGGCATCGACATCGGCGAGATCCGCGATGTGCCGGCGCTCCACGCCGCAATCAAGGAGCACGGCTTCGACGGCGTCACCCTCGCGCCCACCTGGGGCCTGCAAGTCGACGAACTGTTCAGCGAGATGGTCGAGCCCAAGCTCATCCAGCCGGTGTTCATCACCGAGCACCCGCTCGAGACTAGCCCCTTCGCCAAGAAGACCCCGCACGACTCGCGCTTCGTCGAGCGATTTGAGGGCTTCGTCGCCGGCATGGAGACGAGCAACGCCTTCAGCGAGCTCAACGACCCCGACGACCAGCGCGAGCGCTTCGTGCAGCAGATGCAGAACCTCGCCGACGGCGACGAGACGGCGCACCGTCTCGACGAGGACTTCCTCGAGGCGATGGAGCACGGCATGCCGCCCACCGGCGGCATGGGCATGGGCATCGACCGCATCGTGATGATCCTCACCGGCGCGCCCAGCATCCGCGACGTCATCCTCTTCCCGGCGCTACGCGGCTGAGGCGCGGAGGGCCGAGCCGGCTTCGCCCGCCGGCCCTCAGTTGAGACCATGACCACCCAAGACGTCGCCAGGCTCAAGATCACTCTTCAAGGCATCGCCCCGCCGGTCTGGCGACGCTTGGATGTGCCGCTTGCAGTCGGCTTCGCCGAATTCAGCGACGTCATCCAGGCGGCGTTCGGCTAGACGGACTCGCACCTCCACGAGTTCGAGGTCGGCGCCAGGCGGATTGGCATGCCCGAGGGTGACGACTGGGCTGGGTCGCGGGCGCGCCTCGAAGATGAAGCCACCATCAGGCTGCGTGCGGCGCTGGCCGAGGGCGCACGCCGCCTCCTGCGCCGCTACGACTTCGGCGACGACTGGAAGCACACGCTTGAGGTCGAGAGGGTGTACCCGGCCGTCACCTCCCTGCGCTACCCCTGGTGCACCGACGGCCGCCGTGCGGCGCCACCGGAGGACTGCGGCAGCATAGTCGGCCACAAGCACCTCCTCGCGGTGCTTGATGATCCCGGCCATGAGGAGTGCGCCGAGCTCCGCGCCTGGGCGCTAGGCTTCGACCCCGAGATGTTGGACGTCGCCGCTGCCGACGAGGCGGTCCGCGTCTCGTCGACGCGCGGGTAGCAGAGTGACGAGACGGACGTATCTTGGAGTCTCTCGTTGGGCTCGGGAGTGTGCCTACAAAGAAGGGAGTAGGGCATGACAGGAAGTACAGTGTTGCCAGGGGGTTCACGGGGCGCAGCTTCTCTGCGGCGACTGGTTCTTGCCGGCCTCCTCGCCTCGGGCTTGGGGCTAGTCAGCTTTCTCTACCAGCACGGATGCAAGACGCTCGCCGGTCCCTCGGGTCGCGTCTCGCCGGGAATCGGGTACCATTAGGCTACGTCACGCCTCCGGGGGGCAGGCCGGAGGCCGAGAGCAAGCACCGGCGGCCGCCCGCGTCCTCTCATCCGACCGGCGCGGCCCCGTCTTCCGGAAGGAGATACCGGATGTTCGAACGCTTCACCGAGCGGGCCCGGCAGGTCGTGGTCCTCGCGCAAGAAGAAGCGCGGGCCCTCAAGCACAACTACATCGGCACCGAACATCTTCTGCTCGGCCTGCTGCGCGAAGAAGAAGGCGTGGCGGCGCGCGTGCTCGATGGCCTCGAAGTGTCTGTCGAGGAAGTCCGCGCGGCAGTCGTGCGCATCGTCGGCTCCGGCGAGGAAGCGCCGCAAGGCCAGATCCCCTTCACGCCGCGCGCCAAGAAGGTGCTCGAGCTGGCGCTCCGCGAGGCGCTCAGCCTGGGCCACAACTACATCGGCACCGAGCACATCCTCCTTGGCCTTGTGCGCGAGGACGAAGGCGTCGCCGCGCGCATCCTGCTCGATCTGGACGCCGAGCCGGAGAAGATCCGCAACGAGGTCATGCGCACGCTCAGCGGCCCCGGCCGCCGCGGCCAGCAGCAGGGCGGCGGCGAAGGCAAGCGCTCGGCCAAGGTGCTCGAGCAGTTCGGTCGCAACCTCACCAAGCTGGCCGAGGACGGCAAGCTGGATCCCTGCATCGGCCGCGCCACCGAGATCGAGCGCGTCATGCAGATCCTCAGCCGGCGCACCAAGAACAATCCGGTGCTCATCGGCGAGCCCGGCGTGGGCAAGACGGCCATCGTGGAGGGCTTTGCGCAGCGCATCGCCAACCACGAGGTGCCCGAGTTGCTCAAAGGCAAGCAGGTCTACACGCTCGACCTCGCGGCCCTGGTCGCCGGCTCAAAATACCGCGGCGAGTTCGAGGAACGCCTCAAGAAGGTCATGAAGGAGATCCGCGACCAGGGTGACATCATCCTGTTCATCGACGAGCTGCATAACCTCGTCGGCGCCGGCGCCGCGGAGGGCGCCATCGACGCCGCCAGCATCCTCAAGCCGGCGCTGGCGCGTGGCGAGCTGCAGACCATCGGCGCCACCACCATGGACGAGTACCGCAAGTACTTCGAGCGCGACGCTGCTCTGGAGCGCCGCTTTCAGCAGATCAAGGTGGCCGAGCCATCGGTCGAGGAGACCGTCGACATCCTCATAGGTCTCCGCGACCGCTACGAGGCCCACCATCGCATTCGCATCACCGACGAGGCGCTCACCTCGGCCGCCGAGCTCGCCGACCGCTACATCAGCGACCGCTTCCTGCCCGACAAGGCCATCGACCTCGTCGACGAGGCCGCCAGCCGCATGCGCATCCGCACCATGACGGCGCCGCCCAGCTATCGCGAGCTGGAGGATGAGATCTCACGGGTGCGCAAGGAGAAAGAGGCGTCCATCGAGGCGCAGGAGTTCGAGAAGGCCGCCAACTTGCGCGACAAGGAGCGCAAGCTCAGCCACAAGAAGCTTGAGCTCGAGGATCAGTGGAAGACCAGCGACGAAGGGACGCGGGCCAGCATCGGCGAGGACGAGATCGCCGAGATCGTGAGCATGTGGACGGGCATCCCGGTGGTCAAGATCACCGAGGCCGAGAGCAAGAAGCTCCTCCGCATGGAAGAGGAGCTGCACACGAGGCTCATCGGGCAGGACCCGGCGGTGCGCGCCGTCAGCAAGGCCATCCGCCGGAGCCGTGCCGGGCTCAAGGATCCTCGGCGCCCCACCGGCTCGTTCATCTTCCTCGGCCCTTCGGGCGTGGGCAAGACGGAGCTGGCGCGCACCCTTGCCGCGTTCCTCTTCGGCGACGAGGATCACCTGGTGCAGATCGACATGAGCGAGTACATGGAGAAGCACTCCGTGTCGCGCCTCGTCGGCTCGCCGCCCGGCTACGTGGGCCACGACGAGGGCGGCCAGCTCACCGAGATCGTGCGCCGCAAGCCGTACAGCGTCATCCTCTTCGACGAGATCGAGAAGGCGCACCCGGACGTGTTCAATATCCTCCTGCAGATCCTCGAGGACGGGCGCCTCACCGACTCCCAGGGGCGCACGGTCGACTTCCGCAACGCCATCCTCATCATGACCAGCAACATCGGCGCCGAGATGATCACCAAGGACACGCCGCTGGGATTCGGTCAGACGGCCACCTCGGGCATGACCTACGACGACATGAAGGGCCGCATCACCGGCGAACTCAAGCGCGTGTTCAAACCGGAGTTCCTCAACCGCGTGGACGAGGTCATCGTCTTCCACAAGCTCGACCGCGACGAGATCGGCGCCATCGTCGGTCTCATGATCGCCCGGCTCCAGGAGCAGCTGACGGTGAGCGGCATCACGATCGAGCTCACCGACGCCGGCCGCGACGTGCTGGTGGAGAAGGGGTTCGACCCCATGCTTGGGGCGCGGCCGCTGCGGCGCGCCATCCAGCGCTACATCGAGGACAAACTCAGCGACGCCATGCTCGAGCGACAGTTCCCCGAGGGCACCTTGGTCCTGGTGGACGGCAAAGACGAGGACACCGTGCTCACCGTCAACGGCGAAGCCGTGGGCGGGCGCGTCGAACTGCCCATGGTCGGTCTCGACGAGCCGGTCGCGCAGCGCGTGACGCCCGCCGGGGCGCCGCCGGCCGGCGACGAAGGCCCGGATGCCGGCGGCGCGGTCGCGGGCGTTTAGAAGCGTCCGTGGCGAAGACGCGGACCGTCTTCACCTGTGGCCAGTGCGGGCGCCGCGAGGCCAAGTGGCTCGGCCACTGCCCGGACTGCGGCGCCTGGGACTCGTTCGTCGAAGAGATGATGGCCGTGCCGGGCGACGCCGGCCGGGGCCGCCGCAAGGGCGCTGACGGGGCCGGCGGTAGTACCGCCCTCGGCCCCGTCCGTCTGTCCGCCGTGGTCTCCAGCGCCACCGAGCGCTTCACCAGCGGCATCGCCGAGCTGGACCTGGTGCTCGGCGGCGGGATCGTGCCCGGCTCCCTGGTGCTCGTGGGCGGGGAGCCCGGGATCGGCAAATCCACGCTCCTCCTGCAGGTGCTCGACCAGGTATCCGCCGGCGGCCGCAGCGTGCTGCTCATCTGCGGAGAGGAGTCGGCGGCTCAGGTCAAGATGCGCGCCGAGCGCATCTGCAGCGACCCGGGCGGCATCTCCGTCCTCGCCGAGACCGAGCTCGAGCTGGTGCTGGAGACAGTGGCCGCCGCCCCTCCGGCGCTCGTCGTCGTCGACTCCGTGCAGACGCTTTACAGCGACACCTTCACGTCGGCTCCGGGCAGCGTGAGCCAGGTGCGGGAAGCGGCGGGCCGCTTCCTCCGCCTGGCCAAGGAGACCCGAGCCGCCGTGTTCCTCGTCGGTCACGTCACCAAGGAAGGCGCCATCGCCGGACCGCGCGTGCTGGAGCACGTGGTCGACACCGTCCTGCAGTTCGAAGGCGACCGCTACCGCTTCTACCGCACGCTGCGCGCCGCCAAGAACCGCTTCGGCTCCACCAACGAACTGGGCATCTTCGAGATGACCGCTGCCGGCCTGCAGGGCGTCGCCGATCCCTCGCGCCTGTTTCTCGGCGAGTCCGGCCCGGCCGCCGGTGCGGCCGTGCACATCGCCGTCGAGGGCAGCCGCTGCTTTGCCGTCGAAGTCCAGGCGCTGGTCAACCGCACCGAGCTGGCCATGCCGCGTCGGGTCGCCGTCGGTTTCGATCGCAACCGCCTGGCCATGCTGGTGGCCGTCCTCGGCCGCCACGCGCGGCTGCCTTTGTCAATGAGCGACATTTTTGTTACAATTGCAGGCGGAATCCGGATCGACGAACCCGCGGCCGACCTCGCCGTCGCTCTCGCCATAGCGTCTGCTGAGAGCAACGCACCACTTCCGTCGCGGGTCGCAGCAATCGGGGAGATCAGCCTGACAGGCGAACTTCGTTCCAGCAGCCAGAACGAGCGGCGCGTCGCCGAAGCCGGCCGTGCCGGCTTCGAGCGCATCGTCGTTCCCGCCGCCGACGCGCGGCGTAGCGGCGGAATTGCTGTGGGTGCGGCCGATCTGCGTGGGGCTCTCGCGACACTCCTCAGCGAGGGCTCGTCACCGGCCGTAGGGGCCACGAGCGACGAACGGGGGGTTTGAGAACGTTGTACTCAGTCGGAGACAAGGTCGTGTACCCGCATCACGGCGCAGGCAAGATCATGAAGATCGAGCAGAAAGACGTGCTCGGGCGGCAGCGCGACTACCTGACCATCCAGATCCTCCACAATGACATGACGGTCATGGTGCCGGTCGAGAACGCCGACCGCGCCGGCCTGCGCAAGGTCGTGGAGTCGGACGTCGTGGACCAGGTGCTCGAGGTCCTGCGCGGCGACCCTACCAAGATGCCCAAGAACTGGAGCCGGCGCTACAAGCACAACCGCGACAAGCTCAAGACCGGCGACATCTTCGAGGTCGCCGAGGTCGTGCGCAACCTCGCCATCCGCCACGCCGACAAGGGCCTCTCCACCGGAGAGAAGCAGATGTTCTCCAAGGCCAAGAAGATCCTCGCCAGCGAGCTCATGTACGCCCGCGATTTCAACGAGGACGAGGCTACGGCGTTCCTCGAGGAAGTGCTCGAGAACATCAATGTCGACGGGGCTCCCGTTGCCGACGAACCCCGAGAGCCGGTCACCGTCGTCTGACGCCGGCTCTGCCGGCCGCTCACCGAGGGGCAAAGGCGTGCTTGCACCCGCGGTTCGCATCCTGCTCGCGCTGCTCGGCGCACTCGCGGGGTACCAGATCGCCGGCAGGATCGGCCTGTCGGCGTTCTCGCCCGGTCTCGATCAGACCGGGAAGATCCTCTGGTACGTGGCCTTCACGCTCGCCGGGTTCGTCCTCGGCTGGGTCTTCGGAGTGCTTTTCTCGCGCCTCCTGCGCCGGGTTCGCGACTATGTCGACGACGTGCTTTCTCTCGCCAGCGGCGCTGAGGTGGTCGTGGGTATCGGCGGCGTGGTCGTCGGCCTTCTCATCGCCACCCTGATCGGCATCGCCCTCCTGCGCATACCGCTTGTGGGACCCTACCTGACGGTGCCGATCTACCTGCTGTCCGGCTACTTCACCGCCTACGTGGCAACCCGTAAGCACCTTGAGATCCTGCGCCTGCTCGGCGTGCGCGGGGCGTACGAAGGGCTGCCCGGCCTGACGCCCTCCAAGCTGCTCGATTCCAGCGCGATCATCGACGGCCGCATCTTGGAGATCGTCGACACCGGGTTCGTGGAGGGCGAGCTGCTGGTGCCGCGTTTCGTCGTTGAGGAGCTGCAGCGCCTCGCCGATTCGGCCGACGCCGAGAAGCGCGTGCGCGGCAGGCGCGGCCTGGACTTCGTGCGCCGGCTGCAGGGTAGCTCCGGGGCGGTACGTATCGACGACACCGACTACGACGACATGGAGGCGGTCGACGCCAAGCTGGTGCGTTTGGGCCGCGACCTCGGGGCGCAGGTCGTCACCACCGACTACGCGCTCGACAAGGTCGCCGAGATCCAGGGCGTGAAGGTGCTCAACGTCAATGACCTCGCCAACTCGGTCAAGGCAGCCGTCATGCCCGGCGAGGTCATCGAAGTCAAAGTGTTGCGCGAAGGGCGCGAGCGTGATCAGGGGGTGGGCTATCTCGACGACGGCACGATGATCGTCATCGAGGCCGGCGCACCGGCGGTCGGCTCTCGCGTCCGTGCCGAGGTGACGAGCGTGCTGCAAAGCCCCTCGGGCAAGATGATCTTCAGCCGGGTGGTCTCCTAGCCACACCGGACACGCTCTGAAATGGGGGGCTCAAGTGGAGGAACAGCAGACCGGAGAGCTCTGGGTCATCGTCGCCGCAGCCGGCGAAAGCCGGCGCATGGGCCTGCCTGACGGCGAGTCCAAGCAGTTCCTGCTTCTCGGCGGCGAGCCCATCCTCAATCATTCCGTCCGCCGCCTTCTGGCCATGCCGCTGGTCGTCGGCCTTGTCGTGGTCCTGCACCCTTCGCATACGGTGCGGTTCGCCAGCGAGCTGCTGGCCTTCGACGACGGCAAGCCGCTGCTTATCGCCGAAGGCGGGCGCACGCGCACGGATTCGGTGCGTGCGGGCCTCATGGAAGTGCCGTCGACGGCGACGGCCATCGCCGTGCACGACGGTGCCCGGCCTTTGTTCTCGCGCCGCGTGCTGGAACGCTGTCTCGGCGCTCTCGACCGGGTGGACGGTGCGGTACCCGGCATCGAGGTGAGCGACACGCTGAAGCGCGCCAACGGGGACTGCCTGGTGCAGGCCACGGTCGACCGCAGCGGGCTGTGGGCGGCGCAGACACCGCAGGTCTTCCGCGCCGCCGCGCTGCGCGACGTCTATTCACGCCCCGCCCTCGACGTCGCCAGCGACGACGCCGCGCTCCTCGAGCGCGGCGGCTACAAGGTCGGCCTCGTGCCGTCGACGCCGGCCAACGTCAAGATCACGACTCCGGCGGATCTGCCGCTGGCGGGGGCGCTCCTTTCGTGGGAGGTGGAGACAGACGTTTAGGATCGGCAGCGGCTACGATGCCCACCGCTTCGCCGACGGGCGCCGTCTCGTGCTCGGTGGGGTCGAGATCGACCACCCGCAGGGCCTCGCCGGCCACTCCGACGCGGACGTCGCCGTGCACGCACTCATGGACGCCATGCTCGGCGCCGCCGGCCTGGGCGACATCGGTGAGCTGTTCCCCGACACCGACCCGGCTTTCGCGGGCGCCTCGAGCATCGAACTGCTGGGCAAGGTCATGGCCTGGCTGGCTAAGGGGGGGTGGGGGGTCGCCAACGCGGATATCACCCTCGTCTGCGAGCGCCCGCGGCTGGCCGGCTACCGGCTCGAGATGCGCGAGGGTCTTGCCGCGGCGCTGCACGTCGCCAGCGATGCGGTGAGCGTCAAGGCGACGACCACCGAAGGCATGGGGTTCGAGGGCCGCGGCGAGGGAATCGCCGCCCTGGCCGTGTGCCTGCTGATGCGCGAGGGCTGAGCCGCAGACTCAGGACGCGGGCGGATCGCCCTCGTCGTCGTCGGCGTCCTTGTCGGGCGTGGCCGACTTCGCTTCCGAATCCTTCCCGGGCTTCTCTTCGTCTTCGGCAGGCGGATCTTCCTTGAGACCCTGCTTGAAGCCGCGAATACTCTGACCCATCGACTTGCCGAGCTTGGGCAGGCGCGTGGCGCCGAAGAGTAGGAAGACGACGACGAGGATGGCGATGATCTCCATAGGGCCGAGGTTCGGCATCGTGCTCTCTCTCGTCGCGCTTCGCGGCGCTGCGGCGACCGCTTGGGCCCGGGAGCCACGCTGAGGACCCGGCACCACTCGCGGACACTGTACGGCGTGAGTGGAGACGAATCAAGGAGGCGCGCTGGGTGTGGTCCGCGCCGACCAGCCCGAACAGCGCTACCACTCGCGCAGTGTGTCGAGCCGCGCGGCGAGGAATTGCGCCAGGCCGCGCGCGTCCTCGAGGCCGAAGCGGTGCTCGTGCGCCAGGTCGGCGTCGGTGACCATGGCCAACGTCTCACCGGGCGCGCAAAGCGGCTCGGCGTGGCCGGCGGCGAGCCGGAACAGCTCGACGCGGTGCGGCGCCGTGCGCTTGTAGCCCTCGGCGACGACGATGTCGAAGCCGGCGAAAAAGCGCCCGGCGATGTCGCCGACCGGAAGTTCCTCCGGTAGACGGGTGACGAACGCGAGCTTGTCCGGCGACGCGACCGCGTACGCTTCGGCGCCCGCACGGCCGTGCCGCCACGAGTCCTTGCCGGCATGGTCGATGTCGAAGCCGTGCGCGTCGTGCTTGACGGTGCCCACCCGCAGCCCGAGGGCGACGAGCTGCGGCACCAGCCGCTCGATGAGCGTCGTCTTGCCGGAGTCGCTCTTGCCCACGATGGCGACGAGGGCCGGCTTCTCGGCGGCGCCGTCGGACCGGTCGCGTGCGTCTTCGTATGCGTCCATGGTGTTGATGTTATGGAACGGCTCCTCGTTGGGGAAGGCTACGTCGGTCACCCGCAGGCCGGGGAAGGCCTCTACGATGCGGTGGCGGCCCGTCGCCAGGAGCGCCGTCATCGGCGCCAGACAGGCGGGCCCATAGGCCGCGAACAGCGGTTCGCGGTGCTGGCCGACCCGGGGCAGCGCAACATCGACGCGCCCCCGGGCGAACGCCGTCAGCACGGCCTGCAAGGCGTCTTCGCTCGGAAAGGCGAGATCGGCCGCCATCACGAGCACCGGCCGGTGAAGGCGCCTGAGCGCGGTGGCGATGCCGGCAAGCGGAGAGGCGCCGGGCCACTCATCGTGCAGGACCTCCGCCGGTCCGGCGTCGCCGAGGTCGATCCGCTGCTCCGCGCCGAGCGAGACCACGACTCTCGGAAAGCAGCCGCGGAGAAATGCGAGGTTGCGGTAGAGCAGCGTCTGCCCCTCGAGCACGAGGTAGCGCTTGTCTACGCCGGCGCGGCTGCTGCCGCCGCCAGCGAGCAGCACACCGGTCCGCACGGGCTGGTCTGAGGGTCGGGCCATGCGGCTAGTGTACCCGGAGCTTCCGGGCGGGCACCGCCAGCGGGTACGATCCGGGCGCCCGGAGCCAGTGCCGGAGCAACGCTCCCCGAACGCGGAGATGATGCATGCCGACCCCTGAAGAAGCCCCCCGCGTGATCGCCGTGGTCGGCAGTCCCCGGCCGCGGATCGTACTGCGAGAAGGTCATGCTGGGCACGCGCCGGATCGCCGTCTGCCTGGGTCACGACGATTGCGGCCGGCGGGCATCCTGCCCGCTCGGGGACTACGCCGCCGAGGTTCTCGATGCCGCCTATTCCGCCGACGTCCTCGTCCTGGCGACTCCGGTGTGCTACGAGAACGTCTCCGCCCAGATGAAGGCGTTCATCGACCGCAACCTGCTTCGCTACGCCCGCGAAGAGTGGCTGCCGGCGAAGGCCGTGGGCCTCATCGCCATCACCGCCGAGACGGGGCCGGACGAGACGCTCGCCGGGCTGCGTCGCTACGTCGCCCTGTCTACCGACGGCGACGTGCCCACCTTCAGCACAGGAGGGTACGTCGATGAGCTCGGCGCGGCGGCGACCGATGCGGAGCTGCTGGCCGCCGCCCGGCAGCTGGCCGCCGACCTTGCCGCCGCACTCGGCCTCAGCCCGGCCTGATCACTCGCTTCTCGGTGACGATCGCCGCCACCG
>Ga0209226_10001277_pt1 | contig 11579 bp, 11 predicted proteins | sample BarGraNGADG00212_2_FD_184497 | JGI IMG/M metagenome (GOLD analysis project Ga0209226, IMG submission 184497) | Arctic peat soil microbial communities from Barrow, Alaska, USA - Barrow Graham LP Ref core NGADG0011-212 (SPAdes) (version 2) | ecosystem: Environmental > Terrestrial > Soil >...
AAGCCGATGGCCGCGCTGCTCCTGCGCGCGAATGCCACCGTGACCTTCTGCCACACGCGCACTCGCGACATGGCAGAGCGCACCAGAAAAGCCGATCTGCTCGTTGCAGCAGCAGGTCGCGCCGGTCTGATTCAGCCCGAGATGGTCAAGCCGGGCGCCACGGTCATCGATGTCGGCATCACGAGGACCGCGGAGGGGCTCGTTGGAGACGTCGATAAGAGCGTGGCAGAGGTTGCCGGACTACTCACTCCGGTGCCGGGCGGAGTTGGCCCGATGACGAGAGCAATGCTCCTCACCAACACGGTCCGTGCGGCCCGTGTGCGGCGGGGCCTGCTTGCTTTCGACTAGCAGCCAGGTTATTTTTCTCGGGCTTAGATCACCGCTCGACGGCTCGGTGCCTGGGCCGTCGCAGGTTCAAGGAGGAAATGTTGGCTCAGGGCACCGTCAAATGGTTCTCCAACGAGAAGGGCTTCGGATTCATCGAGCGAGAGGGCGGAGACGACGTCTTCGTTCATCACTCCAAGATCACCATGGACGGATATCGCACGCTCGTCGAAGGTCAGAAGGTCGAGTTCGAGATCGTTCAGGGCGACAAGGGCCTTCAGGCCGATAACGTCCAAGTCGTTTGAGCGCCGCATAAGTGTCGTCGAAGCGGGCCTCTGCAAAGGGGCTCGTTTCGTTATTCGCTTCCTCGGTCGGCGGTAGTTGCACGAGGTATAGGGCGAGACACCTCGGCCGCCTGGCGCCGCTGACGGCACGATCCTCTCCGAGGCCGGGTGGAAACACTGTCCTCTCCGGGCTCGCACCGCCAGCGGCGCCCCGAGAAAGCGATCACCTTTTCTCTATAGCGCGAGGTTGCCCCATTTCGTGTTTTCGACAGAGCGCCGCCGCTACTGGCAGGATTGGGCCGTGGCCATCTCGCGCGAAGAGGTACTACACGTCGCCAAGCTGGCTCGGTTCGCGCTGAGCGAAGAAGAGGTCGATCGCTTCTCCGAGCAGCTGAACGCGATCCTTGAGGCGATCGGGAAGGTCTCCGAGCTCGACCTCGCCGATGTGCCCCCTACGTCTCATCCGCTCGCGCTGGTGAACGTCGTCGACCCCGACGAGCCACGTCCCTCGCTTGCGCGCGAGCAGGCGCTGGCCAACGCGCCCGAGAGCGAGTCAGGCGCCTTCCGGGTTCCCGCCAGTGGCTAGCAAGATCGACACACTGCGCCTGACCGCCGAGGCGGCGATGGGCCTACTCGAGCGCGGTGAGGTGAGCGCTGAGGAGCTGCACGGCGCCTACCTCGATGCGATCGCAAGTCGCGACGGCGAGATTCACGCCTACTTGAAGCTGGTCGAGGAATGTCAGGGCACGGGCGTTCCGATCGCCATCAAAGACGTGATCACGACCGAGGGGATCGAGACGACGGCCGGCTCGAAGATCCTCGCCGGCTACGTGCCGGTGTTCGACTCGACCGTGGCGGCCAAGCTCAAGCAGGCGGGCCTACCGCCGCTCGGCAAGACGAACATGGACGAGTTCGCCATGGGCTCCTCAACCGAGAACTCCGGCTACGGTCCGAGCCACAACCCATGGGATCTCGAGCGGGTGCCCGGCGGCTCGTCGGGCGGCTCGGCGGCGGCGGTTGCCGGCGGCCTGGCGCCCTGGGCGCTCGGCTCCGACACCGGCGGCTCGATCAAGCAGCCGGCCTCGCTCTGCGGCCTGGTCGGCCTGCGCCCGACCTACGGTACCGTCTCGCGCTACGGCATCATCGCCTTCGCTTCCAGCCTCGACCAAGTGGGCCCGATCACCAAGACGGTGCGCGACTGCGCACTTCTCTATTCGATCATCGCCGGGCCCGATCCGCTCGACTCGACCACCGTCGCGCTGCCCGAGCCGATCGAGCTACCCGAGGCCGAGGACATGAAGGGCCTGCGCATCGGGTTGCCCAAGGAGATGAACGAGGCCGAGGGCATCACGCCGGGCGTCAAGGCCGAGACCGAGCGGGCGATCGCGCTTTGCCGCGAGCTAGGCGCCGAGGTCGAGGAGTGCTCACTGCCGCTCTCGATCGAGTACGGGCTGGCCTGCTACTACCTGATCGCTCCGGCCGAGGCCTCTTCGAACCTGGCCCGCTTCGACGGTGTCCGCTACGGGCACCGCGCCAAGGGTGCGCAGAGCCTGATCGAGATGTACGAGCGCAGCCGCGACGAGGGCTTCGGCGACGAGCCCAAGCGGCGAATCATGATCGGCACCTACGCCCTCTCGGCCGGCTACTACGACGCCTTCTACGGACAGGCCCAGAAGGTGCGCACGATCATCGCGCGCGAGCACGCCGCCCTCTTCGAGCGCTTCGACCTGATCATCAGCCCGACCTCGCCCACGGTGGCCTTCAAGCTGGGCGAGAAGACCCACGATCCGCTGGCCATGTACGCCTCGGACGTCCTCACGATTCCGCCCAACATGGCCGGGCTACCCGGTCTGTCGATCCCCTCCGGGCTCTCCGAAGGACTGCCCGTCGGCCTGCAGCTGACCGGGCCGCAGTTCTCCGAGAACGTGCTCTTCCGCGCCGCCCACGCGCTCGAGCAGGCGCTCGAGTTCGACTTCGTCCCACCCCGGCTGAAGGAAAGCGCGTGACGGCGCCCGTGAACAAGTCCACGGGCGAGTGGGAACCCGTTATCGGGCTCGAGATTCACGTCGAGCTGAAGACGCGGACGAAGATGTTCTGCCGCTGCGAGACCTCCTTCGGGCTGGAGCCGAACGTGCGCACCTGCCCGGTCTGTCTCGCGTATCCGGGCACGCTGCCGGTGGCCAACGGCCAAGCGATCGAGTGGACGATCAAGCTCGGGCTGGCGATCGGCTCCAAGATCGCAGACAGGGCGCTCTTTGCGCGCAAGAACTACTTCTACCAAGACCTGCCCAAGGGCTACCAGATCTCCCAGTACGAAGCGCCTCTCTGCATCGGTGGGCGCTTCGTGGTGCCCGGCCCCGAGGGAGCGAGCGAGATCCGCATCAACCGCGCCCATCTCGAGGAGGACGCGGCCAAGACCATCCACGTCGGCGGGGTGGAGGGGCGCATCGTCGGCGCCGAGCACTCGCTGGTGGACTTCAACCGTGGCGGCACGCCGCTGATGGAGATCGTCTCGGAGCCCGACATCCATTCGGCCGAGGAGGCCAAGCGCTTCCTGCAGCTGCTGCGCCAGACCGTGGTCGAGCTCGGTATTTCGGACGCCGAGATGGAGAAGGGGACGCTGCGCTGCGACGCCAACATCTCGGTGCGCCCGTCCGGCGCGAGCGAGCTCCGCACCCGCTGCGAGCTGAAGAACATGAACTCCTTCAATTTCATCGCTCGCGGCATCGAGGCCGAGATCGCGCGTCAGATCGAGCTTTACGAGTCGGGCGGCGAGGTGCAGCAGGAGACCTACGATTTCGACGCCGCCTCGGGCACGCTAACGGCACATCGCTCCAAGGAGGAGGCCCAGGACTACCGCTATTTCCCCGAGCCCGATCTGGTGCCTTACGAGCCCGCGCCGGCGCTGATCGAACGGCTGAAGGCGGAGATTCCCGAGTTGCCGGCCGCGCGACTCACGAACCTAATCGAGCTCGGCTTCGGCTTCGACGACGCGCTGGTATTGAACGAAGAGAAGTACTGGGTTGATTACGCCACGATCCTCGTCGTCGAGCACGATCTCGACCCAAGGGCCGTTGCCTCCGCGCTAATAAACGACTATCGCGCGAAGAACGTACGCCCACCGTTTGAGATTGCAAATCAGGTTGCTGAGACCATCAGGAAGAAGTCAGAGATGCCGAAGAACGTCTACCAAGAAGCCGTTGGCGCCAGCGGGTCGTCTAGCTTCTCAGCGATCGAATACACGTCCCAAACAGCCATCTCCGACACGAGCGAGCTCGATCCCCTGATCGACCGCATCATTACTGCCAACCCCGGCCAGGTCGAGCAGTACCGCGGCGGCAAACAGGGCCTGCTCGGCTTCTTTGTCGGTCAGGTGATGAAGGAGACCGGCGGCAAGGCGAACGCCAAGGTCGTTAGCGAGCTAATACACAACAAGCTGAGCGGCTGAGCGTTCGAGTTCCGTCCATACGCGGGTCTAGATCGTGCGATGCCGGCGATGCGCCGACGATACTTGCCGACGCGACAAGGAAGATTGCGGTTTTAGCCGCAGTCGTTTGCTGTCAAGATGAGGCTTGTGCGTCTCGAGCAAGCAAGGGCTATTGTCGATCACGCTGTCTCTCATTCTCCGGGCCCGATGACGGTCTACGTTGTGGACGACCACGGTGAGTTGGTCGCCGCGGCCACGATGGACGGTGCGTCCCACGACACGAGACTGAACGCGCAACGCAAGGCATATACCGCGGCGCGCAGCGACGCTTTCTCGACAGCAGCTCTCGCCGATAGTGTTCGCGACGATCCTGTCGAGCGGGCGAGCTTCGATCCCTTCTTCAGCTTCTTCCGCGGCGGCGTAGCGGTGTTCGAAGGCGAGCGCAGGGTCGGAGCGGTAGGCGTTAGCGGCCTCCCCGGCGCCGAGGACGATGTGCTTGCGCGGGCAGCGATCGAGGCCGTTGGCCTGAGCTGCCGCTAGTCGGGTGGCAGCGGGCTGCGTTATTGTCCGCGCATGAGATTCTTACGTCTGTTCTTCAGGGTTCTCTTCCGGAGCATCTCAGGACGGGGGCCGACCGGACCTGCCGAGTGGTAGCCCGAGTTCTCGGAGTCGCCGGTAGCCTGCTATTCCTCGCACTATGAAGAGCGCCCGCGAAGAGCTCTGGTTCGAGACGCCGCACCGGCGCGACTACATCAACATTACCGAACGCGTCCAGGACTTCGTCTCCCGCTCGGGCATCGCGGAGGGGCTATGTCTCGTCAACCCGATGCACATCACGGCCGCGGTCTACGTCAACGACGACGAGTCCGGGCTGATTAAAGACATCGACGACTTGCTCGAGCGGCTCGCGCCGCACGAGCCCGTCTCCGGCTACCGCCACAACGTCGGCGAGGACAATGCCGATGCCCACCTCAAGCGCCAGCTAATGGGGCATCAGGTAGTGCTCGCGATCGGCGGCGGAAGCCTCGACCTCGGCCCCTGGGAGCAGGTCTTCTACGCCGAGTTCGACGGGCGCCGGCGCAAACGCGTTCTGCTCAAGGCGATCGGCGAGTAACCAGCGCGCGGCGGAGATGCCGCGAAGCGTTCGTAGGAGGTGGCAAACGGCGCTGTGTTTCTCCGCACACTTGTGCGTACTTTGCCGACGAGTTCCCGCTCGAAACGGGTCGCGAGCGGCGCGGCCGGCGAGATCATTACGACGCCGCGCGGTTGCCAATAGTCGGCTAATACCAGGTGTTTTATGCCGCAACTCGCGGTCTCGCCGGCGCCGGAGAGTGGTTCGTCGCACGGCTTTTTGATCCGCGCTGACCAGGTGAGCCGCCGAAATCGTCGGCTACGGTTTTTGTCCTATGGCTGAAAAGAAATACATGATGACGCCCGGTCCCACCCCTGTACCGCCCGAGGTACTGCTGGCGATGGCCGAGCCAATCATCCACCACCGTGGCGCGGACTTCCGCCGAGCTTTCGTTCAGTGCAACGATCGACTCAAAGAGGTCTTCAAGACCAAGAACGACGTGATCATGTTCGCCGCTTCGGGCACCGGCGGCATGGATTCAGCGGTTTCCAACATCAACGCTCCGGGCGATCGCGTGGTCGTCCACTCGGCCGGTAACTTCGGCGAGCGCTGGGCGAAGATCGCCAGCACTTACGGTCTCGAGGTCGCGCACATCAAGGAGGAGTGGGGAGCAACTCCCGACCCCGCCAAGCTGGCCGCCGAGCTCGAGAAAGCTCCTGCCAAAGCCGTCTACCTAACCCATTCCGAAACTTCAACCGGCGTCGTGGCCGACATTCAGAAGCTGGCCGCGGTCGCCAAGCAGCACGGTGCTCTAGTCGTTGTCGACTGCATCTCGAGCCTGGCGGCTATCCCGGTCGAGACCGATGCCTGGGGCCTCGACGTAGTGGTCGTCGGCTCGCAAAAGGCGCTCATGCTTCCGCCCGGACTAGCGGCGGTATCGATCTCGGACGCGGCCAGAGCTGCGAGCGAGGAGCCAGGGCGCTGTCCGAGCTTCTTCCTCAACTGGCCTGCGGCTCAGAAGGCGCTCGGCAACGAGACAACCGCCTTCACACCGGCGGTGACGCTCATCCTCGGCATGAACGTGGCTCTCGGGATGATCCTCGACGAGGGGCTCGAGAAGCGCTTCAAGCTGCATACGGAGCTCGGTCGCGCCTGTCGCGCCGGTATCAAGGCGATGGGGCTCGAGCTCTTCTCGCCCGACGAGGATCGCTCGGCGGTAGTCACGGCAGCCAAGGCACCCGAAGGAATCGACGGGCAGAAGATCGTCGCGGCCATGCGTGACAAGTACGGCGTCCAGATCGTGGGCGGTCAGGGCATCCTCAAGGGTCACATCATCCGCATCGGTCACATCGGCTACTTCGACATCTTCGACATCACTACGGCGTTGTTGGCACTCGAGCTCGTGCTGGTCGATATGGGCGTGGACGTCAACCGCGGCGCGGCCGTAACCAGCGCGCTCGCCGCATTTCAATAAACAGAAAGAAGGGGAGGCGCGGTGAACGATCGAGCGAAAGTTCTGGTAAGGGAGAAGATCGCCGACGGCGGCATCGAGATGTTGAAGGAGAAATTCGATGTCGACGTCGACCTCGAAGGTGAACTGTCGGAGAAGATCGGCGCCTACGACGCGATCATCATTCGCTCGGCCACGAAGCTCACCGCCGACCTGATTGAGAAGGGAACGCGCCTGCGCGTCATCGGACGCGCAGGCGTGGGCGTCGACAACGTCGATACCGCGGCCGCGACACGCAAGGGAATCATCGTCGCCAACGCTCCGGATGCGAACACGGTGTCCACGGCCGAGCACACGGTCGCCCTGATGATGGCTCTGGCTCGCAATATCCCGCAGGCCTACGCGGCCATGAAGCAGGGCGAGTGGGAGCGCTCGAAGTGGAAGGGCACCGAGCTGGCCGGCAAGACGCTCGGCATCATCGGCCTGGGCAAGATCGGCCAGCAGGTGGCTCGCAAGGCCGCCGGTCTCGGCATGCGCGTCATCGCCTTCGACCCCGTCGTCTCCAAGGAGCGCTTCCGCGAGCTTGGCGTCGAGCGGATGGAGACGATCGACGACCTTTTCGCTGAGGCCGAGTTCATCACGCTGCACGCGCCTCGCACGGCCGAGACGACGGGCATGCTCGACAAGGAAGCTTTCGCCAAGATGCGCGACGGCGTGCGCATCATCAACGCCGCCCGCGGCGCCCTGATCGTCGATGACGATCTGATCGAAGCCGTCAAGTCGGGCAAGGTCGCAGGAGCGGCGCTCGACGTGTACGCCAAGGAGCCCTACACGGGGCCGCTTACCGAGTACCCCCAGATCGTTGTCACGCCGCATCTCGCGGCTTCGACGGGCGAGGCTCAGGATCGAGCCGGAACCGACGTTGCTGCGCAGGTCGCCGCGGCGCTCGAGGGCGGGCTCGTGACCAACGCCGTCAATATTCCGTCGCTGCGCGAGGAAGACCTCGCCATCCTCAGTCCCTACCTGCCACTGGCTGCGAAGCTGGGGCGCCTGGCTATCGATCTCGCCGGCGGTCGCGCCGAGAAGATCGAGGTCTCGTACTTTGGCAACATGGCCAGCTTCGACACCCGACTGCTGACTCTCGCCGTCCTTAACGGGGCCTTCGAGCAGAGCGAAGAGCAGCCGGTCAACTGGGTCAACGCGCGAGTCATCGCCGAGGATCGAGGTATCGAGGTGAGCGAGGAATCCAAGCCGAACTCGCGCGATTTCACCAATCTGCTTCGCGTACGCGTTTTCGGAGACGGCAGCGAGGTCGCGGTAAGCGGCACGACCGTTGGCAAAGAGCACAGGCTCTGGCTCGTCGGCGCGCTCGGCTACGAGCTCGAGATCGAGCTGTCACCGCTGATGGTCTTCGTTCGTTACGAGGACGTGCCCGGCCAGATCGGCCGGCTCGGGGCCGCTTTCGGCGACGCGGGAGTCAACATCGCCAACATGGCCGTCTCGCGGACGCGCCAGGGCGGTACGGCCCTGATGACCCTGTCGATCGACACACCGGCTCAGCCGTCCTTGATCGAGGGCATCGAAAAGGCGGGGTTCCCGGACGCCCGTTTCATCGATCTCGGTAAGTAGTCCGCTTCTTCGGACGCCGGCTGGAGCCAATCGAGCGAGCCGAGGGGTGAGTTGAGAGAACTGAGCGCGGCGGTGGCCCAAAAGGTCGCCGCCGCACTCGTTTTGGACGCGATGCGCTCAGACGGCTAACCTCTACATTCACGGAAAGGAGAAAGATGGCTGACCTTCAAGCAACCGAGAAGATCTGGATGAACGGCGAACTCGTGGACTGGGCGGATGCGACGGTCCATGTCGGCGTTCACGGCCTGCATTACGGCTCCGGGGTCTTCGAGGGGATTCGCGCCTATGAGACGCCCAAAGGGACCGCCATCTTCCGCCTCACCGACCACCTGCAGCGCCTGCATGACTCGGCGCGCCTGATCCGCATGAAGATCCCGTACTCGATCGACGAGCTGCGCAAGGCGTCGCTGGAGGTCGTCGGGGTCAACGGGCTTCCCTCCTGCTACGTGCGCCCGATCGCCTTCTACGGCTATGGCTCACTAGGTGTGCCGCCGCGTGACAACCCCGTCTACGTGGCCATCATGTGCTGGCCCTGGGGCGCCTACCTGGGCGAAGAGGGAATGACGCACGGGATTCGGGCCAAGGTTTCGACCTGGGTGCGGATGCCTTCGAACGTGATCCCACACGCCGCCAAGGCAACCGGGCTCTACCTCAACTCGATGCTGGCCATCCAAGAGGCCGCCCTCGGAGGCTACGAGGAGACGATTCTCCTCACCGAGAAGGGCTACATCGCGGACTGCTCGGGCGAGAACGTGTTCGTGGTCAAGGACGGCATCCTCTACACACCGTCGCTCGAGACCGGCATCCTGCACGGGATCACGCGCCAGACACTGATCGAGGTTGCCGGCTCGCTCGGCTATGAGGTTAAAGTCGAGAACCTGACCCGGGCCGATCTCTACCTGGCCGACGAGATATTCATGAGCGGCACCGCCGCCGAGGTAACACCGGTGCGCGAGGTTGACGACTATCTGATCGGCGACCCGGGCCCGGTCACGAAGGCTCTCCAGAAGGCCTATCTAGACATCGTGCAGGGGCGCGACGAGCGCTGGGAGCGCTGGCTGGAGTACGTCACGCCGGTGCGCGCGAAGGCATGAGCTCCGGCCAGGCGCCGATACCGCTTTCACTGCCCTACCTCGACGAGCGCGAGCACGAGCTCGTAAACGAGGTGCTCGGGTCTGGCCGGCTCTCGCTCGGTCCGACCGGGCAGCGCTTCGAGCAGATGCTCGCCGAGCGGGTTGGAGCGCGCTTTGCGGCGGCTGTCTCGAGCGGTACAGGCGGCTTGCATCTACTCGTGCGCTGCTATGAGATCGAGGCCGGCGACGAGGTGATCACAACTCCCTTCTCGTTTGCCGCCTCGACCAACTGCTTCCTTTACGAGGGAGCTACTCCCGTCTTCGCGGACATCGATCCCGTTACTTGGAACATCGATCCGGCCGCGATCGAGGCGGCGATCACACCTAAGACGAAGGCCATCGTGGCTGTAGACATCTTCGGCTACCCCTGCGAGCTCGACTCGATCAAGGAGATCGCTGCCAAGCACGGTCTGGCGGTCATAGACGACGCCTGCGAAGCGCTCGGCGCCGAGTACAAAGGAAAGCCCGTGGGCGGCCAGGGAGTTCCAGCAGTCTTCGCCTTCTATCCCAACAAGCAGATGACCACCGGCGAGGGCGGAATCGTCGTCACCGACTCCGAAGAGCAGTGGCGACTGATCAAGAGCCTCTCCAATCAGGGTCGCGGCGACGACGGTCCCTGGCTCGAGCACGTTCGCCTCGGCTACAACTACCGTTTGAGCGACCTGAGTTCCGCGCTCGGAATCGCCCAGCTCGAGAAGTTCGATCGCATTCTCGAGCTTCGCTCGCAAGTCGCCGAGCGCTACCGGGCGCAGCTCGCGGGGGTAAACGGCGTCGAGTTGGCGGCAGTCGACGACGATCAGCACCGGCGCTCCTGGTTCGTCTTCGTGGCCAGGCTGGCGGCGGGCATCGATCGCGAGCGGGTGATCGATTTCCTCACCAAGGAGAAGGTCGCCACCAGTCGCTACTTGCCCTGCATCCATTTGCAGCCCTATATGCGCGAGCGCTTCGGCTTCGCGGAGGGGCTCTGCCTACAGGCTGAAATGCTCAGCAGCAGTACCGTTGCCCTGCCTTTCTTCACCACTCTCGAGGCCGAGGATCAAGAACGCGTAGTGGCAACGCTGACGGCGGCGATAGACGCCCAGGAGTGAGGGCTGTGCCCAGCGAGTCGCCTTCGGGGGGAACGAGCGGCGAGAGTCAACCGAGCAGCGCCGAGCCGTTGGCTGTCTGGGCGCTGCTTGTGCTAGTCACAGTTTGTGTGGCCGTGACCTATGCGCGGCTACCATCATCGGAGCTCTACCACGTAAGCCGAAGCGGGCTTTCCGGTGGTCTCTCCCGAGCGCTTGTCTTCATCGATTTCCCGCTGGCGCTGGCGGCGATCGCGCTCGCGCTCGTTGCCTACGATCGCCTAGCTGGTCGAGCGGCCGCCGTTCTCGCACTTCTCTCGATTCTTCTTTCGGCGCTGGTCGCTTGGCCGGGCGTTGTCGATCAGGCCGATCTCGACGTAAAAGCTGTGAACGTAGTGCCGGCGTTCGGGGTTGCGCTTGCCCTCATGCTCACTGCTTGGGCGGCGTGGCGCCGAAGAGTCACTTTCGCAGCGAAGCTACCGCTCGACCCTGCGCGGGTTATTACAGCGGTCGTGCTCGTTTTCGGCGCATTGCCGTGGCTGCTCGCAGAGGCAGGCTTCTCCGTCTCGGACGTGCCCGGGTTGGGAAGGATTTTTCTGGGCGAGCAGATCGGCCGAGCGGGAGGAGGTGAGACGCTGCAGGTGGTCCACCTTGGCCATCACCACGGTGCCGACGGCCTCTACCTCGCCCTCGCGGCGCTACTTCTCTCCCGCACCCTCCCTCGCCTGGGAAGGTTGCGCGGTCTCGCCTCGGCATATCTGGCCCTGATGCTCGCCTACGCCGCGGCGAACTACGTTCAGGACTTCTGGACGGAACAGGTCGTGAAGCGCGGCTGGACGACGCGAGCCATTCCCTCGCTACTTCATCCCTCTCTCTCGCTTGGATGGGCGGCGATCCTGTCCCTGGCGGCGTGCGTTGAACTAGGCGCTTTCAGGTGGGAGAGGCGTTTTCCGCCCGAACAGTAAGAAGCCACTTCGGTGCGGGCTCCTTCGCGTAAAGCTCGAGAAACTCGACTCAGACCGCGGCGGCGCCCTTGCTTTCCCAGAAGTGGTTGAGCGCCCACTGCGTCTTGCAGAGCCAGACAATTCCGCCGACGAGCGGGAGCAGGATCCAACAGCCGGTCCAACCCGAGACCGGGTTCTCCTTACCGTCTGCGCTGTAGAGCTTGCCAACCTCCGAGGACATCTCGAACGGTA
>Ga0209226_10001278_pt1 | contig 11573 bp, 9 predicted proteins | sample BarGraNGADG00212_2_FD_184497 | JGI IMG/M metagenome (GOLD analysis project Ga0209226, IMG submission 184497) | Arctic peat soil microbial communities from Barrow, Alaska, USA - Barrow Graham LP Ref core NGADG0011-212 (SPAdes) (version 2) | ecosystem: Environmental > Terrestrial > Soil > Wetlands...
AAGCCAGAATAGAGATGCACCTTAGAGCACTTAAGGATTTAGATGTCAATTGCATGTATCTGCCGGATAATATCCGGATAAAAAAAGGAGAAACCATTCATACTGAAAACTCACACAAATATACTCACTGGCACATTTTAGATTTTGCAGGTATTACAGGCTTGAAAATTAATGCAGTTTATACCGACAACAATCAATGGTTTTCACTGGTTCACCTTATTGCCTGATTGACTATCTAATAGAGAATATTTTATTTAGCCGGAATGAATTTACTTACGGAAATAAGAAGAAGCGAAAAATTTTCAATAGTGACCTGTCTGGATTGCGGCTTATGAAGATCAATAAAATGCCAACAGAATCGTGCCGGTTTATTTGTAAATGTGAAAACCGCAATAAAGGTTTTGCACCCTTCTCAGCGAAGTTTGTTGATAGTATTACAGTTTTCATCATCAACGTCAATCTCCTGCTTGCCTCACCTGACTCACTTTAATTCATAAAAGATACGTTTAAGGTTTGCTTATAGAATTGTAACAGTTTGGCACTGAAAAAACAACCCCCCCTTTTTCTTAAAGAAGGAAGATTATTTAGTTCGTTATGAAAAAAACTTTTTTAAAAGTAAAGAAATTTTTAAAGGTTTTCGGGCCTGGTGTAATCACTGGAGCGGCGGATGATGACCCTTCAGGAATCGCTACGTATACTCAAACCGGGGCCAAATTCGGCTATGGACAACTATGGACAGCGGTAGCTATGCTGCCGCTCATGGTAGCTATTCAAGAAGCCTGCGCACGGATTGGTGCCGTAAACGGCCGCGGTTTAGCGGCCGTAATCAAAGCTAATTATAGCAAGAAGGTACTTTATGCGGCTGTCTTGCTTGTGGTTGTTGCCAATACAATTAATATTGGCGCGGATATTGGCGCGCTCGCGGCAGCAGCCCACCTGATAATTCCAATCAATTTTGTCATTTTAACTTTAGGTTTTACGGCTCTGATTTTAATTTTAGAAATTTTCACTTCCTACCGTGTTTATTCCCGTATCTTAATTTGGTTGGCCTTATCTCTACTCGCCTATCCGCTCACGGTCTTTATTATTAACCAACCCTGGCAGACGATTATTGCCGCTACTTTTTTGCCGCATGTGGAATTAAATTTTGAGTTTTTCTTCATCATTACTGGCGTCTTAGGCACGACAATTTCTCCTTACATGTTTTTCTGGCAAGCTTCGCAAGAAGTGGAGGAGGAAAAAGCGCTTCATCTACTTAGTCGATATGGAAATCCTAAAATTGGAGGAAAATTTATCAGAAACCTGCGTCTCGATAATTTCATTGGTATGGTATTCTCGGAATTCGCTACCTGGTCAATAATTGTGGTGGCCGCCACAGTTTTACATCAAAATGGCATTACTAACGTCGCATCAGCCGCCGATGCCGCCAAAGCTCTGGAACCTCTTGTTCAGACTTTCCCTCATGCCGGCTTCTTAGCCAAATTAATTTTTGCTACCGGCATCATTGGTCTGGGCTTATTAGGCATTCCCGTATTATCTGGTTCGGCAGCCTATGCCTTATCTGAAACCTTTAACATGAAAGAAGGGCTTAACCTCAAATTAAAGAAAGCTCATGGTTTTTATGGCATAATTACTATTGCAACGCTTATTGGTTTAATGATTAATTTCATCGGCATTGATCCGATTAAAGCCCTGGTTTTTACAGCTGTTTTTAATGGAGTGGCTGCTGTACCTTTAATCTTTTTGATTGCCAGAATCGCCCGTAATAAAAAAATTATGGGTGAATACCGCAGTGGGTGGTTGTCTAATACTACAGTTTGGATTACATTTCTGGTCATGCTGGCGTCTGCAGTTGCGATGTTTTACACTTTAGCCCGAGGATAATGTGACCTTATTACTTTCTTCATTTATGAATGTTATTAGTGTTAATTATGACGAAATGGATAAATACTATTGGTAGTGCTTTCATGCAATCGTCTGGCACATTTGCGGACTCGAATCAATTCATGCTAAATCCCAAAGTTGTATAATAGCTAGTCAGGCCGTAAATAAATTATTGACGGTCTGCTTATAGCAAAAAATGACGTCTTTAAGGTGTTTTATTTTGTAACTGCTTAATAATCAACAATAGTATTTTTGAAATTATTGAATATTTATTTCATGGATGGACAAAACTTTTTAAGAGATCCATTCTATAATGCAAAAGCCAGGCTTATTGACCACATTTCGCCGGTTAGATTACAATTTACATACACAGCTAAACAACAAATACTTAACATCTGCTCTTGGTAGTCAATATTATCCGGCCAACTATGATCAAAACCAACGACCCCGGACCGGACACCCTGGATGCCCAACCAAGTAGTTCCCTGGATATTACCAGAGGATATTGGGCTCTTACAGTTGAAAACTACTTTGAAAAATATTCAGGGAATGCTAAGGTATTTTATAACTTCGGTACCCACAAAATTTCTGATGGTTTTTATTCAAACGACAACAATTACGAGTTGAACATCAGCGAATCTGCAAAATTATTTCATGGGAATAGCATTATGTTAGGTTGCGACTATACCAATTATGGCGGAAAAGCCACACAAGACATAGGTGGAGGAAATAGCATGACATTAGTTGATACTACTGTGTATGAAGTTGGTGTGTACGGATTCGTCCAGCAAACATTATTTGAAAAACTCACATTGAACGCGGGAATCCGTTTACAGAATAATGAAGTTTATGGCAGTGAATAGGTACCATCTGGCGGTTTTGCGTTTAAAATTGCCCCTGCAACTACTTGGAAAACTTCGGTTGGCAAAGGATTTCGCAGTCCGACAATTCGCGAATTGTTTATGTTTAAACACAATCCGTATCTGAACCCTGAAAGAATTATGGATTACGAAACAGGAGTACGGCAATCGTTTTTAAAGCAAAAACTCAATTTTGAGATAACAGGTTTTATTGTAAAAGGCAATAACATGATTGTTACAGGAAATATGGGCCAGCTATTCAATGCCGGTGAAATTTACAACAAAGGAATTGAGTTTGCAGCCAATGCCATTCCTGTTAAGAACTTATCCTTTAACCTTACCTATAGCTACATCGAAATGAAAAGCCCTGTTTATGCCACTCCCAGGAGTCACCTGTTCTTAAGCGGGAACTATAAGCTGAATAAATTTCAATTTTCAGCAAGCGTCCAGCAAGTCAACCACCTCAATACAGTATACGATGGTTCAGCACCTCATTTTCAGAACTACACACTCGTAAATGCAAAAGTTTCGTATGTGGTTTGGAAGTCCGCTGAAATATTCATAAGTGTTAATAACCTTCTCGACCAGAAATATGAAACCGTACAGTATTATCCAATGCCTGGATTTACTTTTTTCGGAGGTTTGAATTTCAAGTTTTGAAACCCTCTTTTCTTCATAATCAATAGCAATTCACTTAATTTTGGCAACAAAACCATATTTTGATTATGACGTTTTACTTTCTCAGAAAGAGGATATCCCCGTTTCAGATTTATAATGGTTATATACCTGAAAATCAATTGCAATAAATTTCTATCACCGTTTTATGTCTTTATTTGCAGAAACTCATAACGTATATTTCATAATATTACAAATTGCCTGATTCCTTTGTTTTCTCTCTATGTATCTTATAGCGACAAATGGAACTTTCCCCTCTAATCTAGTGGGGAATATGGACTAAATAAATCTTCGGTAGAAAGAATAATGTGGCATATTTTTAGAAAAAACCAAGAATTATTTCGAAAAGGAGAGAAAAATATACCAGAAATATTAGTATACATAGAAGAAGCTCATAATTTGTTACTAAGTGGCAAAGAGGCTGCCTGATTTTCTTTTCAGACAGCCTCTTTTTATATGAAGCAAATATAATTGATTAGAAAACCTACTTGGCGGGAATAATATCAATTATAACGGTGCGGTTATAAAATCGTTCCTCCGGAAATTTGTTTTTAAACGGTGATAAGTTTTCATCCTCACCGAATCCGTATACTTCAAGTTTAACATCGCTTCTGCCGGCCTTCGACAGGGCGCTTTCGATTATGCCTTTGACTTCGTTAGCCCTGGCCAATGACAAGGTCATATTAGTGACTTCATCTCCTATAATATCGGTATGTCCATGGATAACTACTGTCCCGTCTTTAGGAATCTCTGGTGTTACAATATCAGTAAGGTACTTTTCGTAAAGAGCGATAGCTTCCGATTGATTAAATTCAAAAACTACACTGTATCTCATCCCTTCCTCACTCTCTATAGGGGTCCAAAGTACCATGTGAACAGAAGTTTCCTTTCTAACTGTCTTGCCGCTCTTCGTCTGACCGACCATAGTTATCTTGTATTCGCCTTCGGGGCGGGTACCCAGAATGGATTTTCCGGGAAGACTTAACTTTTCCTGTGTATAAGGTCCAAATTTTTGAATTGTTCCTTTATCATCCTTCACTTCCAACGACCATGATGAGAAAGCTTCTTTTGCTCCCTCAACATTGAAAGTAACATAGCTGTCAACTGGCGCTTCCTGCACAGCGTTGATTTCCACCGGTTTCAAAGGGACATCAAGACCGGTCTGGTACTCCATCAGAATGGCTGGCGATTCGCTCGAAATAGTGACTCTGCGGTCGGATTCACGTAGGAGATCAAGCTCTTTTGTGCCACCCGGCTGTTCAGATGGGAGACTGGGATTAACCCGCCCTTCAATATTGATTCTGGAAGCATCAATTCCAAATACATCAACAAGATATCGTTTGACCGACTCTGCCATTGCCTTTCCGTCTTCCGGCCCTTGCATTGATGATCCGGTCAACCTGACAACTACCGATGGATCTTTCCCCATACGGTCACCGAGGATGTTCAGAACATTATAATAGGCGATCATTTGCCTGTCTGAACGACCCGAGAGATGTTTCGGTGTAAACACTTCCAGACGGTCTTCAGAGAAGTTTTTCACCTGACCTTTCGTGATCAGCACATACCGATCAGGTATCTCTGTTGATCCTAAATCGAAAAACACGTAGTTGCGGATCGGGAATGTTTCCCTTACCCTGCGATCGACCGGAATATTCTTGGGAGAGTAAACAGAAAATTTGACTTCTGGTTCTGGTACTACTACTACCATCGCTGGCGGCGCTGTTACTACAGGCGCCGGATTTTTATGGCCAGGCCCGAACTTAACGGCAAAAAATACCTGGGCGGTATTAAAAGTGTAGTTCGGAAACAAACTGTATTTGTAATTGTTGGTTTCGGTAAAACTCATCCGGTAGGTTACTCCTAACGTATAAGATACCTGTTTAGCATCAAAATCGACACCAAAACCAAACACACCGCCTACATCAAGAGACTGAATTTTGTCTTTCAAATCGTCCTGGGTAACAGTTATCAGGTCGTTTGGAGCAGCCTCAAAATCCCATTTATAAGAATTAATGGCATTTGCTTTGACTGTGTATCCAAATGACGGACCAAGAATTAATATTGGTTTTATGTTACCCTCAAAATTTGGTATGGAGATATTAGCTGTAATCGGTATTTCAATACGGTGCATTAAAAGATCGGTACGCTCTAATGATTTGTTTAACTCCGGGATACCGAGCATCGGGTTACCCTTAAAGTAAAACAACCTGGGGTTTACATTTGCACCACCAGCTTGAGTATACATAAGATCTAAATTAACACCGAGCCAATTGTAAAACCAATATTGGGCAAACCCCCCTATTGAAATCGTTGTTCTGGCTTGCCCCAGTGGTTGCAGGTAATCTAATGCAAGCCCCGAACTCCCAATACCGATCTTAACGCCATAACTGAAGGGCGAATCGGATGTATCCTGAGCATTAAGGGGAGCATAAATTACCATACAAAGCACAAGCAGGCCAATTACTTTATATAGCTTATGTTTATACATCATATATTATATAGTTAATTTTATTTAAAAAAATTATTAAAGTGCAGGTATTTCATAACCTGCACTTTTGAAGATTCCGTTTTATTAATTAAAAAATATTAATCGGATCACCTCTGTAACCACATCCCAGGTTTATGTCATATTGAATGTCGCTGACGCCATTTGTATATATGTAACTATTAAGGTATTTTGGAACTACAATAGCATTAGGATCGTTCTTTACATCATAACCTTTACCACCATTTACTATTATGATATTACTGATCCTTCCGGCAGAGTTGACAACAGCCTGCAATATAGCAGGGATTGCAACTGATGTTTTCCCGACAGGTGTTACCATAATCTTAGGTGTACTTACATAGCCTTTACCACTAACATAATTACCACCATTCGCATTTGTAAGCCAAGTTGTAAGGTCTTCATTATAAAGCATAACACTGTAAATAGTGCCATATTGGTCAACAGTAGCTCTGGCATACGCCTGAACTGTACCTGCAACATTAACCGGTACAGTTACTTGGTAAGCACTACTTGGGACGTAACCTGGACCTCCTGTCCAGGTAAAATCAATCATAAAATTGTCAATCATTACAGGATCAGCCACACTGATAATTCTGCCCTGGGCATCCAGTGTAGTTGTAGCTTCTGCTATTGTTTGCATAACCCATGCGCCGTTAGTTCCTTGTTTCATCGCATTATTCTCAACCCTTACTTTTGGTGCAGTTTTATATCCGAGTCCTCCGTCAGCAATTTTGAAACCATTTAAAAGATCCACTTTATAAGTAATGGATGGTGATGTTACAAGTGGTGCATAATAGCCTTCAAGTTGCCAGGTTCCATTATACTTCGATGTGGAAATGATTGGATTCATGATGCCAGTTATCTGAGCTGTTGTCGTGTATTTTGCAAGTACAAGAGTGTCAATGGAAATTCCACCACCGGTCAACTTTACGTTCAAATTATTCTGAGTAAGAAGAGTATCCGTTGTGTGCGGAGTAGTAAATTTAAACTCAACATTAGGTACTGCAGTGTAACCAACTCCTTTCCTGCCACCTGCAGTTTTCATGTTGAAAGCAATTTTTACTTTTCCATTATGTAAAATAACAGAAGCTATTGCTTTAGCTGTTTGATAAGTTGTATCTCCTTTAACAACTCCATTAACATCTTCAGCGGCTAATTCTTCAAAGAATTTAAATACAGGACTGCTTGCTTGGGTTGGATAAATATTGCCAGTTGGTTCAAATTTTCTGCCATATTCTTTATATACGCCACCATTGGTCATGTATAATGAAATGAGCTTACCATTTGTAATATTTACTGTACCTGCAGTAGGTGTAACCACAGTAACTTTGTTCTTATCAAAAGGCGTATATACAAATACCGGGGCCTGGGTAATATTTGTGTACTCAGGATTATTATTAGCGAATTTGGTAAAACTCCAAGTTACAACTGTTGAATCATTATGTGCCCAGTTGATAGTAGCTGCTGCAGCAGGTGTCTGTCCACCAGTCGGGGCATCAATCTTTAGGTTGACTCCCGCAAACTGCTGTACGTTACCATAATTATAGTTAAATGTGAAATATTTTGTGTCATAAATTGGTTGGTTAGAGCCAGCATAATATCCGAACCATGCTTTCATGGTATCTAACCTTATAGAATCGAGTAGATCTGGATAATCGCCAAATAATAATTTCTGCTCTTTCTGAATTGTAGAAACAGCTAACTGGTAGCCAATATTATTTTTGGTTTTAGGAATTTTAAATTCATATTTTCCATCAGCTCCTGTTTTTACAGTTTGCATAAAACCGCCATCATAAACAACACCAATTAATCCATAATCGTCGATACCGTTAAAAGTTGAGTTTGGATTGTGAAATATTTCCCAGATATCATTAAAATTCAAAGATACAACTCCGTCCTTAACAACTTCTTTTGTTTCTGTTGTCAAATCCAATTGAGCAGTTAATGTACCGCTTATTTTAGCAGCAGCAGATTCAGTAGGGAAAACAGGCACTATAACAGCTTGCTGTGTTGTTTCCTTATTGGACCCACCTTCTATAAGCATTATACCCGAAGCTCTGGCAAAACCAGTTTTTACAACCACAACAGATGCAGATCCGGATACGAAATTTGGGAATACCACCAACCCGTTAGCGTCAGTTGTAAGGGTTGTAGCATTGCCACTCTGGTTTACAGTTACACTAAACCCGCTCATATTTGCGGTAGTTCCGGTAACATCCATAACTTGCACACTTACAGTGGTTTTAGCTCCAATTCTATTAAGAGAATCGGCCGCAAGCATTTCCTTAATAGATAATTGTGATCTCAATCCTTCTAATTGAAGTTGATTGGTAAGCTCAAGCGTTGCCAGCTCTTTTGCCAAATCATTTTTATACTTCAAACCCTCTTTCATTGCTGCAAGGGCATCCGCATCAGTATAGATCTCCTTCTTACATGAAGGAATGAGGACCAGAATAGCAAGAAAAAGGATACCTGCTAAAAGAAAAACATTTATTTTTTTCATAAGTATAAATAATTATTGTGAATAAATTGTTCACTGAACAAAGGTGAGTCCTTTAATTCCGGAATATGTTACACAATTACAGAAAAGGGTTACATCATTCACATATTTTTTAAAGTGCTGTGCCTTAAGTGTTTAAACTTCTTGAATTGAAATGGGGTAAGCTTAAAAAAAGCCCGTCTTCATCCGGGAAGAAATATTCATAAATGGTAAAAACTACTGATTGACAAATAGTTAAATCTCATTAATTTTAAGAAAAACCCCTGAAATGATCAAAAAGGTACAAAATTGGGGTAATTTTCTTAAATCGTTATAAGTCTGATTATTACAGTAGCCCTAAAGCAGATGAACCAGGCAGGTAAGCACCATAGCGCAGTTTTACTAGATGAAGCTCCAACGCTTTATATTCCTAAGCTGGAGATAATCCCGGCAACCGCACGCAGTAACAAGGTTAGTATATCATTCTTTGCGCAAGATTTTTCACAAATAGTGTCACAATACGGACAGAAAAACGCTGATGTAATAATAAGCCTTCTGAATAATCAATTTTTTGGCAGAATTAGCAGCCAAAAGACCGCAGAATATGTGAGTAAGCTATTTGGTAAAACGGATCAATACTTTGAGAGTCATTCGCAATCACGAGGAAGATCAAGCACAATTACTACCAACAGCAAAAGCGAAGGAACTTCAAAGAATTTTTCAATTCAGGAGCGTGAAAGGATTAAGCCACAGGATATACTACAGTTTGATGCAGGTCATTTTTGCGGGATCCTTGTGGAAGGCAGTAACAAGGAGTTTAATACCCGTTTTAAAAACATTTCTTGTGAGCCGGTAAGCATGCCAGAGAGGAATTTTTTTTTAATGTAAAGAGTAATTTTAGGGCTATCCATGCACAGATTAAAGAGCTTGTTCAGTAAAAATTATCCGTATGGTTTACATTACGCCAGTCAAGGTCACTGGTTTTTCCAGTATAATAGAAATGGTATTATTTAATTCACGATTGTATTAGGAACATATACAATAACAGTATAATAAAGTTATATCAACTTCATGATTTAGAGTATTTTATTTATATTTCCAGTAGAATAAAATGAGTAAATAATTGGTTTTCAAATGTCACAGAATTCTTTATTATTCATTCCCGCTACTCAAATTATATCTTTGTATTATAAGTCCATATAAGCTTAAAAATCAGATTATTTGAAACTATATATCAAAAATATGGTTTGCATCCGGTGTAAGATGGTGGTTAAATCCGAGCTGGAGAAACTTGGTTTGCATCATCTCACTTTGGAGTTGGGCGAAACTGAAATTATGGAGGATATTTCAAAAGAGCAGCTTGCCAGGCTTGATGTTGACCTGAAAAAATCAGGACTTGAATTGATAGATGATAAAAAAAGCATACTGGTTGAAAGAATTAAAACACTTATAATTGAACTTGTTCATTATGCCGATGATCAGATTAAAATAAACCTTTCAGATTATCTGAGCGCAAAACTAAATCACGATTACTATTACCTTGCTAATCTCTTTTCAGAAGTAAAAGGTACTACTATTGAAAATTTTTACCTGAACCATAAAATTGAAAAAGTAAAAGAACTGCTGGTATATGATGAACTCAATCTTACCGAAATAGCCTTTAAAATGCACTACAGCAGTGTGGCCCATCTTTCAAACCAGTTCAAGAAAATGACCGGGCTAACTCCATCCCATTTCAAAAATCTGAGACTTAAAAGGCGTAGTGCATTGAGTAATGTATGAAACATTTCATAAATCCAACCTCGGATCAGAGATTTTTATAAAGTTAAAAGGTACATCTAAGTCCGAAGAAAAATCTCTCCCTTTTTCGAGCATATCTTCATCTTCATCGTTGTAGTACCAATTTATTATGAACTTTTTCTTATTTTTCTTGAGATGAATATGTGTAATTTCACGAATTATTTTAAGTAAGTTCTTATTGCCAGCACTGTTAATATATTCAAGACAAATTTCAACAATGGTAATTTCAGCAGGATTATTAAAATATTCATTTATCCATTCCTCAATTGTGATAAAAAAATCCAAAGGATTTTCAGGAATTAGCCGACCCGTTATTTTAATAATCCCTTTCGGGTCAAGAATGACTTCTGGTGTGTTTATTGTGGACGATATTATTTGCTGATTTTTACTCAAAGTATTACCTTTTAAGAAAAACGTATGCTGATAAGCGTATACCTAAACGATTGGCATATTTCCAAAGTTATAATTTTTTGTAATATGAAATTGTTTTCAGAATGATATTATCATTAATGACTTCAATTGCCAAATAATCGTTCACTTATTCAGTGCTGTCCAAGATAAAAAACATCTCTGATTTCTGATTCAGATAATCAGGCAATTAACTGGTAAAAACATTAAAATCATAAAATAATCCCCATTCAGATTCTTAAAACAAGTGCAATTGGATTTGCCCTGGTGGTGCCTTATCCTGTAAAAATGGATGGTTTAGCCATTCAAACAGATCAATTTTAACAAACAGGTTTAGCCGGATAAATCTTACCATATTAGACATATGCCACTTGTACAAAGCTTTTGCTTTCAGGACAGATAATAACAAAATGGTAATCAGTGCCGACCATATCTGGATTAGAACTGCATTTTCAGAGGTCCCAATGAACGATTTAATCTTGAGATTCTGCTTAACCATTCTGAAGAAGGCTTTTTATCCTGTTCTTGCTCCTTCGAAGATCCCGCATTAAATAGAATCTTGTCCTGTTCAGACTCCGGAGTTCTTCCAGTTCGCGGTCAAATATGTGGATCCTCCGCTCATAGTTGGCTAGTCCAAATTGACCACCAAAAGCCGGAGTTAAATCCTTGTAATATAGTTTTGTATAGCAAAGACAATCTGACTGGTTGAATGTGGTCATCCACTCCGGTTCTTGCATTTGCTTAATGTGGTCAATTTATTTCAACGAAAGATGGACAAGTCCTCTGGCTTTCCACTTATCACTCTTGAAAATGTGAGAATGATGTAACTTATTTCCAAAATTATGTAACGCTTTCAGGAGTTAATAGACTTTCCTTTGTATTTGGGAAATTAATTCACAATTTAAAATTTAAATAAATGAATACAACAGAATTAAAAGGAAACTGGAATGAGCAG